>Ga0209048_10004193_pt1 | contig 13832 bp, 10 predicted proteins | sample FrelakmetCRP12CR_FD_187146 | JGI IMG/M metagenome (GOLD analysis project Ga0209048, IMG submission 187146) | Freshwater lake sediment microbial communities from the University of Notre Dame, USA, for methane emissions studies - CRP12 CR (SPAdes)... | ecosystem: Environmental > Aquatic >... | reverse complement strand
GGAGCAGCAGCGTCAGGACGATGACTGCGAGGACCGCGACCGCCATCGGCCAGCGGGCCTCGCCGACGACGCGATGCTCACGCGCCTCTGCCATCTCAGATGAAGTACGACAGCAGTCGCATGAACGAGTTGCGGAAGCGGACCGTCAGGCTCAAGGCGTCGAGGTCGATGAGCGTCACCTCGTGCGAGTTCGTGATGTCCTCCTCGAACAGCTCCTCCTGCCGGCGCGCCAGCCCTTCGTCGTACATCCACAGCATGAGCTCCTTGTGGAGCCGCAGGCTGCGGATGTCCATGTTCATCGTGCCGATCGCGGTGACCTGCGAGTCGGCGGTGAGCGTCTTGGAGTGCAGGAAGCCGGCCTCGTAGAGATAGATCTTGACGCCGGCCTTGAGCAGCCGGCGGAAGTACGTCCACGCCGCCCAGTAGGGCACCTTCTTGTCGGGTACGCCGGTCATCATGAAGCGCACGTCCACGCCGCTGAGCGCCGCGTTGATCATGGTGTCGTAGAGCCCCACCTCGGGGATGAAATACGGCGACTGGATCCACACGCGGCGGGTGGCGTTGCCGACCGCGACCATGTGGGCGCGACGCGACGACTGCCACGGGTCCTCCACGGACTGCGCGATGACCTGGCAGAGGATGCCGGTCTCACCGCCGTCAGGAGCCGGCGCCGGGAGATACTCGTCCGTGAACACGTCCTCCTTGGTCTGGTCGAACCAGCGGGCCGCGAACAGCGCCTCCAGCTCCCCGACGACCTGCCCCGTGACGCGCACGTGCGTGTCGCGCCAGACCGCGAAGCGCTTGCCGCCGTCCACGTACTCCTGACCCACGTTGTAGCCGCCGGTGTAGCCGATCTCGCCGTCGATGACGACGATCTTGCGGTGGTCGCGGTAGTTCAGATGCGAGATCGAGGCGACGTCCTTGGCCAACTTCGCGCCCAGAGGGACAAGCGCCTCGAGCTTGCTCTTGTCCCAGTGCTTGCTCCCCAGGTAGTCGTAGAGGAAGCGCACCTGCACGCCGGCCTGCACGCGCTCCTTGAGGATCTCGGTGAGCGCGTCGGTCAGCTCGTCGTCCTCCCAGATGAAGTACTGGACGTGGATGAACTTCTGCGCGGCCGCGAGGTCGGCCTTGAGGCGGGCGAACTTCTCCTGCCCGGTGGGGAAGATCTCGGCGCGGTCGGCGGTGACGACGCCGAGACCGTCCTCGCGGGACATGGTGTCGCTCAGACGCTCCACGAACGTGCCGCCGTAGGTCTCCCGAAGACGCCGGTCCGCGGCCGCGTTGCGCGCGAAGAACGGCTTCAGCACGGCCTGCACTTGTGCGAGGTAGTCCTGCATCCACTTCTTCTTCTCGGTGATGGTCGCCCAGTCGCGGCCGGCGATGAAGTAGAAGATCATGCCGAGCACGGGCACGAGGAGGAGCGCGAAGGCCCAGGCGAGCGTGTCACCAGGCTCGCGGTCCTCCATGATGAGCGTGACCATGACGTAGAGCCACAGCACAAGGTACGGCACCCAGATCCACCAGGGCACGATCCCGATCCAAGTCATGCTGACCTCACTCTCTTGCGGCCCGTGTCGATCCGCCGAGCACGGGTGACGCCGGCAGTACAGTTACCGAATGGTCACGGAAGGATATCGCATCTTGTCCGTCCCGAGGGCCTCGGTGGTCCACCGAGGCACTCAAGAGGCCTTCACGGCGGACAGGGCGAGGACTCAGGCGTTCATCGAGCGACCGGGGAGGCGGCGCCGCAGCCAGCGCGCGCTCCGCGCGGTCCCCTCGCCCACCGCCATGCCCACCAGCGACCCCGCGATCACGTCGCCGGGGTAATGGACGCCACAGTGGACCCTCGAATAGGCGACGACGGTGGCAAGGCCGCGCAGCGGCATGCCGAGCTGGGGCAACGCTTCGGCGACCCCTGCCGCAAAGGCGAAACCCGACGCGGAGTGGCCCGACGGGAACGATGTCGAGGTGGGCATTCGCACGCGGCGCCCTTCGTTGACGCGCACGGTACCCGGAGTCGGGCGCGCTCGTCCGCCGACGAACTTCATGGGGATGTTGACGATGGCGGAGTTGACTCCGACCGCGATGACGCCTGTCACAGCGGCGCGGCGCCCCTTCGGACCGCCGCAGGCGGCAAGCAGCGCGGCGATGATGAGATACAGCTTGGCGTGGTTGGCCAGATTCGACAGGCGCTGCAGCGGCTCGTCGATGAGCGGCGTCGGGGTAGCCTCTATGGCGTGGTAGACCGCGAGGTCCACTTCCTCCAGCTCGCGCAGTATGCGCCGCGCCGCGTCACCCATCGATCGCGATGGGTCGTCCGAGCACCGTCCGCCACAGGTCGGGCAGCAGCGCGCCGATCCCGGTCGCCCGGGCGGCCGGCGAGTAGCCGATCGCCTGCGGCGGCAGCCGCAGGCGGAGGACGCCCGGCCGCGAGCAGAACACGAGCGGCGGCTCCATCTCGAGTGATTCGCCGTCGAGCCCCACGGCGATGGGTGCTCCCGACGCCAGCTCGAAGGTCGGGGCGCTCCAGGAGACGTAGCCCTCGTAGAACTCGGGGCGCGCCGTTGCGAGCGCAGCAACGGCGCGAGTCGCGCTGAGGCTGTCGGGCACGAGAAGGGAGAAGATGCCGAGCAGGCCCGTGTCGAGACGAGGGCGCGACGTGATCCCGCTAGTGGTCGTGCCGTAGGGTCCGTTGGAGACCTGGATGACGTGGGCGCCGTCGTGGCGCACGCCGTCGGGAGTGCTGAAGCGCAGGTCGAACGGTTCGGTCCCCGGGCCGAGCATCTGCGGCAGCGCGGCCAGGGTCGTCTCTCTCTTGGCGTCGCGGTACTCGGGCGAGCGCACGATGGTCGCGTAGAGGCCGAGCGAGACGTTGTTGACGAACACCCGTCCGTTGACGTCACCGAGGTCGATGGCGCGCTCGAAGGCCTCGCCGTAGGCGTCGAGAGCGCCGACGACGTCGTCGCGGTCCAGCCCCAGGTCGAGGGCGAAGTGGTTACGCGTCCCGGCCGGGATGACTACCATGGGGACGTCGCGGTCGGCAGCCACACTGGCGACCAGGGCCTGGGACCCGTCGCCGCCCGCCATGCCGATGACGTCGACCCCCCGGTCGATGGCGTCGCGCGCGAGCTGGAGCAGATCGTCGCCGAGGCGCAGGACGATCGGCTCGATCCCGCGCCCGCGACATTCGTCCTCGAGGTGGAAGCGCTCGGCCTTTCCACCGCCTGACTTGAGGTTCATGATCAGCGCGCCTCGCCGCGCGGCGGGCACGGGCGCGCCCCGTGTGGCGGCCCGCTTCAGGGTGCGCACGTCGCGGGCGAGCGCATGCCGGGCGAGCCCGACCGCGACGCACAGCAGCGCCAGCCGCAGCAGCAGCCAGAGGCCGGAGGATCCTTCTCGCGCTACCTCGAGGACGACGATCGCGGCGACCGCCGCCGCGGCGATGAAGACCGCGGCCCAGCGGCGTCCGCCGGTCCTCGTGAGCGCGTCCCAGGCGGCGAGCGCCACCACGAGGAGTAGGGCGAGCTGCAGGACGAAGGCAAGCGGGTCCCTGAACGCGACGACGGCCGTGAGGGCGAGCACCACCACGACGAGCACGAGAGCGGTCACCGCCGCGAGCCGTCGCCAGATGCCGGGTCTCGGAGATGCTTCGTTCGTGGGCAAGAGAGTCCCCTTCTCCCCGCGTTCATCGTGCGGGAGATAGGTTACCAACTGGTAGGCAGGCTTGGCAAAAGACGCGCCGAGCGCGATGCAGGAGCGGAAGAGGGAGGCCGCCTTCGCCGACGAAAGCGCACTGCCGGCGAAGGCGGCCTGTCACGGTGAGACGCGACGTGCCGGCGGGGGGTTGCCGGAGGGCGTGTCTACTTGCTCGGCTGCGCAACGATGAGGTGGAGACCGTTCGCGGCGACCGTCTGGACTGGTTGCCGATCCTCGGCCCCCGGCACCTGGACCGGGTTCTGCGGATCTACGTGGAGCACTACAACCAGAAGCGACCACATCGAGGACTGCAGCTCTTGGCTCCCGAAAGTGCCGCGCCGGTCATAGAGCTCGACAGCGTGCCGGTCGTCCAGCGACGAGATCTCCTCGGTGGACTCATCCGCGAGTAGGAGAGAGTGGCGTGATCGAGCTCTTGCACCCCACGGAACTCGATGACCGCAGGAGCCGGGCGGCGCCCTTCCCTCAGCTCAGTGCGATGCCCTCGGTCCGGAACTGCTTCTGAAGCGCGCGGAGATAGGCGTCCTGGGCGATGCGGCGCCGGCGGTAATGCTTGATGCCGAGGCGCGTCACGCAAGTCGCGCCGGCGCCCGCGAGCGAGACCACATCGCACGTCGGCGAGAAGCTCGCCTCGACCTCCGGCGACTCCCCGGCCGTGGCGCGGGCGACCTCGACCGCGACGCTCACGACGCGGTCGAGGTCGGAGTCGGCGACGACCACGAACTGCACGGCGAGGACGTAGAGCTCATCGTCGCGTGAGTAGTTGGTGACCACCGTGTTGCCGATCACCGAGTTGGGCACCACTGCGATGTCGCCGGTCGGCGTGCGCAGACGGGTCTCACGCCAGGTGAGGTCGATGACCTCGCCCTCCTCGCCGCTCTGCAGGTGCACGAACTGGCCGGGCTCATACTGGTGCGTCAGGGTGATCTGCAGGCCGGTGAAGAGGTTCCTCAGGATGTCCTGCAGCCCCAGCGAGACGGCGATGCCGGTGACGCCCAGCGCCGTGAGCAGGGGCCCGATCTCCACACCCAGCAGGTTGAGCACCACCAGGAAGCCGATGACCCAGATCACGAAGCGCACGATGTTGAGGACGATCGAGGCGCTCGGCAGGCGCGACTTGTCGGAGGCGACGAGACTCTTCGTAAGTGCGCCGGCCAGGCGCGTCAGGAAGACCGTGATCGAGAGGACCGCGACGACGATCCAGGCGCGCTCGAGCCACGTCGACCAACCCTGCGAGAGCGAGTCCCTGGGGTCGGCGATGGTGATGCCGATCAGGCCACCCCAGACCTCGAGCATCCAGCGCAGCGCGTCCGCCGCCGCGGCCGGCCACCTCAGGCCGCGCGCCCCGCCGAAGCGGCGCAGGCGGCGGACGGCAAGGGCGTGGACCAGCGCCCCGGCCAGCACGCCGATGGCGAGAGCGATCGCCGCCCAGCCGAAGGCGGAGGCCCAGCTGGCGGTCGCGATCACGTCACGACCGCCATCGCCGGGCGACGTGGGTGGTGGAGCGCGCTGCTGTCATTCGCCTCTCGATCATCTGTCCGTTCAGGTTCGTCACGGACCGCCGACCCCCTTGCGACGGTCGGCGGTCCGCGGCGCCCTGCGCGACAGCTGCGCAAGACGGCGCTGCAACGCCCCACTCTCCGGTCTGACCGGACGCGGCCAGCGACGGGGCCAGCGACCGCGCAGCCGAGCCATGTACCGTGACGATCGAGTCAGGTGTGGTTCTCAGCCCGCCGGCTCTGTTGCCGGTGACGCGCTCGCCGGTCCCGCCGGCTCGCCGCTCGCCGCCGGCAGTCCCCGGTACGCCCGCAGCGCGTCGCCGACGCCTTCGAACACGTGGTCTTCGCCGATAATCTCGAGCAGCCCGTCCCGCTTGAGCTCGGCCAGCACGGGTTCTTGTATGTCGGAGGCGACGAACGTGATGCCTCGTCGTCCGAGCTCTTCGAGCGTCGCTCTCAGCACAGCCGACCCGGAGAAGTCCAGGTCCTCGATGTTGCCCGCGGCAAGGCAGAACCAGCGGACGGGGGCGGACGCGTGGGCGACCAGGTCACGTACCTCCGCGGCGAACCGGCTGGCATTGGCGTAGTAGAGGGATGCTCCGAAGCGGTAGACCAAGAGGCCCTCGGCCGCCTGCTCGCCTGAGGCCACGGCCTCGTCTCCCCACTCGCCCTCGTGCTTGGGGAACATCAGGCGATCGTAGGGCCGGTAGCTGTGGCGCAGATGAACGACGATCGAGATGCCGATCGCCAGGATGATGCCCTGCTCCACGCCGACGAAGATGACCGTGGCGGCGGTGAGGAGCGCGACGATGAACTCCACCGGCCGCAGCCGCAGGATCTTGCGCATGCCCTTGATGTCTACCAGTTCGACGCCGATGAGGAAGACCACGCCGGCGAGCACGGCGTTGGGCATGTAGCCGAGGGGGACCGTGAGGAACAGCAGCACGATGATGACCACGAGCGCCATGGTGAGCTGCGCCAGCTGCGAGCGGCCGCCGGCCTTGTCCACCATGGATGTCTTGGTGGGGCTGCCGTTCACCACGAACGTGCCGGTCAGGCCGGCGCCGAGGCTGGCGGCGCTCAGGCCGATGAGGTCGACATTCTCGTCGAAGTCGTCGTTGAACTTGGCGGCGTAGGCGCGCGACGTGGCGGCGCTCTGGGCGAGGACGACGACGAAGATGGAGACCGCCGTCCCCAGCAGCTTCACCAAGTCGCCCGACGGGATGCTCGGCCAGACGAAGCTGGGAAGGCCGCTTGGTACCGTGCCCAGCGTCGACACGCCATGCGCGCTCAGGTCGAGCGCGTAGCTCGCCACGATGGCACCGATCACGGCGATGAGCGCCCAGGGGATGCGGTGCAGCAGCCTGCCGCCCACGAAGATGATGAGGATGACCGAGATGGAGACGGCGAACGTTGTCCAGCTCACCTTGCTCCAGTCCTTGAACGTGTTGACGACCTGCTCGATCGGCCCGCTGCCGCTCTTGGGGATGCCGAACAGGCCGGAGAACTGGCCGCAGGCCACCTGGATGCCGACGCCGGTGAGAAAGCCGATGAGCACCGTGCGCGAGAGGAAGTCGGCGAGAAAGCCGAGGCGCAAAATGCGGGCAAGGAGCAGGAACGCGCCGACCATGAGCGCCGTCATCCCGGCGAGGGCCACGTACTGGGGCGACGCGACCGTCGCCAGCCCCGCGAGGCCGGCGAACATGATCGCGGCCGACGCCGAGTCGGCTCCCACCACCAGGTGTCGCGAGGAGCCGAGGAGAGCGAACAGGATGACGGGCAGGACGATGGTGTAGAGGCCGGTGATGACCGGCATGCCGGCGATGGACGTGTAGCCCATCACCTCCGGGATGGCGAGGCAGGCCAGCGTGACGCCGGCGACGATCTCCAGCGGGAGCCGCTTGCGATCCACGGGCCTGACGCCCTCGAGCAGCGGCACCGGGAAGCGCCGCTTGGTCTTGGGCTTGGCGGCCTTCGCGCCGTCTTCACTCATGGTGACCTCCTGTCGTGGCAGTCGTCCACGCGCGTTTTTCGGGCATCAGTCGGCGGTCTCCTGGTCGGGCCTGCGCCTCAGACGCCCTCGACCGCGACCAGCCGCCCGGACTTGACCGCGGCGCTGAAGGCCTCGTAGTCGCGCTCGTTCTGGTCCGCATACCGCTCCGAGAAGTCGGTCATCGACTGCTCGAAGGCATGGCTCTTGCCGAGATAGGCGGCAATCGCGACCGGGTCCCCCGAGCGTGCGTGTGCCCGGGCGAGCGTCCACCCACACTGGCGGGCGTAGAACCCGAGCGCGAACGGGGTCATCGACTCGACCACAGCTGAGCCCTTCATGTCGCGCAACTGGCGCCAATAGTGGAAGCGGCCGGCCTGCACACCCTTGGTCCAGCCAAGATAGATATCGCTCGCGGCCTGCATCATGCGCTGACCGTGCACGACGCGCGAGCCGGGCTGGTGACGGCTCCGGGGCAGGTGGTCCTCGAGCACAGAGGCCGTCGCCTCCTTGACCTGCAGGAAGAGGGGGTCCTCCGCGTCGCGTCCCTGAAGCAGAACGATGAAGGCGCGCGTGCCGACGCTGCCGACGCCGACGACCTTGCGTGCCATGTCGACGATCTCGAACCTCTCGAGCAAGTTGCGACGGTCGCTCTGCAGCGTCGCCCGATAGGCGCGGAACTCCGCGTGGACGAGGTGCTCGAGCTGGTCGGGCGGGATGCCGTATTTGGTGAAGTCGACATCGCGGAACGGGACGACGATCGGCGGCCGGCTGACGATCCGGTGCTTGCCATCGACGACCTCCGCGAGCTTGGAGAGCGCCTGCAGGCTGTCGCGGGTGTGCGCCTTGGCCACATCCTGCTTGGCTCTCACGTCGGCTTTCCTGGCCGCCTTCTTCTGCGCTTTACCCTTCTGGGTGCGCGCTGCGGTCTTCATGGACGCCATCACCTCATCCTCGGAGAGGCGGGCGTACCAGATGTCCATGGTCCGCATCGCTGCGAACTCGGCCATCGCGTTTCGGTAGGCACTCACCGAGGTGCGCGTGATGTCGCGCGCGTCGGCCTTGCTGAAACCGTTGTTGCGCGCCGCGATGGTGAAGCTCGCGGCCATGCGCGCCACGTCGTACTCGAACGGGCCGGGCAGCGTCTCGTCGAAGTCGTTGAGATCGAAGAGCAGCGTCCGCTCCGGCGACGCGAACACCCCGAAGTTCGAGAGGTGCGCGTCGCCGCAGAGCTGCGTCGTGAGGCCGGCCCGCGGCGTGTCCTTGAGGTCGGCGGCCATGATCTTCGCCGCCCCGCGGTAGAAGGTGAACGGCGAGACCATCATGCGGCCGTGACGCACCGGTACCAGGTCGGGCTCGCGGCGGGTGTTCTGCTCTTCCAGCAGCGCGACAGGGTCGGGGCGGTCAGCGGCCGGCTTCCACTCGGCGTGGGCCGACGGGGAGACCGCCTGTCGCGCCGCCTTGCCGCGAGCGCGGCGCTCGTCGGGGCTTGGATGGGCTACTTTCGTCGGCTCAGCCATGGCCGGCCTCTCTTTCTGCGTCATGTCGTGCCCGCCGCATTCATGCGCCAAGCTCAGCCTCTGATGTCCGGGGCGCCCGCCGGCAGGGGAGGGACTGGACGCCCTCCACTGCCGGCTGCCTTCGGCGAGGGGACCTGCCGGGGGCTACCCGCTGATGCCGTGCCCCATCTCCACCTGGTGGTGCGCCTCGTGCAGCGCCTTGCGGTCGCTCTCCTTGGCGTGCGGAGCGAGGTCGAACACGACCTTCTTCACGGTCCCGGTGAAGGCGAACGGCGACTTGTCACCGTAGGCCTCGCGGTCGACCGGCAGACCGTTGTCGCGCCCCATATCCATGCCTGCATAGCCCGAGAAGCGCACCGGCACTGTCCTGTCCATGCGGCCCTCACCGACCTTACGGTCGCCGATCCACAGGCTCGCATCGCCGCCGGTGCCGGGCTTCGCCGCGTCGGCATCGAACTGGATGCGGACGGTCACGTCGCCCGTGGGCAGCGGCTCCGTTGACTCCTGCCGGTAGGTCTCGACGCCCAGGAAACTGTAGGTGTGCCGCAGCTTGCCGTCCTTGACGAACAGGGAGAACCCACCCATGTCGTCGGCCTCGGCCACGATGACGCCCTCGGCGCCGCCCTCGGGCACGTGAAGGTCGGCGCTGATCGCGTAGGAGTGGCCGTAGATCCTCGGCAGCATCCCGGCAAGGACGTTCTCGACGTCGCCGTAGAAGGTGCGCTTGGTCGCGGTGGGCATCGGCGGCAGCATGCCGAAGAACACCGAGAAGCCGGCCAGCAGCGGCAGCACCTTGTGCTTCTCCGCCTCTTCCCAGAAGAGCTGCTTGAGCTCGGCGAGCTTCTCCGGCTTCTGGGCGGCGAGGTCCTTGGCCTGCGAGAAGTCGTCGGGCAAGTAATAGAGCTCCCAGACGTCGTCCTCGGGGTCGTACTTGTCCGGCGCGAACCTGGCCATGGTCGGGGGCGTCACGTCCCACGGCAGGCGGTCGAGCTTGGCGCATGCCCACCAGCCGTCCTTGTACATGGCCCGGTTGCCGAAGATCTCGAAGTACTGCTGCGTGTGGCGCTCGGCTGCGGTCGGGTCGTCGATGCTGTAGAGGAAGCTCGTGCCCTCCATCGGCGTCTGCGCGACGCCGTCGACAACCTTGGCCTCGGGGATCCCGGCGGCCTCGAGGATGGTCGGGCCGATGTCGATCACGTGCGTGAACTGATGACACGTCGCCGGCTTGCCGATCCGGCGCGGCCAGGCGACGACCATGCCGTTGCGCGTGCCGCCGAGGTGGCTGGCGACCTGCTTGCCCCACTGGAAGGGGCAGTTGCCCGCCCAGGCCCAGGCGGCGGCGTAGTGCGGCGCCGTGGCGTCGGTGCCCCAAGCGCCGAGCCCGCCGTGCTGGTCGATCAGCGCGAGCTGCTGCTCGGGCGTCAGCGGGATGCCGTTGAGCATGGTGAGCTCGTTGAACGAGCCCGTGAGCGTGCCCTCGAGGCTGGCGCCGTTGTCGCCCCAGATGTAGATGACGAGGGTGTCCTCGAGCTCGCCCATCTCCTCGACGGCGTCGAGCAGGCGGCCGACGTTCCAGTCGGCGTTCGCCGAGTAACCGGCGTAGACCTCCATCTGCCGGGCGTAGAGCTTCTTCTCGTCGGCGGAGAGCGAGTCCCAGGCGGGGAGCTCGGCGGGCCGCGGCGTGAGTTCGGCGCCCTCGGGGATCACGCCGAGCTTCTTCTGGCGGGCGAAGGTCTCCTCGCGGTAGGCGTCCCAGCCGCCGTCGAACTTGCCCTTGTACTTGTCGCTCCACTCGGGGCCCACCTGGTGCGGTGCGTGGCTGCAGCCGGTGGAGTAGTAGGCGAACCAGGGCTTCGTCGGGTCCTGGGCGCGCACGGCGTGCAGCCAGCCGACGCACTTGTCGGTGAGGTCGTCGGGCACGTAGTACTCGGCGCCCTCCTCAGCCTCGGGCACGCCGATGATCGTGTTGTCCTGCGTGATTACCGGGTCGTACTGGCCCGACTCGCCGGTGAGGAAGCCCCAGAAGTGGTCGAAGCCCCAGGCGTTCGGCCAGCGGTCGAAGGGGCCGGCCATGCCTTGCACGTGGTCGGGCGTCAGATGCCACTTGCCGAAGCCGCCGGTGCTGTAGCCGTTGCCCTGCAGCACGCGCACGAACGGCGCGCAATCCTTGGGGCGCGCGGAGGTGTAGCCCGGGAAGGGGCCCGGGAACTCGCCCACGGACCCGAAGCCGACGGTGTGGTGGTTGCGGCCGGTGAGCAGCGCCGCACGCGTCGGCGAGCAGAGCGCTGTCACGTGGAAGTGGTCGTAGGTGAGGCCGGCCTCGGCGACGCGCGTCATGGCGGGCGTCTCGATGGGTCCGCCGAACGTGCTCGGGTTGCCGAAGCCGGCGTCGTCGATGAGGACCAGCAGGACGTTGGGGGCGCCCTCGGGGGGCGTCGGCGTCATATTGATCGTCCAGTCGGCGGCCGAGGTGCGCAGCGAGCGGCCGATCGCCCCGCCGAAGGCCGGGTCGGGGATGGGGAGCACGGTGCGGTCGGGGACGAACTTGAGCGCGGCCTCGGCAAGCGCGTCCTTGAGGCCGCGCACGCCCTTCTTGTCCATGGCGGCGACCGACTTGGCCGGCGTTCCGGGGAGGGCCCGCTCCGCGGCCAGGCGGTCCTCGTCGTCGATCATGGCGATAATGGCAGCGGTGCCCGGCTTGAGCTTCTCGCCGAGGCCGCTCTCCATGCCGCTCTCGACCTTGTGGTGCATGAACTTGCCGACCAGGCCGCCGGCCGCGGCGCCGACGGCGACCGAGGCGAGCAGCGGCGGCGCCGCGAGGCCGACCAGCACGCCCACGCCGCCGCCCCAGCCGAGGCCCTTGCGGCCGAGGTGGTCGCCGGTCTGGCTGACGTGCACCTCGCCGTCGGCGTCGCGCTCGACGAGGATCACGCCCTCGGTGCGGACCTGCTTCTCTTCGACGAGCTTCACTAGGGCGTCGAAGTCCTTCTGCGCCGCCTCCAGCGCCGGATAAGCGGCCATGATCACGTCGTATTTGTCACCCACGGCTTCTCCCTTCGTCCTGCGAGCGGGCGCTCAACCACGCCTGCGCCTCGGCTCTCTGTTCGTTCGAGAACAGCTTCATCTCACCCGGGACCAGCCACCCCGCGCGCTTCACCTGCTTGCGGATGTGGTCCAGGTCGGTGACGACCGCGATGCGTCGCCACGAGAGCGCATGCAGAGCGCCGAGCTTCGCGTCGGCCCACCCGCCGCCGGACTCGTAGCCGGTGAAGCGCTCGCCGAGGACGTGCAGCAGGCTGATCTTCTTGTGCAGCGACAAGGCGTCCTCGACTGCAGGGAAGGCCGTCGAGGAGTAGTCGTCCGCCGTCTCTTCGCCGACCGCCTCCAGACCGACCACCCCATCGGGAAGCCCGTCGATCAGTTCGATCACCGCACCCTCCTCGTTCGCGGGACGCACAATCGGCGCCTTCCGCACATTCGTGAGCATCACCGGAGGCTTACTTGGTCCGGCTCCCGGCCACTCCACGACCACGCCGAACATGTCGAGCCGCCGAGCTCATCTCGTGGGTGTTACCGATGGGTAATGCTGACTTCGCATTCTAGGTGCGGGGGGCTGGGATGTCGACGTCTCGCATTGCCTCACAAAGAAAGTACTCGAAAGCGATTCGTTGCCTCAGATAAGAAAGTACTCGAAGGCTGCCGAACTCCTAGCCCTGCATATGGGTGACAAGGGGGGCGGCGACGGTGGCCCTATCGATGCCAGAGAGGCAAGCGATCACCAGGGAGATGGCGCGGCGCTACGTGCGCGCCGGTAAGCGCGAGCGCGGGCTGATGCTCGATGAGCTCTGCGCCCTCAGCGGCTACAACCGCAGCTACGCGGCGCGGCTGCTGCGCAAGAGAGCCCGCGGTCAGCCGCCGCGCGGGAAGCGCCGCCGCGGCCGCGGGCCGATCTACGGCCCCGAGCTGCTGGCGCCGCTCGCCAAGGTCTGGGCGACGCTCGGCGGCATCTGCGGCAAGCGCCTGGCGGCGGTCATGGCAAGGACTGTCGCGGCGCTCGAGCGTCACGGCGAGCTCGAGCTCACGGATGCGCTGCGTGCGCAGCTGCTCGCCATGTCCGCGGCGACCATCGACCGCCTGCTGGCCGGAAGGCGCCGGCGCCTGCGCCTCACGGGCATGACGCACACCAAGCCGGGCAGCCTGCTGAAGAGCCAGATCCCGGTGCGCACCTTCGCCGAGTGGGACCAGGGCAGGCCCGGCTTCGTCGAGATCGACCTCGTCGGCCACGAGGGCGGCGATGCCCGCGGCGAGTTCGCCTACTCGCTGTGCGTGACCGACGTGGCCAGCGGCTGGACCGAGGCGCGCATCGTGCGCAGGTCGCGCCCGCCGCTGGACCTTCGAGGCGCTCCTCGACGTGCGCCGCTGCCTGCCCTTCCCGCTGCTCGGCATCGACTTGCGACAACGGCGGCGAGTTCATCAACGCCCACCTCGTGAGCTGGTGCAGCGAGCAGCACGTGACCTTCACGCGCAGCCGCGCCTACGAGAAGAACGACTCCTGCTACGTCGAGCAGAAGAACTGGAGCGTGGTGCGCCGCGAGACCGCTTGCGGACGCTACGACACGCAGGCCGAACGCGAGCTCGTGGCTGCCATCTACGCCGACCTGCGTCTCTTGCGTGAACTTCTTCCTGCCCAGCGTGAAACTGCTCGCCAAGCAGCGCACTGGCGCCAAGGTCTACAAGCGCTACGATAAGGCGCTCACGCCGCACCAGCGGCTGCTGGCCCTGGAGGCGCTCGATGAGGCCACGGCGGCGCGCCTCGAAGCAGAGTACCTGGCGCTCAACCCGGCGGCCCTGCGCCGGCGCCTCACCGAGAGCGAGAAGAAGCTCGCCCGGATGTGCTCTCTGAAGATGCAGACAAGAAGAAAGGAGGTGGCGGCCACCGCCTGACCATGAGTACCTTTCTTCTGAGGCAACGAAGCACCGTAGGAGTACTTTCTTAGCTGAGGCAACAGGGGGAGATGATAGGAACTGGTGCGGACGGAAGAACGTGCAGGCGCTGAGGAGGTGCAGGCGCCGCGGAGATGCGGCAGCGCAACGCGTTCGTGCTACCCG
>Ga0209048_10004192_pt1 | contig 13833 bp, 17 predicted proteins | sample FrelakmetCRP12CR_FD_187146 | JGI IMG/M metagenome (GOLD analysis project Ga0209048, IMG submission 187146) | Freshwater lake sediment microbial communities from the University of Notre Dame, USA, for methane emissions studies - CRP12 CR (SPAdes)... | ecosystem: Environmental > Aquatic >... | reverse complement strand
GATCGGAATAGCAAACGACACGCCCATGAAGCCACCGGTGCGGCTGAAGATCATGCTGTTGATGCCGACCACTTCGCCCTTGAGGTTGAATAGCGGGCCACCGGAATTGCCTGGGTTGATAGCCACATCCGTCTGGATGAACGGCACGAAGTTCTCCTGGGGTAGCGAGCGGCCCTTCGCACTGACGATCCCGGCGGTGACCGTGTTCTCGAAGCCGAACGGCGAGCCGATTGCGACGACCCATTCGCCGACCCGCAGTTTGGCAGGGTCGCCTATGGTCGCCCCGTACAAACCCGTGGCGTCGATCTTCAGCACGGCAATGTCGGTACGACGATCGCTGCCGATGACTTTGGCTTTGAATTCGCGCTTATCGATCAGACGCACGGTGATCTCATCGGCCGCTTCCACCACGTGCGAGTTGGTCAGGATGAAGCCGTCCGTGCTGATCAAGACGCCCGAGCCCAGTGAGCGCGCTTCGTACTCGCGTGGCGTCTGCGGCCCAAAGCGTCGGAAGAAATCGAAGAAAGGATCCTCCTCGGCGCCGGGCGGTGCCGGCTGGTTGGCCCGCACAGTCTGCGTCGTGCTGATGTTGACCACCGAAGGACCTTGCTTCTCGGCCAGATCGGCAAAGTCCGGCAGGGTGGCTGTTTGCGCGAACACAGACAGTGGCGCGAGCAGCAAAACCGCCATCAGAATTTTTTTGAGCATCGTGGGTTCCTTCGATCGGCGTTTGTCGAGTGGGGACGCAGCGCGCTGGTGCAGCGCGCAGTCGCGGTGGGGTTGTGGACCTTATTTGTTCTTGGGGCTGACCGAATTGGCGATCTGCGTGACCGTGACAGCAGGCGTTTCACCGAGGACGGTAACGATGTGTTCGGGAAGTGACAACGTATAGATGTTGAGTGCGCCCTGGTGGGACAAACCGTCGACGCCTTTGCGTGCGGTGGGCATCGATTCGACAAATACCGACACTGCTGCAAGCCCGTCAGAGAAGACCAGATGGGAGATCTCTCCTTTCCCATCGCGTTTCGGACGCTTCATCTCCATGATCTTCTTGAAGCCTGGCGGCGGGTTGCGAACTATCCAACCGGTCTCCGATGGTGACGCGAGGTCCGGCATACCGCCATCTAGGGGAACGGCGAAGCTGGGCTTGACGGAGTCACGCGTCAGCGGACCATTGATGTTGAGCTGAGTGAAGTGGAACTGTTCAATCGCATGATTCTTTTCATCGAGCATTCGAGCCTTCAGCAAGAGCCCGGTACTGTCCTCCACCCAAAATTTGTGCCCATAGCGATACTCGTCGCGGGGATCCAGACTGAAGGCCTGAGCATCGTAGCCAGCTATGCGTTCCGGACCGCCTTTGTGTAATTGGTAGTGCTCGGCGACGCCGGACAATTGCTCGGGGAGAATTGCTGGAGACAGTTTGCGCGTGGTGCGCTTCTCGCGCTTTACAAGCTGGGTGTCGGAAAAATACGTCAGGATCTCATTAGGAGTCCGGATGATTTCGCGTTTGGGCCCGTCCAGCGTCTCCAGCTTCTCATACTCGGCCCCGTGATCGACCAGGTGGACGATCCGGCAGGTCTCGACCTGATCACCGCGTTGGTAGACAAAGGTGCCGGAGTAATTCAACTGCGCAGCTGCGGCGGCGATCTTCTGCAACCAGGCTAGCGCCTCGGCCTGATCCGGCACATCCGTTGCCGCCGCGGCCATGCAAATCCAGAGCTGCGACAGCACGATGGCCGGCGCGAGCCTCATTACCGGAAACCTCATCGCGCCCCGTTCGATTCGTCGGCCGAGACGGTGCGCATGTAGGACGCGACACCGTGCATTGCGGTCGAGGGCGAGAATTCCTGATGCGCCACCAGATAGTCGGTCACGCCTGCATTGGCGGGAGATGGCCTCGGGCTCACCGTCTGCACATCCAACTGAGCTACCTCGGAACCGCCAGGCGTGGCTTGAAAGGACGACAAAGCCAGCCAGGCCACCACCGTTACCCCAGCCACGCCAGCGGCGATAGGTAGCGCATGCCGTGTAGCACGCTGCATCAACCGCAAGCGTGGGGCGAGGATGGTGGGCTCCAGATCGAGTTGTGCCCGCAGCTTGCGGGTGAACTCCGGACCGAGTTCGATTTCTTTGCGTAGAGCATCGCCAATCAAATGGTAGGTTGCCCAGCAATCTGCCAGCTCGGGATCGCGCTCCAGCCTGGCGATCTGCGCCCGGGCTTCCCACTCGCCCAGATCACCGTCGATCAACTGAGAGATTTTTTCCATGTCACCACCTCTTATCCTTGCTGGTTTCCAACAACGGTCGTAAACGTTCGGCAATCGTGTCGCGCGCCCGGAATATCCGTGAACGTACCGTTCCGATAGGGCAGTTCATCACCGTGGCAATTTCGTCGTAGCTCAGCCCGTCTATCTCGCGCAATACGATCGCCGTGCGCAATTCCTCGGGCAGCGCATCCATGGTCTCGTTCACCGTTTTGGCGATTTGCTTGCTCACCAGTTCATTTTCCGGTGTGTTTACATCCCGAAGCTGGTCGCCATCGTCGAAATTCTCTGCCTCTTCGCTGTCGAATTCGGTGGTCGTTGGTGCTCGCCGCCCGAGCGCCACGAGATAATTCTTGGCGGTATTTATGCCAATCCGATACAACCACGTATAGAACGCGCTATCCCCGCGGAAGGAAGGCAAGGCCCGGTAGGCCTTGATGAAGGCTTCCTGCGTCACGTCCTCAACCTCCGCCGAATCGCGGATGAATCGCGATAGCAGCCTCGCTAATTTGCGCTGGTACTTGACAACCAACAGCTCGAATGCCCGCTTGTCGCCGCGCTGGGCACGCTCGACCAGCTGCTGGTCAATCTCACGGTCACTCATGCGGGCGGGGCGGGCTCAGGCAAAATAGCGCAATAAAAATGCGCGACCTGCGTCGCGCGAGACGCACTAGTATACCGCCGGATGCCCGCATCCGTAACGCGTTGATCAACCGCTAAGCCAATGACAAGAGGCCTTCCAAATAGTTCACCCGGCCGGAGGGTCATGGCCGCCTGGAACTGCGTCGACGTGGACTGCGCCATCCGTCGGAGAGGACGGCGGCCGCCACCGTAGCCAGACGAGCAGGCGTCGGAAATCTTGTCGGGGCAAGCTGCCGGCTCCGATTATGATCGATACCGCAAAGTGGCGGTCGGGTAACGCGACGCGCACGATAGCTAACTGGGACGAAACAAAGCTCGATCGAAGGAGGCGCCCAGTGGCCGCTGGCTGGTCACGGAAATGGACGGAAACAGCGCCGTCCGCCTCCAGATCAAGGCGGACGATTGCTCGCCCGGCAGCTCGAAACGCATGAACTCTCAGCACGTCTATCAGGCTCACGGCGACGACCATTGACAGCGGCCAGATCAGCCACCATTTGAACAGCGTGAGCCACACCACCACCAAGGCCGACAGATGCCCTGCGATCAGCAGGCTCGCCAGGCCGCGGGAGACTCCTGGTCGCACTGTAAGTGTGGCGGGTTCCAACATCTGCCTGATTCGAGGGTATTGAATGGGCAAGCGCTATACTACTTTGTCAACCGCCTCGTCGATGCCCCCGAAGACAACATGGATCCAGCCGTAGCTCAACCCGCCATCACAGACTTCGAAGCACACCTGCGTGAACGCGGGGCCGTCCTGAGCGGGACACAAGTGCAGTACTTCGCGGACCGCGACGCTGAACTGGCGGCCCTCCCTCGGATCTCCACCGTTCATCCCCTGCGCTCCGACGGACTGCTCCGCGTATCCGGCGCGGACGCCGGTACGTTCCTTCAAGGCCAGCTCACCAACGATGTTGGTGAGCTCGATGGTGATCGCGCTCAGCTCAGCGCTTACTGCACGCCCCAAGGGCGTATGCTCGCCAGCCTGCTGGCCTGGCATGACGATGGCGGCTATCTGCTTCAGCTACCTCGAGAGCTGTGCGATGGTATTCGGATGCGGCTTCAACGCTACGTGTTGCGTGCACGGGTCAAGATAGTCGACGAGACGACGAGCAAAATCCTCATCGGCCTGGGCGGTCCCGGGGCTGGTAACCTGCTAGCCGAAGTCTTCGGTGCAGCACCCCCGGCGCCAATGGCGAAATTCGCCTCGAGTGACGCGACGATTATTGGCCTGGGACCCGATCTGTTCGAACTGGTTGTAGACGCCCCGCTTGCGATCTCCCTATGGGATCGCTTGGCACAGCACGCCCGGCCTGCTGGAACTCCGGCATGGCAATGGCGATTGATCGGCGCGCCCATCCCGGTCATCACTGCGGCCACCCAAGAACAGTTCGTGCCTCAGATGGCGAATCTGGAGCAACTGGGTGCGGTTAATTTCACCAAGGGCTGTTACCCCGGGCAGGAGATCGTCGCCCGCTCCCAGTACCGCGGTGAAGTCAAACGACGCCTGTTTCGGTTCCACGTGGATGCACAGGCAGCCGCCGCCGGCCAATCAATCTATCCGGCCGACGCAGCGACGCAAACCGTAGGGATCGTCGTCAACGCAGCACCTGCCCCAGGCGGCGGCTGCGACATGCTCGCAGTAGTCAGAATAGATCAGGCTGAGACCGGCGGGCTGCGGCTTGGGACGGCTGACGGAACTGCACTCGAACGGCTGCCGCTGCGTCTAGGCGATGCCGCTTGAGCAATGGCCACTGCCTATTTCATCTATTACCGCTTGCGCCCTGGCGCCGAGCGGAATGCCCAGGCCCGCATCCAGGAGTTACGCGCCACGCTGCTCGAAAAATGCGGAATATCCGGTCGCCTGCTGACCAAGCGGGATGAGCCGGACTTATGGATGGAAGTCTATGAGCGGGTGCAGGACACGGCGGTATTCGAAGCCGCGCTCGCGCAGGCAACCGCCCACCTGAAGCTGGAAGAGTTGGTCAGACCCGGCTCGGCGCGCCGGCTCGAATGCTTCGTCGATGCCCCGGAATGTGCCTGATCCTGTTTGCTTGGCAAGCCCACCCGGATTACCCGCTCGTTCTTGCGGGCAATCGGGACGAGTTCTATGCGCGCCCCACTGCACCGGCTGGCTTTTGGGATGATTACCCGCAAATCCTGGCGGGACGCGATCTCGAACAAGGTGGCACCTGGCTCGGTATCCATCGAAGCGGACGGTTGGCGGCCGTAACCAACTACAGGGACGGGCGTACTACGAGACGTGGCATACACTCACGCGGAGGATTGGTCAGCGGTTTTCTAACGTCCGATCTTGCACCAGAAGAGTATCTTCAAGAGGTGCGCCGAGAACGCGCCGCCTATGACGGTTTCAATCTGCTGGTTGGCACGCCGGACGCGCTGTTTTCGTATTCCAACCGCAGCGAGCAACTGACCGAAGTGGAGGCCGGCGTTCATGGCCTCAGCAATCACCTGCTCGATTCGCCCTGGCCGAAGGTCGAACGCGGCAAAGCAGCCATGGGTCGTCTCTCAGATTCCGACCCGGAAGCACTGGTCGACCATTTGTTTGCGGTACTTGCCGATCGCGCACCAGCACCCGATCACACCCTGCCCGACACCGGGATCGATTTGGAGCGAGAGAGAGTGCTGTCCTCCGCCTTCATCGCCACGCCGAACTACGGCACGCGCTGCTCGACTATCTTGTTGATCGATACGGCGGGCCGGGTGAGCTTTACCGAACGCACGCACCCCACCGACCACGACACGACGCAAACCCGGCGCTACGCTTTCAATACGACGATTCCGATCACCGGCTAGCAGGTGCACGCAGAGTGCAGCGCATGTGACGGTGCTCAATGCCGGCATCCAGAAATATCGGGCCTTCCACCAGGAATCCGTGGTTGGCATAGAACGGCAGCGCATGAGTCTGGGCGTTTAGCCGGACCTCGGTGAAGCCCGCTTCGTGTGCCATCCGCATGAGTTGTTGCAGCAGTCCGCTGCCAACCCCACGACCTCGCCATCCCTGCACCACGGCCATACGCCCGATGTGTCCGTCAGGCAGTAATCTGCCAGTACCGATGGGCTCACCTTCGGAGGATTGCGCCAGCACATGGGTGCTTACCTGGTCCAGGTCATCCCATTCCAACTCGACCGGAACCTTCTGCTCGTCGATGAAGACCCGCTCGCGCACTGCTCTCAACTCGCTGCAGGCGTCGCGCCACTCGACGCGCCGCACGGTAAACGCAAACAGGCTGCTCATTGGCGTGGGCTATACTATTCAAACAGGCAACGACGGAAACCGTATCAATGCAAAGTCTATGGAGCGATCAGGAAGCTGCCGGGTACAAAGGCGACATTGCACTACGCGTGTACACCTCACGATTGCTGGGCAGGGACAAATCTCTGGTCCTGCACGGCGGCGGAAATACGTCCGTCAAAGTACGTGAGCGCAGTCTGGTCGGCGACGACGAAGAGATACTCTACATCAAGGGCAGCGGTTGGGACCTGGAGTTCATCGAGGAAGCCGGATTCTCGCCCGTGCGGATGGCGCATCTGCTGAAGCTCGCGCGGTTGAGCGCTCTGTCCGACCCGCAAATGGTCAACGAGCTGACCACCAATATGACGCGGGCGAGCGCACCGACGCCATCGGTCGAGACGATACTTCACGCGTTGTTGCCGCATAAATACGTCGATCACACCCACTCCGATGCCGTACTTGCCGTCACCGATACCGCCGATGGCGAGCGCCGGATTGCCGAAATCTACGGTGACAAGGTCGTGGTCATTCCGTACGTGATGCCCGGCTTCGATCTTGCCCGGCTCTGCGCTGAGCTCTTTCCCAAGCATTCGGGCTCGCGCACGATCGGTATGGTCCTCTTGAAGCACGGCATCTTTTCCTTTGGCGCGACCGCGCGGGAATCGTATGAACGTATGATCCAGCTGGTCGATCTGGCCGAACGTTACCTTGATGCGCATGGAGCCTGGCGCCTCAAAAGCGAAGCGAAAGTACTCCACGCGGCCAAGCAGCGCGATCAACTCGCCGCCTTGCGTCAGCAACTTTCCCGCACCGCTGGAAATCCCGTGGTGCTCACCAACCACCAAAGCGAGCGAACCTTGTCTTTTGTCCGCCGCCCGGACCTTGAAACCATTTCTCAGCAAGGACCGGTTACACCAGATCATGTGATCCGGACGAAACGCGTCCCGGCAGTCGGGCGCGACATCGAGGCATACGCGAACTCATATCGTCAGTATTTCGAACGCAACGCACCGCACGCAAAGGAAGCCAAGACCATACTGGATCCGGCGCCGCGCGTAATCCTCGATCCGGAACTGGGCATGTGCACGGTGGGCCGATCGGTCAAGGACGCCGCAATCGTCGCGGATCTCTATCAGCACACGATGGACGTGATCGAACGAGCAACACTGCTCGGAGGTTTTGCGGCGCTGCCCGAGCGGGAAATCTTCGAAGTGGAGTATTGGGATCTCGAGCAGGCCAAGTTGCGAAAATCCGGCAAGCCGCCGCTGTTCGCCGGCGAAGTCGCGCTGGTCACGGGGGCTGCCTCCGGTATCGGCAAGGCTTGCGTCGACGCCCTGCTCGCACGAGGCGCGGCGGTGGTGGGTCTGGACCTCGACGCTCGCATAGAGCACTTGCACAAGCGGGCGGACTTCCGCGGCATACGCTGCGACGTGACCTCGCAAGACGACGTCGGTGCCGCCCTGGAGGGGACCGTGCGCGCTTTCGGCGGCTTGGACATCCTGGTGCTGAACGCCGGCATCTTTGCCGCCGCGACGGCGATCGCGTCGCTGGACGATGAGGCTTGGCGCAAGACCATGAGCGTAAACCTGGATGCCAATCTCGTGCTCTTACGCGAGTGCCATCCGCTGCTCAAACTGGCCCCACGCGGCGGCCGTGTCGCCGTAATCGGATCGAAAAACGTCCCCGCGCCCGGCCCAGGGGCTGCCGCCTACTCTGCTTCCAAGGCCGCCCTCACTCAGATCGCGCGTGTCGCAGCGCTCGAGTGGGGCGCTGACAATATCCGTATCAACACGCTCCATCCGAACGCAGTGTTCGACACTGGTATCTGGACAGACGAGGTACTGCGCGCCCGCGCCGCGCACTACGGGATGAGCGTCGATCAATACAAGAAGAACAATGTCCTCAAGACCGAAGTCACGAGCCGGGACGTGGCCGAACTCGCCGCCGAGTTGTGCGGTCCGCTGTTCGCCAAGACTACCGGCGCGCAAGTCCCGATCGACGGCGGCAACGATCGCGTGATCTAGTGCAACACCTCTCCAGTCAAGTCGACACGCTGCGCTGGCGCGACGGTCGCGTCGAGATGATCGATCAGCGCCTGTTGCCCGCAACGGTTCAGTACGTGCAATGCGACTCCGCGGCCAGCGTTGCAGAAGCAATCCGCAGCATGGTGATTCGCGGTGCTCCCGCGATCGGTTGCGCAGCAGCTTACGGCGTCGCGGTCGAGGCAATCCGCTTATCTAAGGAGAGCCCGGCAAGTTTTGTCCGCAGCATGGCAGATGCGCTACAGACCATCGGGAACAGCCGTCCGACCGCGGTTAACCTGGCGTGGGCGCTCAAACGCATGCAACGCCGATTGGAAGCCGTAGGCCAGGCATCTCCTGCGTCGGCCGCCGCGACCCTCCTGGAGGAAGCGCACGCGATACTGCGTGAGGACGTCGAAATAAATCTTCGCCTCGGAGCCGCGGGCGCGGAACTCGTCCCGGATGGCGCTCGCATCCTGACCCACTGCAATGCCGGAGCGCTAGCGACGGGCGGTCATGGCACCGCACTCGGAGTCATCCGCTCCGCCATCAAAGCCGGCAAGCGCGTCAGCGTAATTGCCGACGAGACGCGCCCGTTCCTACAGGGAGCCCGACTCACTGCTTGGGAACTGATGCAGGATGAGATTCCCACCACGCTCATTGCGGACGTCGCCGCCGGGTACCTTATGAGCCGTGGGGATGTGGATATGGTGATCGTAGGTGCGGACCGCATCGCCGCCAACGGCGACACCGCAAACAAGATCGGGACCTATTCCGTCGCTGTGCTCGCGCGCCGCCACGGCATCCCTTTCTACATTGCCGCGCCCTTGTCGACTATCGATCTCAGTCTGTCCGACGGCAGCGGAATCCCTATCGAAGAGCGCAGCGCCGAAGAGGTCACCGGCTTCAATGGCGTTCGCTCCGCGCCGGCAGGAGTGGCAGTGCGCAACCCTGCGTTCGACGTCACGCCGGCAGATTTGATCACTGGGCTTATCACCGAACGTGGTGTCGTGCGGCCACCCAATGAGGCTGAGATCCGCCAGCTGTTCCAACCAACTTAGGCTGACGGTGCGTGCTCGAGGATATCCACCGAGATCCCAACGGGAACCAGGTCGAACAGTTCGATGATGTCGCGGTTGCGCATGCGCACGCAGCCAATCGATCCCGGTTGTCCCATGACGGCAGTGTCCGGACTACCGTGCAGGTAGATGAACCGTCGCATCGTATCGACCTCTCCCAGCCGATTGAACCCTGGCTCGCGGCCCGATAGCCAGAGGATCCGGGTGAGCATCCAATCACGGCGAGGAAACTGACTGGCCAGTTCCGGAGAGTAGATCTCACCCGTCGGGCGACGCTCCACAAATACGGTGTTCGCCGGCCGCCCCTCTCCAATCTTGGCGCGTATGATGTGCCGGCCTCTCGGCGTGCGGTAACTGCCGTTTTTCTCGCCGACGCCTCGGCTCGAAGTGGATACCAGATAGCGCCGTATCAGCCGAGCTTCGTCATCCAGCAACTCGAGCGTCTGACTCGGGATCAGAATACGGATATGGCTCACGCCGTACCTCCTGTGCGTTTGCGCAGGAAGAACTCCCGCAGCGTGTTGCCGCAGTCTTCGGCGAGCACACCGGATACGACCTGCGTTTGATGATTGAGCCGCGGCTCGGCGAATAGATCAACGACGCCGCCGGCGGCCCCGGTCTTCGGATCCGAAGCACCGAACACGACTCTCGCAACGCGAGCATGGAGCATAGCGCCGGCGCACATAGCGCAAGGTTCCAGTGTTACGTAGAGCGTGCTACCCGGCAACCGATAGTTGCCCAATCGCCTCGCCGCATCGCGCAGTGCACGGATCTCCGCATGGGCGGTTGGATCGGCGCAGGAAATAGGCGCGTTGAATCCCTGGCCGATCACTTCTCCCTCGAGCACGACCAGTGCACCGACCGGCACCTCGCCGGCATGCGCAGCGTCTGCAGCCAATTCCAGCGCTCGTCGCATGAGACGAACGTCAGTCTCCGATGCAGATTCAAAGATTGACGAGGATGGTATGAGTGCGTTGGACAATGGAGGAATACGATCGATGTAATGGTTCGGGTCGCCTGCCGGATTCAAATTTTACGCCGCCACGCCTCTCCTTCATAGCTTGCCGGCCAGACTTCTCGGGTGCCCGAACTCTATCGGCGAAAGCGGCATAAACTTGCATAGACTGAAGACCAAGGAAAGGGAGCATGAGCAAATCGATCAAAATTCCCGGTCCTGAACATCCGATCACGATACAACGCAATTCGTCGCGCGTGGTCGTGTCCGTCGGTGGCCGAATCGTCGCAGATACCCGCGACGCTCTTACCATGCGCGAAGCGTCGCTGCCTGCGGTACAGTACATCCCGCGCAAAGATGTGGATATGTCGCTCCTGCAACGGACCGACCTTGCTACATTCTGCCCCTACAAGGGCGATTGCGCGTACTACAGCATTCCCAGCGGTGGCGATCGGTCGGTAAATGCCGTCTGGGCCTATGAGGCACCCTATGCCGCCGTTGCGCAGATCAAAGACCATGTCGCGTTCTATCCGAGTCGAGTGGACGCCATCGAGGCGTGCTGAGAGCTTGTAGCGAGGGATAGCGGTTCGTTCGATAACACAAAGGAAAGTCAAACAATGAAGGCCGTCATTCTTGGTACGCCGGGTGGTCTTGACCGCCTCAAGCTCATCGACATGCCGGAGCCACAAGGTCCGGCAGCTGGTGAAATTCGCGTGCGTCTGCAGGCGAGTTCGCTCAACTATCATGACTATCGAGTCGTCCTCGGCGGCATACCGACCGCTGATGGCCGCATCCCGATGGCAGACGGAGCAGGTGTGGTCGAGGCAATTGGACAAGGCGTCACCGAGTTGGCGGTGGGTGACCACGTGGTTTCCTGCTTCTTCCCACAATGGCAGGACGGTCCACCCACGGTTGGCGATTTTGCTACCGTACCCGGCGATGGCGTCGACGGCTATGCGCGCGAGATCGTCGTAAGGCCCGCAAGCTGGTTCACCCGCTCGCCTCGGGGTTTCAGTCACGCCGAGGCTGCGACGCTCACTACTGCGGGGCTCACTGCGTGGCGTGCGCTGGTAGTCGATGGCGGCCTGAAGCCCGGAGATACCGTGCTCGTCCTCGGTACCGGCGGTGTCTCGATCTTCGCCCTCCAGTTCGCCAAGCGAATGGGGGCCACCGTAATTGCCACCTCTTCGTCCGACGAAAAGCTGGAGCGGGTCCGCGCTCTCGGTGCGGACTACACTATCAACTACAAGACCGAGGCCAAGTGGGGTGATGCCGTGCGGCAATGGACGGGGGGACGCGGCGTCGATCACGTCATCGAGGTCGGGGGTCCGGGCACGCTGCCGCAGTCGATTGCAGCTGTGCGCATTGGCGGGCACATCGCATTGATCGGCGCACTTACCGGGCGAAGCGGAGAGACGCCAATTGCGGCACTATTCCTGAAGCAAGTGCAGCTGCAGGGACTGATCGTCGGCAGTCGCCGTCACCAACAGGAGATGATTCGCGCTATCGATGCCACCGGTCTGCGTCCGGTTATCGATCGTACGTTCAGCCTCGATGCTATCGCCGACGCCTTCCGCTACGAAGAGTCGGGCAAACACTTCGGCAAGATCTGCCTCCAATACTAACTACGGCGTTAGAGGGACCGATTTCCTCGGGGAAACGGCGGGCTGAGTTCACCGCCACGCGGTTTGCGCAAGCGCGACGCTGCGATCTAGCCGACCGATGCCATCTTTTGCATGCTGCGCCGGCAGACCAGTGGCAGCACAAGTCCCAGGCCCGCCAGCATCATCGCCCAGCTGCCGGGTTCCGGGACCGGAACACCCGGTCACTGTCCCGGTGTGTGGACCGAAAGCCTGAAAGCTGCCATATGCCCGCAACCATCCGACGCCAGATAAGCCGCCGCGGCGGCAACCTCCTCCGGTGTGCCATAACGATTCATCGGGATCGCGTCAGTGTAGCTCTGCCGAAACTCGGGCGAATGCAGCACACGCGTCATCGGTGTGTCGACGGGACCTGGCGCAACCGCATTGGCAGTGATGCCATGCTCTGCGAGCTCGACCGCCATCTGCCGTGGTTGCTCTTACTCCTTCAGTTCAGCGCGACACCAATTGCGTGAGCGCTGGCAGGACTCGCGCGCCGGGCGCGAGCCCTGCGGCTTGTCCGACTGCGTTCACATGAGACAACACGCCGTTTTCCCACATGTCCATCGAATCACCGATGCGTCCGCTGGTGTGCGCCACGGTCGCCGCGGCGACCCCGCGTTTCTGCAGCATGTCCAGTGCGGCGATGCCGGCGTTGTCCTTGCCGACGCCAGCATCATTGAAGATCACCGCCTTGAGCGGCACTTCCAGCGCGAACTCTCCCGAGCTGGTGCCGCCGTGCGAAGCACACACGATGATGGCGCCGTTATCCTCTGGCGTCACCTTGGTGATCGAGTCCATCAGTATCACCCGGCCCCCCCTTCCCTTTGCGACTTCCTTCTTCAGCATCTCGGCCTCCGCTCGTCAAACCGACGTGATCATGCGTATGTTCTCGGCGATGGCGTCGCGCTCGAACACCTTCTTCCAGTCCGGCGCGAAAATCTCCTTCTTGGCGCGCTCCACCGCCTTGTTGGCCGCGTCCGACATCCTGACTCCGGGAAGCTGATCGAACAGGATTGCCAACTCGACATTGAGGTGGCCGAGGATGAAGTCGCGCGCAGCCGCTTCCGAAACGCCCCGGCGTATCGCTTTTTCCATGGCTTCGCGAATGATCTTGAGTATCAGATCGTTCAGGATCAGCCGGTTCAGACCGTCGATGTTCGTCCACGGGATCTGCCCGCTGCGCACGCGCTGCATTGCGGGTTGGTAGCCACCTCGCCAAGCATCGGCAAATGCCACCCAATCCACGTCGATGCCCTTGCGTTTTCCGAGCAGCTGTCCCTCTCGGATGATGGAGCCGCGCCAATCCACGACAGTGCCGAAGACATCGAAAACCAGGGCGTTCACCGAACTATGCGGATCGGCTGGCGCCAGGATATCGGAGGGGCTTGCTGCCAACGTCTCGAGGAAAAGGCTTCCGATTTTTACGCGTTCTTACGGTGATTTCAGGAAATGTTTCTGCATTTCGCGTCGCACATAGAAGGAGACCTCTACCGTGCATCTGCCGTGTCCTTGACCGTTTCCGCCCATGGCTTGATCTTAGCCAATGTCTTCGCGAGTGTCGCCTTCGCGATCTGAGTGTCATAGTCGGCCTGGAGGCGCAACCACCAGCCATCCGAGAGGCCGAAAAACCGGCATAGCCGCAAATCCGTATCGGCGGTGATGGCACGCCTCCCCGCGACTATCTCGCCGATGCGCTGCGCGGGCACGCCGATCTCTTTTGCCAGCCGGTAGTTGCTCATGTCCAGCGGCTTCAGGAACTCCTCCGTCAGCATCTCGCCCGGCGAAACGGGCTTAAGTTTCCTGCTCATGTCGCTCTCCGTCAGTGGTAGTCCACGATCTCGACGTCTTCAGCGTCGCTACCTGTCCAGCGAAAGCAGATGCGGAAATGATCGTTGGCATGACTAACACCAACCATTATTATTGCACGCACCGACGGGACGGCACGCAGGCGAACCGTCGGACAGTCAGTTGCAGCG
>Ga0209048_10004191_pt1 | contig 13835 bp, 16 predicted proteins | sample FrelakmetCRP12CR_FD_187146 | JGI IMG/M metagenome (GOLD analysis project Ga0209048, IMG submission 187146) | Freshwater lake sediment microbial communities from the University of Notre Dame, USA, for methane emissions studies - CRP12 CR (SPAdes)... | ecosystem: Environmental > Aquatic >... | reverse complement strand
CCTCGGGATGATCGCGCAGGCGGATGTAGCGGCCCACGCCGAGGATCGCCGGCCGACCACGCCTCGTCACCGCCACCAGCGCACAGTGGTCCGAGCCGTCGATCTCCGTCAGGTAGCGGGTCTCGGCCGCGCTCAGGTGCGGCTTGCCCGACATGAAGCGCCGGTACCTGCTCTCCGGAGACAGACGCGCATGCGCGGCCCGAAGCTCGGCCGCGTCCTCCGGCCGGATCGGCCGGATCACGACCTCTCTGCCGCTGAGCAGCCGAACGGTGTCCATGCGGACGAGCTTACTGAGCGTAAGCGGGGCGCCGAGTGCTGCGTGTCACACAGCGTTCACGGGGGCGGGGGCGTTTCCCGCCAGCTACCCCCGCTGATCGATCGGCACGTAGTCGAGTCCGCGGCCGCCGGTGTAGATCTGGCGCGGGCGGGCGATCTTCTGCTCGGGGTCGTCGATCATCTCGAGCCACTGGGCGATCCAGCCGCTGGTGCGCCCGATCGCGAACAGGACCGGGAACATCTCGACGGGCATCCCGAGGGCCTCGTAGATCAGGCCCGAGTAGAAGTCGACGTTGGGGTAGAGCTTGCGGGAGACGAAGTACTCGTCCTCGAGCGCGATCCGCTCGAGCTCGACGGCGATGTCGAGCAGCGGGTTGCGCCCGGTGACTTCGAACACCTCGTCGCAGGCCTTCTTGATGATCTTGGCCCGCGGGTCGAAGTTCTTGTAGACCCGGTGGCCGAACCCCATCAGACGCTCGTTGCCGGCCTTGACCCCCTCGATGAACGCGGGAACGTTGTCCTTGGTCTCGATCCGGCGCAGCATCCGCAGCACGGTCTCGTTCGCGCCACCGTGAAGGGGGCCATAGAGGGCGGCTACGCCGGCGGCGACGGCCGAGTACGGATCGACCTGCGAGGAACCGACGGCGCGGACGGCGCTGGTGGAGCAGTTCTGCTCGTGGTCGGCATGCAGGATGAGCAGAACGTCGAGAGCGTGCTCGAGCCGGGGGTCGGGCCCGTACTTGAGCTCGGTCATCTTGTAGATCATCCCCAGGAAGTTGCCCGGGTAGGAGAGGTCGTTGTCCGGATACACGTACGGCATGCCCCGGTTGTGGCGGTAGGAGAAGGCGGCCAGCGTGGGCATCTTCGCGATCAGCCTGATGACCTGCATGTAGCGGGCTTCCTCGTCCTTGATCGCATTCGCCTCGGGATAGAAGGTCGAGAGCGCGCCGACCGAGGCGAGCAGCATCCCCATCGGGTGGGCGTCGTAGCGGAAGCCCTGCATGAATTCCTTGACGTTCTCGTGCACGAACGTGTGGATCGTGATGTCGTGCGTCCACGTATCGAGCTGCGCCTGGGTCGGGAGTGAGCCGTGGACAAGCAGGTAGGCGACCTCGAGGTAGGTCGATCGCTCCGCGAGCTGCTCGATCGGATAGCCGCGGTACTCGAGGATGCCCCGGTCGCCGTCGATGTAGGTGATGGCCGACCGGCACGACGCGGTGGCCATGAAGGCCGGGTCGTAGGTCATCAGACCGAAATCGTCCTCGTCGGTCTTGATCTTCCGCAGCTCGGTGGCTCGGATGGTGCCGTCCTCGATCGGGATCTCGTACGTCTTTCCCGTGCGGTTGTCGGTGACCGTGAGGGTCTCATCCGAGTCGGCTACCTCGGCGTGCTCGGCCCCTTGCTCAGTTTCGGTGCTCATCGGGCTCCTCTCGCGCAGTTCGTGCTCCACCGGGACTCTAATACCCGGTGGGAGTGGGCGGCCCCGAGGGGAAGGGCTAGTTACTGGTGGCGACCGCCATCGCCATCGCCACGAGCATCAGCACGAAGCTGATGCCCATCACGGCGCGCTCCCCGCGGACTCCGTACGGGAAGCTGGGGCGCGTCAGACCGATGCTCGCGAGGATCACGGCCCACACCGCCAGCGCCCCGCCGGCGAGGTAGAACGGCACCTTTGACGGCTCGGCGACGGCTAGCAGGTTCAGCAGCACGCGCGCGAGCCTATCCGATCTGCCGGGCGCCCGGCGCGCCCTGGTAGCGGCTCTCGGTGGCCGCCCGCTGACCCTGGTAGTGGCTGCCCAGCTCGGGGCTTCCGTAGGGCCGCAGGGCCGGCTGATCGAGGGTCATGAACGAGAGCTGGGCGATCAGCAGCCCTGGGTACAGCTTGATCGGCACCCGGGTCAGGTTGTTCAGCTCCAGCGTCAGCGTTCCCTTCCAGCCGGGGTCGCAGAATCCGGCCGTCGCATGGACGATCAGACCCAGGCGCCCGAGCGAGCTCTTGCCTTCGATCCGGGCGACGATGTCGTCGGGCAGCTCGACCCACTCGAGCGTCCGGCCGAGGCAGAACTCGCCCGGGTGGATCACGAACGACTCGTCGGCCGGGACGACGACCTCCTCGGTCAGGTTCTCCGGTGGCCGCCGCAGATCGATTGCCGACGCGCGGTGGTTGTGGAACACCCGGAACGAGTCCCCCAGGCGCAGGTCGATGCTGGCCGGCTGCACCAGGCTCGGATCCCACGGATCGATGCGGATCCGCCCCTCCTCGGCCAGTCGCAGGATCGTCCCGTCGGAGAGCACCGATGCCGGGGAGGCGTTCATGGCCGCAAGTCTGTCAGCAGGACCGGATCCAGGACCGCGCGCGGTCCGGTCAGTGGCCGAGCGTCCGGGCGCGCGCCTGGACGGTACGCACGCGGGCGGGCGACGGGGGAGCCGGGTCGCCGTGCGGGCCGCGGCGCGGGTGGCGCGGAAACGGCTTACGCGGGTGGTTGCGGTGCCGGTGCCGCTTGATGCCCCCGTCGTCGTCAGAATCGGGCAGCTGGTCGGGATCCTGCTTGACCGCCCACCACACGAGGTAGATCAGCGCCGCAAGCGGAATCTTGAGCGCGAGCATCAGCCACACGAATCCCCAGGTCACGTCGACGCGATCCTACCCGGACTTACGTGGATTGTCACGGGTGCGGACCGGCCGATGTCCGCGCCCCGACGGGCGCGGGGTCAACTGCGCAGCGAGACGGGCTTCTCGATGAAGCTCGTGATGCGGCGCAGCTCGCCGACCCGGTCGGCGATCTCGTCCGAGGTCAGCCGCGCGACCCGCTCGACGCCGAACTCCTCGACGTTGAACGAGGCCAGCGCCGTGCCGTAGGCCATCGCGCGGCACAGGAGCTCGTGATCGAGCTCGGCGTCGGGATGGGCCGCGACGTAGCCCACGAAGCCGCCGGCGAAGCTGTCGCCGGCGCCGGTCGGATCGACGACCGTCTCGAGTGGGAAGGCGGGCAGGCCGAAGAAGCCCTCGTCGGTGATCATCGCCGCGCCGTACTCGCCCTGCTTGGCGACGACCACGCGCGGACCCCATTCGCGGATCTGGCGCGCGGCGCGGACGAGATTCGGCTCGCGGGTGAGCTGGCGCAGCTCGGCGTCGTTGAGCAACAGGCAGTCGACGCCCGAGATCGTCTCGACCAGCGATTCGCGGGCCGTCTCGATCCACAGGTTCATCGAGTCCAGCGCGACGAACCGGGCCTGCTCGCATTGCGCGCGGACCTCGCGCTGCAGGTCGGGCTGGATGTTGGCCAGGAACAGGACGTCGGTCGAGCGCGATCGCTCCGACAGCTTGGGCTCGAATTCCGCGAACACGTTGAGCTGCGTGTCGAGCGTGTCGCGGTCGTTCAGGTCCCAGCCGTAGGCGCCACGCCAGAAGAACGTCCGGCCGCCCTCGACGTGCTCGATGTCGTCGGTGTTCACGCCGCGGGCGGCGAGCACCGCGTGTTCGTCGGGCCCGAAGTCGTCGCCCACTGGCCCCACGATGTGCACGTCGTCGAAGAACGATGCAGCCAGGGAGAAGTGGACCGCCGAGCCGCCGAGCATGCGCTCGCGGCTGCCGAACGGCGTGGTCACGGCGTCAAAGGCGATCGATCCGACAACGGTGACGGACATTGGGCGCGGAAGCCTAGCGTGGGATCGGATCCTGCGATCCACCGCCTGCCCCTCCCGCAGGTCGAGGACTGGAACGGCTGCCACCGGGGCATATCTGTGGTTACGAGGCGCGAATCCGCGCGGCCCCACCACACCAGCCCGGGAGAACTCATGAAGGCAGGACGACTCATCGCGCGCGTTCTGGGCCGCCAACGGTGGCTACGAGTTCAACCTCGCCTTGATCGCCGCCCTGCTGGCGCTGGTCGACGGCGGCCCCGGGGAGCTCTCGGTCGACGGCGCCCTGGGCATCCACGACACGGGCGCCGGCCGGGCCTTGTTCGCGCTGGCGGCCGGAGCGGCCGGGTCGACCGCGGTGATCGAGCTCGGACGCCGGCATGGCGCCCTTGAGCCGGCCGCGCAACCGCCGGCCACCGAGATGGCGACGAATGAGACGGTCTCGGTCGCGCAGGCGCAGGCCTGATTTCGGACCCGCCCGAGCCGAAATCCGCCCCACCCACAGGGCTCTGATCGCCAGTCCGCCGGCGCGGGAACCGGGCGCCGTCTATCTTCCTAGGGAGATGACTACTTTCAAAGACCTAGGGCTCGCTCCCGACATCCTCGAGGCGCTCCGTGATGTCGGCTACGAATCGCCGAGCCCGATCCAGGAGCAGGCGATTCCGCCGCTCCTCGAGGGATCCGACGTAATCGGACAAGCGCAGACCGGCAGCGGCAAGACGGCCGCGTTCGGGCTGCCGATGCTCCAGTACGTCGATCCCACTGAGCACGAGGTCCAGGGCCTCGTGCTGACGCCGACACGAGAGCTGTGCATTCAGGTGACGCAGGCACTGCGTGCGTACGGGCAGCGCAAGGGCGTCGACGTCGTGGCGGTGTTCGGCGGCGCGCCGATCCGCACTCAGCAGGCCCAGCTGCGCGCCGGGGGGCACGTCGTGGTGGGCACCGTCGGCCGCGTCAAGGACCTGATCTCGCGCCACTCGCTGATGCTTCACTCCACGCGCTTTGTCGTCCTCGACGAAGCCGACGAGATGCTCGACCTCGGCTTCCTCGAGGACGTGGAGAAGATCCTCGCTCTCACCCCCTCGAGCCGTCAGACAGCGCTGTTCTCGGCCACTATGCCGCCCGAGATCCGCCGCCTCGCCGACCAGTACCTGTACCACCCGACCACGGTCAAGGTGCAGACCGCGACGCTCACTGTGGACACCGTCGAGCAGTTCGCACTCGAGGTACTCGCGCGCGAGAAGCCGGACGCGCTCGCGCGCGTACTCGAGGCCGAGGGGCCCGACCAGGCGATCGTGTTCGTGCGCACGAAGATCCGCTGCGACCAGCTTTATCGCACCCTGCGGGACCGGGGCATGAACGTGAAGGCACTGCACGGCGACATGAGCCAGGGCTCGCGCGACGGGGTCATGATCTCGTTCAAGGACGGCCGCCTGCCGCTGCTCGTCGCCACCGACGTGGCGGCCCGCGGTCTCGACATCGCGGGCGTGTCGCACATCGTCAACTTCGACGTCCCGACCTCGCCGGACGTGTACGTGCACCGCATCGGCCGCACGGGCCGGGTCGGGCGCAGCGGGCGCGCGATCACGTTCTACGAGCCGCGCCAGCAGCGCGAGATCGCCGCGATCGAGAAGCACGCCGGGGTCAAGCTCTCGCCCTGGGTCAAGGACGCCCGCGTCGCCCCGACGCCGGTCAAAGCTCCGCCGCGTCGCCACTCCAAACCGCACGTGTCGGCGAACGGCGACGGGCCGGCGCGCAAGCTGATCGTCTCCGGTGGCCGCGCGGCCGGGATCGAGCCGTCGGACATCATCCACGCGATCACGGCCGCGACCGGTCTCGATGGCGAGGCGGTACGCAACGTGCGCATCCTCGAGCGGTTCTCGTTCGTCGAGGTGCCCGAACGCGACGTCGAGCGGATCGTCGAGAGCGTCAGCGGCACCGAGGTCCGCGGTCACGAGATCCGGCTCGAGCCGGCGAACGCGCAGTGAGCGCGTAGCGCGAACGGTCAAGCGAGGCGTGACGCCGAGCAACTGATCAGATCGCGGGGTGGGATGCCCCGCGGAGGTAACCTCCCACGATGTCCAAAGCCAACATGAACACCACCCACGGGACGATCGCGATCGAGTTCTTCGACGACGATGCGCCCAAGACGGTCGCCAACTTCCGCAAGCTGGCCGCAGACGGCTTCTACGACGGGCTCATCTTCCACCGCGTGATCCCGGACTTCATGATCCAGGGCGGCTGCCCGGAGGGCACCGGCACCGGCGGTCCCGGGTACAAGTTCGAGGACGAGTTCAACCACCACAAGGTTGTCCGCGGCGCCCTCGCGATGGCCAACGCCGGCCCGAACACGAACGGCTCTCAGTTCTTCATCGTCACCGTCGACGCCGCTCCGTGGCTCGATGGCAAGCACACCGTGTTCGGCCAGGTGACAGACGGAATGGACGCGGTCGCCGCGATCGAAGGGGTGCCCACCGGCGCCCGCGACCGGCCGGTCGACCCACCGCAGATCGAGTCGATCGAGCTCGACCCCCAGTAGCGCCGGAGCGGGTGGGGAGGGCGCCGGTCAACACTGGCCGCTCAGCCAGCCCTCAGTTAGCCTTGCCGCGCACACCAGAACCGGCAGACAGGAGAACCCATGGCGAGCCTCGGGCAGCGGACGCCGTCCGACACGAACGGCGGCGCGACGGCGGCCACCATCCCGGTCGAGAACCCGGCGACGGGGGAGATCATCAGCACGGTCCCCGGGGTCGTGTGCGTCAACGACGCGCAGATCAACTACACGGCGCTGAACCTTCCGATGGGCGGCTGGAAGACCTCGGGTCTGGGGACGCGCCACGGCGCCGACGGGATCCGGAAGTACACGAAGGTGCAGTCGCTGCTCGTAACCCGCGGGACGCTCAAGCGGGAGCCGTTCATGTTCCCCTACCGCGCCTCGCGAACGCTGCTGCTGCGGCGCGTGTTCAAGCTGATCTACGGCCGCGGTAGGGCGAGACTGACCGGCGCGGCGGGCCGGCCGGCGGGCTTCGCGGCGCTGCGGGCCGGCCATGCGCTGACGCGGGACACTATGTCGCGTGTACGTGCTCGTGCTCGCGCTTGGCTCCTCGGTGTGCTGGGGGGTGGCCGACTTCATCGGCGGCGTCCAGAGCCGGAAGTCGCCCCTGCTCGGAGTGGTCCTGGTCAGCCAGGCCGTCGGCCTCGTCGGGCTGGTGGTGTGGGTCGCCGCGCGCGGTCAGCCTCCGCCCGACCTGGTCCGCCTGCTGCCGGCGGCGGGCGCCGGACTCGGCGGCATCGCCGCCCTGGCGTGCTTTTACCGGGCGCTGGCGATCGGCACGATGTCGATCGTGGCGCCGATCTCGGCCACGGGAGTGGTGGTCCCGGTGGTCGTCGGGGTGGCCGGCGGTGACCGCCCGGGCGCGCTTCAGGTCGTGGGCATCGCCACGGCGGTCGTGGGGGTGGTGCTGGCCAGTCGCGAGCGCTCGGAGCGACCCGCGGCTGCGGCCGCGGTGCGGCGGAGCGTCCTGCTCGCCCTCTGTGCGGCGGTCGGCTTCGGGACGTTCATGGTCGGCCTGCGCGCCGGGGCGCGCGCCGACGTCTCCTGGGCGCTGCTCGCCGCGCGGCTCAGCGCTGTCGTCGCGGTCGCTGCGCTGGCCTGGGCTCGCGGACTCGATCCGGAGCCTCTCCGCGTCGGCTTCCTGCCGCTGGCGATCATGGGGTGCCTGGATCTGAGCGCCAACGCGCTGTACGCGGTCGCCTCCCGGCATGGAGCGCTCAGCATCGTCTCGGTCGTCGCGTCGCTGTACCCGCTGGCCACCGTCCTGCTTGCGCGGGTTGTGCTCGGCGAGCGCGTGCGCCGCGTTCAGGAGGCGGGGATCGTCGCCGCGCTCACCGGTGTCGCCCTGATCGCCGCCGGCTGAGATGGTAGCCACGCGGCGGCCGGCCGTTATGGGGCGCTGCCGTTGAACGTCGACTGGTCGAACACCGGCAGCGTGAGGTCGCTCGCGTAGCCGAGTCGCTTCAGGCCGAACAGGTTCTCGATGCTGGCCAGCAGCGAGAAGTGGTTGTAGTAGTCGACGAGGTCGGCGGTGTTCGGCTTCACGTATTGCGAGATCAGCAGGAGCCCGACCTGGCCGCCGCCGCCGGTGGGGTTCGTCTGGCCGCCGGTCGACGCGGGAGTCGTGGTCGTTGTCGAGGGCGTCGTTGTCGTACCGGCCGGGGTGGTGGTCATGCCCGTGGTGGTGGCGGGGAGGTTCGGGTACGTCTGCGCGTCGCAACACGAGCTCGGGTCCGCGTTGGGACCGGTCTGGGGGGCTTGGTCGAAGGTGATCGCAATCGCCCCGTCCGCCTTGTAGGCCGGCGACTTCTCGATCTCGGGCAGCACCTTCTGCAGGAGCGTGTCGGCCGGCCCCAGGCCTGACGCCGCGCCGGGCCGGCAGGGCTTATCGCTGCCGTCGTCGCAGGGGCTGGGCGCGATGTAGGAGAGGGCCGGCGTCGTCTTGACGGTCTTCAGGTCCGTGGCCAGCTGGGAAAGCGCGACGTCATCCTGCTGGCACGACTTGGCGCCGATCACGGCGTGCAGGTAGACGAACGGGTTGCGCCAGGTCACGTACGGATCCTTGGGCCCAGGTGCCTGATCGGCGTCATTGGCTCCAACGGCCGGGTGCCGGCAGGCCTTCGCGGTGCCCTTCGGTCCCTGGTCCATGCCTTCGATGTACGCCTTCCAGCCCCCCTGCTTCGGAGCGCTGAACGCTGGCCAGGGTCGGAGTCGTCGCCGGGTAGACGCATCCGGCGCCGAGATCCTCGCCGAGCTTGCCCTTGCCGGTGGCGGTGAAGGAGGAGAACACCGCGCAGTTAGGATGCCGGGAGTCCGCTCGACCGTACGGAGGGCGGCCCTACTGGGTCACGCAGGCCGGGACCCCGAGTTGCTGCCATGCCTCGTCCGCGCGGGCCTCGATCGGCGTCAGCTTCACCTGCAGCGTCTTCATCGCCGTCACCGGGTCATCGCCGCCGGCCACGTCGCGGACGGTCGCGGAGAGGGCGGCCAGCCGCTGTGAGAACGCGCCCATCGCGGTGGCCCACGTCTGCTTGAGATCGTCGGGTGGCTTGAGCGTCCGCAGCTGCGAGCGCTCGGACTCGAGCACCGCCACGCCGCGGGTGAGGAAGACGGTGGCTCCGGCCGGGGACGCCGGCGCCGGGATCCGATTCGTCTGCGCCCGGGCGGCGGCACAGATCGTGGTCGCGCCGGTGCGGAGGTCCTTGGCCGACAGCGAGTCGCCACCGCCGCACCCGGCCACCGCCAGCACCAGGCCGGCCGCTGCCAGCGCCATGCGAGCTCTCATCTCAGCTCGAATCCGAGCAGCGCTTCGAGCTCGGCAACCGTCTGCTCGGCCGCGACGTGACGCACGGTCGCCATCCCCAGCTCGGCCGCCGGCGTCAGGTTGAACGGCAGGTCGTCGACGTAGACGCACTCCTCCGGCGGCAGGCCGATGCGCTCGGCTCCAAGCGTGTACATCTCGGGTGCCGGCTTGCGCATGCCGACCTCACCCGAGATCACGACGCCGTCGAACAGCTCGGCGAACTGGTCACGGGGGTAGCGCCGCGTCCCCCACGAATTGGAGATGAGCCCGGTGCGGATCCCGGCCCGCCGGGCACTGGAGACGGCGGCGAACATCGCCGGCTCGGGCCCGGAGCCGGCGAACAGACGGTCGATCAGCCCCGTCGGCTCGACCCCGAGGGCCGCAGCGAACATCGGCTCGAACTCCTCCTCGGGCAGGCTGCCCGTCTCCAGGTTGATCAGCATCTCGCGGCTCTTGCGATGCTCGCGGAGGTGGCGGCCGAGGGACTCGGGCTCGAGTCCCTCGGCAGCGCAGAAGGCGCGGAACGAGTCGAACAGGTTCGTGGTCAACACTCCGCCCCAGTCGACCAACAGCCCTCGGTACGTCGCACCGTCAGAAGCCATGCTGGGAGACCTCCACCGCCCGTCGGGCCAGGTCGACGACGCCGGCGCCGAACGACTTCAGGAAGGGATCGTCGGTCGAGCCCGCAAGCGCGCGCTTGTAGTTGCCCTCCATGAACACGATCGACTTCCACAGCGCCAGCGTCACGTACCAGCTGAGCTCGCTCATCGAACGCCCCGAGCGCTCCTCGTAACGCGCGATCATCTCGGTCCGGCTGGGGAAGCCCGGCAGCCGGGTGACGCTCTGCAGGTCGAACATGCCGAGACTCGGGTCGTCGGCCTGCAACCAGAACATCATCAGGTAGGCGAGGTCAGCCAGCGGGTCGCCGATCGTTGCCATCTCCCAGTCGAGGATGGCGGCCACGCGCCCCGGTGGGTTCGGGTCGAGGATCGTGTTGCCGAGCCTGAAGTCGCCATGGACGATCGTCGCGGGAGGTGACTCGGGCAGGTGCGCCGCCAGCCATGCGCCGACCGTCTCCACCTCGGGCATGTCGCGCGTGCGGTTGTGCTGCCACAGGCCGTTGAAGCGGCGCAGCTGGCGCTCCAGATAGCCCGATGGCTTGCCGAATCCCTCCAGCCCGACGGCGAGCCAGTCGACGGCGTGCAACTCGACCAGCGCGTCGATCAGGTCGTTCGCGACCCGGGCACGCTCCGGTTCGGTGTCGAGCTCCGGCGGCATCGCATCGGTGACCACGTGCCCGGGCACCATCTCCATGACGTAGAACGGCGAGCCGATCACCGTGGTGTCCTCGCCGACGGCGAGCACTTTCGGAGCCCGCACCGGCGTCGGCTCGAGTGCCCGCAGCAGGCGCGCCTCGCGCAGGACATCGTGCGCGCTGGGAGGCAGCGGGCCACGCGGCGGACGGCGCAGCACGACCCCGGTGCCGAGCGCGTAGGTCACGTTGGAATGGCCGTCGCCGATCGGCACTGCATCGAGCTCGGGCGGCGCCTCGAGTCCGCTGCGATCGAGGAACTCGAGCAGCGGCTCGATCACCAGCAACGGCTCGCGGGCTCCCTCGCCGACCTCGGCGTGGGTGCGAACGATGTCGTCAGGCGCCGGAGCCAGGCTCATCGGTGCGGAGGGTAGCGGCGCGCGCGTGATGACGAGCCGTCGAGCGCTCGGAGCGTCTCAGCGAGAGGGGCGGTGCTCATGACCGGGCACCGTAAGCTCCGTGACCGCCGAGGCAAGCATCTGGACCGGAAGCTGATGTCTTCCGAACGACCCCGATAGTGCGGTTGCAGGGCGCGGAGCGATGGTTCCTCATGCAATCAGGGCATTTGCGTGTCCACGGCCGAGGACTAAACTGGCATCTCAGGTGGCCAACACGATCCGATTGCTGGAGGTGGATCCCGAGCTCGGGCGGGCGATTGGTGATCACGACCGCCTTGACCGGGCGATCGGAGCCATCACCGGCACGTACGTGCGCTTCGAGGCCGGGGCGTCCCGCGAGCTGACACTGGCGCTCGAGGACACGCCGCTCGGGGTGCTCGTGCTCGACGGATTCATGGTCAACGAGGTGACCATCGCTGGCCGTACCACAGCGGACCTGGTCGGTCCCGAGGACCTGATCCGCACCGGCGCCACGGCCGCAGACGCCTCGATGCTGCCGCGCGCGGACTCCTGGAGCGCGCTCACCCCGGTCCGCCTCGTGATGCTCGACGAGACGTTCACCCAGCAGGCGAGCGCATGGCCCGAGATCGTGGCGGCGTTGCTCGAACGCGCCACGCGTCGCGGCTCCCGGCTCGTCGTGGGTCAGGCGATCCGCACCCTGCCCTCGATCGACGTGCGGCTGCTGGCTTTCCTGTGGCATCTGGCCGCCCACTGGGGCGTGGTGCTCCCGCGGGGGGTCGTGATCGAGGCGCCGGTCAGCCATGAGCGGCTCGGCCGGCTGATCGGCTCGCGGCGGCCGACCGTCACCGCGTCGGTGGGACGCCTGCGCGCCGCAGGGTTGATCGAGCAGCGTGAGGACGGCTCCTGGCTGGTGCTCGGGAGCCTGTTCTCCGAAGGTGGTGTTGAGGATCGCCACGCGCTCTCCGGTCTCGAGGAGATGCTGCTTCCGTCGGCCCTCGGCGTGCGCCGGCGGGGCTTCGCCGACGCGCCGACCCGATCGCGCGCTACAGCAGCACGGGAGATCTCCGAGCGCCTTGAGGCCTTGCGCAGCGTGCTCTCCGAGCACCAGACCACGCACGAGGAGCAGTTCACGTTGATGCGCACCAGAGCGGCCGAGGTCCGGAGCGCGTCGATGGCGCTCTCGGACGAGCTGCGACGCACGCGCGACGCGCGCGCCGCGAGGAGCGCGGTCGCGACCCGCGCACGGGATCGTGAGGGCCGGGCGGCCGAGCGCGCCGCGCGCGCCGCCGGCCGCGGCGATCGTGACCCGGCAGCTGCTGGAGGCGAGCCGTCGCCGGTTGGGAACGGATCGGCCGGCCCCGAGACCAGCGCTCAGACGGCCGGCTAGGGGATGGCCGCGGTGCCGCAACCGGGCGAGGCGGTACGCCTGCAGCGCCCGGACGCGTGTGTGTTCATCGGCGGGTCCGCGGGCGCGATCGAAGCGCTGGCGGAGCTGCTGTCCCGGCTGCCCGAGGATTTCGGGGCGCCCGTGATGGTCGCGCTCCATGTCGGCATGACCGGCGCGAGTGTGCTCCCGTCGATCCTCGATCGCGTCGGCTCACTACACGCGGTGTCGCCGGCCGACGGTGAGTCGCTGGTCCGCGGGATGGTCTACGTCGCCCCGCGGGGCAGGCACCTGCTGATCGAGGACAGGCGCGTGCGGCTCGGGCAGGGCCCGACCGAGCACGGCGTGCGGCCGGCGATCGACCCGCTGTTCCGCAGCGCCGCGCGTGAGTACGGCCCCCACGCGATCGGCGTCGTGCTCTCGGGCATGCTCGACGACGGCACCGCAGGGCTGGGCGAGATCCGCGCGCAGGGTGGCTGGGCGCTCGTCCAGCAGCCGAGCGAGGCCGCGTTTCCGAACATGCCCCAGAGCGCAATCGGGAACGTCGACGTCGATGAGGTGCTGCCGATCGCCGAGCTGGCTGCGCGCCTCGACGAGCTCGTGCGCCATCCGCAATGGCGGGCGAATCCGTCCGACGGCGGCGCCACGGTCCCGCCGGCCGCCCGTGCCCGGGAGGACGACGACGCCGAGCCGCCGGGGATGCGCACCGACATCACCTGCCCGGAGTGCGGTGGCGTGCTGTGGGAGGAGATCGACGACCAGCTCACGATGTACCGCTGTCAGGCCGGGCATGCGTTCTCGGCCGATAGCCTGCTGGCCGTGCAGGGCGAGGGTCTCGACACGGCGATCTGGCGCCCGATCCGGATGCTGCGCGAGCGCGGCGCGCTGCTGCGCCGGCTGGCCGCCCGAGCCTCCGCCCAGGGCCGCGAGCGCTCGGCTCGGTACTTCGAGGAGCAGGCTGACGACGCCCTGCACCGCGCGTCCGAGATGCGGCGGACGATGGACGTCGACGCGTCGTCGCGTGCCGGTGCGGCACCGCCCAAGCGTGCCCCGGAGGCGGAGGACGCGGCGGAGCCTGGCAGCGCGACGGAGCTTGAGCGCGCGGCGAGCGCGCTGGCCGACCGGATCGGTGTTGATCGGGCGTGAGCGCCGCCGACCCCCAGGAGGTCCCCTCGGGGGAGACCGAGGCGTTCGAGCGCCTGCTCGAGTACATCGAACGTAACCGCGGTTTCGATTTCACCGGTTACAAGCGCTCGAGCCTGCGGCGCCGGGTCGGGAAGCGGATGCACGATCTGGGGATCGAGGGCTACGAGAAGTATCAGGATCACCTCGAGGCGTCGGCCGAGGAGTTCGCCGATCTGTTCGCGACGATCCTGATCAACGTCAGCTCGTTCTTCCGCGACGAGGCGGTGTGGGACTACGTGGCAAGTCGTCTGATCCCCGGGGTGCTCGAGTCTCGGGCCGACACTGGTCCGATCCGCGTCTGGTCAGCGGGCTGCGCGACG
>Ga0209048_10004190_pt1 | contig 13837 bp, 16 predicted proteins | sample FrelakmetCRP12CR_FD_187146 | JGI IMG/M metagenome (GOLD analysis project Ga0209048, IMG submission 187146) | Freshwater lake sediment microbial communities from the University of Notre Dame, USA, for methane emissions studies - CRP12 CR (SPAdes)... | ecosystem: Environmental > Aquatic >... | reverse complement strand
GCGGGTCGCCCCGCATTGCAGCGTCGTGAACCTGGTCAGGTCCGGAAGGAAGCAGCCACAGCGACTCACTGCAAGTGCCGGGGGAACGGCTCGCCACCCTTTGCTTTGCTGCCGGACAGACACGACGAGGTGCTACCGGTGCCTCCGGTAATTCCCGGTATCATCGGCGGATGAGCTATCAGGTCCTTGCCCGCAAGTGGCGGCCGAAGACGTTTTCGGAGCTCGCGGGGCAGGAGCACGTGGTGACGGCGCTGACCAACGCGCTCACTCGCGGCCGGCTGCACCACGCGTACCTGCTCACGGGAACGCGCGGGGTCGGCAAGACGACGATCGCCCGGATCCTCGCCAAGAGCCTCAACTGCATCACCAACGGGGTCACCGCAACTCCGTGCGGCACCTGCGCCGCCTGCACCGACATCGATGCCGGTCGCTTCGTCGATCTCCTCGAACTGGATGCCGCCTCGAATACCGGCATCGACAACATGCGGGAGATTCTCGACAACGCCCGGTACGCGCCCACGGTCGGCCGCTACAAGGTCTACCTGATCGACGAAGTGCACATGTTGTCGAAGGCCGCGTTCAACTCGATGCTGAAGACGCTCGAGGAGCCGCCCGAGCACGTCAAGTTCGTGCTCGCGACGACCGATCCGCAGAAGATCCCGGTGACCGTGCTGTCGCGTTGCCTGCAGTTCAACCTCAAACAGTTGCCCCGGCCGCTGATCGTCGAACGGCTCACCGCGATCCTGGCGGCGGAGAGCATCGCCTGCGACCCGCCGGCGATCGCGCTGATCGCGCGCGCGGCGCACGGCTCGATGCGCGACGCGCTTTCGCTGCTCGACCAGGCGATTGCCTACGGCAACGGCGAAGTGCGCGACACCGTGGTGCGCGCGATGCTGGGCGCCGTCGACACCGAGTACGTCTATCGGATCGTCGATGCGCTCTATGCCAACGACGGACCGGCACTGCTCGCCGAGGTCGATGCCATGGCAGCGCGGAGTATCGCTTTCGCGTCGGCGCTCGAGGAGCTCGCGTCGCTGTTCCATCGGATCGCGATTGCCCAGACGGTGCCGCTCGCCGCGGCGGCGCTGGAGGACGGCGATCAGGTCAGGGCCCTGGCCGCGAGACTCACGCCGGAAATGGTTCAGCTCGCCTACCAGATCTGCGTGCAGGGCCGCGCCGACCTTCCGCTCGCGCCGGACGAGGCAACGGGTTTTTCGATGACGCTGCTGCGCCTGCTGGCATTCGAGCCGGCGGGGCCCGCGGCCACGGTGGCGGCCGGCGAGGCCGTTGCGGCTTCGCGAAGCGCCGCGCCCGGTAAGCGACTGCCGAGCGCTGCCCCTGCCGCGGCCAGCGTGGCCCCGATCCGTCCCGCAGCAGCGGCCGCGCCGGCGGTTGTCGCCGCCGGGTCGGACACGGCGGCGATGACGGCTATGGCGGCGGACCCGCCGGCGCACCTCGCGATGCCGACGAATCCGGCCGATTGGCCCGCGTTCGTGGCCGGGCTTCGTCTGGCGCCGATGGCCGCACAGCTTGCCGCCCAAACCGAACTCAAGTCGCTCCAAGGCAATGTGCTGACCCTGGCGCTGCCCGCTGCCCACAAGCATCTCGCCGACAAGACCTATGCCGACCGGCTCAAGTCGGCCCTCGATCAGGCGACGGGCCGGAAATTGATGCTCGCTTTCGAGGTGGGAGCCCCGGCGGAAGCATCGCTGGCGGCGCTCAAGATGCGGGAGCAGGCCGAGCAGAAGGCGAAGACCGAGGCCGCATTTCGCAGCGAACCCTTCGTGCAGGATGCGCTCGCCCGATTCGATGCGAGAATCAAGCCGGATTCGATCAAACCGGTATCGTGATTGCGCGATGCCCCGCGTGACCGCAGGGTGCGCCGAGACAAGGAACCTTTCCCGATGATGAAGAACCAGCTCGCCGGCCTGATGAAGCAGGCGCAGCAGATGCAGGAGAACGTGAAGAAGGCGCAGGAAGAGCTCGCGCAGACCGAGGTCGAAGGCCAGTCGGGCGCGGGCCTCGTCAAGGTCGTGATGACCTGCCGCCACGATGTGAAACGCGTGACCGTCGACCCTTCGCTCCTGGGCGAGGACAAGGACATGCTGGAGGATCTTGTCGCCGCCGCGATCAACGATGCCGTGCGCCGCGTCGAAGCGACGACGCAGGAAAAGATGTCGGGGCTGACGATGGGCATGTCGATGCCGCCCGGCTTCAAGCTGCCGTTCTGAACGCATCGGCGAATCATCCGTTCTCGCCTCACCCGAGCGTGAACCGCCGCGATGGAAGCATCGTACTGACGCCGGTTTCCACATGGGCGACGCACGAGGAAGCGATACCCTGACTCCCGTTTCGGGAATGGACGAGCTGGCGCGCGCGCTGCGCAGCCTGCCCGGGGTCGGGCCCAAGGCGGCGCAGCGGATGGCGCTGCACCTGCTCCAGCACGATCGCGACGGCGCCGTGCGCCTTGCGCAGGCGCTGCTCCACGCGGCCGAGACCGTTCGCCACTGCGAGCGCTGCAACACGTTTACCGAAGGGGCGGTGTGTGCGCTCTGTCGATCCGGCAAACGCGACGAGGCACTGTTGTGCATCGTCGAAACGCCCGCCGATCTGCTGATGGTCGAGCAGACGCAGGCCTACTCCGGACTCTATTTCGTCCTGATGGGGCGATTGTCCCCGCTCGACGGGATCGGGCCGAAGGAGATCCATCTGGAACGGCTGATCAAGCGCGCGACCGACGGCGTCGTCAAGGAGGTAGTCCTCGCGACCAACTTCACGAACGAGGGCGAGGCCACCGCCCATTACATCGGTGAATTGCTGTCGGCCCGGGGATTGAAGGTGAGCCGCCTCGCCCGCGGCGTGCCGGTGGGCGGGGAACTGGAGTACGTCGACAGCGGTACGCTGGCGCAGGCGCTGCGCGAGCGCCGGACGCTGGGATCCTAGGCCTTCTCCCTTGGCTTCGGCGCCATCCCGGGTGCAACATCGTTCGCCGCAAGGCGTGGACTTTCACGTTCGCGCGGCTCGCGATCTTCAAGATGATCCTTCGGCGGCTTCGCGCTGGCGGCGGTGTACTCGCTGCTCACCAACCCGCGCGAGAAGATCCGCAAGATCCTCACGGCGTGGCTTCCGCTCTGGACGCTGGTTGGAGTATCGGTGGTCTGGTTCCTGCTGCTCAAGTTCGAGGTGCTGGAATCGGGCCCGCCCGCGTGGGTGGGCTGGGTATCGATCGTGGCAGCGGCCATCTGGTGCCTGCTCGCCGTATTTCAGGTCAAGCTGCAGTCGACGGTGAAGGCGTCGGTCTTTCTGACTGCAAAGACCTCGGCGATGGTGTGTTGGCTGTTTGTCGGCTCGTCGATCTTCTCCGCGGCATTTGCGTTGCTGGGCGGGCAGGAGGTGGTCGAGCACTGGGTCCTGTCGCTCGGACTGACTCCGATCCAGTTCATGATTCTCGCCCAGGTCATCATTTTCCTGCTCGGCTGGCCGTTCGAGTGGACCGAGACCATCGTGATCTTCATACCGATCTTCATTCCGCTGCTGGCCAAGTTCAACATCGATCCGCTGTTCTTCGGGCTGCTGGTCGCGCTCAATCTGCAAACGGCGTTCCTGTCGCCGCCGGTGGCGATGGCGGCGTTCTATCTCAAGGGGGTCGCGCCAAAGCACGTGACCTTGAACCAGATATTCGCGGGAATGATGCCCTTCATGGCGATCCAGGTGCTTGCGCTCGCTCTGCTGTACATCTTCCCGGGCATCGGGCTCTGGCTGCCGCACATCCTCTACAAATAGCCGGCCGTTGCACGACACTGCGCGCCGGGAGTACTCTGACCGGCGGGCGAAAGGCCCGCGGCTAGCGTACGACGTCCCGAGGAGGAGCCATGCTCGTCAGCGAAATCCTGCGCATCAAGGGCACGACGCTGTATACGACGCCGCCGGACGCGCCCGTGCTCGAGGCGGTCAAAGTGATGGCACAGCTCGACATCGGATCACTGGTCGTGATGGATCGCGGCCGGATGGCCGGCATCGTCACATTCGCCGAAGTGCTACGGGCCCTCGCCGATCGCGGCGGCACGTTGGGCGACCTCAGGATCAGCGCCATCACCGAGCCCGACCCGCTCACTGCGGCGCCGACGATCGATGTGATGGAGCTGCGGCGAACGATGCTCGAGCGGCACGCCCGATATGTGCCGGTCATGGACGGAACGACGCTGCAGGGCGTGGTCTCCTTCCACGACGTGGCGAAGGCCGTCTACGAGGAGCAGAGCTTCGAGAACAGGATGCTCAAGAGCTACATCCAGGATGCGCCGGCCTAGGACGAATCACGGGCTGCCCGCGTGCGTGCCGCCGGGGCGCGGCGCGTCTTTCCGGCCTCACGCCTGCAGCACGTAGATCGCCGGACGTTTCGCGTACCGTGCGAAGTCCGCGCCGCGCCACGCGCTGACTGGCTGCGACGCCACGGATTCGGTGGCCATCGTGAGGTCGGCCGCAACGCAGAGGCGCGTCGCTGGCTTGCACGTTTCCGCAATGGCGGCGAGCAGGGCGGCGTTGCGATAGGGCGTCTCGATGAACAGCTGCGCGTAGCCGGTACGCAGCGAATCCGCCTCGAGCCGTGCGAGCGCGATGGCCCGAGCGTCGGTCTTGACCGGGAGATACCCGTGGAATGCGAATCCCTGGCCATTCATCCCGGATGCCATCAGGGCAAGCGCAACCGACGAGGGGCCGACCAGCGGCGACACGCCGATTCCCTCGCGATGCGCCTCCGCGACGAGGAGGGCGCCGGGGTCGGCAATTCCCGGGCAGCCGGCGTCGGACAGGAGCCCCATGTCCCGGCCGGCCCGTGCGGGTGCCAGCAGCTCGGCGCAGCGCGCCGCGCCCGGTGTTTCGCCCAGTTCCATGATGTCGATCTGCTGCAGCGGCAATAGCGGCGACAACGATTTGAGGAAGGCCCGCGACGGCTTGGCGTTCTCGACGACGTAGTGGGCGAGTCCGCGGGCCACCGCGATCGTGTGCGCCGGCAGCACCTGCTCGGGCGCGACCAGACCGAGCAGGTTCGGTACGACGTACAGACGGCCGCGCGTCACGGGTGCGCCTCCACGCTTGCGGCTGCCGCCGCTGCGCTGCCCCCCAAGGGGGAGCAATTCGTGCCTTGGGGCGGCCCGGCGGCACTCATGTCTGGCGGGAGAGCACGGCAACGCCGGCGGCGCGCAGCATGCTCGTCAGCCGGATCAGCGGCAGCCCGATCAGTGCCGTCGGATCGTCGCTCTCGATGCGCTCGAAGAGCGCGATGCCCAATGCTTCCGACCGGACACTGCCGGCGCAATCGTACGGTCGCTCGCGGCGCAGGTACGCCTCGATCTCGGCAGGCGCAAGAACCCGGAACGTACTGCGAACGTCCACGAGCGCCGTCTGGCATTGCCCGGTCGCGGCGTCGAGCAGCGCAAGCCCCGTGTGGAAGATGACCGTTTGACCCGAGAGCTCGGCGAGTTGCGCTACCGCCCGCTCGTGGGTGCCCGGCTTGCCGACGGGCCGACCGCCGCAGTCGGCCACCTGGTCGGAGCCGATGATCAGCGCATCTGGATGCAAATCCGCCACGCTGCGCGCCTTCGCTTCGGCGAGCCTGAACGCGGTCGTGGCCGTGGGTTCTCCGGGAAGCGCGGACTCGTCGACCGCGGGTGAGACCGCGAGAAAGGGGATCCCGAGGCGCTCGAGCAGCATCCGGCGGTATCTCGACGTCGATGCCAGCACCAGCCGCCGCCGCCCACGTTGGGCTGCGGTTGAACTGGGATTGGATGTTGTTTTTGTGGGCATTTTTGACAGCCGTCGGCAATCACGCTATTATCTAACGTTTTCGATCGGCTGGCCCGAAGGCAAGGGGTTACCCGGTCGTACCGCGGGACGGAGGGGGCATGGCCGGGCGTCAGGAAACGGCAGGACGTCGCAGCGGCTCGTTCGATGCGTTCGACCTCGCCCGCCGCCAGGGGAGCTTCTCCGGGACGATGAATGTGGCGTCGCTGCCGCGCGCCGCCGATCGTCTCGCCCCGGAAAACGGGGCCGCCGAGGTGGCGTGGCGGATCACGGGAACCGCTGACGCGCTGGGACGTCCCGCGCTGGAAATCAGCCTCGAAGGCGTCGTCCGGCTCGTCTGTCAACGGTGCCTGCGGCCGTTTTCCTGGCCCGTGGCGCAGCGCACGCTGCTGTTGCTGGCGCGCGACGAACGCGAGCTCGGGATTCTCGACGCCGAGGACGAGCACGAGGTCGTGCCGGCGGCGGCGCCGATGGACGCGGCGGCGCTTGCCGAGGACGAATTGCTCCTGACGCTGCCGTTCGCGCCGCGTTGCGAGCGTGCCGCATGTGGCGCGACGGCGATGTCCGCGGGCGAGGACGTGGATGCACCCCCGCCGGCGTCGGCGTTTGCGGCGCTCGCAGAACTGAAGATGGGCAAGCGAAAGAAGGCAAGGAAGGCAGAAGAATGAGGGTGCGCCGGCAGGACGCGCACTGCACGAACCACGATAGGAGAAATCCATGGCTGTCCAGCAGAACAAGAAGTCGCCGTCCAAGCGCGGCATGCACCGCGCGCACGATTCCCTGACCAATCCGCCGCTCGCGGTGGAGCCGGTCACCGGCGAGGTGCACCGCCGCCACCACATCAGCCCCAACGGCTTTTACCGCGGCAAGAAGGTCGTCAAGACCAAGGCCGACGAGTAGGCACGGCGCCCGCGCGTTCGCCGGTGCGCTCGTCGCCTCGAGCGATGCGCTGCCGCGACACCGCCTGCGTCCGAGCGGGTAGACTGTCTGCTCGCGCGTTCGCGAGCAGCCCCGCGCGCGACCTTCACCCGATCCAGCGCGACAGAACCCTTCCGACATGCCGGTCACGGTAGCCGTTGACGCGATGGGGGGCGACCACGGTCCCACGGTCACGCTGCCGGCGGCACTCAAGTTTCTCGAAGCAACGCCGGACGCGCGGGTGATCGCCGTCGGCCTGGAAGCCCCGCTCAGGGCCGCGATCGCCAAGCTCAAATCTCCGGCGATGGCGCGTCTCACCGTGCACCCGGCGAGCGAAGTCGTCGAAATGCACGAGCCCCCCGCGGACGCCTTGCGAAGGAAGAAGGACTCGTCGATGCGCGTCGCGATCAACCTCGTCAAGGACGAGGTCGCGCAAGCCTGCATTTCCGCGGGCAACACCGGTGCGCTGATGGCGATTTCGCGCTTCGTGCTGAAGACGCTCCCCGGAATCGACCGGCCTGCGATCGCGGCGCAGCTGCCGACGAGGCAGGGTGGTGTCGTGACCATGCTCGACCTGGGCGCCAACGTCAACTGCTCGCCCGAGCAACTCGTCCAGTTCGCCGTGATGGGCACCGCACTGGTTGCCGCGATGGATGGCGTCGAGCGCCCTACGGTCGGACTGCTCAACGTCGGCGAAGAGGAAATCAAGGGCAACGAGCTCGCCAAGGAGACGGCCGAGCTGCTGAAGGCATCGGGGCTCAATTTCTACGGCAACGTCGAGGGCAACGACATCTACAAGGGCACGACCGAGGTCATCGTCTGCGACGGCTTCGTCGGCAATGTCGCGCTGAAGGCCTCGGAGGGCATTTCGACGATGCTCTACGAGATGCTGAAGGCCGAGTTCACGCGCAATCCGCTGACCCGGCTTGCCGCCCTTTTCGCGTACCCGGTGCTGCGCGCGTTCAAGCGCCGGATCGATCCGCGGCGCTACAATGGAGCGACGCTGATCGGCCTCAAGGGCGTGGTCGTGAAGAGCCACGGTTCGGCCGACGTACTGGCATTCGAGTACGCGATGCGCAAGGCCTATGCCGAAGCCGCGCATGGCGTGCTCGACAAGATCGCGCAGCGGATGGCCGCGATGCCCGCCTTGACGCGCGCTACCGTGCCTGCCGCCATCATCGAGTCCGTGGTCAGCGATGCATAGCCGCATCGTGGGGACCGGCGGCTACCTGCCCGCACAGGTCCTCACGAACCATGATCTCGCGCGCCGGCTCGACACGAGCGACGCCTGGATTCATGCCCGAACCGGGATTCGCGAGCGGCGAATCGCCGCACCGGACGAGCAGACGAGCGATCTGGCGCTGCACGCCGCCCGGGCGGCGCTCTCCGCGGCCGCGATTGCGCCTGCCGACCTCGATCTCATCGTCGTCGCCACGACGACTCCCGACATCGTCTTCCCGTCCACCGCGTGCATCCTGCAGGCGAAGCTGGGCGCGAGCGGCGGGCCGGCATTCGACATCCAGGCCGTCTGCAGCGGTTTCGTCTACGCGCTCGCGGTGGCCGATCGAATGGTCGCCGCCGGCATGGCGCGCAACGCGCTGGTGGTCGGCGCCGAGGTCTATTCGCGGATCCTCGATTGGAACGACCGCGGCACGTGCGTGCTCTTCGGCGACGGTGCGGGCGCCGTGGTGCTCGTCCCGTCCCGGGTGCCGGGCATCATGTCGGCGCACCTGCACGCGGACGGCAACCATCGCCATATCCTGTGCGTACCCGGCTCGTTGAATTCCGGCGCGGTCGCAGGTTCGCCGTTCGTGCACATGGACGGCCCCGCGGTGTTCAAGTTTGCCGTCAACGTGATGGTGCAGGTGGGCACCGAGGCGCTCGTCGCCAACGGCGTCGACGCGGGCGCCGTGGACTGGCTGATCCCGCACCAGGCCAACATCCGGATCATGGACGCGACGGCCAAGAAGCTCGGCGTGCCCGCCGAACGCGTGATCGCGACCGTCGATCGCCACGCCAATACGTCCGCGGCGTCGATTCCGCTGGCGCTCGACGAGGCGGTGCGCGACGGCCGCGTGATCGAGGGCCACCGGCTGCTGCTGATTGGCGTGGGCGGCGGCTTTACCTGGGGTTCGGTATTTCTCACGTGGTGAGCCGACGACGATGAAGATCGCATTCATATTTCCGGGGCAGGGTTCGCAATCGGTCGGAATGATGGCGGGCTTCGATGGGCACCCGGCGGTGCGCGCGACGTTCGACGAAGCGTCGGAACTGCTGGCGCAGGACTTGTGGGCGCTGGTGACCGCGGGACCGGAATCGGATCTCAACCAGACGGTCAATACACAGCCGGTGATGCTGACGGCGGGCGTGGCCGCGTGGCGCGCATGGCAGGCCGTCGGCGGACCCGCGCCGGCCATGGTCGCCGGCCACAGCCTCGGCGAATACACGGCACTCGTCGCCGCAGGTGCTCTCGCATTTCGCGATGCGTTGCCCCTGGTCCGGTTTCGCGCGCAGGCGATGCAGGATGCGGTACCGGCAGGCGTCGGGGCAATGGCGGCGATCCTCGGTCTCGATGCCGCGGCCGTCACCAGTGCCTGCGCCGAGGCTGCCGCAGAATCCGGCGCGGGCCAGATTGTCGAGCCGGTCAATTTCAACGCGCCGGAGCAGGTCGTGATCGCCGGCCATCGGGCGGCCGTCGAACGCGCGATTGCCGTGGCGACGGCACGAGGCGCCAAGCGCGGCGTGCTGCTGCCGGTGTCGGCGCCGTTTCACAGCTCGCTGCTGAAGCCGGCGGGGCTGCGATTGGCGGCGAAGCTTGCCGGCGTCGCGTTCAATCGGCCGGCAATTCCCGTGCTGCACAACGTCGACGTTCAGGAGAAACCGACAGCCGATGCCATCCGCGAGGCGCTCGCCCGGCAGGCGGCGAGTCCGGTGCGCTGGGTCGAAACGATCCAGGCATTCGCCGCGCGTGGTGTGACGCACATCGTCGAATGCGGGCCGGGAAGGGTGCTCGCCGGCCTCAACAAGCGGATCGCGCGCGACCTCAAGTCCTTCGCGCTCACCGACGGCACCGACATCGACGCGACAAAAACTGCCCTGGCGGGCTGACGCGATCCGGGAGGAAGGCATGGCGAATGGAGTGCTCGACGGACAACTCGCGCTGGTCACCGGGGCGACGCGCGGCATCGGCCGCGCGATCGCGCTTGCGCTTGGCGCTGCCGGGGCGACCGTGATCGGTACCGCCACCACCGACGAGGGCGCGGCGAAGATTGCCGACTACCTGAAGGACGACGGCAATGCCGGCACCGGGATCCGGCTCGATGTTGCCGACGGCCCCGACGTGGAGACCGCGCTCGCCGACATCGACGCTCGCTTCGGCGCCATCACGATTCTCGTCAACAACGCGGGCATCACCCGCGACAATCTGCTGCTGCGGATGAAGGACGAGGAGTGGGACGCGATCATGGCGACCAACCTCAAGCCGGCGTTCCGGCTCGCGAAGGGGGTGTTGCGCGGAATGATGAAGGCGCGCCATGGCCGGATCATCCAGATCGGCTCGGTGGTCGGCGCGAGCGGCAATGCCGGACAGGCCAACTATGCAGCGGCGAAGGCTGCGCTGGTCGGGTTCACCAAATCGCTGGCGCAGGAAGTGGGCAGCCGCAACATCACGATCAACTGCGTGGCGCCAGGCTTCATCGACACCGACATGACCAGGGCGCTGCCGGACGCCCAGCGGGAGAAGCTCGTGGAGAAGATTCCGCTGGGGCGGTTGGGAACGCCGCAGGACGTTGCGCACGCGGTGGTGTTCCTGGCATCCCCGCAGGCAGGCTACATCACGGGCGCGACGCTGCACGTCAACGGCGGGATGTACATGGTCTAGGCAGGGAAATGGGGAGCGCGCTCTGAACCCGGTTTCCGCCCGGATCCCGCCATCTGGTAAAATCGCGCCGTTTCGAACAGTCACCCCCGCAACGGGAGGAGAAGCATGGAAAACGTGGAACAACGAGTGAAGAAGATCGTTGCCGAGCAGTTGGGCGTGAACGAGGCCGAAATCAAGAACGAGTCGTCGTTCGTCGACGATCTGGGCGCCGACTCGCTCGACACCGTCGAGCTTGTGATGGCCCTCGAGGAGGAGTTCGAGACCGAGATTCCGGACGAAGAAGCGGAAAAGATCACGACGGTCCAGCAGGCGATCGATTACATCGGTTCGCACGTCAAGAAGTGACCTCGAGCGGGGCGGTATCCGGCGCCGCATCGCCCGGTCGACCGCCGGCCCCGGTGCAGCGCGCGTGCCGGGGCGCGCAGGGCCGCATTGACGCGCCTGCCCGATCCGTCGACCGGCGCGAACCGTTGCCCCCATCTCCCGACAACCTCATTCGGCCACGGTCGCCATGACACGCCGCCGCGTCGTCGTCACCGGGATGGGCATCGTCTCGCCGGTCGGGATCGGCCTCCCGGCCGCGTGGGACTCGATCCGCAATGCGCGCTCCGGCGTGGCGTCAATCACGCGCTTCGACTGCTCCACGTTTCCGACGCGGATCGCCGCCGAGGTGAAGGACTTCGACGTCGGCAAGTACCTGTCGGCCAAGGAGGCGCGACGCTACGACCTGTTCATCCATTTCGGCCTTGCGGCGACGATGGAGGCCGTGACCGACGCCGGCCTCGACGACTATCGCGGCGACAAGGAACGTGTGGGCGTCTGCATCGGTTCCGGCATCGGCGGCCTGCCGCTGATCGAGGAAACCAAGCAGGCGTATCAGGCCGGCGGCTGGCGCAAGATCAGCCCGTTCTTCGTGCCGGGCTCGATCGTCAACATGGTCGCCGGCCTCGCGTCGATCCATTACGGCTACCAGGGTCCGAACCTCGCGATCGTCAGCGCATGCTCGACGGCCAACCACAGCCTCGGTGAGGCGGGGCGCCTGATCGAGTACGGCGATGCCGACGTGATGATCGCCGGCGGCACCGAGGCGACGGTCAGCGCCCTCGGCATCGGCGGATTCTGCGCCGCCCGGGCGCTGTCCACGCGCAACGACGACCCGACGACGGCGAGCCGTCCGTGGGACGTGGACCGCGACGGCTTCGTCCAGGGTGAAGGCGCCGGCATCCTGGTGCTGGAGGAATACGAGCACGCGAAGGCGCGCGGCGCCAGAATCTACTGCGAGCTCGCCGGCTACGGGATGAGCGCGGATGCGCATCACATCACGGCCCCGCCGGACGACGGACAGGGCGGCGCGCGCAGCATGATCAACGCGATGCGCAATGCGCGTCTCGACCCCGAAGATATCGACTACATCAACGCGCATGGAACGTCGACGCCGCTCGGGGACATCGCCGAGTGCGTCGCGGTCAAGCGCGCGTTCGGCGATCGCGCGAAGAAGCTCGCCATCAGCTCGACCAAATCGATGACGGGACATCTGCTCGGCGCCGCCGGCGGTGTCGAAGCGGTGTTCACCGTGCTGGCGCTGCGCGACCAGCTGGCCCCACCCACCGCGAATCTCTTCAAACCGGATCCGAAGTGCGATCTGGACTTCGTGCCGCGCGTGGCACGCGACATGAAGATTCGCGCCGCACTTTCCAACTCCTTCGGCTTCGGCGGCACCAACGCCACGCTCGCCTTCCGCGTGATTTGAGCAATCCCCATACCCTCTGCACGCGGGCCGCGGTGCCCGATGCAACCCACTGCAACCCGCATCGACCCCAATGGCCTTGATCGTACAGAAATACGGCGGCACTTCGGTCGGCACCATCGACCGAATCAAGAACGTCGCACGCCGCGTCGCACACTACCATCGGCAGGGGCACCAGCTCGTCATCGTGGTGTCGGCGATGGCCGGAGAAACGAACCGGCTGCTCGCGCTGGCGAAGGAACTGTCGCCGAGCCCGAATCCGCGCGAGCTCGATGTCGTTGCCGCCACCGGCGAGCAGGTGACGATCGGATTGCTCGCGATCGTTCTCGACGCGATGGGCCTCAAGGCCAAGAGCTACACGGGTGGCCAGGTCCGCCTGCTGACCGACAGCGCGTTTACCAAGGCGCGCATCCTTGCCATCGACGAGGAGAAGATGCGTGCCGACCTCAACGCCGGGATGATCGTCGTGGTCGCCGGATTCCAGGGAGTCGACGCCGAGGGCAACATCACGACACTCGGCCGCGGCGGATCGGACACTTCCGGGGTCGCGCTTGCCGCCGCGCTGAAGGCCGACGAGTGCCAGATCTATACCGACGTCGACGGTGTCTACACGACGGACCCGCGGATCGTGCCGGAAGCGCGACGGCTCGACACGGTCACCTTCGAGGAAATGCTCGAGATGGCGAGCCTCGGCTCGAAGGTGCTGCAGATCCGCTCCGTCGAATTTGCCGGCAAATACAACGTCAAGCTGCGCGTGCTGTCGTCGTTCGAGGACCCCGAGTCCACGTCGGCGGGCACGTTGATCACGTTCGAGGAAGACGAGACCATGGAACACGCAATCATTTCGGGCATTGCATTCAGCCGCGACGAAGCCAAGATCTCGGTGATGGGCGTCGAGGATCGGCCCGGCATCGCCTACGCCATCGTCGGCTCGATCGCGGCGGCGAATATCGATGTCGACATGATCGTCCAGAACATCGGAGCGTCCGGGCACACCGATTTCTCGTTCACCGTGAATCGCAACGAGTATCAGAAGGCCCTGGAGGTCCTCGCCGGCGAGCGCGGCAAGTCATTCAAGGCACGCGAGATCATCGGCGACAACCGGATCTGCAAGGTCTCCGTCGTCGGCATCGGCATGCGCTCGCACGTCGGCATCGCCCGCACGATGTTCAAGACGCTGGCGGACGAGGGCATCAACATCCAGATGATTTCCACCTCGGAGATCAAGATCTCGGTGGTCATCGACGAGAAGTATCTGGAGCTCGCCGTGCGCGTCCTGCACCGGGCCTTCGAGCTGGACAAGGCACCACAGGAAGTGTAACCGCCGGTTTTTTCGCGTATTTTCGCTGTGCCCCGTTTGACGGCGCAGGGCCCGCGCCGATACAATCCAGCCTCTCCCGGAGACGTGGCCGAGTGGTCGAAGGCACTCCCCTGCTAAGGGAGCATACGGGCCAAAACCTGTATCCAGGGTTCGAATCCCTGCGTCTCCGCCA
>Ga0209048_10004189_pt1 | contig 13839 bp, 13 predicted proteins | sample FrelakmetCRP12CR_FD_187146 | JGI IMG/M metagenome (GOLD analysis project Ga0209048, IMG submission 187146) | Freshwater lake sediment microbial communities from the University of Notre Dame, USA, for methane emissions studies - CRP12 CR (SPAdes)... | ecosystem: Environmental > Aquatic >... | reverse complement strand
GTGGCGTTCGACGAACGCCCGGTAGGTGGGCCACGACCACGCCGCCGTGCCCCGCCCGGTGCCGTACTCGGGCTTGGCGGCGGGTGGCAGCGTGGTCGGGCGTTCGAGAAGGTCGCCGCCGTAGAACAGGAGATGGCGACGCCCCCGGAAGAGCCAGGTGCCGCCGTGGCGCTCGTAGCGGTCGTGGTAGAGGATCTGCTGGACGATCCAGCGATCGCCCGACTCGATCTCGGCCCGGCAGTACACGACCCCGCGGGCGCGGTCGGGATCGTCGAAGTCGATGAGGTGGGTGCCGACGTTGAGGATCGTCATGCCGTCGCGGGCGAGCTGGTCCTCGAACGAGGCACGCAGCGCGTCCCGGCCGACCGCCCCGCCGCCCGCGTCCACGTCGGCCACGAACAAGCCCGCCACCGTGTCGAGGTCACGGGCGTCCATGGCCACGGCGTAGCGGTTCACCAGCTGGCGGATCGCCTCATGGGACAGCAGCCGGTCAAGTGCCGCCTCGGTCTCCATCCAGCACCTCCGCTCGTCGCCCGCAGCGATCCTGCCACCCGCGGGCGTCGCCGGGCACGGGGCGGCCCGACACCGCCATGCCGAGGCGGCCTAGTCTCCCGGCCACCATGGCCTTCACACCCCGGGGACGGCTGCTCGCCCTCATCACCGCGACGCTGATCCGCGCCTACCGCCTCACCGACGGACGCGTGGGGGGCCGCCTGCGCGGCATGCCCGGCATCCTGGTCACCACCACCGGGCGCAAGACCGGCCAGCCCCGCACCGTCCACCTCCCGTACCTGCCCGACGGCGGTGACATGATCCTCGTCGCCTCGTTCGCCGGTGGCCCGCACAACCCGGCCTGGTACCACAACCTGGTCGCCGACCCGGACGTCACGGTCCAGGACCACCGTGAGATCTTCCCGGCCCGGGCCGCCCCGGTACCCGACGAGCAGCGGGCGCAGCTGTGGGCCAGGCTGGTCGCCCGCGCGCCGTGGTACACCGGCTACCAGGCCAGGACCGACCGCCTGATCCCGCTCGTCCGGGTCACGCGGGCCTGAGCCCGGACCGGCGGTGCGGACGCCCTCAGGGGCGGGAGGGGACCGGCCCGTCGACCCGGCCGGCACCCCCGGGGGGCGACGCCACGAGCCGGCGCAGACCCTCGGCGAAGCTGACGGTGCACGGTCCGGTGATGGCCGCCCGGCGGGAGACGTCCATCGCGGAGCCGATCGAGGCGCCGGGGAACTCCCGGTGCTCGATCGCCGGCTCGAGGCCGGTGAGCCGCCCGATCTCCCCGCACCACCCCTCGGCGGTCACGACCTCGTCGCCGGCCCAGTTCACGATCGTGGCCGGGACCGCCGCCGCCGCCAGCAGTGCTGGCACCTGGCGGTTCATGTCGTCCTGGTGGATCGGGCTGTAGGGGGTGGGCCCCGGCGCCCGGAGCACCACCGGGTGCCCGGCGCGGATGGCCGCCAGGTGGAGGGCCGGAAGCCCCCCGACGGCGTAGGCGACGTTGATGCGGGCGAGTGTCACCGGGAGCCGGTCCATCCGGGCCACCGTCCGGGCGACCGCCTCCTCGCCGATCTTGGACACCGAATAGGTGGGCGAGTGGGGGTTGCGGGCGTCGCCCAGCGGGTCCCCCTCGACGAAGCGGTGCCAGCGGTCCGCGTGGCGGGCGTAGACGGACGCCGTGGAAGCGACCAGGGCACCGCGGGCCCGACGGCAGTGGTGGAGCAGCAGCCCGGTCGCCTCCGCGTTCACGGCGATGGCGCGGTCGTAGTCGAGCCCGGGCAGCTGATAGGCCGCGAGGTGCACCACGAAGTCGACGTCCTCCGGCACGGCGTCGAGCTCACCGGCCGCCAGGTCGACCGGGACGGGCCGGATGCCGGCCGCCTCGAGCCGGGCCACGTCGGCGGAGTCCCCGAGTCGGGCCGCGCCCAGGACCTCGTGGTCGCGGGCGAGATGGGCGGCCAGCGGGAACCCGATCTGGCCGGTGACCCCGGTGACGAGGATCCGCGACCCCGACACGTCGGCGGGGCGTCGGGGGGAGCTCATGGCGCCTCCGGTCCCGTGGGGTCAGTCGTCGTGGCCGGTGAACCCGTAGCCCGGGCGCCCGGCGGCCTCCCACGCGGTGTAGAAGTCGAAGAACGCCTGGCCGAAGGGATCCTCCCCCACGAGGGGCATGGAGCCCCGCCGGATCGTCCAGTCCATCGGGGCCAGGGCGGCGGCCCGGTCAAGGTGACGGCGGGCCGCATCGTCCCGGCCCCCCCGGAGGAGGTGGACACCCAGACGCCGCTCGGCCCGGGCCAGCTGGAGCTCGGGGGTGGGCGCCTGCCGGCGGGCCCTGACCTCCTCGGCCGGCAACGGCAGCTCCCCCTCGCGCACCCAGCGGCGCAGGGCGCCGTGGTGCACGGCCGCGTCGATCTTCGTGAAGTCACGGAACCGGTTGTCGGCCGGGGTGATGTCGGGCGGGCGGACCACCCGCCCCGACTCGTCGATCCACACCGTGGACGGCACGTTGATGATCCCGAACAGCTCCGCCACCAGGTGCTCCTGGTCCACCAGCACGGGATAGGTCGGGCGGGGATCCGCGGCGTCGACCCATTCGCGGACGGCCTCGACCGACTCGTCGAGGGCCACGGCGATCACCGTGAAGCCCTCCGGCCCGAGCTCACGCTGCAGCGCCTGCCAGACCGGCAGGTCGTAGCGACAGCCTCACCACGAGGCCCAGGCCAGCAGGAGCCGCTTGCGGCCCGTGAAGTCCGACAGCCGGACGGGCCGCCCGTCGAGGTCGGGCAGCTCGAGGGCGGGCGCCGCGAGGCTGGCGAGCTCGCCCGCCCGCCGGCCGGCGGGCTCCGTGATCGACACCGCGCCCTCGGCGGCGTCCACCACCACCGGTGCCCCGACGACGTCACCGAAGGTCGCCAGGTCGACGAGCCCGTCGCGGACGAGCCCCGCACGCCCGCGGGTCGGCACGCAGATGTCACCACGGCACAACCCCTGGGGTTCGAGCGTCCACCCGGTGGCCTGCGCCAGGGCGACCGGTTCGAGCAGGAGCCCGTCGCCGTCCCGTGTGGCGCCGACCGTCGCCACGTCGCCCGGCCGCACGACCATCACGTCGATGTGCTCCATCACCCCTCCTCGCCCGCACCCCTCCTCGCCCGCCAGGCTAGCGGTCCCCGGCCGGGGACGGACCCGTCCCCGGCCCGCCCCCGAGCGTTTTGGTACCGTCCTGGGCCGAACGGTGATGACCCCACCCCCCGAGCCCACCCAGCCACCGCGCACGGCGCTCCCGACACGTCCCGTCGCACCTGTGCTCGTTCTCCCTCGCGCCCAACCCGGAGACGGCCGGACCCTCGAGGATGCGTGGCACGGCAGTCCCCACGCCCATCTCGGCACCACGGTCAGGACCCGGCACCTCGACCTGGCCGACGACCAGCTCACGCCGGCGGGCGACACCCGGGCGCCGGAACCCGTGCCGCTGCGATGACCGTCGGGCCTTCCGGGCGGACCCTCGCCACCCGGACGGCCCGCGTGGCCGTCGGGGGCGAGAGGGGGGCGAACCCGCCATGTACGAAGTCACCGTCGATCCCGTCGACCTCGGGGAGCTCAACAAGCTGATCGGGCCGGACCGGTCCGAGACGCTCGCCGCCGCGGCCGGCCGGGTGCGGGCCAACCTGGACGACCGCACGGTCTGGAACGTCAACACCACCTCCAACGGAGGCGGGGTCGCCGAGATGCTCGCCATGCTGGTGCCCTACGCCCGGGCCCTGGGCGCCCGGGCCCGGTGGGCGATCGTCGAGGGCGACAGCGAGTTCTTCCGGATCACGAAGCGCCTGCACCACCGGCTCCACGGCTCGCCCGGTGACGGCGGGGAGCTCGGCGAGGGTGAGCGCCGTCACTACGACCGGGTCCTCGCCGCCAACGCCGCCAACCTCCTGGAGCTCCTGACGCCGGGCGACGTCGTGATCCTCCACGATCCCCAGACGGCGGGCCTCGCCCCCGTCCTGACCGCCCGCGGCTACCCGTGCGCCTGGCGGTGCCACATCGGTGCCGACGTCCGCTCCTCCCTCATCGACGAGGGGTGGTCGTTCCTCCGCGCCGACATCGAGACCTGCCAGGTGGCGGTCTTCTCCCGCCGGGCCTACATCCCGCCGTGGGTGGCCCCGGACCGGGCCCGGGTCACGATGCCGTGCATCGACCCGCTCGCGGCGAAGAACCGGCCGCTCCCGGACGCGGCCGCCCACGACGTGCTCCGCTGGATCGGGCTGGCGGGCGGGTCCGTCCCCGGCGCGGTCGAGGTGCCCCGCCCGGACGGAAGCCACCTCACGCTCCAGCACCACGCCGAGGTCCTCGCCGACGCCCCACCACCGCCACCGGACGCGCCGATGGTGGTCCAGGTGTCGCGCTGGGACCCGCTCAAGGACATGGTCGGCGTCCTGGAGGGATTCGCCCGGCACGTCGGCACCAGGGTCGGCGGCGACGCCCACCTGGCCCTCGTCGGGCCCCAGACCGACGGGGTCAGCGACGACCCCGAGGGCGGGGAGGTCTGGCGGCGCTGCCGGGTCGCCTGGGAAGGCCTCGCCCCGGCCGCCCGCTCCCGGATCCGGCTCGTGGCGCTGCCCACCGCGGACCGGGAGGAGAATGCCGTGATGGTCGCCGCCATCCAGCAACGCGCCGCCGTTGTGTGCCAGAAGAGCCTGGTCGAAGGGTTCGGCCTGACGGTCGCCGAGGCGATGTGGAAGCGTCGACCCGTGGTCGCCAGCGCCGTCGGGGGCATCGCCGACCAGATCGTCGACGGGCGCGACGGGCTTCTCGTCCACGACCCCCGCGACCTGCAGACCTTCGGGGACGCCGTCGCCGGGCTGCTCGAGCAGCCGGAGCTGGCGTCGCGCCTGGGGGAGGCGGCCAGGGAGCGGGTCCGGACCACCTTCCTGCCCGACCGCAACCTGCTGCAGTGGGGCGAAGCGGTCACCGCCCTGGGCCGACACGTCGCCCGACCCTGAGCGGGCGCGCCGGGACGGGGCCCCTGGCGGGTGAACGCGGCCCGCGACCGTGCAAGCATGCTGAGGGGACCTGACTCCGGAGGCTCGGCACGGCATGTGGCTGCGATGGGACCAGGCCGCGATGGCGGCAACCGGGCTCCTGGCGCTCGCGCTGGTGGTCCGGCCCGTCCGCCACACGTGGGCCACCCTGGGCGGGGCCTTCGCCCGGGAGGCCGCGCTGGTGCTCGCCCTCTACGCCCTGTGGCAGAAGGCCGGCGACCTGGCGATCACCAAGGTGCGGGGGGCATTCGACAACGCCCGCTGGGTGTGGGACACGGAGCGGGCGTGGCATCTTCCGAGTGAGGTGAGCCTCCAGCGGGCCTTCCTGCCCCACCCCACGATGATCGAGGCGCTCAACGGCTACTACGCCATCGTCCACGTCCCCGCCCTCATCGTCTTCCTGATCTGGCTCTTCGTCCGTCATCGCGACCGGTACCCGAGGTGGCGCAACGTCGGGGCCCTCCTCACCGGGTCCTGCCTCCTGCTGCAGATGGTTCCGGTGGCCCCACCCCGGATGTTCCCCAACCTGGGCTTCGTCGACGCCGCCCTTCGCTACGGCCAGTCGGTCTACGGGCCGGGCGGCATCGAGGTCGCCCCCCAGCTCGCCGCCATGCCGTCGGTGCATGTCGCCTGGGCGGTGTTCATCGCCATCGCCGTCGTCTGCACCAGCACGAGCAGGTGGCGGTGGCTGGTGGTCGCCCACCCCGTCCTCACGGTGCTCGCCGTCGTCGCGACCGCCAATCACTGGTGGCTCGACGGCATCGTCGCGTGCGCCGTGCTCGCGGGGGCGCTGGCAGTCGAGTGGGCCCTTCGGACGGCGGCCGGGCGTCTGCAGGGCGCCGTCGCCGGGCCGATTCCGGCCCGCCAGGCGAGCGAGCGTCCACTCACCCCGGCGCTGGCAGCCTCCCGCCCCACACCCGAGGGGCCCTAGCACCACCGCCTTGCGGGTGGCAGGTCGTCGCCCGGCGGCGCGACGCGCCATGCTGCTCCCCCGTGCCCCCGCTGGATCCGGCCGCGCGTCGACGCGTCATCCGCGACAGCATGGGCGTCGCGCTCGCCACGGGCGCCTACGGCTTCTCGTTCGGTGCGCTCGGGACCGCCGCCGGGCTGTCCGTCGCCCAGACCTGCGTCCTTTCCCTGGTCGCGTTCACCGGGGCGTCGCAGTTCGCGTTCATCGGCTCGATCGCCAACCCCGTCAGCGCCACCCTCTCGGCCCTCCTCCTCGGCCTGCGCAACGGCCTCTACTCACTGCGGACGAGGCCGATCCTGGGACCCCGGGGCGTGCGCCGTCTCCTCGCCGCCCAGTTGACGATCGACGAGACCACGGCCATGGCGGCCGGCCAGGGAACCGCGGAGGCCGCCCGGCTGGCCTTCTGGGCCACGGGCGCCTCGGTCTACGTCCTCTGGAACCTCGCCACGCTGCTCGGGGCCGTCGGAGCCGCCCATCTCGGCAGTCCCCAGCACCTCGGGCTCGACGCGGCCGAGCCCGCCGCGTTCCTGGCCCTCCTCGCCCCCCGGCTCACCGATCGGCGCGCCGTCGGGGTCGCGCTGGCGGGGGCCGGCGTGGCCATCGCCGCCACGCCCCTGACCCCCGCCGGTGTCCCCGTCCTGCTGGCCGCCGGCGTCGCCGTCGTGGCCGGTGTCCGATCCCCCCGGGCGGGCGGCATGGCCGATCGCACCACGGGAGCATCGGGGTGATCTGGGTCGGCGTCGTCGTCACGTCCCTCGGGTGCCTTGCCATCAAGGCCGTCGGCTACGCGCTCCCGAGCCGGGTGATCGCCCGTCCCGTCGTCCAGCGGGTCGCCGGGCTCCTTCCCGTCGCGCTGCTCGCCGCCCTGGCCGCGCAGCAGACCTTCGCCCACGGGCAGTCCCTGGGCCTCGACGCACGTGTGCCGGCGATGATGGTCGCGGCGCTGGCGGTGTGGCGCCGCGCGCCGTTCCTCCTGGTCGTCGTGCTGGCCGCCGCCACCGCCGCCCTCTGGCGGATGGCCCTCGGCTGAGGGCCCCCCCAGGAGGGCGACGGTGCTGCTACACGTTGAAGCGGAAGTCCACCACGTCGCCGTCGCGCATCACGTACTCCTTGCCCTCGATCCGCGCCCGGCCGGCGGCCCGGGCGGCGGCCACCGAGCCGGCTTCGACCAGGTCGTCGAAGCTGACGATCTCGGCTTTGATGAAGCCCCGTTGGAAGTCGGTGTGGATGACGCCGGCCGCCTCCGGCGCGGTGTCGCCCGAATGGATCGTCCAGGCCCGGGCCTCCTTGGGCCCGGCGGTGAGGAAGGTCTGCAGGCCGAGCGCCGAGAACCCCACGTGAACCAGCTTGACCAGGCCCGACTCCTCCTGCCCGTAGCCGGCCAGCAGCTCGGCGGCGTCGGCCGGGTCGAGGCCCACCAGCTCGGCCTCGATCTGCGCGCACAGGACCACCGCCTCGGCTGGGGCCACCAGCTCGGTGAGCGCCTTCGTGCGTGCCTCGTCGCCCAGGTGCCCCTCGTCCACGTTGAACACGTAGATGAACGGCTTGGCACTCAGCAGGTGCAGGTCCCGCAGGTGCTCGAGCTCGATCTCGCCGGCCGCCGCCGCGGCGGACATCGTGCGGCCGGCGTCGAGGAGGTCCCGGGCGCGCGAGACCGCCGTCAGCGCCGGCGCCAGCTCGGGCCGCATCCGCGCCTCCCGGGTCAGCTTGGCCAGCCGGGCGTCGACGGTCTGGAGGTCGGCGAGGACGAGCTCGGTGTTGACCGTGGCGATGTCATCGAGGGGGTCGACCCGGCCGTCCACGTGGATGACGTCGGGATCGGTGAAGACCCGGACCACCTGACAGATCGCGTCGCTCTCCCGGATGGCGGCCAGGAACTTGTTCCCGAGCCCCTCCCCCTCCGACGCGCCCTTCACGATGCCGGCGATGTCGACGAACGTGACGAGCGCGGGCACGGTCCGCTCGCTGTCGTACAGCTCGGCGAGGCGGTCCAGCCGGGGGTCGGGCACCGCGACCACGCCCACATTGGGCTCGATGGTGGCGAAGGGGTAGTTCGCCGCGAGCGCCGCGTTGTGGGTGAGAGCGTTGAACAGCGTCGACTTCCCGACGTTGGGAAGGCCGACGATCCCGATGGACAGGGCCACGGGTGGATCTCCTCGCAGGTTGTGGGGTTCCAGCGTAGGGGAGGTTGACGGTCCCGACCGGACCCGTCAAGATCGGAGTGCCGGATGCCAGCGCCCCCTGGGCGCTTCCAGCCGACATGGGATGCAACCGCTTCACGCGAAGGAGGTTGTCCGACATGTCCACCATCCAGGCGGAGGAGTCACCACCCGGCCGCACCGGGGCGCCCGGGTGACCTGAGCACCCGCGACGCCCGTCCTGGACGCGCCCGGCCGTCCCGCGCCGGCTGACACCTTGACTGGGGCCCACCATCACGGCGTCCCGGGGACCCCGATCGCCTGGACCTCCCCGGAGCCCGGAGACGGCGAGCCGAGCCGGACAAGCCCACCCTGAACCGGTCGGATGACGGCCGGGCGCCTCCCAACCGATCCACCCACCGCTTGTGGGTTGCACCGCGCCGATTGCTACCGTCGGATCCCGTGACGGAGTTCGCGTTCACCGATCTGCTGCCCATCGACCACCGGCACCCGGGCACGGCGTGGCGCCACCTCGGGTCCGATGGCGTCCGTGTGGTCGAGGCGGCGGGCCGCCGTTTCGTCGAGGTGGAGCCCGAGGCGCTCCGCGCGCTGACCCGGGAAGCCATCCACGACATCTCCCATCTGCTTCGCGCCAGCCATCTCCAGCAGCTCCGAGCCATCCTCGACGACCCGGAGGCCTCGCCCAACGACCGGTTCGTGGCGAGGGACCTCCTCAAGAACGCGTGCATCGCCGCGGGTGGCGTCCTACCCATGTGCCAGGACACCGGGACCGCGATCGTCATGGGCAAGAAGGGCGAGCTCGTCCTCACCGGCGGCCGCGACGAGGAGGCCATCTCCCACGGCGTCCATGACGCGTACACCAACCTCAACCTGCGCTACTCGCAGATGGCCCCGCTGAGCACCTGGGACGAGGTCAACACCTCGACCAACCTCCCCGCACAGGTCGAGATCTACGCGGGGGAAGGCGACGAGTACGAGCTGCTGTTCCTGGCCAAGGGGGGCGGCTCGGCCAACAAGAGCCTCCTCTTCCAGGAGACCAAGGCGCTCCTCACCCCGCCCAGGCTCCTCGACTGGCTCGACGACAAGCTCCGCACGCTCGGCACGGCCGCGTGCCCTCCCTACCATCTGGCCCTGGTCATCGGCGGCACGTCGGCCGAGTACGCGCTGAAGACGGCCAAGTACGCCTCGGCCCGCTACCTCGACACCCTGCCCCGGGAGGGCTCGCCCCTCGGCCACGCCCTCCGTGACGTCGAGCTCGAGGCCGACGTGCTGGCGCTGACCCGGCGCTTCGGGATCGGCGCCCAGTTCGGGGGCAAGTACTTCTGCCACGACGTTCGGGTCATCCGCCTCCCCCGACACGGGGCGTCCTGCCCGATCGCCATCGCGGTGTCCTGCTCGGCCGACCGCCAGGCACTGGCCCGGATCACCGCGGACGGGATCTTCCTCGAGCAGCTCGAGACCGACCCCGCCCGGTTCCTGCCCGAGCCGGCCCACGAGGACCTCGCCTCCCCGGTCGTCCGGATCGACCTCAACCGGCCGATGGACGAGATCCGGGCCGACCTCTCCAGGTACCCGGTGACGACCCGCCTGTCGCTCACCGGCCCGATGGTCGTGGCCCGCGACATCGCCCACGCCAGGATCGCGGAGCGCCTCGACGCCGGTGAGCCCCTCCCGTCGTACCTGCGCGACCACTGCGTCTACTACGCAGGCCCGGCCAAGACGCCGGCCGGGTACGCATCGGGATCCTTCGGCCCGACGACGGCGGGGCGCATGGACAGCTACGTCGAGCGGTTCCAGGCCGCCGGCGGCTCCCACGTGATGCTCGCCAAGGGCAACCGGAGCCAGGCCGTGACCGATGCCTGCGCCCGCCACGGGGGCTTCTACCTCGGCTCGATCGGCGGACCGGCCGCCCGCCTGGCGCAGGACTGCATCCGCAAGGTGGAGATGCTCGAGTACCCCGAGCTGGGCATGGAGGCGGTGTGGCGGATCGAGGTCGAGGACTTCCCCGCCTTCATCGTCGTCGACGACAAGGGCAACGACTTCTTCCGCGACGTGTTGCGTCCGGTGGCCCTGCGCCGCTGACGACCGCCCTCAGATGGCGGCCAGGACCCCGCTGCGGCCGTGCTCCTCGAACTGGCGCCGCAGGGCTGCCGCATCCGCCTCCGTCATGCGCCGGTAGCGGCTGTCCCGATCGGGCCGCCAGTAGACCGGGTCGCTCGTCTCCCACCGGTCGGCGCGCAGGGGGAACTTCTGCACCTTGTTGGAGGCGGTGAGCGGCATGGTCACCACGATCCGCACGAACCGCGGCGCCCACTTCGTCCCGAGGTCGGGCTGGGCGGCGAGGAACGCCTCGAACCGCTCGGGCTCGAACTCCTCGCCGGGCCCGAGCTCGAAGGCGACCATCACCTGGTCGCCCGTCCGGGGGTCGGGAACCGGGTAGACGGCGGCCATGACGACGCCGGGGTAGCGGAACATGATCCGCTCGATCGGAGCTGCGGCGAAGTTCTCGCTGTCGACCCTGAGCCAGTCGCTGCCCCGGCCTGCGAAGTAGAACCACCCTTCGCCATCCCGGTAGCCGAGGTCACCGCTCCAGTACCGGCCGTCGTGGACCCGGTCGGCGGCGGCCACCGGGTTGTTGTAGTAGCCCTCGAACGACCGGGCCGTGTTCAGGCTGACGAGCTCACCGATCGCCTCGTGGCCGTTGACGAGGGCGCCGTGCCCGTCGAACACGGCCCGTGGACACTCCTCGCCGGTGGCCGGGTCGATGATCGCCACCTCGATCCCCTGCTGGGGCAGCCCCAGGGCGTTGGGCGGGCAACCCGGGACCTTGGTGATGCTGATCGGTCCCTCGCTCGACCCGTAGCTCTCCACCAGCCGGCACCCGAACCGCGCCGCGAAGCGCTCCATGTCCCGCGCCGAGGCCTCGGTCCCGAATCCCACGCGCAGCGGGTTGTCGGCGTCGTCGGGCTCCTCGGGGGTGGCGAGGATGTAGGCGAGGGCACGCCCCACGTAGTTGAAGAACGTGGCGTCGAACCGCCGGACGTCGGCGAGGAAGCCCGAGGCCGAGAACCTCCGGCGCATGGCCATCGTCCCGCCCGACCACAGCACCCCCGCCCAGTTGGCCATCAGCGCGTTGCCGTGGAACAGGGGCATGGACTGGTACGTGACCGTGTCGCGGGCGATGCCGAAGCCCGGACCGGTCCGGCTGGCGATCCCGGCGAAGCGGCCCTGGGTGCAGATCACCGCCTTGGGCGCGCCGGTCGAGCCCGACGTGAACAGCAGGAGCAGCCGGTCGGCGGCGGCCACGTCGACGCCGGGGGTCCCCAGACCGGTGTGACCGGCGATGCGCTCGGCGTAGCCGGGGTCGTCGACCCGCAGGACCCTCTCGGGAGCGATCCCGAGATCGAGCCCGTCGAGCAGCACGGCCTGCTCGCGGTCGGTGACGATGAGCTGGCAGTCCGTGTGGCGGATGTCGGCGGCGAGCTCGTCGCCCCGACGGGTGGGGTTGATCCCGACCACGGCCGCGCCGGCGAAGGCCGCGCCGGCGATCCAGAGCACGAACTCGGGAACGTTCTCGAGCAGGACGCCGACATGGAAGGGCCCCGGTCGGCGAAGCTCGAGGGCCAGGCGGGCCCGCGCCGCGCCGGCGTCGACCACCTCGGCCCAGCTGAGGCGCTCGTCCTCGAAGAGCAGCGCCGGATGGTCGTCCCCCGCCCGGGCCCGGAGCAGGTCGGCGGTGGTCGTCACGGCATGCGGTGCGGGGGCAGCGGCCAGCCGAAGAGCCGGGCGGCGTTCTCGTGGGTCAGCTTCCGCAGGTCCTCCACCGGCAGGTGGCCCCAGTAGCGGTGGATGACCTCCTGGGTGTCGGGCCAGGTCGAGTCCCCGTGCGGGTAGTCCACCTCGACCATGACGTGGTCCACGCCGATCCGCCCCCGGGTGTCGATCGTCGAGGGGTCGTCGAGAGTGCAGAACCAGAAGTTGCGTTGCAGCACCTCGGCGGGCCGCAGGCCGGACGGGTCGAAGCCACGCCCGTAGCCGGACCGGTCGACGATGTTGTCCAGCCGGTCGAGCAGCATCGCCACCCAGCCGATCCCGCCCTCGCTCATGGCGATTCGCACGTCGGGGAACCGCACCGGCAGTCCCGACCACAGCCATTCGGCGCACGCCGTCAGCGAGAGCTGCCCGAACAGCGTGGCGCCGAGCTGCAACCCGGGTGCGTCGGGCGGGAAGTCGGCCACACCCGAGGACCCGACATGCAACGAGATCACCGTGCCGGTCTCGGCGCAGGCGGCGACGATCGGGTCCCAGTAGCCGGAGAACAGGGTGGGCAGACCGATGCGGTGGGGACGCTCGGGCAACGTCACCGACCGGAAGCCCCGTGCGGCGTTGCGACGGATCTCGGTGGCGGCGAGCTCCGGATCGGCGAGGAAGGTGATCCCGCACGGGATGATGCGATCGGGATACGGCCGCCACCAGGCGTCGTGCAGCCAGTCGTTCCACGCCCGGGTCACGGCCAGTCCGAGCTCGGGGTCGCCGGCGGACGAGAACACCCGACCGCAGAAGCCGGTGATCTGGGACGGGAAGTTCAACGACGCCCAGACCCCGTTGAGGTCCATGTCCCTGATCCTGGCATCGATGTCCCAGCACCCCGGTCGCATGTCCTCGAACCGCGTCGGCTCCAGGCTGATGTACTCGGGGCGACGGCCGGCGACCGCGTTCATCCCCACCTGGGTGTGGCGGTGCCCGTCGAACTCCCACAGCTGGTGGCCGCGCGCGTCCTCGACCACCCGGGGCGCCGCGTCCGCGAACCGGGCCGGGAGCCGGCCCTCGAACATGTCCGGGGGCTCCACGAGGTGGTCGTCGACGGAGATCACCGTGTAGCGGAGGGGCCGGGGCTCGGGGTCGGGGAGCAGCCGTTCCGACCTCGTGCTGATCTGTGCCATGCGGCTCTTCCCCCTGGTGCCGACCGCGGACCACCCCGACCGGTCCTCACCGTACCGAATGACGGCAGGTCAGGCTCGCGGCCGATCGGCCGGAACGCCTCAGCCCCGGGTGATCGGAACCCGGGTTCGGGTGACCTTCTCCTCCTTCGCCATGGGGACCCGCACCTCCAGCACGCCGTCGCTGTAGCTGGCCTTGACGGCGTCCAGCGTGCTGCCCCGAGGCAGCGGAATCGTGCGGTCGAAGCTGCCGTAGCGGAACTCCGACCGGTAGCTCTCCTTCTCCTTGTGCTCCGACTTCTCCTCCCGGTGCGCCCGGATGTGGAGCGTGTCGTCCGCGACGGAGAGCTCGACGTCCTTGTCGGGGTCGATGCCGGGCAGCTCGGCCCGGATCACCAGGTTGTCACCCTCCTGGAACTCCTCCACCCGGAGGAAGCTCGTGTCCAAGTCGCTCTCGAAGAAGCGGCGGAACAGGTCCGGCCAGTCCAATCGCTCCCATCGTGTGAGTGCCATTCCCTCCTCCTCTCAGGAGCGGGCCCGGCACCGCCGGGCGCTTCCATCCCCTGGACCCGGTGCCCGGCCCGCACCCCACCACACCGACCACCACCTCGGTCCAGTGAACACCACACCGGTCGCCGGCGCCGGTGGCGAAGTCCCCTTCGCGCCGGGACCAAGGTCACGGATCGGCCGGGACCTCCGGGCCGTGTCGCCGGCGACCAGCGGCCAGCCGCCCT
>Ga0209048_10004188_pt1 | contig 13842 bp, 8 predicted proteins | sample FrelakmetCRP12CR_FD_187146 | JGI IMG/M metagenome (GOLD analysis project Ga0209048, IMG submission 187146) | Freshwater lake sediment microbial communities from the University of Notre Dame, USA, for methane emissions studies - CRP12 CR (SPAdes)... | ecosystem: Environmental > Aquatic >... | reverse complement strand
GAAGCCGCCGCTCTTGCTGCCGCGGTTGTAGCTGAGGTACCAGAGCAGGTCGTCCGTCGGCTTCCAGTCGACCTGCACACGGGCGGTGATGCCGTCGAAGCTGCGCGTCGCGTCTCCCGGGGTGATGCTGCTGCCGAGCGGGGAGACCTCGTGCTTGTTGAAGATGATCGTGACGGGCGCCGACAGTCCGGGCACCTCGGGCGCCGTGCCGTAGTACCCGCCCTCGCGGTCATCCTTCCAGTAGCGCACGCCGGCGATCAGCTTCCAGGCCTCGGCGAACTGCCACTCGTCCTGCGCGAACAAGGCGTAAGAGGTCGTCTTCTGCATCATTTCGACGGTCGGGTCGTAACCGTAGAACGGAGTGGCGAACTTGCCCGTGTAGTCACCGTCGACCTTCATGCCGTAGACGCCGGCGACCCACGTGTGGCTGCCCGTCGTCGCGGACAGGCGGATTTCCTGCGAATACTGCTTCAGGTCGCTGCCCTGGTAGAACAGGACACCGTCGACCGGCGAGCCATCGCCGCCTTCGAGATAGAACTTGTCGCCTTTCTGGTAATCGGTGATCGACACCAGGTGCAGGTCGCCGATGTCCCAGTCAAAGTGCAGCGTGGCCCCCTTGATCTCTCGATCCACGTAGGACCTCTGCGTCTCCTGTGTCTTCCACGGATCGCCGCCGCGGCTCGGAGTGATGGCGTCATTGCGCCAGCCCGTGCCCGCCTCGCCCGGGCCCGTGCCCCAGAATCCACACGACTGGTCGGGCCGCGTGAATTCGCCCTGGGACTGGGCGTTCGGGCACGCCGGCTGGAAGGAGTACAGGCCGGCCTGGGTTTCCTTGTTCGCCTTCAGGTAGCGGACGAGCAGGTTCAGGTCGATTGTGTCCGAGGGCTGCCACGCCAGCTGGCCACGGATCGCGTAATGATCGTTGCCGCCCCGGTCCTGCGTGGCCGGCGCCACCGCCTTGATGTAGCCGTCGTCCTGGTTGCTGACGGCCGCGATGCGGGCCTGCACGTTATCGCTGAACGGTCCGGACACCGCGCCTTCGACGATGAACTGGTTGAAGCTGCCGAACGTCGCGGTGCCGTAGCCCTGGAAGTCCTTGGTCGGCCGGTTCGAGACGAACTGGATCGCGCCGCCGGTGGCGTTGCGGCCGAACAGCGTGCCCTGCGGGCCGCGCAGCACTTCCACGCGCGCAAGGTCGAACACCGGGAAGCTCGCGAGGTTGATCGAGCTCGCGTAGCTGTCGTCCTGGTAGACGGCGACCGGCGGTTCCTGCTGGTCGCCATAATCGTTCTGCGACACACCGCGGATGTTGAACACCACCTGCGACGACGAGTACGCATTCATCTTCAGGCTTGGCACGGCCTTCGTGATGTCGGTCGCGACCGTGATGTTGAGGTCGGTCAGCGCAGCCGAACCGAGTGCGGTGACCGAGATGCCGACGTCCTGCAGCTTCTGTTCGCGCCGCTGCGCGGTGACCACGACCTCTTCGATCCCGGGCTCCGCGGTCGCCTGCTGGGCCTCGGCGGCGAGCGGCCACCCGGTGAGTGCCGTCGTCGCACCCAGGAGCGATCCCGAAACACGAAGCAGTACGGACTGGGAACGTCTCTTAACCATGTCAAAACCCCCAAATCTGGAAGATCAGGAAAAGGCGCGGGCGCGCGCGTCGCTGGTCGCGAGCGCACGCAGGACTTCGGTCGGGCCGCAGACGCCGCGGATCACGCCCGCTTCGTCGAGCAGCACCGGGTGGCCGGACTTGCACCACTGGATCAGCTGGCGCAACGGCGTCTCGATGTCGGCGACCAGCAGGCCCGTGCCCTCTTCCCCTGCCGGGCGCAGCGCGACCGGCGCGCCCTCGCGCATCGCGGCCGCCGGACGGCCCTGCGCGTCGAGGACCGCCGAATACTGGCGGGCCGGGTCGAGCCAGCGCCGCTCACCGTCGGCCGTCAGGTCCGACCAGGCCCGCATGACCATGCGGCCGTTCAACACCGACAGCGGGTTCATGTGCTGCACGAATTCGCCGACGTAGGCACTGGCCGGCCGCAGCACGATGTCTTCCGGCTTGCCGGTCTGCACGATGCGCCCGCCTTCGAGCACGGACGTCTGGTTGCCGAGCTTCAGCGCCTCGTCGAGATCGTGCGTCACGAACAGGATCGTCTTGCGCACCCGCGCCTGCAGCGCCAGCAGCTCGTCCTGCAGTTTGGTGCGGATCAGCGGATCGAGCGCGGAGAACGGTTCGTCCATCAGCAGGATGGCCGCGTCCGTCGCGAAAGCGCGCGCGAGCCCGACGCGCTGCTGCATGCCGCCCGAAAGCTCGTGCCCATACCGCTCCGCCCAGCGTTCGAGGCCGACCAGCTGCAGCTTCTCATCGACAATGCGCTTGCGCTCAGCCGCCGAATCGCCGCGCAGTTCGAGGCCGAGACCGACGTTCTCGCGGACGGTGCGCCAGGGCAGCAGGCCGAACTGCTGGAAGATCATCGCAATCGTGCCGCGTCGCAGCCGCCGCAGCGTCCCGGCGCCACAACTCGCGACGTCGATCTGTTTCTCGCCGTCATAGACGAGCACGCGGCCGCGGGTCACCGGGTTCAAACCGTTCGCCGCCCGCAGCAGCGTCGACTTGCCGGAGCCCGACAGGCCCATCAGCACGGAGATCTGCCCTTGCTGGACCGTGAGACTGGCCTGGCTGACGCCGACGACGACGCCGGTGGCGCTCTCGATCGCGGTCCGGTCCTGTCCCGAGTCGAGCAGCGCGATCGCAGACTTCAGCGCGGCGCCGCGTTTGCGGCCCGAGACCCTGGCCGACGGGAACAGGATGTCGACCTTCGCGAATTCGAGCGCGGCGCTCATTCCTCCCCCTTGCGATCCGCCGGCCGGCTGATGCGGTCGAGCATGATCGCGAGCAGCACGATGGCCAGGCCGGCTTCGAATCCCATGCCGACCTGCACGGTGTTGAGCGCGCGCACCACCGGGACGCCGAGTCCGCCGGCGCCCACCAGCGCGGCGATGACGACCATCGACAGGCTCAGCATGATGCACTGGGTGATGCCGGCCAGGATCATCGGGCTCGCGCTCGGCAGCTCGACCTTGAGCAGCAGCTGCAGCGGCGTCGCGCCGAAGGCCTGCCCGGCTTCACGCAGCGTCTTCGGCACCGATGCGATGCCGAGTTGCGTGAGGCGGATCGGCGCGGGCAGCGCGAAGATGATCGTCGAGATCAGCCCCGGGACGACACCGAGGCCGAACAGCACCAGCGTCGGCGTCAGGTAGACGAACGTCGGCAACGTCTGCATCAGGTCGAGCACCGGGCGCATCGCGGCCTGCAGGCGCGGCCGCTTCGCCGCCAGGATCCCGAACGGCACGCCGATCACCGTCGCGATGAACGCCGCGACCAGCACCAGCGTCAGCGTTTCGAGCGTCGCGTCCCAGTAGCCCTGGTTCATGATGAACAGCAGTGCCAGCACGACGAACACGACCAGCCCCACCGAGCGCCGCACGGCGTACGACAGCGCCGCAATCGCCAGGATCAGGAACGGCGCCGGCAGCACGTTCAGCACGGTCGAGACCGCACGGGTGCAGCCGATGAGGACCGCAGCGACGAAGTCGAAGAACCCGCGGGCGTGCTTCTTCGTGTAGTCGACGAACTTCGTGGCCATGTCACCCACCGGAATCTTGTGCGCCGTGACCCAGTCGTCGAACGCCGACAGGCTGTGAACCGGCCTGGCCTTGCCCTGCAGCACGTCGAGCGCCGGACGCCCGTCGAACGACTTCACGCCCTGCAGCCACGGCTGCATGCGCGCCGGCCGGCTCGCGACCCACTCACGCGCCAGGTCCGCCGCCGAGACCTTGTCGGTCAGGATGCGGTCCATGAACTTGTTCTCGAGATCGACATCGAACTCGAGATTCGCGAGCAGTCGCCCGAGGTTCGGACAGGCCTCGGAGAACCCCCTGCGCGTCAGCGTATTGACCGTGGCGGCCCCGTAATTCGGGCCGAACGACTTGTCGCCGCCGGTCAGGTAGCGGATCGCGAAGTGCGTGTTCATCGGGTGCGGCGCCCAGGCGAGGAACACGATCGGCCCCTTGCTGCGCACCGCGCGCTCGACCTGCGCCAGCATGCCCTGCTCGCTCGACTCGACCAGCTTGAAGCCGCCGAGTCCGAATTCGTTCTTCTTGATCAGGTCGAGGATCAGCTCGTTGCCGTCATTGCCGGGTTCGATGCCATAAATCGATGCCCCCAGCTCCTTTCTGAATCTGTTGATGTCGGCGAAATCCTTCAGCCCGGCCCCGTGCAGGTAATCCGGCACGGCGAGCGTGTACTTGGCGCCGACGAGATTGGCGCGCACCAGCTTGATCGAGCCGTCGGCGAGGTACGGCCGCAGCATCGGTTCCTGGGTGGGCATCCAGTTGGCGAGAAACACGTCCATGTCGCCGTTCCTCATCGACTCGAACGTGACCGGCACCGAAAGCACGGTAATGACCGGCTGATAGCCGAGTTCGGTCAGCATCTGCCCCACCACGGCCGTGGTCGCGGATTCCGCGGTCCAGCCGATGTCGGAGAGCCGCACCTTGCGGCAGGACGCCGGATCGGCAGTCTCCGCCACCGCGCGCCCGCTGCCGTGAACGAGGGCGAGCAGCAGGGCGAGGGCCGCAGCGAACGACCGCCATCCGCGACGCGGCGTGCCCCGAACCGGCCGCCGGCTCGCATCCATTTTCCAGACCCCCTGATCTCACCGTGTTATGGCGCATAGGTAACAGGCCGGGACCTGCCGCGTCAAACCGCGCTCGCGGGAGCGTACCGCCGCTGGTCTGCGCGACGGCGCATCGTATAATCTGCCGCGCTGCGCCACGGACCTGCGCATCCCAAAAACTCATCTAGTCGGGCCCGCAGCAGCGCGGTTCCCGGCCACGGAGCAGCCAGCGATGGAAATCAGGGACTTCGCCATGGACTTCTTCTCGCTCGCGGGCAGGAAGGCCATCGTCACGGGCGGCAATACCGGGCTCGGCCAGGCCTTCACGCTCGCGCTCGCCAAGGCCGGCGCGGACGTGTTCGTGCCGAGCGTGATGGACGACGACGGCAGGACGGGCCCGCTCGTCGCCGAAGCCGGGCGTCGTTACGAATACCTGAAGGCCGACATCACGGCGCCCGGCGCCGCGGCGAAAGTGATCGACACCTGCGTCGAGCGTCTCGGTGGTCTCGACATCCTGGTCAACAGCGCCGGCATCTGCCCGATGGCGGAAGTGCAGGAGTTCGGCCGGCCGCAGTGGGATGCGACGGTCGCGGTGAATCTCACCGCCGCGTTCGAGTTGAGCTACGAAGCCGCGAAGCGAATGATTCCGCAGCGCAGCGGCAAGATCGTCAACATCTGCTCGCTGTTCTCGTTCCTCGGCGGGCGCTGGTCGTCGGCGTACGCCGCGACCAAGCACGGGCTCGCCGGCTTCACCAAGGCGTACTGCGACGAGCTCGCGATGTACAACATCCAGGTGAACGGCATCGCGCCCGGTTACTACGCCACGGAGATCACGCGCCAGACGCGCAGCAATCCCGAGACGAACCAGCGCGTGCTGGACCACATCCCGGCCGAGCGCTGGGGCGAGCCCGTCGACCTGATGGGCGCGCTCGTGTTCCTCTCGAGCCGCGCCTCGAACTACGTCAACGGCCACCTGCTGGTGGTCGATGGCGGCTACCTCGTTCGCTGAACCCGCGCACGCCCCTGCATGTCCGGCCGCTACCTCATCGGCATCGACAATGGCTCGCAGAGCACGAAGGTCGTGATCTACGACCTCGAGGGCAATCCCGTGTCGGAAGGCCGGCAGGTGCTGCGTGCGGCGAACCGGCCGCGGCCCGGAATCGTGCAGCATCCGGACGACGACCTGTGGGATTCGATCGTCGCCGCCAGCCGGCAGGCGCTGGCCGGCTTCCAGGGCGACCGGCGCGACCTCATCGGCGTCGGCCTCTGCACCATCCGCTGCTGCAAGGCGTTCCTGAAGGCCGACGGGTCGCTGGTCGAACCGGTGATGAGCTGGATGGACACGCGCGCGTATCAGCCCTACGTGCCCGACGACCCGTCGCTCGCCTATGCGACGACCTCCTCTGGCTACATCACGCATCGCTTCACGGGCCAGTTCCGCGACACAGCGTCCAACAACATCCTCCTGCAATGGCCGATCGACACGGACACCTGGCAGTGGAGCGAGGACCCGGCGCTGCACCGGCAGTTCCGCATGCAGCCCGGGATGCTGTTCGAACTCGTGATGCCCGGCGCGATCCTCGGTCACGTCACCGCAGCCGCAGCGGCGGCCACCGGGATCCCGCAGGGATTGCCCGTCGTCGCCACCGCGAACGACAAGGCGGTCGAAGCGCTGGGCTCCGGCTCGCTCGATGAGCGCACCGCGCTGGTCTCGCTCGGCACGTACATCGCGTCGATGGTGCACGGCCGCCAGAACCGGCAGGACGCGCAGCAGTTCTGGACCAACTTCGGCTGCATTCCGCACCGGTATCTGTACGAGAGCCACGGCATCCGGCGCGGCATGTGGACGCTCACCTGGTTCCTGGACCTGCTCGGTCCGGAATTCGCCGCGGCTGCGGCCGCCCAGGGCGTCTCGCGCGAGCACGTCCTGGAGCGGGAAGCGGCCCTCGTGCACGCGGGCAGCGACGGATTGCTGTCGGTGCTCGACTGGCTGGCCCCGACCGACAAGCCGTTCCGCAAGGGCGTCATGCTCGGCTTCGACGCGCGGCACACGCGCGGCCACGTCTATCGCTCGATCCTCGAAGCGATCGCGCTGACGATGCAGGACAAGGTAGCCGCGATGTGCGGGGAACTCGGCATCACCCTCGGCGAGATCGTCGTCTCGGGCGGCGGCGCCTCGAGCCCGCTCTTCCTGCAGATCTTCGCCGATGCGTTCGGCATCCCGGCGTCGCGCGCAGTCGGGCCGAGCGGCGCGAGCCTGGGGGCCGCGATCTGTGCCGCCGTCGCGACGGGCGTGTACCCCGATTTCCAGGCGGCCGTGGCGAAGATGGAGAAGCCCCGGCAGTCTTTTGCCCCGAATCCCGCGAATGCCGACGTGTACCGCCGCATGAATGCCACGGTCTACCGCAACGTCCGCGATGCGACGGATCCGGTCCTCGAACGGTCCTATCCGCTCTTCCACTGAATTCCGACCCGACCCGACTCGAAAAGGATCGCACCATGCCCTTGAGCAGAACCGCCATCGTCCAGGGACTCCAGAAGATCGTGGGTCCCGCCAACGTCGTCACGGACGAACAGGAACTGAAGCAGAGCAGCATCGATCGCCTGCGACTGTACGAGGACGTGCACGGCGTGTTCACCCGCCCGCTGCCGGCTGCGGTGGTGATGGCGCGCGGCAGGCAGCACATCGTCGACGTGCTCAAGTTCGCCAACGAGAACCGCATCAACGTGGTCCCGCGCACGGGCCGCACGGCCACCGAAGGCGGACTCGAGACCGCCGTGGCGGATTCGATCGTGCTCGACGGCTCGGGCATGAACCAGATCCTGAAGATCGACCCCTACAATATGCAGGCCACCGTGCAGTGCGGCGTGTGCCTGCAGACGCTCGAAGACGAGGTGCGCAGGCAAGGGGTCACCACCGGCCATTCGCCGCAGTCGAAGCCCATCGCCCAGATGGGCGGCCTCGTCGCCACGCGCAGCATCGGCCAGTTCTCGACGCTGTACGGCGGCATCGAGGACATGGTGGTGGGGCTCGAGGCGGTCTTCGCCGACGGCACGGTCACGCGCGTCAAGAACATCCCGCGGCGCGCGGTCGGCCCGGACATCCGCCACGTCGTGATCGGCAACGAGGGCGCGCTCTGCTACATCACCGAAGTGACCGTGAAACTGTTCCCGTACCAGCCGCAGAACAACACCTTCGTCGGCTACACGCTGAAGAACATGCGCACCGGCTTCGAGGCGCTGCGCCAGGTGATGGTCGAGGGCTATCGCCCGTCGGTGGCGCGCCTCTACGATCCGCCCGATGGCGCGTTCCATTTCTCGAAGTTCGCCGCCAAGGACGATTGCGTGCTGCTGTTCATGGCCGAAGGACCGGCCGGCATCGTCAAGGCGACGATCGAGGGCATCGAAGCCATCGTCAGGAAATTCCCCGAGTGCAGGCCGGTGAAGGCGCATTACCTCGAGGAGTGGTTCGCCGACCTCAACTGGGGCGCGGACAAGATCGCCAACGAGCGCAAGGAAATCGTCGCGACCCGCACCATGGGGCGCACGACGGAAGTCTCGGCGGACTGGAGCACGATCTGCGACATCTACGAGAACGCCCTGAAGCGACTGAAGGTCGACGTGCCGGACATCACCGTGGCGGGCGGGCATTCCTCGCACAGCTACATCAACGGCACCAACATGTACTTCATCTACTACTACAACGTGAACTGCCCGCCGGAGCAGGAAGTGGACAAGTACCGGACCGCGATCAACCGCGTGATCTGCGAGGAGACGCTGAAGCTCGGCGGATCGGTGGTGCACCACCACGGCATGGGCAAGGCGCGCACGCCGTGGGTCAAGGAAGAGTATGGGTCGTCGTACTACATCCTGGAGCGCCTGAAGCGCGCATTCGATCCGCACGACGTCATGAACAAGGGCACGATCCTCCCGGATTAACCGGACCCGTCCCATGACGGTCGCGCGCGCAGCCTGGTACGCCTACGACGAGGCCCCGCTGCGCCCGTTCCACCTGCGCGTGGCCGTCGCGAGCTTCGGCGGCGTGTTCAGCGACGGCTTCGGGCTCGGGATCATCGGCATCTCGCTGACGCATGCCAGGGCGGCGCTGCACGTCACGCCATGGTGGCTGGGCCTGCTCGGCGGGGCGTCGCTGGCCGGACTGTTCGTCGGCGCGCTGCTCGCCGGGCCCGCCGCCGACCGGCGGGGCCGCCGGCCGATCTACGCGTACAACATGCTGCTGCTCGCGGTGTTCTCGGCGCTGCAGTTCTTCGTGCATACGGCGCCGCAGCTGCTCGCGCTGCGGCTCGTCGTCGGATTCCTGCTCGGGACCGACTACGTGGTCAGCAAGGCGCTGCTGACCGAGTTCACGCCGCGCCTGCTGCGCGGTCGCGTGATGAGCACGCTCTCGGTCGCCTGGGCCGCCGGCTACACCTGCGCGTATTTCGCCGGCTACGCGCTCTCCCATCACGGACCGCACGCCTGGCGCTGGATGCTCGCCTCGAGCGCCGTGCCCTGCCTGCTCGTCCTGCCGTTGCGGCTGACACTGCCCGAATCGCCGCTCTGGCTGGCGGCTCACGATCGGCATGCGGAGGCCTCCCGCGTCGTTGCCCGATACCTCGGCCCGGGCGTCGCTCCCCCGAGTGCGCGCCTCGACCCGGCGCCGGCAGCGGGGCGCTGGGCCCAGTTGCTGTCGCCCGCGTGGCAACGCCGCACCCTGGTCGCATGCGGCTTTTTCACCTGCCAGGTCATCCCGTACTTCGCCGTCGGCACGTTCGTGACGCGCGTGCTCGACGCGCTCCACGTCGGCAACAGCTTCGTCGGCGGGCTCGTGTACAACGTCTCGCTGCTGTGCGGGGCCGTGCTCGGCCTGCTGGTCGTGGACCGGATGCCGCGCCGTACCTTCCTCGTCGGCAGCTTTGCGCTGACGGCGCTGGCCTTGATGCCGTTGCTCGTGATCGACCGCCCGCACGCGGCGCTGATCGTCGTGTTGTTCGCGGTCTTCGCGGGCGTGTTGTCCGCCGCCTCGAATCTCGTGTACGTATACCTGCCGGAGCTGTTTCCCACCCACCTGCGCGCATCGGGGATCGGCCTCGCCATCGCCGCGAGCCGCATCGGTTCGGCGGTCGGCACGTTCCTGTTGCCGGTCGTGATGAGTCGCTACGGGGTGCAGGCGGCCCTTGGCGCCTGCATCGGTGTACTCGCATTCGGCGCAGTGCTCTGCCACGCCTGGGCTCCCGAGACGCGCCACTGCGCGCTCGACGCCGCCGCCTGAATCCATGCGACTCCGCCCCTGCCTTGTCTTGCTCGCGGCGCTGCTGCCGACCCCCGTCCTGGCTGGACCGGCGGCCGATGGGTTACCCACCGCGCGCATGCTGAGCACCGACACGACGCTGACACCGGTTCCCAATGCCGCGTTCGCACCGGGCCAGGACGCGCTGCCGGCCCCGCCGTTCGCGGGCGTGCTGCGGCTGTCGTCGTCCGGGCTCCAGACGCTGCCGGCCCTCGCCAGGCCCGTGCTCGACGGTCGCGATGCGCGGCTGTTTCCGGGCATCACGCTGGGTTTCGTCACGCTCGGCGACACGCTGGTGCCGATCGAGCGCGGCGAGATGGTCCGCGAGACCGCGCCAGGGACGGCCCCGAGCTACTGGCGCGTGATTCCGCAGTTCGGTCGCGTCTGGCGCGAGCCGGCCGACGGCGAATGGTCGCGCGCCGCGTTCCCGTTGATGCTGGTGAACGACACCGAGAATCACGCCCACCAGGGTCTCGCCACGTTTCTCTACCGGGGGAACGAGGTCAGCGCCGTGCGCGTGCAATTCGTGCAGCAGACGGCGCCCTACCTGCTGAGCCCGCACTGCGTGCTCTGGGGATCGGTGCTGGCGACCGTCGGCGGGCTCGATCACAGGACAATCGAGGCCACGCAGGACGCCGCGCGCGTGGAGCTCGCCGCCCGATTGCCCGCCCGGCCGCTCGCCGAGCTGCGCGCCCGGTTGCCCAAGGGAACGCTCGACGGCTTCGGCGGCCCCGTGCTGCCGAAGTGGCAGGTCGCGCTGGGGCTCGTCTATCAGGGCACGCTCTATTACGACGCCCTGCCGACGGCCTACGGCGAATACCCTTACCCGCTCGAGATGCGCTTCGGCGTGCGGTCGGTGATGAAGAGCGTGGCGGCGCCACTCTCGCTGCTGCACCTCGCGGAGGTCTACGGGCCCTACGTGCTCAACCTGCGCATCGGCGATTACGTTCCGGCCCTCGCCGACCCCAAGTGGAAGCGCGTCCGCTTCATCGACGCGGCCGACATGGCCACAAGCTTCGGCGGTACGGACACGTTCAACTGGCATCCGAACGGCGGAGGCGACGACCACCTCAATCCGCACTATGACGACTGGTACACGGCCCCGACGAACGCGGAGAAGATTCAACGGATCCAGCAACACCTGGTGTCCTCGCCTTGGGAACCGGGCACGGCCATGCACTACCGCGACCAGGACTTCCACCTGCTCGGCATCGCGATCGATTCATTCCTCAAGAAAGTTCGCGGGCCGGACGCGGACGCGTGGGACATGCTGCGCAAGGAAGTTCTCGAACCGATCGGCATCGGCCACGCGCCGACGGTGCGCACGCGGGAAGCCGGTGGACGCGACGGGCCGGCCTGGTTCAGCGCCGGGTACTACCCGACGCTGGACGACCTCGCCAAGATCGCAATGCTGTACCAGGATGGCGGCGCGCACCATGGCAAGCAGCTCCTGCATCGCGAACTCACGGCGCAGTTGATGGCGGCAACCGGGGCCCTCAACGAGGACATCAATGACTCGGCGGGAAGGGTCGCGGCGGACCCGCAAGACAGGCCACCGATGCTCTACAAGATGGGATTCCATTTCAGGCCGTTTGTCGGCAGCCGGTCGCAGACGCGTATCTACCTGCCCGCCATGACGGGTTTTGGCGAGAACGAAGTCATGCTGTTCCCCGGCCGAATCGTCTCGATCCGAGTCGCGAAAGTAGCGGATGTCCCGGCCGGCGAGAAAGCGGCCTCGGGCGATGCCGATGCCACGCCGCAGGCCGTGGATCGGCTGTCGCCCTTCTGACGCGGCCGCCATGAGCACCGAATTCAGAATGCGACGGCAAGGCGGACGGGCGCGACGCTCGGCGACCGACGTGCTGCCGCAGTTGCCGTGGCGCGACGTGAGGAACCCTTACCCGCCGGTCGAGATGCTCTCGGCCGACCAGGTCGAGGCCATTCACCGCACGTCCCTGCGCATCCTCGCGGAGCTCGGCATCGAGCTGATGTCGGCCCGCGCGCGCGATTTGATGCGCGCCTACGGCGCGCAGACCGACGACGCCACCGGCACGGTCCGGCTGGACCCGGCGCTGGTCGAGCGCGCCCTGGCCACGGCACCGGCCTCTTTCACGCTGACGCCGCGCAATCCCGAACGTCGCGTCACCCTGGGCGGCAATCACCTGGTGTTCGGTCTCGTGGCGGGGCCGCCGAACGTGCACGACTTCGTGCGCGGGCGACGCGCCGGCAACCTGCGCGATTACTGCGACTTCATCCGGCTCGCACAGTACTTCAATGCCGTGCACGTCATCGGCAACCAGGTCTGCGCGCCCGTCGAACTGCCGGCGGGCACCCGGCACCTCGACACCTATCTCGCGAACCTGACGTACTCCGACCGCGCCTATCATTGCACGGCGATCGGCGGCGGCCGCGCGCGCGACGGCATCGCGATGATGGCGATCGCCCGCGGCCTGCCGATCGAGGCGCTGGCGGCCAGCCCGGGCGTCATCACGATCATCTCGGTGAACAGCCCGCGGCGCTTCGACGAGGCGATGGCCGAGGGGCTGGTCGCCATGGCCGAGCACGGTCAACCCGTCGTGATCACGCCGTTCACGCTGATGGGGGCGATGGCCCCGGTCACGCTGGCCGCCGCGCTCGCCCAGCAGAACGCCGAGGCGTTGTTCGGGGTGGTGCTCGCGCAGGCCGTCCGCCCGGGCACGCCGGTGATGTACGGCGCCTTCACGTCGAACGTCGACATGCGCTCGGGCGCACCGGCCTTCGGCACGCCCGAGAACGCCAAGGCCAACATCGCGAGCGGCCAGCTGGCTCGCCGCTATCGCCTGCCCTACCGGACCTCGAACGCCAGCGCGTCGAACGCTGCCGACGCCCAGGGCGCCTACGAGACGGAGATGTCCCTGTGGGGCGCCGTGCTCGGCGGCGGCAACCTCGTGTACCACGCCGCGGGCTGGCAGGAAGGCGGGCTGACGGCCTCGTTCGAGAAGTTCATCCTCGACGTCGAGATGCTGCAGATGATGATGGCGTTCCTCGAGCCGCTGGTCGTCGACGAGGCGTCGCTCGGCTTCGACGCGATCCGGCGCGTGCCGACGGGCGGCCACTTCTTCGGCGACGCCCACACGATGGAACGCTACGAGCACGCGTTCTACCAGCCGCTGGTGTCGAACTGGCAGAACTACGAGAACTGGGAGCGGGCGGGCGCCCGGGACGCGACGCAGCGCGCGACGGCGATCTGGCAGCGTGCGCTCGAGGAGTACGAGCAGCCGCCGCTCGACCCGGCCGTTCGGGAGGAGCTCGAGGCCTATGCGGCCCGCCGTCGCGGCGAAATCGGCGGCGGCGAGCCCTGATCGACCGGCGTTTCAATCGGCTAGACTTGCCGGACCAAGCGTGAGGTGACCGTTGGCTTCCCGATACTCGATCTTCAGCCTGCTTCGTGAGTCGCTCAGCGGCCATCGCGGTTGGGAACCAGCGTGGCGCGACGCCGAACCCAAGCCGACCTACGACGTGATCATCGTCGGCGGCGGCGGCCACGGCCTGGCCACCGCGTACTACCTCGCGAAGAACCACGGCATCCGTAACGTCGCCGTGGTCGAGAAGGGCTACATCGGCAGCGGCAACGTCGGCCGCAACACGACCATCGTCCGCTCGAATTACCTGATGCCGGGCAACGTCCCGTTCTACGAATGGTCGTTGCAGCTCTGGGAGGGCCTCGAGCAGGACATCAACTACAACACGATGGTCAGCCAGCGCGGCGTACTGAACCTGTTCCACAGCGACTCGCAGAGGGACGCCTTCGCGCGGCGCGGCAACTCGATGCGCCTGCACGGCGTAGATGGCGAGATCCTCAGCGTCGAGGACGTCCGCAAGCTGCTGCCGATG
>Ga0209048_10004187_pt1 | contig 13843 bp, 10 predicted proteins | sample FrelakmetCRP12CR_FD_187146 | JGI IMG/M metagenome (GOLD analysis project Ga0209048, IMG submission 187146) | Freshwater lake sediment microbial communities from the University of Notre Dame, USA, for methane emissions studies - CRP12 CR (SPAdes)... | ecosystem: Environmental > Aquatic >... | reverse complement strand
CCCCTGAAAAAGGACAGCGCGGTCAGATAAAACGTACGCAAAGCACCAGGAAAATGCAATATTTGGCGCTGGCTTGATTTAACTCCCCGGGCCGTATGTGAGCCCCTCCCTGTTCCTATCATATCTTCCCAGCCCAAAACTTCTTATTCCAACCTGTTCCTCCCCCTCTCATATTTTTATTGTCGATTTGCCGGCTTGCAATATAATTTGACAGTTATTATATTTACTCAAGACATTGAGTTAATTATCTCAATACTTTGAGTAAACTAAATGCCGAGAATCAAAGAGTTTCGCAGGAATCAATTTAACATACTGCTTTCACGATTACCAGAGAAGAGAAGGTTTATTCAAGTTCTGGCGGGTCCGCGCCAAACCGGCAAAACAACAATTGCGCGTCAGGTGTCCGAATCTCTGAAATGCCCCGTACACTATATGTCTGCGGATGAGCCGATCCTGCGAGGGACTGCTTGGATTGAACAGCAATGGGAGTCCGCTCGTCTTCAGGCAGGTAAGGCAAAACAACAGTATTCTGTCTTAATCCTTGACGAAATTCAAAAGTTATCCGATTGGTCTGAAACTGTTAAACGGCTTTGGGACGCCGACACGGCAAAAAACATCTCTTTGAAAGTGGTTCTTCTTGGCTCTGCGCCGTTGTTGATGCAGAAAGGCCTTACCGAAAGTCTCGCGGGCCGCTTCGAAATTATTCCAGTCATGCATTGGTCGTTTGCCGAAATTCAACAGGCGTTTGGCTGGGCGCTTGAAGAATATATTTATTATGGCGGGTACCCAGGATCGGCGGATCTCATTACAGATCGTGACCGGTGGGCTCGTTACATCATCGATGCTCTTATTGAAACAACAATATCGCGAGACATACTTTTGATGACCCGCGTTGACAAGCCGGCTTTATTAAGACAACTGTTTCATATCGGATGTTCGTATTCCGGGCAGATTGTAGCGTACCAGAAACTTGTCGGTCAGCTGCAAGATGCGGGGAATACAACCACTTTGGCTCATTATCTTCAATTACTCCAAGGTGCCGGGATGTTGGCAGGACTGCAAAAGTATTCCGGCAATCAGATTCGCCGGCGAAGTTCAAGCCCGAAACTTATCGTATTGAATAGTGCGCTGATGACCGCGCAATCACATCTCTCGTTGAGGGAAATGAAAGAACAACCTGATCTCTGGGGCCGCCTTGTGGAATCGGCGGTTGGTGCTCATCTGATAAATTCGTCTGTTGGTTCCAATGTGAATGTATTCTATTGGCGAGAAGGCGAAAGGGAAGTTGATTTTATCATTCAGCGTGGAAAGAATCTCACAGCCATCGAGGTAAAAAGCGGACGCAAACGCGAAAGCCTTTCAGGCATTGAAACTTTCAGGGAACTTTACAAACCTAATCGAACAATTCTGGTAGGAATTGGCGGTATATCGCTTAAAGATTTTCTGGAGTCTGATATTAAGAATTGGCTATAATAGCCTTTTTTTATAAATATTCAAACCATAATTCCGCAATGAGATCCCTCACCATTTGGGGGCACGTGAATAGCTGCTTTTTTGAGCGCTTTCCCTATCCTACCACACTTACCCCCAGCAATCGCACGCGTGCACTTACCGGTTTTTCCAGCGCCGCTTTCACCTGCGAAAGGATAGCACCGATGGCACCTTCGTAGGATTGCCGGACTTTATCCCAGTTGAAGCCGTTTTGCAAAAATTTAGCCCCTATTTCGGTTGCGCGTTTTTCAAGTCGATTGACAAGCCATTCCTCCGATAAAACATGCGCATCGCCGGTCGGACTGACACGCACCATTTTGAATTCCCTGTGCTGCTTTCCACCTTCAAGATCGACGGTAATAAGTGTGTTTATAATTACATAGGGCTCTTGGTCAGCAACGGTTCTTGGGAAAAAAGCGGTGTCGCCCGGTACGGTTATTTCCTGACAATGTGAAATTAAAGCGTCGACCAGCGGATGACCCAAACCCATTAATTCAGCCGAACGTTTTCTCATCGCAGCCTCGCGGTTAAATGCAGCTATTTCATACTTCGGGAGAATGTTGGAGAATTTTAAAAGTTGCTTGGGTGTAATGATCTGGTAAAATTCGCCTCTTGGAAGCACTGTGCCACCCAGCCGAAGAATTGCCGTCTCGGTGAATTGTTTCAGATCGGATAATGAAAAACTGCCTTCAATATTAAGATAGTCTTGGAGATTGAATGTTGTGAGATCCATCGTGAGGTTCTTGAGGGCATCTATTGCCTGATAAGCATTTCGCATCGCTTCATCAATTTCCTTTGCTGTGCGACTATAGTCCTTGTTCACGAGCGCGTTTCGATACCACTCCAAGTAATTCGGCGTCGAGCCCATGAAACCAAGGACTTCTGAGCGGAAATCTTCTCGCGGCTCACCGGTTTGCTCATCAATCTTTCCGATTTGAGCGGCGATCTCCTTCAGTTTTTCGTCTAGCATCCGGTATATGTTCTCTTCCACTGTGTCTTCCGCGACGAGATTATAGACTTGGACTGTATCCTTTTGCCCGTATCGATGTATGCGACCGATTCTCTGCTCAACAGCCATTGGGTTCCAAGGAAGATCATAGTTGAAAAGGATATGCCCTACTTGCAGATTAATGCCTTCACCGCCGGCGGATGTACACAGCAAGAATTGCGCTCCGTTTTCATCCCAGAAACGTTCTTTCGCTTCAATCTTGTCATCGAGCGGTCCTCCCTTAATATGCACTACTTTGTCTTCACCATAGATTGCTTGAAGACGTTCTTCGATAAAATAGAGTGTCTCCACATATTGGGTAAAGACGACAAACTTTTCGTTCTTGCTCTCCTGCCGAATAGTGTCTATTGCCCTTGTCAGGGTATCAAATTTGCGGTCGATGCCATCCGGCACAAGTTTGAGCAATCCCGCAACTTTCGAGATTTCATCCGGTATCCCTGCATCTGCATAAATTCCCTCGTCTCCCTCTTCGTCCCCGTCGAGTGACCACTGGGTCGTTTCTTCCGGTGGTTGGTACGCCCGGCTAACTTTTTGTCTCACTTGAGCAATAACGGTATCAATATCTGCTTGCCTCGCCGGTGTATTAGGAATACCGTTTATCTCGGATGCTAATTGTCGCATCTCGTCTTGGACACGAAGAATTTCCTCTGATAATCTGACAGTAGAAGACGTCTTGCGCCGTTTGTACTCGAGCTCAAGCTGTTGTCTGATAAGCAAGACGAGCAAGCGACGACGGAGCGCCTGTCGAATTGCCCTCATGCTTGATGACATGATTTTCTGAAAGGTCGTCATCACGAATCCGATGGCCCGCTGCTCATTTGTCGTTTTGCCGTTAGCCTCCCCGATCCCTGCCCGGGTGTAACCTTCTTTCAAGTATTCTGTCAGCTTATCATAGAAGATTTGCTCTCGCATCGCCAACTGGAAGGACTGCGTTTGTACCTGACGACGCATGAATATCGGATTTCCGTTCTTGTCTGTTACTTCACGCTTGGTGCGCCGTATCATGATCTTGTTCAGGAATCCACGATGCAGGGCAAGAGATTCTTCAGAATCGAACAGCGAATCATCCAACAGTTGGATTAGCGACCAGAATTGATAACTGTTCCCTTGATGTGGAGTAGCCGAAAGGAAAAAGAGATCACGTGAATGATTTTTGATCGCTTCTGCAAACTTATAGTTGAGCGTTGCCTGTATCTTCTTCCCATAACGGATACGGGTCAAGTGATGCGCTTCATCAAATACAACAATATCCCAACGGGGTCCTCCAATTAATTTTTCCATCCTCTGCGGGCGCTTCAATGTATCAATGGAAGCGATCACTCTACTGTGCGATTCCCATGATGCCGCTGAATGGTCATTGAAATCGATCCCAAGGATTTCGAAGTCCAGGCGGAAAGCATCCCGTAATTCCCCCTGCCAGTTTTTGGTCAGTCCGGCAGGAGTAACAATGAGAATTCGCTCCGCTTCATTGCGTGCAATGAGTTCCCGTAAGATCATGCCCAACTCGATGGTTTTGCCTAATCCTACTTCATCTGCAACAAGCAGGCGACGATGCGGCGATGAAACCACATCCCTTGTAAGGAGTATCTGGTGCGGAAGAAGATCAGTTCTGCTGTTTGAAAGCTGTCCACCGGCATTTTGAAGAGGAAACTGAAAAGCCAGCTGCTTCAACAAGAAATCGACAATTTTATCGTAGTCGCCTGACTTCACGCGTTCCCAGAGATCCGGTGCAGGTTCAAGACGTTCGACCGGAAAGCTCTGCAGATGGCGACCACTAACATCTTCGTACATCACATCTGCTTGATAAGAGCCATATAGATCGCTCACGCGGTACACTTCGACAATGCCAAGATCTTCTCGGCCACGCACACGGACTTTCTCCCCAACCTTGGGCTTATATGTCGGTTTATTCTCAGTCATCGGCATAGGTTGAACTCAATATTCAAAACCCGGCACCTGTCAAATTGAATGAGCCTGTTCTGAAAACAACTTGGCCGTTGATTGTATCCTGAACCGGCGAACCAAAAATCAGATAAATCGGTATCTTCGCTGTCACATGGTCGACATTCAATTTGTCGCCTCTCACAAGCGGCTGCGTAAACACAATTTGTACGTCGGCGCAGTTACGACTGTCGAAGAGCTTTGCACACCCGTTCAGTGAAGCACGGATTTTCTTTGCAGTCTCTTCCATATCAGGCCTTGCAGCAAGCAGAACGTTTTCAATCCCTACAATCATCAAACTGCTGTTTTCATCATACGGGAAGTCTTCGTCCCCCAACGATCTCATGAAATCAAAAATCCCAATCCGGATTTTATTCACCGGCACACCTTTCCCTACCGGCAGTGGAGGCGAAAGCTTATTTTGTTCGACGAGTAGATATCCAGGCATTGCTTGTCCTTACCTTGTGAACAACGTTCGTTCATCCATGAGATTTAGAACTTTCTTCGCAGAATCTTTGAAACTTACCTTCGGATGGCTGATGAGATAGTCCAGGGCGGCTCTTATTTGCGGGCGCATGCCGCTGAATTTATCTAACCAGGGCCTTACGTTTTCGCCGAGTTCAGCCAACCCGATTAGAAAATGAATCGCATCCACAAAGATCAGCCCACTCGGAAGGACGCTTGTGGGAACATCCTCAAATAGCTTCGGTTGATCCGATACGGTTTCCTTGAACAACGGCTTTAGTTCATTCATGCGTTCGACCGGCTGTTTCACCTCGAAGCTTCGTCCTCGATTCTCCCTCCCCTTGATGATGAGTCCTTTTTCTTTCAGCTCCGCTGGTTCGATAATTCCGCGTGTGTTCTTGTGCATTTCATCTGAGCTGATCTCCTTATAGCCGCACAGAGTGGTGAAGTATACGTATGAGGCACGGTCGAGGTCCTCGAGTTCGGTTGGAAGCTGACGTTCTTTTGCCACCAATTGGTCGACAAGCATTTTGATTTCTTCGAGGGCGCGACGCAATGGTACCGGTTTGTCCTCATGGTCAACGATTACCCCATAGTGCTTGCTATAGAGTTCCAGGCACTTCCCGATGAGAAGTATATTGATGTCGGATGGCGTTAGCGGTTCATTACCATAACGACCAGACTCGATCAAACGAGCTTCATCCCGAGCTCTGCGGCGAATATCTTGCTTAATTGTTGCCCATGATTTGCGCGATGATATAGATCCGTTTTCTCGTTTACGACAGACGTGAATGAGATCGTATGAGATAGCTTCGTTATCCTGTAGGTGAAGAGACGATTCGGCTTCGCTATGGATCGGAAAGACTGCTTCTATGTAATATCCAGAACCACATACCGCTTCAATTAAAGATTCCCAAGCAGATTCTTCAGCATGATGAAAAGTAAATATTAGAGCCGAGGTTTCTTTTGATATTCTGAACACCTCCGCAAATACACTTTGTAACCCGTTCTTGTAATCTTCAGCTGATTTGTTGCGGGTTCGATTCTCAATTACTTCTTCAAGTTTCGGTGTGTACTCAGGTTTGAAATGTGAATATTGCTTAGAAAGAACCAGTCGGAGCCAAACATAAAAAAAGTCGGCTAACTCGGAATAGTTTACATTATCCGAATAGGGCGGGTCGGTTATCACGCAATCTGCTTGGTTCATTACTATATCTTCTATTGTAGCCGAAGATTGACATCGCAAATCGCTCTCGTAATCATGGGGCAGGATTTTTTCAAGATTATCAACGGTAACTATTTGCTCTTGTCCGTTAGCATTCTTTGATACCATACGATCGTAAGTATGATAACAGTAGCTCTTACCCTCGAGAACCAACTCAAACTTATTGGCGAAAGTACCGTGCCCATACTCTGCACCGAAGACATTGTTTTCTGTATTAGTTAATTTGGGTTGATAGTCGTGCCGAGAGAAAATACCCTGAGATTTGTTTCCACCAGATATAGTATATCGACAGAATGAATTGTTTCCCTCCAGTGCTGATAAGAACCCACTTAACAACATTTCCTTTATGGGAAGACTATTCTCTTCGTCAATTGCCTCTAATAATGTTCCTAGCGCCAATAACTGCCTTGCATTGAACATCTGGTGCCAAGAGCGATAGTGATGCGCGAGTAAGCCGGATTTGGTTTTCTCACCGACGGGGATTTCTGATTTTGGGTACGGAAGATCTTGCTTGTGCTTTTCCCACAGTTCTCCTGCGCAATTAATAAGAGCACTGTCTACTGAACTAATCCGCTTAAAGAATTTACCACTATTTTTTCGTAATAGTGAATTTGATGGAGCCGAGGAGTCAACATCTTCCGTTTCACCCTCATCATCAGAAAAGCTAAAAAGATCTTTGTTGCTTAGCGAAGTTACGGTATCGAAACATTTTGAGCAATAACCTTCAAGGGCATAGGGCTTCAACGGCAGCAACTTCTCATCCGGCAACGTGCGAATGGCGGCGATGACGGCATCAACGTTTCCACCGCATGTCCCACGGCAAATAAATTTCCCTTTGTCCGGTATGTTTCCCTCGTTCGGATTATAGTTATGTTTACAGGAGGGACACTCTATGCTGTCGCTCAACTCGCCGCGATACTGCCAAACTTCTTCGCAATACGGGCAGTATATCACTGAAAGAGGTACTTTCTTGCGTTTTGTCTTTGTGGATTTGAGCTTGGGCATTATCTGCTCATTGCACCATGGGCACACCACCCCGCTGAAGGCGGGGCCTGTTGAATATGCCCAACGAATGTTCGTTCGTCCCTCGCCTGCTGAATACATTGGCGAGTTGACCATCAGCTTCACATTACCTACAAGCGAAGCCGAGTCGGTTTCCCAATCAAACTTGTTCTTGCACTTCGGGCACTCGCAATCCGGATAGAATCTTAAGGAAGGTTTTTTTTGCGAGATGATGTAATCTGAAAAGAGCGGCGTGTAATGGTTGCACGTGCCGCTTGTGCACGGCGCAGACTTTACCCAAAAAGTATAGATGATATCGGCATCTTTGTTGCCGCACTCGGGACACTCGGTTTTGTAAAGACTCAACAGAGTTTCCTTCAACGGCTTGCCGGACCATTTCACTGTCCGCTTAGCGAGACGATCGAATGCTGCACGAAGCTCTTGAAGATCAACCGGCTCAACCTCGGTCTTCACGATGAACCATGCAACCGGATTTAGATCGACACCGATCACTTTACATCCGAGTCTCAAGGCTTCAACCACTGTTGTGCCGCCGCCCATGAATGGATCGAGAATGACTTTTCCCTTGGTATCCGGATCATTCGTGTGATCCTTATAAAACTCTTTCATGATGTCCGTTCCGGCTGGTTTCAGCGCACCAAGAAGAATAGCTCGAAACACGGAGGAAGAACGGCGTGCGAACCATTTGTGCATCGTGTAGATCGGTTTGAAGGCATTCCGCTCTGGCACCGCGAGGCGGTTGATATCAACGATGGGAAAATATTCTTCAATCGCGTGTTTCATAATATTGGAACACTGAGGACACCGAAGAATCTGATTTGCACCGGTCTGTGTGAATCTTGTTTCATCTGTGTCATATATATTCTATCTCCTTGAGATACTTCTTTAGTCCTTTCACGATACCTGCTTTTACAGCATCCCAACTTATTTCCCATAACATACGCGGCATACGTTCTTTGTCGGCGTCATCAAAGTAATTGAGCCCGCGAATAACGGGAAAGAGGTCAGCCTCGGGAAACTTCTTTTTGTATAGAGTGATTATTTGCTGCAATCTTCTGTGTCTTTTTCCAAGAGCATAAATATCGATGAAGTCCTTTTTTGATCCTCGTGAGGCGATCGCAGAGAGTTTCATGCATGCGAGGTCGTCAAGCGATGCCAGTGTGCAGCCGATGGTTTTCCACTCCACTACAGGATCTATCATGGCATAGGGAAACTCCAGTATGGAAATTCGAACTCCGCCGATTGTAGCATAGAACGTTCCCTCATCGATATTCACTGCCGAGAGGGTCATCCCGGCGGCTTTGATTTTATCCGACCATGAAGCAGGGTCGCGAATGGTAACCGGAGAGAACCAATCAAGATCAAGAGATTTCCTATGACCGATCATCAGTGCAATAGCTGTTCCACCGGCGAGATAGAAGCCATGCCCTGAGAGAAACGGGCCGAGTCGTTTCAGAAGCTTGAACTGAGATGAAGAAAGAATTTCTTGGTAATATTTCATTGATTCCTTCGCCCTTGCCAGGGATTAGAATTATTCTCTGCGATCCATGCGTCTACGGTATCCTTAGGCAAGTTCAATGCAAGCTGCCAGAACCGCAATCTCTTCGGATCCAGACCGGCTCCACGACGCTGGAGCATCCAGCTTTTGAGCCAAGCGCAGCCTGCGGTCGTAATAAGCCACTTCACCGAATCCCAACCGCCTGATTCTAGAACCTTGCGTATGATCAGATCAGCATCTTCTTGCCAAGAGAGTTCCTTCTTGGAGTACTCCCAGAAAAGGTCAAGGACGTGAGCGGGGAGCCTTTTTCTTTCTCGAATCATTATGGTTTTCATTCAGAACCCATTTTATGTGTTATCTGCCTGAGCGATTTGCCGAGTCGTTTTACACTCTTAGTCCTGCAAATCATCAGGCGAATAGAGTATTACGCCCTGCACCTGCATAAATATTTTGTCAGCACTGGCAATAGCCTGGATACGCAAGCGCTCCGCAATCGCAATGAAAAGCGCATCATTGGTCAACAGTCCATATTCACGTTGAAGCCTCAGCGCAGCGGGAAAATCTTCGGCCATAAGAGACTCAAACCTGAATCCGCTGGCGAGTAATCCCCTGACAATATCCGAATATCTGTTCATGAGGCGCACACGGTCGGGTCGCTCTGAAAGTGATTTTGCCGGGTTTCCTACCGTCGTCCATCCGTTGTCCCGCGCTTCAACCATCATCAACCGATGCATCACCTCCGCAAGTTGTTGGAGCCCTACTACCCCTATCACATCCCGCTCGGTGCAACGTCGAAGAAGTTTTAAACACTGTGCGGACTTATGAAGAACTCCGTAGACAAGAACGTTGGCATCCAGAAGAACAATATCAGACTTCTTTATTTGGTTGAGATTCATTGTTCGTAATAATCCTCCTCCATAATCTCCCGTAGGTCATCATCTGAGATATTGAACTTGACGGCAAGGAGGTTCTCGAACGCTTTCAACCGTAATTCTCGACCGAGCGATTCTTCTTGATCATACTTGAGCAGAGCTTCCTCAATAATTGCGCTGATCGGTTTACCATCGCGGATGGCACGCTGCTTCAACTTATCAACAATACTTTTATCGAGGATGGTGCCGATCTTGACTTTTGAACTCTCAGCAGAGTTTTTTCTTCCCGGCATGATCCTTTATCCTTTCAGTGATGAATGTTCCAAAACGATGTGCGGTGTTAGCATTTCCATGAGAGACATACCCCCGTGGCGGAACACCTTGTTTGCGCTCGATCCCTGAGGTCGGTTTTTGATGCGTCCGCGCAACATCGCAACCTGCTTCTCAGGAAAAACCTGCAGTTCGGGAAGATCAGCATCCATTTTTTCCATTGCATCAAACATACGGAAGCGATTATTCTGAAGAATCTGCAAGGCTTTATCTGCCTTTACTTCTGACTCAAAGCCAGTATTCATATAAATGTATCCGTGGTCGCTCGTGATCACGATCCGGTAATCGCGGGGAATCGTCATAACGACATTTTTCCATGCGACATCAAATTGCTTTACGATTGTTTCAAAGTGTCCCGATGAGCGGGCTTCGAAATTCATGTATGTTCCGTCTGGAAAGCTCGACCAGAGAAGCAACGGTCGGCCATCCGCAGGAAGTTCGAACATTCGGATCAATGTATCGTAATGTCGCGCCGTGATGTTACGATCCTTAAGTTCCTTTCTGCTCTCCAGCTGCGATGGACCTATACGTTTTCCGGTGAGACGCCCTTCAATGAAGGCAAGCGTATCACTCGGTAGCGCAGCGTAACCGTATCGAGATTCGATAACTTCAAAGCTGGTATCAGCGGCGAGCCGCAGAAGCAGCGGAATTTCACGTATTGAAACTCCATCAAACACGACCACGGCGGTTTTTGGCTGCTTCAATATCTCCAAAAGACTTACAGATGATTGCGAGGCCGCAACCAATTCATCGTAGAATCCAAAAGCTGCCGAAAGTATCAAATCCTCTGCAAATTTGACGATCTTCTCTCCGCTTTCCAAATAGTCATGCGATTCGAGCTGAGCAAACCGTTCTGTGGACCACACATTGTTTCGAAGCCACTGCTCAATCAGGGGCAGACGGGGGCCCGGTGAAGTCAACATCTTAAATACGTTTGTGAATGGCCCAGTCATTTTAACGAGGACCCTTCAGCGGGTTTCGAGGATCCCTTTAACTCAGCTTTGTAGAGAGCAGCCGTGAATGAAGGAAGCTGTTCGACGAGTTGTTCAACTTGAGCTTTTCCAAATTTTCCCGATCTTTCCAGCACTATTTCCGCATGGAGATTCGCCACACCTGTCATCGAACCCCTGATCGCTGATGGAAATGAGCTTAGTTCAGCATTCGATTGCTGTATAAATATTGTAAATCGCGCCCAGTGCACTTTGGGATCGTCATAGTCACTGAGTTTTTCGGCGACATGCTGTCGTAATAAATTTACAGAGGCTTCATTCGTAGATTGGACACTAAAGGTGTTTTCTGTTGGGGCCGTTGTAAGTTCTCCATTACCAACGCCACCCGCGCCTTCAACTTGAGAGATCGGTGTTCTCTCTTGGGTCATTGAAGAACCGAACGGGAGTGCGGGAGACTCGCTCTCTTCCACAAAGGGTTCAACGACAATAACCTCATTCCACTCAGTTCCGGAAAACGCTGGCGTGCTTCCGCAGTGCCTGGACTTATTATTCTTGAGGCCGATCCTTTTGTCCTTGCAGAGCTGAGACAAGGCTTGTGTTGGTATCGTCTCTGCAGTAATAACCGGGAACCCCAGTGTTTTCTTATAAGTGTTTTTGATATCAGCGAACGTGCGGTCAATGAAGAGACGACGCCTATCATCCCGGAGGCACTCCAAAATGTGGTCTTCAAACCGCTGGCGGGGAAAAACATTTTGCTGTAACTTCGTTAGTACTTCTGTCCTGTTTGACGCCGGAACCATTGGTTCCAGATCGAACCGAAGCACTTGTTCTCCGTTATCGGCAACCTGGATAAGCACATAGTTCAACCCCGCCTTGCGAAATGCATCATCGATGAACCTAACATTTTCTGCAGCTATCTTTTCATATTGTCTCTTTCGCTCTGCATCATTCGCCGATCCCTGCAATTCAGCGGCCGATCTGGCAAGCTGTGCCCACTTGACTAAATCGGGATGATCTAGAGCATTAAATGCATCGGATTTTGGCTCCAGGAGAACAATTTGATTCCGATTTTCAGTTCCATGATAGATCAATGATCGTTCCGAATCCTCAAGACGTTTGGGTGCCAGGACAAAACGCAAGTTGTTCTTATCTAGCTGTGCAAGGGCACCCCTTGTCTGGGCTGAATCACGATAGACTACAGCGTTGGAGTCGTTGAAAACATTGATTTTCCAACGATTAAGTGCAAATTCTTGTGCATCATTCGGATCAACTTTCAGAGCGCCATACTCAACCTTCGCGTACGGCTTCTCCTGTGTATCAAAAAAGTAACTGCCTTCTGAATGTTGAAAGTACGCTCCGAGCTTCTCAAGAGCCTGGAGGGTCGCTTGGAAAATGTTGTAATCATCGCCAGGTTTTATAACCTGTCTGCTAAGTTCAAGCTCGCTCACACCTCGAGCTGTCCCGCTGCTGGTCAACGATGCTGCCAATGTTGTCGAAACTATTTCTCCGGCAAACGGCAACTGTTGCAAGTCCCGCAAATCTGCCTGAGCGCAATTAAGCTTTGGTTGGCCCGGATCGAGATCCGTAAGACGATTCCGTATACCGTTGTCAGTAATATCGATGTGGGCAGCAGACACGACATCGACTTTCTTATAGGTATTGCGAATGACGTTGGCAAGCAGTCCAAGTGGACCTCGGTTCCCTTGAAAATTGTGCCTGAGAGCACGGTGCAAAAACATATCCAGCAATTCCGGTGTAAAGGGGTAGCTTTGTATAAAATTCTCTTTGTATTTTTCATCCGCAATAATGCCAACTCGGTTCCAGCTATTTACATAGCTCTGTACGATAGCTTCTACTTTGCTTCGCTCGATGTCGTGCGCATTCTTAAAGAGACGATGGAGCACAACCTTCTGACGGTCGAGCGGCTCGGTGAACTTAACATCGATTCGCGGAACCCTTTTTAGCGTATCACCTGGTTCCTTGTTCGCATCATAAACTGAAGCAAGGATTGTCACCGAGGCATTCTCGGTGCGATTCGATTCTTCACTCAACTGTTGTAGAAACGAAATGTTTTGCCTGCGAACATGCTCATTATTGATGCTCTCTATACCCATCTCCAGCTCATCAAGAATGAGAACAAGTTTTCGACCTGCCAGTGCTTGTCGAAGCTGATCGAGGTTTGGAACCTTTGCCGGGTCGGCAGACGACGTAGCGCCGAGCTTCTTAAAAACTAACACCCAAATCGGTTCCAGCTCGATCGGATAATCGGTGAACTTCTGTATCAAAACTGTTGAATCGTCTGGAAGTTTGCATCGGAGGTCATGCTTTCTCAACCATACATCTGCAACTGGACGATTTTTAAAGAGATGATAGACTAGTAGCTCCAGGTGGGACTTACCACTACCTTTGAACCCCTCGAGCAAGAAAAGTCCGGCCGTGCGCTCTGAACTACTGTATCTATGGTGCAAATGTTCCAATACGGTCTTGACATCTGCTGTTGGCCACGTGAGGTCAAGAAAATCTTCCGGACGCGATTCAATAAATTTTTTCTTTTGATCTTTGAGGTTTTCAATATCGATGACACCTTCGATGCCATCTTTCCGGAGAACCTCGGGCCGGGGGAGAATTAGGTCAGAGAAACTCATAGGATATTCCTTAATTTTACTTTATCAATATACGAAATCCTGAATAATAAACCAAACGAAATTCCGGCAAGAATCAAGAATTCAAGAAATGTTCAAGAATTATTAATAACGGCTTCCCTAACTTACTATCATACAAGGAGATAACAACATTTGAAGTAAAAATACAGGTTTACTCATTAGGATGTCCTAGTACGGGGAAGACATTCCCCTGAAATTCATTAATGAAATTTATATGGCAATTTCATATTTTAAATCTCTAGCGCCACAAAAACACATTCAGATTATGCTGGGTAGCCATGAACGGAAGCATCATTATCAATAAAAGAGTTAAAATCCCGCTTGATGAGCTTCGTTTCAGATATGCGCGCAGCGGCGGCCACGGCGGCCAGAATGT
>Ga0209048_10004186_pt1 | contig 13845 bp, 11 predicted proteins | sample FrelakmetCRP12CR_FD_187146 | JGI IMG/M metagenome (GOLD analysis project Ga0209048, IMG submission 187146) | Freshwater lake sediment microbial communities from the University of Notre Dame, USA, for methane emissions studies - CRP12 CR (SPAdes)... | ecosystem: Environmental > Aquatic >... | reverse complement strand
CGGCGCCGGGATGCGGGGCAACCGCTAAGTAAAATTATCCAACACTTTTGTAAGGCTATGGATATCCGGCAGAGAGTCCTGCCCATGACTGATGACTTTGTACATACTTGGGTGTATACTAGCGAAGGAGAACTGCCTTTTCAGGAGTATTTTGTTCACCGTCAATGCCGTCCGCAAGTTACTGGCTTTCGCTTTGATGGTATTGAGCATGCCCAACCTACACCGGGAGTTGTCCAGGCGATTAATCAAGCTGACCTGGTAGTAATTTGTCCATCGAATCCGTGGGTGAGCATCGGTCCAATTTTGGCATTGCCCGGCATCCGGCCTGCGCTTGAAGACCGGTTAGTTGTCGCTGTTACGCCAATCATAGCCGGGCAGGCTGTCAAAGGACCGGCTGCAAAAATGTATTCCGAGCTGGGTATTCAACCCAGTGCAGCATCGGTTGCCCGGCATTATGGGGGTTTGCTGGCTGGTTTTACCCTCGACCGGCAAGACGCAGATCAGGCGGTTGAAATAGAAGGTTTGGGAATGCACGTCTGGATTACCGACACATTGATGAGCACATCACAAGATCGGTCCCGATTGGCAAAGGAGGTGATTGAGTTTGGAATGGAGCTAACAGGGAGATAGCCCAATAGTTCTGATTAAGGAGAGAATTCGTCCAAGCGCCAAAATTACATGATGTGAAGACAATCCTCATGGCTGACCTGCCAGTTGGCCAAATGAAAGGGAGATGCGTCGATGACATTGTGGGCAATTGTCCCCGTAAAACCCCTTCGCCACGGAAAATCGCGCTTGGCAGAGGTGCTTACTCAGGAAGAGCGAGTTGACTTAAATCGTCGCCTTTTAGCACATACCCTGGATACCCTGATGGCGACGCCGGAAATTGAACAGGTATTGGTAATCAGCCGCGATCAGGCTGCTCTGGCTCTGGCTCGTGAGCATGGCGCTCGTACAGTGCAAGAAAGCGGCGCTCCACAGCTAAATGTTGCCCTGGCGCGCGCTACCATCGTCGCAAAGAATTATGCTACTCGCGGCATACTGATCGTGCCAGCTGATTTGCCGTTAATTGCGCCCGAAGATATACAGGCTATGCTGGAGCGCGCGAAAGAGCCCCCGGTGGTCGTGGTGGCTCCTGATCGTCGCCAGGAAGGAACGAATGCTCTATTGGTATGTCCGGTTGGATTGATTGAATATGATTTTGGCCCCGGATCTTTCCGGCGCCATTGTGACCGTGCCTTGCGAGCTGGAGCGCGTCTGGAAGTTTGCGAGCTTCCCTCGTTAGCCCTGGATATGGACTTGCCAGAAGACCTTGAGATGGTCAGCGAAACGTTTGAGAGCTACGCAGAAACCAACTAACAATATTTGGAGTCCTTGGAAAAGGGCGCCCAAAAAGCCGGGCGGAACTGGCAGGATCTGGATCGTCCCCAGCTGGTTGTGTGTATCGTCGGAAATGGCGCGATCTTCGAGGTCGATGTGAGCGTCCAGAAGGGCGGCTGCTGAAAAGCGGTTAGGGTTTTCCAGGCAATTTGGGCAGGCAGCGCCGTAAATGTTGTGCTAGGGGTTACAGTCACCGGAGAATCTGTTGGGCGGGAAAAGGCCGGCAGTTTTGAATGATTCCCATAGATTGTGAGCCCAATAGCCCCGATCAGAATTAAGGCATCAATTACCAGGATAATGATTAAACACGACCGGTTCTTTTTCTTTGCCGGTTTTGTTTTTAACACTGGTTCAGAGGGTAACGGTTCGGTTTTTGGTTGAGGAGGGGGGAGTGGCTCGGATGGCTCTACTCCCGGCTGAAGACTTGCGGGATTTTCAGGCGGTTGGACAGCCACCTCGGATTCCGTCTGGTTGGCTCTATCAAGAGGTAGCGGACTTTTCGTCGCCTCTTGGGCTGCCGGCGAGGGAGCAGGAGGAAGGTCGTTCACCCGCAGTATGCTCTCTAGTTGATCGAGCCGTTGGCGTGCCAAGGTGTTGGTCGGGTTAATCCTTAGCGTTTGGCGCAGGCAATCCGCCTTCTTTTTAGGCTCGGGGGTTGCCTGGCTTAATAACCACCAGCCTTGGTCTGAGTTTGGATTCCGCTTTACGAAATCGATCAAAATGGGGAGTGCGGCCTGCGGCTCTCCCAGGTTTAGATAGGCAATTGCCTGACGAAGGCCATCTTGAGCTTCTGCTTCCATAGCAGGTATCCTTAGGCGGGATTTATTTCGGTTTGCACAGGCCAAGGTACAGGCTGTGCTGAGCGAAATAGACGATTAGGTTTCGAGATTATAACCTCCTTTTTACCTCGGGCTGAATAGATAGAGTTTTGAAGAGGGGCATTTCTTAGCCGGATTTTACAGCCATCGATTTTCCTGATCCCCAGATTTCGAGATTCGATCACTTGTAAACCCACTTTATTAGTGCTACACTATCCTATTATCTATCTGAAATGGGAGTTCTGGCCAATGGAAACCGAAAGCATACTTTCTGCTCTCGCTCAGATTTATCCCTCTGCTCGTTTGCTAACCCATCCCGCACAGTTGACTCCTTATGAGTCTGACGCTTTGACCGCCTATCACGTCCGGCCGCTGGGAGTTGTGCTCCCTGAGAGCCAGGAGGAAGTGATCGAGACTGTGCGCTTATGTGATCGGTTCCAAGTGCCTTTTGTCGCGCGTGGCAGCGGAACCAGCCTGTCCGGTGGCTCGCTGCCGATAGAAGGTGGTCTGGTGATCGCCCTTAACCGGCTGAATAAAATCCTGCGCTTGGATCCAAAAGAGCGAATTGCCGTGGTTGAGCCAGGCGTCATCAACCTGGAAGTCAGCAAGGCTGCTGCGCCATTCGGTTTGTATTACGCTCCCGATCCTTCCAGCCAGCCGATCTGTACCATCGGTGGAAACTTGGCTTTCAACGCCGGTGGGGCGCATTGTTTGAAATATGGGATGACCAGTAACCATGTTTTGGGAATCAAGGCTGTGCTTCCCGATGGCGAGGTCGTCCAACTAGGGGGAGAGAGTCTGGAAGGCTTAGGCCTGGATCTGGTCGGGCTTTTTGTAGGCTCGGAAGGCCTGTTCGGCATCGCCCTGGAAGCGACCCTGCGGTTAATGCCAAAGCCCGAAATGTATCGCACGGTTATGGCTTCATATGGCAGCTTGCATGAAGCCGGCGATGCAGTCTCGCAGGTAGTAGCTTCGGGATTGCTGCCTGGAGCTTTGGAGATCATGGATAAACTGGCGATCCAGGCAGCGGAAGCGGCTGTGCATCCGCATTATCCGGAGGGAGCAGAGGCGGTATTAATTGTCGAGTTGGAAGGCGATCGCGACCAGGTCGAGCTGGAGTTCAAGCTGGTAACTGATGTGATCCGTGCTTCAGGCGCAACCAATGTGCATGTCGCTCAGGGTGAAGCGGACCGCCTGCTGATCTGGAAAGGAAGGAAGAGTGCTTTCTCGGCTGTCGGGCGGCTCACCCCAGACTACCTCGTGCAGGATGGTGTCGTGCCGCGCAGCCAGTTGGGCGCCGCCCTGGCAGAGATTCAACGCCTGGGAGCGCAGTACAGCTTGCGGGTTGCAAATGTATTCCATGCCGGGGACGGCAACTTGCATCCCTTGATTTTGTTCGACGGCAGGGAAGAAAGGGCTTTGCAGCGCGCCGAGCAGCTCGCTGGAGAGATCTTAATGATGTGCATTCGCCTGGGTGGCTCGATTACAGGCGAGCATGGTGTGGGCGTGGAAAAACGCGCCTACCTGCCTCAGATGTTCAATGAGGTCGATATGGGGACCATGAAACAACTGCATCGAGCTATTGATCCCCACGAGCTTTCAAACCGGGGCAAGATGTTTCTCAACTAGGAAAACAAGGATGAATGCGAAGCCCAAATCCATCGATGAAGTTCAGTCTCTAGTGCGCCAGGCTGTGCGGATATTGCCGGGTGGAGGCGGCACGAAACCGGCCCTATCAGCCCCCTCTGAAGGGACTGAACTGCTGGATATGAGCGGCTTGGCAGGGATATTGGAATATGTCCCGGAGGAATTTACTTTCACAGCTTTAGCGGGTACGCGGCTTACAGACATTAATTTGCTATTATCTGAACACAAACAATACCTGCCATTTGACCCGATCTTAGCAGAGCGCGGCGCTACTTTGGGGGGGACGGTGGCAGCCGGGGCAAGCGGCTCCGGGCGCTACCATTATGGCGGGATACGCGATTTCTTGCTAGGCGTGCGTTATGTAAACAGCCAGGGCGATGTCGTACGAGGAGGCGGCAAAGTAGTTAAGAATGCCGCTGGCTTTGACTTGCCGAAGCTGATGGTCGGGTCCCTGGGCGCGTTAGGGGTGCTGGTCGAGCTGACTTTTAAGGTTTTTCCCAGGCCGGAAATGTTTGCTACTTTATGCCGGGATTGTGCAAGCCTGGATGAGGCTCTGGAAGTTCTATACCGCATGTTCTCGGCCCGGCTGGATATCGATTCGTTGGATCTTGAACCCAATCAGGATCATTATACGATATGGGTACGCCTGGGCGGTTGGGAGGAAGCCTTGCCAGCCCGCCTGGAGCGCATTAAAAGCGTTTTAGGGGCCTGCCAGGTCTTAAACAACCACGAAGAAGCGCAGCCATGGCGCCAGGCACGCGAATTGGGCTGGGTTCCGGATGGGTGGTCGCTGATTAAGGTGCCGGTCACACCAGGACGCATACAGTCCTTAGAAGCGGGCCTGGCGAATAAACCGGTATTACGGCGTTATTTCGCTGGTGGGCAGGCAGCCTGGTTGTCTTTAGCTGAGCCGCCGATGGCTCTAAAAGGCTTGCTGGTCACACACGGCCTGTCGGGCTTGGTCCTTTTCGGGACTTCGGGATCGCCGCGCCTGGGTGAGTTCCCGGAAAGGTCTTTTTACCAGAGGGTAAAAACAGCCCTGGACCCGCTCCAGCGCTTTGTGGAGGTATAGATGCAGCACAACATTCCAGTCTCGCAATTGACTGCGGAGATCGGTCCTCAACTGGATGAGATGGCAGGCGCGATCGAGGCTTGCGTCCATTGTGGCTTCTGTCTCCCGGTTTGCCCCACATATCTAGTGATGGGCGAAGAAATGGATTCGCCGCGAGGTCGAATTACCTTGATGAAATCGGTCCTAGAAGGCGGTCTGTCCCTCCAGGAGGCAATCCCTTATATCGATCATTGCCTGGGTTGCCTGGCTTGTGTCACGGCTTGCCCTTCGGGCGTTCGATATGGTGATCTGGTTAATCCATTCCGCGCCTATGCTCAGGCCCGGCTCCACCACCCTATGATGGAAAGAATTCAGCATGCATTGGTAATCGATACATTGCCCTATCCTGAACGGTTTCGCATCATGGCCGTCCTCGGCCGGTTGGCGAAGCCAATCCACAGGGCATTACCCCAAAAAGTGCAAGATATGCTCTCATTCGTTCCAGACCGGTTGCCCGCTTCACGAGCCTTACCCGAGATGGTGCCGGCTGAAGGCCAGCGCCGCGCCCGGGTAGCATTGTTAGCTGGCTGCGTGCAGCAAGTGCTGGCGCCCGAAATCGATTGGGCCACATTACGCGTTCTGGCTCGTAATGGCGTGGAGGTTGTCATCCCGCCAGGGCAGGCTTGTTGCGGTGCTCTGCTGATCCATACCGGCGACCAGGAGCAGGCGCGGCTCCTGGCGCGGCAGAATCTGGAGGTTTTTCCAGCAGATGTGGATGCCATCCTCACCAATGCAGCCGGCTGTGGCTCTGGCATGAAAGAATATAGCTTGTTATTTAAAGGGCTGCCAGAAGAAGACCGCGCGAGGGAATTTGCCCATCGTATTCAAGATGTCAGCCAGTTTTTGTCCGCTTTAGGCCTCGTGGACCCCCCCGCATTGCCTCAGCCGCTCAAAGTTGCCTATCATGATGCCTGCCATCTTGCCCATGCTCAAGGCATTGTGGATGCTCCGAGGCATTTACTGGCTAGCATCCCCAACCTGGTCCTGCTAGAAATCGAGGAGAATGGGATCTGCTGCGGTTCGGCTGGCACCTATAACTTTGAACAGCCAGAAATCGCCACCGAGCTAGGCATTCGTAAGGCAAAAAGCATCGTTAAAAGCGGCGCCGAAGCAGTGGCAACCGGCAATATCGGCTGCATGGTACAGATCCGCAATCATTTACAGTCTCTGGGCAAATTGCTGCCAGTTTTCCATACCTTTGAGCTTTTAGATATCGCTTATTCGCAGAGCGAGTAAATCTTGAAAGGATTTGGGGATTTTGTGATAAAATATAGAACATTAGTTCTTAAAGAATGGTAGGAAAATGAGTCGTAAACGCGTAGATGCCTTGACGGTCGTTTCAATAGTGCTGTTGATTTTTATGGTGTACAGCGTTATTACTGACAGCGGTATTGTCGAACCGTCGATAGCCTCCGCATTAGAGAAGAAGCCATCGCCAAACACGTCTGCCGTTGTGAATAAAGCCCCCATTTCTGCAGTCCAGACGAAGTCTAAGAAGACGGTCACAGCCGCCGCTGTAGCGATGAGCGATCTGCCTAATCAGGAGGCAATTGCCGCTCCTTACGATCATTTTGCCCTGACGCAAGGTTTGCACAGCTCGGCATACGACCAGAATGCAATCGACATTTCGGCGGGAAAGGGAAGCACGATCAAATCTCCGATCAATGGAATCGTCAAGCAAGTGTTCACGGACCAATTTGGAAATACGACCCTGGTGATTGAGAATAGTGTTTATCGGGTTACCATGCTGCACGGGAATTACAGCGTTACAGCCGGCCAACAGGTAACTTTAGGACAGCGTGTAGGACAGGAAAGCAATCATGGCCTAACTTTTGACGCCATGGGCCAGTCCTGCCAGGGCCGGGATTGCGGATACCACACGCATATCAATATTTATGACTTAAGGATTGGCGCATATGCCAACCCGCTTGTCCTGCTGAAAATTCAACCTTGAGCAATAATCCAATATACTTAAAGAACGGGGAGTGAAAGCGAAAAATGTCTCTCTACTTCCTGTTCTTTGAGCTAGTTGTCCTGGCTCTGTTCATCCTATGCCTGCGTCATGCCTGGCAACAGGGACTGCAAGCTGTATACCAGCTACTGGCCGGGGTGACCTTCGGTCTGTTGCTGGAACGGGGCACGATCCTCCAGTTGCACGCCTACCATTATGGCCAATTCACCATCATGCTTGGCGACGTACCCCTGGCGATCGGAGTCGCCTGGGGCGTGATTATCTACAGCGTCAATTTATTCGCCGAGGCCTCGACTCTCCCCATTTGGCTGCGCCCGGTCCTTTGCGGCTTGTTGGCTTTAAACATTGACCTCGCCATGGATGCCATTGCGATCCGCCTGGGAATGTGGGATTGGGGCCAGGGATTACATTTTGAATATTTTGGCGTTCCATGGGCAAACTTCTGGGCATGGTTCTGGGTAGTGTGCTCGTTTACGCTGGGTTTGCGGCTCTTCTCTTGGTGGCCGGGTTGGGTTGGGCGATGGCTGGCTCCGTTAGGAGCAATCTTGGTGGGTCTGATAGTCGTCTTGGGCACGAATGCCTTGCTCGCTTATGTAGTTCCTCGGGATTGGTACCCGATGGTGGTCTTCCTCACTCTCGGTTGGGCCGTGTTGGTCGTGCTGTTGGCGCGGCCGCGCCTGTCTGCCGGGTCTGTCTCACCGGTAGCGTTTTGGGTGCCGTTCGGCTCGCACTTCTATTTCCTGGTTGCTGGCCTGGTGAGCGGTGTAATTCTGATGCCGTCCTTTTTGCTCGTAGCCAGCCTGGGGATGTTCTCCCTGGCTTTCTACCTTCACCGGCATTTCTGGTATTCTCGAACCGTTCTTTTATTCAACCGTCACTGACTTAGCTAAATTCCTGGGTTGGTCTACGTCCAGGCCGCGCAGCGCCGCGATGTGATAAGCCAACATCTGCAGCGGGATCACCGTGGTTACCGGACTGAGCAGCCATGGCGTTTCAGGCACCCATAACACGTGGTCAGCGATGGCTGAGATCCGTTCATCTCCTTCAGTGGCTACCGCGATCACGATTCCACCCCGCGCTTTCGCCTGTTCGATCTGGCTGAGCATTTTTTCGTACCATGGATCCTGCGGGGCGATGGCGATCACGGGCATTTCTTTGTCAATCAGCGCGATTGGACCATGTTTCATCTCGCCTGCCGGGTAACCCTCTGCATGGATATAAGAAATTTCTTTAAGCTTAAGCGCCCCTTCGTAGGCTGTCGGCATGTTGATTCCGCGTCCTAAATAGATGCAATGCTGAGTGTTGGCCAGGGCGCGAGCCACTTTTTTCACTTGTGCTTCGCGATTCAAGCAGCGTCCGACCAGGTCTGGCACCCGGCGCAGGTCAGCGATCAGTCGCTGGCGTTGGCTTTTATCGAGTGCCCCGCGCAGGCTGCCCAGTAAGATCGCTAGCATGTATATATCTACCAGCGGGGCGGTATACGCTTTGGTCGAAGCCACACCTATCTCTGGACCGCACTGCATTGAAATGTAGCCGTCTGCCAGGCGCATGGCCTGCGAGCCGATGGCGTTGACATTCGACCACAGCACCGCCCCTTTCTGGCGGGCTTCCTCCATAGCTGCCAGGGTATCCGCCGTCTCACCCGACTGGCTGATCGCCAGCACGACTGTATCTCGGTCGATAATTGGATCGCGGTAGCGGAATTCGGAGGCTATGTCGACTTCCACCGTCAGGCGGGCGATGTGCTCAATCAGGATCTTGCCGATCATGCCAGCGTGAGCAGCCGTGCCGCAGGCAGTGATGAAAATCTTCCGGATGCGCTTGGCAAGCTCTGGAGTCAGGTTGAGCTCGGGCAGGCGAATGCCGTTGCCATTTTCGAAATCGACGCGCCCGTCGATAGTATCGGTCAAGGAGCGGACCTGTTCGTGGATTTCCTTCTCCATGAAATGGCGGTATTCGCCCTTTTCGGCGGCTACCGGGTCCCACGAGACATTATGGATCTCATAATCGACTGCTTTTCCATCGAGTGTAGTAACCTCTAGCCCCTGGCGGGTGACTACGGCTATCTGGCTCGACTCGAGGAAAACCACATGCCGGGTATGCTCCAGGATAGCCGGCAGGTCGGAGGCAATGAACATTTCATCTCTTCCCAGCCCGACAACCACGCCGCCAGCGTTCCCAATACGGGCAGCAATAATCTGATCGGGTTCACGGCTAGAAAGCACCACAATCGCGTGGGCGCCTTTCAGGTGTGTGAATGCATGGCGAGACGCCTGGACGAGGCGGGTGCCAGCGGCAAGGTACCGCTCGATTAGGTGGGCAATCACTTCGGTGTCGGTATCGGAATTGAAGATGGCGCCTTCGCTGCTGAGTTCCTGGCGCAGCTCCAAAAAATTCTCGACAATTCCATTGTGCACCACCACCACTTCGCCAGTCATGCCCAGGTGGGGATGCGCGTTACGGGCGCTCGGCTCACCATGAGTAGCCCAACGGGTGTGTCCGATTCCGGTCACGCCGTGCATCGGCGCGTCATTTACCAGGTTTTCCAGGTTTGAGAGTTTACCGGCTTCGCGGCGGATCTCTATCCGGTCATTCACTAGAACAGCAATGCCAGCCGAATCATAGCCGCGATATTCCAGCCTCTTCAGGCCACTCAAGATGATTGGCGTCGCGTCTCGCGACCCAATATATCCAACAATACCACACATAGGGGTCCCTCCAAAAGACGGTATTCTGTGGGTCGTGTCAAGTTTCTGCTAACACGACGACCATCAGATCGAAAAATGAAGCGTCGAGCATAAAGCTCACCTTACATTTTTCATTCTCTATTCTCGCCATTCCCAATCTTATTGTCCGGCCAGTCGCCCAGCCGGCGTTGTGATCGGGTTCTTTCGTTGGAGGGAGAGACTGCAGGTGATGGCGCACCCGGAGGGCTTCCGCTGATCTTTCGATTTTCCCGGTTTCCAGGCTGGTAGCCTGGAAATGTAATCCGGTTAACCCGCCCTTGCAGGCAGGAACCCTCATCCTCGTCAACTGGCTGTAAATTCAACCAGTCCTTGCGCTGTCTTCCCAAAGCTCAATTTATACCGTGCACCTCCAGTGGTTCACCAGGATGGCTTTGCTTGTTAGACAATTATAACGCATTCGGAAGGGAGAGAGTATAATTTATTTTAAGGAGAAAAACATAGTGAAAACCCCTCAGCCCAACTCACGTCATTGTTTTATTTGCGGCCTAGAAAACCCGCACGGCCTGCACTTGAGGTTTTATGAGACAGGCCCGGGTGAAGTGACTGCTGAGTGCACGGTCCCTCAAGAGTACCAGAGTTATCCAGGCATGGTGCATGGCGGAATAGTCGCCGCAATGCTGGATGAGGTCGCTGGTCGAGTGCACATGGGAGATGTCCCTACCCCACGTTTCATGTTCACTGCCAAGCTTGAAGTCCGTTATCGTAAGAATGTCCCGGTTGGTCAGCCGCTTCGCCTGGTCGGTAAGGCCGGCGTCAGCAAGCCGCACACCGCGACTTCAACAAGCGCGATCTATGACCAGGACGGGATGCTGCTAGCCGAAGCCGACGCCTTGCTGGTGAATGTTCCTGAAAGCACTTACAGGCCCCTCGATCTGGAAGCCATTGGCTGGAAAATTTATCCTGACCTGGAGAATGATTTATGATCTTAGAGTATCATCGTCCAACTACCTTGGAAGAGGCTCTTGCTCTTCTGAGGCGCCCGCAACCGGTGACCGTGCCGCTGGCCGGAGGCTCAGCGCTTGACCATCACGCCCTACAGCAATTTGCCGTGGTAGACCTTCAAGCCTTAGGTTTAAACACTACCATGCAGCTCGGAAATTTCCTTGAGCTTGGCGCCAGCTTAACTTTGCAAGGTTTGCTTGATTATTTGAAGAGGGCGAATTTCCCTTCCAAAGCCTGGTCACTGACTTTAATCAAAGCCATATCGCACGAAGCCACCCATAATTTGCGCCAGGTAGCCAGTGTCGCCGGGACTTTGGTCGTTGCAGACGGCTGCTCTCCTTTTGCAACTGTTTTGCTGGCTTTAGATGCCGTGCTGACCATTCAACCCGGGGATGAAAAGATTGAATTGGGTAATTTCCTGCCCTTGCGCCGTGAAATCCTGGCTGGACGCTTGATCACTCAGGTAAGCATCCCATTGAATGTCCATCTGGCTTATGAATATGTGGCTCGAACACCCGCCGATCGACCTGTTGTCTGTGCAGCCGTCTCCACCTGGCCCTCCGGACGCACACGAGTAGCCCTGGGAGGTTTTGGCAGCGCGCCAGTGATGGCCTTCGACGGTACGGAATCCAATGGAGTCCAGGCTGCCGCGCAGAGCGCGTATAGCCTGGCTGGAGATGACCAGGCTTCGGCAGAGTATCGCCGGGAGATGGCAGGCATATTGGTTGAACGTTGTATGAGGAATGAATGAGCTTAAACCATGGCTTTGAACTAATAAAAGATCAGACCATCCTAGAGATGAAGACCAAGGCGCGCCTCTTTCGGCACGCCCGGACGGGCGTCCAATTGCTTTCTCTGGAAAATGAAGACGAGAACAAAGTCTTCGGGATTGTATTTCGCACGCCGCCTACCGATTCGACTGGCGTTGCCCACATCATGGAACATTCTGTCTTATGTGGGTCAAGGAAATATCCGGTTAAAGAGCCTTTTGTTGAGCTGCTGAAAGGATCCTTGAATACCTTCCTGAATGCGTTCACATTCCCGGATAAGACATGTTATCCAGTGGCCAGCCAGAACCTGAAAGACTTTTATAACCTGATCGACGTATATATGGATGCGGTTTTTTTCCCGCTCATCCCGCCTCATACTCTTCAGCAGGAAGGCTGGCATTATGAGCTGGAATCCATGGATGGTCCCCTTTCCTATCGCGGCGTGGTCTTCAATGAGATGAAAGGAGAATATTCCGATCCGGACAGCTTGTTGAATCTTTATACACGGCAATCTCTGTTCCCGGACAGCCCTTACCATGTGGATTATGGTGGAGATCCTCGTTTCATCCCCGACCTGAGCTATGAGTCGTTTAAAGCGTTTCATGGGAAATATTACCATCCATCGAATGCCCGCATTTATATTTATGGCGACGATGATCCAGATGAGCGACTACGGCGTATGAACGACTATCTGGAAGAATTTGAAGCCATTCAGGTCGATTCTTCCGTCCCATTGCAGCCTCGTTTTGACCAACCGAAGCGACTGGCTTTTTCGTTTGACCCAGGCGAGGAGGAAGAGCGGCAAAAAGGCATGTTGGTGGTCAACTGGATGATTGAGGAAGTTAAAGATCCTCAGACTGCCCTCGGCTTACAGATCCTGGCTCATATCCTGGTGGGCACTCCAGCCTCGCCGTTGCGCAAAGTCCTGATCGAATCGGGCTTGGGTGAAGACCTGGCGGGTGGAGGATTAGAGGGAGAGCTGCGACAGCACCTTTTCTCTATTGGTTTGAAAGGCCTGGTGGTCGGAAAAGATAACCATCTTTTAGAAGGCGACCAGGTGCAGGCGTTGATCTTGCAGACTTTACAGTCGCTTGCCCAGGAGGGTATCGACCCAGGCACGGTGGCTGCTTCCCTGAATACCGTCGAATTTCGATTGCGTGAAAACAATACTGGATCGTTCCCGCGCGGTCTGTCAATCATGTTGCGCGCCTTGACGACCTGGCTCTACGATGGCGACCCCCTCGCCCCCTTGTCTTTTGAGGCCCCGTTAAATTCGATTAAAGAAAATGTTTCAGCAGGCGATAAATTCTTTGAGGATTTAATTCGCCAATACTTCTTGGAAAACTCACACCGCACTACGGTTATCATGCAACCAGAACCCGGATTCAGCCAGGGGCGAGAAGACGATGAAAAGGAGCGCTTGGCTAAGGTAAGGTCTGCTCTGAGCCAGGACGACCTTCAGGCGGTCGTCAGTGAAACCCAACATCTCAAATTCTTGCAAGAGCGACCCGATTCGCCAGAGGCGCTGGCGACGCTTCCCAGCCTGAAACTGGAAGACCTAGAGAATAAGAACAAGCTCATCCCTCTGGAGATATCTGAATACGAGGGCAGCAGAGTCCTTTATCACGATCTGTTCACGAATGGCATCCTCTATCTGGATGTGGGTTTCAACCTGCACGATCTGCCGCAAGAATCCTTACCTTATGTTTCCCTCTTCAGCCGGGCGTTGCTGGAGATGGGGACAGAGCAAGAAGATTTTGTTAAACTATCCCAACGTATTGGCCAATCCACCGGTGGAATCCACCCGGCATCTTTTGCATCATTGATCCGCGATACTGACCGGGCTGCAGCCTGGCTCTATTTACGGGGTAAAGCAACCTTGAGCCATGCAGGCGAGCTTTTGGATATACTGAAAGATGTCTTATTAACCGTTCGCCTGGATAACCAGGAACGATTCCGCCAGATGGTGCTGGAGGAAAAAGCAGAACAAGAGTCTACCTTGGTGCCGAGCGGCCATCGTATGGTGAATGCACGGCTGCGAGCCTTGTTCAACGAGGCAGACTGGGCCGGGGAGCAAATGTCGGGCATCAGTTATTTGTTCTTCCTGCGAGATCTGGCCCAGGCTGTAGAGAAGGATTGGCCTGCAGTGCTCGAAAAACTGCAAGCAATCCGAGAGATTTTGGTCAACCGGTCAGCCATGCTCTGCAACGTCACTTTGGATAAGGCTAATTGGGTTTTTGTCCAACCTCGTTTGGAGGCATTTTTGGACGCGCTGCCCTTTGTTCCGAGGAAAACAGCGAAATGGCAGCCCAGCCACCAACCGCGTTTTGAAGGCCTGACCATACCTGCCCAGGTGAATTATGTGTGCAAAGGAGCCAACCTGTTTGACCTGGGCTATACCGCGGATGGCTCCATTAATGTAATCCTCAACTACCTCCAAACGACCTGGCTGTGGGAG
>Ga0209048_10004184_pt1 | contig 13847 bp, 10 predicted proteins | sample FrelakmetCRP12CR_FD_187146 | JGI IMG/M metagenome (GOLD analysis project Ga0209048, IMG submission 187146) | Freshwater lake sediment microbial communities from the University of Notre Dame, USA, for methane emissions studies - CRP12 CR (SPAdes)... | ecosystem: Environmental > Aquatic >... | reverse complement strand
CGTGCAGGCCAACCTGCTGGCTGCCACCACCGACAATCCGGACGCAGTGGCTCAGGTTTATAACGTAGCGGTGAGTGACCGCACCACGTTGAATCAATTGTTCGAATCGATACGTGCGCTGCTTGAGACGCGTTTCCCCCATCTCAAGGGCTTCAAGCCCACCTACCGGGACTTCCGTGCCGGTGATGTGCGCCATTCGCTAGCGGATATTAGCAAAGCGCAAAACCTGCTGGGATACGCCCCGACACACCGCATCGGCGAGGGGCTCAAGGAAGCCATGGACTGGTATGTGCAGGATCTGACCAGGTAAGTCATATTGTTATTTGTTATTAGGTTGAAATGCATTTTAGGCATGCAGGGAATGTTGGAATGAATTCACAAATTTACTACCCCAGTCTAAAGGCCTCACGCCGTTTTACTCTCAGAAACCTCTTGATATTGCTGACCGTGATCGGCATTTTTACCATTATCAGTCTTAAAGATATTGCTGAAGCACAAAAAAAACTGGACCAGATAGTCAATGACATAGCGATTAAAATCGCTACTGCTGAATCGATGGTGGCGATGATAAAAACGGTAGATATCTATACTCGAAATATCATCCTGATAGCGGATGATAAGGTGATGCATGACGAATTAAAGAAACTTCAGGGAGCGCGCAACATATATGACACTGCGGAAACACGGCTTGAGACCATCTTTACCTTAGCAGAAGATAGGGATCAGATAAAAAATATCAAGGAGTTACGGACTAAGGCAAGGCCTATGGTTAATCACGCCATTGAGCTCGGTTTGAAGAACATGGATAAGGATGCGGTGCCGTACCTTCTGAAGGAGGTGGTGCCAGCAAACGAGCAAAGGCTGGAAGCATTGAATGGACTCATCAAACGACAACAGGACCTCAGCAAAAAAATTGCTGAAGACATTGGCAAAACGCATACCCGATCGCGCATTCTGATCTTCGTTTTGGGTGCGCTGGCCCTGGCTCTGGGAATAATAGTTTTTATCTTTCTCCCGCCTAAGATCAGGGCCTATTATGAAGGCCCCAGAGATGACGAAGTGATCCCGAGATCCTGGTCGTAAACGAATGTCTTGTAATCAATGCATATCATGCTGAAGAAGCTCAGCTTGATGCTTAATTTGCCAGCGGTTTACATCGTGATGTTCATGTTCTCGTGCCAGGCGCTAGCGCAGGATCGAGACAATCTCCCATTTCAACAAAACATCGCTAGTTCTGGCAATACGGGTATTGAGTTGCTAAAACCGGCGGAACATGAACTATCGTTAAACCGACCGCGCCTTTATTTAAACGTCAAAAAAATCGATTTAATAAGAACGAAAAAAGGCGAATATCCCTATTCCAAATTCTGGAAGATTGTAAGGGAAAAAGCGGATAAATTTGCTACCGAACTGCCACCCGTAACGACTGATGGGATAGACGAAGGCAACCTCTGGAAGTTGGGTGATGGCATACCCTATCTGGCCTTAGCCTATCTTGTTACAGAGCGCCCGATTTACCTGGCTGGCGTGCGCAAATGGATGGATGCGCTATGTGCTTACCCGGATTGGGCCAGCAACAAGGATCTTGGTGCGGCTAACCTGCTGTTCAGCATGTCGATTGCTTACGATTGGCTTCACGACGAATTTACTCCGGAAGAGCGAAGCCGCTACAGCGAGAAAATGGCGAAGCACGCCAACATCCTTTACCAGTCGCTTGTAAAAAACGATATGTGGTGGGCGAGGCGGGAATACCACATGCAAAATCATAATTACCAGAATGTCATGGCGATAGCTGTTACCGGATTGGCGTTGCGCGGTGAAAGACGGGAAACTGAGCCTTGGTTGGCGGCAGCCAAAGACAACTTTGACAGTGTATTGGGATTGTTGTCGCCCGATGGCGCGTCGCATGAAGGGGTCGGGTATTGGGGGGGCGGTGTGGATGCCATGCTCAAGTATTTTCTGGCCAACCCTGCACCGCATGGAAAGCCCGACGTTGAGAATAGTCAGTTTTTCCATAATACTGCGCGATTCAGATTGTATGCATCGATGCCTGATTACTTGGAAGTTGTCGATTATGCGGATTCGCCGCGCTACGAGTGGGTTGGGCCCGGCTACATGCTGCGCGCTCTAGCATCCATATTCAAGGATGGGCATGCGCAGTGGTTGGCGGAGCGCATCGAAAAAGCGCGAGGGATGGATGCGAAATATTCATGGCTGGATCTTCTTTGGTACGACGAATCCGTTCGGCCAATTCCACCGGACGATTTGCCTCGCTATGCCTATTTTGACAACTTGGGGATTTTTATCAGTCGATCGGACTGGACTGAAAAGGCGATATGGGCTTTTTTCAAAGCGGGCCCCTCTCAAGGAAAACTGGCGGAGAGCAAGGGAATATTCACCGGCAGCCATATTCACCCTGATGAAGGTACTTTCCTGTTGTGGGCTGGGGGGCAGTGGCTGGTTGTGGACGATGGCTACGTTAACAAGAAGCGTACGGAGAATCACAACGTTCTGCTATTTAACGGCAAAGGCCAGTTGGGTGAAGGGCAGCAGTGGTTCGATCTTTATCCGGTGAAGCTGTTTAAAGGCACGGCAAGCATTGTTTTCAAAGATTTTCAGCCGGATTACCAATACCTGACGGCGGAGTTGGCGGGTATGTATCCGCCGGAAGCCGGTGTAAAGAGCTGGAAAAGAACATTCATCGTATTGCCGCATGGACGACTGGTCGTGAGGGATGGCATCGTCTGGACGCGTCCTGGCAAGGCGGCAAGCCGGGTACACTTTGTGCGCGAACCCCAGCAATATTCGCCCCATGCGGCTTGTTTGGGCAGTAAGGAAGGCTTGGTTGCTAATGCCATCTTCCCCAAGGATGCATTATTTAGAGTAAAAAAATTCGAGATTGCAGAAAGTGAACGCGGTCGCTCCTCAAACAGCGATGGTGGCATGTTAGAAATAGAGGGGGATAAAGCTAAGTTATTTATCCTGTTCCTGGATGCCGGCAGCGGCGGGTGCGGGGGAGAGGATTATGCTATGACATTGTCATCTTCAGGCGATCTTCTCGAAATCAGAGGGCGTGGAGAGTCGACCCTAGTTGATTTCAATAAGATGAAAATTACTTCTACAAGCTTACAATAACACCACTCTGGGTGGTTGAAAGAAATACATGGAAAACCATAATAATAAAATTCGCATAGGTCTTCTTGTCGATTCGTTAAAGTTGCCAGCTTGGGTATACACCATGCTGGAAAGAATTAAAAAATCCGATTACGCAGAAATAGATCTTGTAGTTCTGAACGATGGCTACAAGTCAAAAGATTATTACCTGGACAGAATAATTGGAAATCGCGAGTACTGGCTTTTCAACTTATACCGCAGGATCGATGTCAGTCTGTTTAGGCCGAATCGGGATGCTTTTGCGATCATGGATGCCGTGGGTTTACTGGAGGGCGTCCCGGTTATCAAGGTTCAACCTGAGCGGGATCAATACACGGATTTGATCAAAGCAAGGGATATCGGCGAGATAAAAGAATACAAAATTGATGTTTTTGTCAGATTGGGTTTTCGGATATTAAAAGGGGACATATTAGATACTCCAAGATACGGTATTTGGTCCTATCATCACGGAGATAGCGCGGTGCTCAGGGGCGGCCCACCAGGATTTTGGGAGGTATTCGAAAATCATCCGGTGAGTGGTGCTACATTGCAAATACTGACGAATGAACTGGATAAAGGTATCGTTCTCGGCAAGACGTTTTCTTCAACGGACATGCTTTCCGTAACCCGAAATCGGAGTAACTATTATTGGAATGCCTTGTCGCTTCTTCCCCGGAGGCTAAAAGAACTTCATCACCTTGGTGAGCAGAGGTTTTTTGATAAGATAAGAGCGGAAAATATTGATTTAGAATTTAGTCCGGATATTCGCAAATGCCCAAAAAATGGCGAATTTATTGGGTATTTCATAAAGAAAATAATAGAGTTGGCAACATTTAAACTTGCCAAGTTTATCTTCTTGCAGCAATGGATCTTGATGTTCAATCTGGATCAAGGGATTTCCGGGCCATTGGGCAATTTCAAAAAAATTGTGCCACCTAAAGATAGATTGTGGGCCGATCCCTTTGTTCTTTATAAAAACAACCAATATTATATTTATCTTGAGGAAATGGAATACAACGATAAAGGGCATATCTCATTAATTGTCATGGACGAACAGGGAAATTATGAAAATCCCGTTATAGTCCTTGAGAAGCCATTTCACTTGTCCTATCCATTCGTTTTTGAGTGGCAGGGGGATTGCTACATGATCCCTGAGTCGGGTGCAAATAAAACGATTGATGCCTATAAGTGTACTCAGTTCCCGGATAAATGGGTGTTTCATAAAACCTTAATGAAAAACGTCAAGGCAGCAGATGCGACTTTGTTCTTTCATCAAGACAAATGGTGGCTTTTTGTCAATATCCAGGAAAATGAGGGTGCCTCAAACTGGGAAGAGCTCTATCTGTTTTATTCAGACAACCCACTAAGCGATAACTGGACACCTCACCCCCAAAATCCGATTGTTTCCGATGTCAGGCGATCGAGGCCGGCGGGGAAGATTTATGAGCAGAATGGGAATTTCTACCGCCCGGCCCAAGACTGCTCCAAAGCCTATGGCTATGGGATGAGGATAAATCAGATAGTGGTAATGAATGAAAATGAATATAAGGAAGTTGAGGTGAGATATATCGAGCCGGACTGGGATAAGGATATAAAGGGAGTCCATACGCTAAGCAAGGAACACAAGCTCACAGTCATTGATGCAATTTACAAGAGGTCGTTGCTAAGTTAGCCGTCAGTAATGGCATTATTTCCCAGTAGGCGACTAACCTGGCTAGTATGTGGCGGTTGATGACATACTCAGGTTCTCTCTGGATTGTCCGATTTCCATTTTGTCCACAGCATGGAGATCGATATTCCCAGGGTTATGCCCAGACTGTCGATGATGACATCGCCGAATTGTGCGGTTCGGCCGGCCATGAACAGCTGCAAGACTTCTGTAATCAGGGCAAACAGCACGAGATAGCCAAATAAGCGGGTGCTTGTGGCACGATAAGGTCTGGCTCCGAATATCGCAATTGCCAAGAGGGTGAACATAATAAAATGTCCTGCCTTGTAAACGTCAAGCGAGGGTAAAAGAGGGGTGAGCCCGAATGAATCTGTATCGTTAAAGTGAGTTGGAATGAATGCGGTGAAGTCCGTAACCGCAGGGGAAAGCGGCTCTGTATTCAGGTATTCCTTGAGGTTCTCCGGCATGAGAACACCGATAATAATGCCCATTGCATGGATCAGGACGATGGCATGTTTTAAATCCGAAAATCCGGATCTGATAAATGGGGTGGCAACCCAGAGCAGGGCGGCAAGCCATATATACAATATGCCCTGACGATACTGTTTGAATGCGGTTTTGACCGCGATTGGGCGCAGGCTGAGGGCTTTTATCCATAGTGTACCCGTGCCCTGGATGATCTCTGCGGAAACCTGCATTTCAGCCATGTCTGGATCGACGGCAAAGACTTTATCGTAATGCGCCCAATCGTTGTCACCGCGCGGGTAAGCCAGAAGGTGGGGGAGAGAATACATCATTTTCCCTTGATGATTGCGTTGGATAAAAACGACGCGAGCCGCTTTCCAGTAGGCGTTTCCACCAATAATGTTGTGTGTTTTAATGTTACAGGAAAGACGCAATAGTTTGGTATGCTGAGGGCCGTGGATTTCTTGGGAGAGCGCAATGGAATCGGTTGGGGAGCTGGCATGGAGCTTGACGATGGCTCTGCTTTCATCAGACAAGCTGATGCCTTTGCTGGAGCGCGTCCAGTGATCCAGGCCATTGTTGAAAGCGGCGTTTTCGAGCAGTTCCTGCCCGACAAAAACGTATCTGTCGTAGACGTTGAACAACCAAATTGTGCAAAAGCTGAGCAGGATCAGCACAAGGGTTTTGAGAAACTTTGAGGTTATGAAATTCATCAGAAATGCTTTTATGATAAATAGTTTCCGGGACTAGGGTATGGGAATAGCCGTATATATTTTATATGTTGTTGCCGCATTGATGGCGGCAGGGTTATTGGCAAAAAAAACAGACAGAAAGATACTGAGCTTTATATTGATTTTCTGGCTTTTTGCACAGCCCGTGCTGAATACGGTATTGCTGATTCATACGCCCGGCCTTGGGTTCGACTTCCAGCCCAACCGCATTTTATTGATCGCGCTATTACTTTACATGTTTTTTGTTGGTATGCTGGGGCTGGGTGCGCAGAGCCGCAGTGGTGCGATCAGGCGTCCGCCATTTGAAAAATATATTTATATTTATCTGATGCTGATTTTTGCTTCGCTGGTTTTCAACTTTAGTTACATCAGGGCGCAAACAGTTGCTACCGTGCCGCTTGAGATTTTGACATTCGTCTTGCTTTATCTAGTAGCCAAGAAGTACGTGACGGAATCAGTCTTCGAGGCGATCATTAGTGCGATTATTCTTATGGCGGTGGTCTCCGCTGTTATCGCTCTCGTTCAGATCGGCATTGACAGTTCTTTTCTTAAGACAGGCGATCCCCGTCGGGCATTCGGGAATGTGGTGCGTTCATCTGCCACCTTCCAGGCTGAATACGAACTGGGATATTTCCAGATTCTAGCCATCATGGTAGCGATGGTCAGGTTCAAGGGGTCACTCTGGAGGTATCCACTGATAGCGTTATTTGCTGCTTCATTGTTTGTTACGTTCCACAGGCTGGATATTCTGATTTTGCTGGTTTGCCTGTCAACTTATGGGTTGATTTCCGGGAAGGGGGGGCAAAAGATTGCCAGTCTTGTGGCTATGATATTTATAATTATTCTGGTTGTATTAAGCTATTTAGCTTTGGAATCTGTGATCGGCAATACCGCGTTTGTAAAAGAACGGGTTAAGGAAGACACGGTATCGGGTAGGCTTGAACAATATAAGGTAATCATTCAGTCGCTGCCGGATTTCCCATTTGGCATGGGAGATTATACTAGCAAGGCTTATTACGATCTTATGAACAAGAATCAAATGATGGAGACTATTTATGCGGGAACGGCGGATTGGACCAGGCGACCTTATCAGGTACACAACGGTTATCTAGAAGTCGGCGCGCTTTACGGAGGGGTGGCTATGGTGATTTATATGTTGCTGCTATTTTCGATGCTGGGGTATTTTAAAAAACGGGTTTCGATGGGGTTTCCCTATTCCATCGTGCCATTTTATGCCGTTTTTATTTGGGTTCTCTCTAATATCAGTAATCCGGTAAGTGCTATGCGCATGTATTTTGTTCTTCTAATGGCGATGCTCTGTGGTTCTTTTCTTGCCATACAGCGCTATCCGGCTGTAATGGAAATAAAAGATCAGAGAAGCACAACGTCGCCCAGTATCTAATGGTTTCCTTAGTACGGCTGGTAGCAGAATTAACGAAAGATGCGCGTGATGAAACTGAGCTTTTCCAGTCTTTCGATGAAGGCTACTCTCAAAAGTCCTAGAGCTCGTCAGGTTGGGATACTGTATGCCGCCATGATCGCATCCATAGTATTGGGAATTGCAGTCAGCGCTATCAATACACGTTTTCTCGGTCCCAAGATGTTCGGTGACTTTAAGTTCCTGCAGAATATTTGGATGGTCGGAATCCTATTGTTAACGTTTGGTTTTTTTGAGACTAGCGGAAATCTGCTGGCTCAGAAAGAATATGTGGGTGAGGAAAGACGGCTGCTGGGCAGCATGATGATTATCATTGTGGCACTAACGGGGATTATCACTGTATTTGTATTTGGTGTTTCTTACTGGGTTGGATACGAGATAGAAGCAGACCTCGCGAACAAGCTTCGGCTTTATTCGGCATTGTTATTTATTTTTCCATTGCAGGTATGTTTGCAGAGCGCATTGAGAGGGCTTAATAAAATTGGTTGGTTGGCATTTCTGAATGTTATGCCGCAACTGATATATCTTATTCTGGTTATTGGTTATCACGAACAATTCCACTTATTTGATATTGATCAGGCTGTTTTGTTTTATCTCCTCAGTATTGCGCTTACTGTTTGTTTTATTGCATTTAATTTAAGGCCAAAATTTTCGCTCATCCCGGAAAATATTGGAAAGATCTTTAATGCGAATAAAGTAATCGGTATGCCAATTTATTGGGGTTCTCTGATAAGCACCGGAACGGCGCAAATAAGCAATTTTAGCCTAGCATACTTTTTTAATACGATTTCTGTTGGCGAGTTCTCGCTAGCGTTGACCATTACGATGCCACTCATGATGATTCCAAATACCGTCGGAACCGTCATGTATAAAGAGTTTGCAGCATCGGACCGGATTTCCAGGAAAATCGCCTTGTCCACGGTGGCTATTTCTGTTGTAAGCCTAGTGGCATATATGCTGCTGATAAAACCTGTAATATTTCTGCTCTATACTGATAAGTTTGTGCACATTTACCCTTACGTTTTGCTCTGCGCTATTGGGAGCATGTTTTACGGCCTGGCGGATTTTGTAAATCGTTATTTAATGGCTCAAGGTGAAGGACGACTGCTAAGAAATGCAGCGGTATACGTTGGTGTCGTCAATGTGCTGGGTTATATATTCGGTGTCGCTTTTTTGGATGTGATGGGGGCCGCGCTAACCAAACTAGTAGCGGGGATTGTATATCTTCTTATCATGGTGTTTTTCTACAAAATGGTAATACGTAACAAAATCTATTAATCTGCACAATTAATTTGTTATTTATGACGAGCAATAGAACATGCTTAGGAAATGACATGGATGCACCATCAATCAGCATCATAATGGCAAGTTATAATAGAGCGCACTCAATTAACCGGGCGATTGACAGCGTTCTTCGGCAAACATTCAAAAATTTTGAGCTCATTGTTATTGACGATGGTTCAACAGACAATACGCTGGATGTCCTGGCTGAATATACTGACCCGAGAATTCGGGTGGTGAAGCACATCAAAAATAAAGGTGTTACTGCTGCAAAAAATTCGGGTTTTGATGAGATTCTGGGTGAGTGGTTTACGTTGCTGGACAGTGACGATGAAATGTTGCCAGAAGCGCTCGAAACGTTGATGGGGGTTCCAACAAATGTGGATGGTCAAATTGATGCAGTAACTTGTAATTGTGTTGACTCGGTTACAGGTGAGTTTTCCGGGCATGGGCTTGATGGTGACCAATATTTGGATGAGACCGTGATAGCTACAAGGTGTAGGGGAGAGTTTTGGGGCCTAACAAAAACTGCTCTTTTGCAGGGTGATCGATTGAATGAGAAATTGCCCGGCTGGGAGAACACCTTGTGGTACAAGATAAATGCGCGCGCACATAGGTATTACATACACAAGGCACTGCGAATTTATCATACGGAAGGTGACGATAGAATTACCAAGAAAGATGAGTCGAAAAGTGTATTGAAAAAAGAAAATCAAGCCGCCATTTACAAGGCTTTGATGAGTGATGGATTTTTTCTGGGTAAGACCGCGCAATTTAATCCAAATGAGTTTACAAAACTTTGTGTGAAGGCGATAGCCACGACTATGGCTGTAAATGATAAAGATACGGCAAAGTTTTACTATGGATTCATATGCGCAAATTCACGTCGTATGGGATTGGACAAAATAATAGCATCGAGTTTGATTTTAGGTGGACGTAACATCAGTATCGCGTCGTATTGGGCTATTTATAAATTCATGAAGTTAAAGAATATGTTAGCTATTGGTCGTTAGGGAAGTGGTGGACGAGAAAGTCAATGATCTACTGGTAAGGGATTTTTCATCTCAAGGAACAGCCTTCTCGTGAATTCAACGAATCATCAGGTGAAAGGAACAGCCAATATTCCGTATCTGGATGGATGGAGAGGCATGGCGATCATACTGGTTTTGATCGCGCACTTTGCCCCCATGCCTGGACTGAACACTGGAAGGTTGGGTGTCGATATCTTCTTCGTGTTGTCCGGATTTCTGATGAGCCGCCTGCTGTTTCTTAAGCCAACCCCATTGCTCATTTTTTACAAACGTAGGGCAAGTCGGATTTTACCGGCATTCTGTCTGTATGTTTTAGTCATGATGCTCTATATGCCTTCCCAAATATCTTTATCCGAACTGGGCGCATCCCTGACTTTTTTGCGGTCTTACTTTCCTGCTGATATTAGCATCTGGAAGGACGGGGTGCCGTTAGGCCATCTCTGGTCGTTAAATGTGGAGGAGCACAGTTACCTATGGTTGTCATTAGGTGTCGTGTGGTCCCAAGGTGCAAGCAACAGAAGCTTGATTTTGCGGTTTTTCATATTTTCTCTGTTTTTTATCGTGGCTTTTAATCTTATATATCCGTTCCACAGTCCACATGGGGCTTCACCTTGGCATGTGCGTACGGAATGTGCGGCCTTTGGACTGATTTTATCTGCGGGCTATCGAGTATTCAAAGATGGAAAGCATAGTACGTGGATTAATACTTTTCCCGCATGGTTTCCCCTGTTGACGTTTTTTAGCGCCATGCTATGTTACACCCCGTATGCGCCACATGGTTCAGAGCGGCTTATTGCGCCTGTGTTGCTTGCATTAACCATCAATCATCTTAATGTTACATACGAAAAAGTGCTGTCCATACTCTCATCGCCGTGGCTGCGTTGGTTTGGCGTCTGTTCATTTTCCATTTATCTTTGGCAGCAACCCTTTCATATGGCAAAACTACCGCCTTATGTAGGAGTTGTTTTGGCTATATTGGTGGGTGCTATTTCTTATTATCTGATAGAAAACCCATCTCGATTGTGGTTGAACCGTGTTTGGGCTAGTAAGACGAGTTGAGTAAACTCCAAGCGCATTGAGACTTGTGGCCATATTTAATCTTAACAATGAAGGTTCCAGCTATATTGGCGGGTACCTTATAGAGAAGATTCACCGAGCTATTTGAAGCATTTCAAGCTAAATCGTGAGGGTAAATGAAAGAGATCGCAGTGGTTGTCCCGGTATATAACAGGAGAGAGATAACACTTGGTTTTTTGAGACAGTTGCCGGAGCTTGCTGTTGAGGGAGTCGAACTTCAAGTCATTATTGTGGATGACGGCTCAACCGATGGCACGACTGCGGCTATCAAGGCAGAATTTCCGGAGGTGATGATTCTGAGTGGAGATGGCAATCTGTGGTGGACGGGGGCTGTCAAAATGGGCGTGGAATATGCCTTGAAGCAGGGGAATGAAAATACCCTGATCATGAACGATGATCTGGAACTGGATAGAAATTTTCTTGCTGAATTGTTAAAAGTTGCCAAACTACACCCAGAGGCATTGGTCAGCTCAATTAAATTGAATAGACAAAATGACGATGGAAGTGTCGTGATCATGAATGCCGGATTCAAGACCGTCGGGATGCTTAAGGAAACAAAAGCATTGTTTGAAGATGAGTCGTACCACCCACAAATGGCTGCGGAAATCGAATGCGACATGCTCACGGGATCGTCACTATTTATTCCTGCAGAAGTATTCCGAAAAATCGGGATGTTTGATGCTAAGAATTTTCCGCATGGTTACGGTGATTTTGAATTTACGCGACGTGCTTCACTCGCGGGTTTCACGTGCCTTGTTGCTACCAAGAGCAAAATTTATACCGAACATAATCAAAATTACATAAAGCCATATTTGATTAGATCAACACGAATAGATTATCTACGCAATCTGTTTAATAAAACAAAATTTACTTATGGGTTCTTCCCTCTTCGGCAATTATCTTATATGCACAAAAATTTCTTGGTTGGATCAATATTGTATGGCCGCAGATTGATCGGGCTTTTTAGAAACATTGTCCTAAAATTGCTATTGCCTAATAGCCTGCTAAGACGATTGATCAAAGAAAAACATCTGTCGGACGTGGCATAGAAATATGCGTAGAAAAGTCGGCTTTCTTGTAAGCAGTTTCGATGTTGGAGGAGCCGAAAGGCAGTATGATTACCTGATCAACACGCTTAGCCGCGATCTGTTCGATGTGCATGTGCTCCAGATCAGCCACAGGAAGAGCAAGCCCAAGGACAAGACTTACCAGGATGCCTCCGTGGTTGCCTTTGAGATGAAGCACCGGCTGGATGTGGGCATTTTATTCAATATTGCGCGGTATATACGGCAGAACCGGATTGAGTTGATTCAATCGCAGTTGTTTCTGGATAACCAGATCGCCAGGGCGGTTGGATTCCTGTCGGGGTGCCCTGTGGTTACGTCGGTTAGGGGTGGCCCCACGTTGGGTGGGCTAAGGACCTGGGTTGAGCATGGATTCCAGTTCCTGGCGAAAAAAGTGGTGGTTAACTCGCACTGGCTGAAAAACCTGCTTGTCAAAGAAGGTGTCAAGGCAGGGAAGATTACAGTGATTCACAACGGGATCGATCCCGAAAAATTCGTGTCATCTGCCGATCCGGTCATGGTGAAGGAAAAGTATCATATTGCTCCCTCCGCCAAGGTGATGGGAATCGTTGCCAGGTTGAATCCCGTCAAGGATCACAAGGCGTTCTTCAATACGGTGAAAATCGTCAGTGAGAAGGTGCCAAATGTGCATGCGGTCGTGGCGGGTGACGGGGAGTTGCGTGAAGAGCTGGAAAATTACGTGCGGGAGATTGGTCTCTCCGATAGTGTCAGCTTTCTCGGTTCGGTAGGGCGTGAGCTGCCGGATGTGTTGCGGATGATGGATGTTTTCCTGCTGACCTCGCGGGTCGAGTCGCTGCCGAATGTGTTGCTCGAAGCGATGTCGGCATCCATTCCGGTTGTGGCGACCAACACGCATGGCGTGCCGGAAATTGTCGATGATGGTATCAATGGCTATCTGGTAAGCGTGGGCGACAGTGCGGCTATGGCTGAGAAGGTGGTTATGCTGTTGACGGATGACGTAACAAGGAAAAGATTCATAGAAAACGGGCTGAGCAAGGGGCAGGATTTTAGTGTCCCGAGCATGGTTCGAAAATATGAGCAGCTTTACCAGGAAGTTCTTGGGGCGAGATAGGCGAACTTACAAAAATTATAATGATTTCCGTTTTGCTTCTGGGCCCCTCCTTATCAGCCGTTAGCGGCGTTTCAACACACCTTAACCAGTTGTTTGGTTCATCGCTCGTCCGTGAATTTCATCTTGTGCATTTTCAGGTGGGCAGCGAAGGACGAAAAGAGCGCATTTGGCATAAGGTGGGGCGCTTTGTCTGGAGTCCGGTTGCGCTTGCCTTCAAAATTATCACTTTCAACATTGATATCGTCCATCTCAACACTTCCATGGATCGCAAGGCTTTCTGGCGCGATGCCGTGTATTTGCTCGTTTCCAGGCTGCTGCGCAGGAAGGTGATCTATCAGGTTCACGGGGGCGAACTGCCGCAGGCGTTTTTTGCGGGCAACGCCTGGCTGACGACTTTCCTGAAGTGGCTGCTACAGCTGCCCGATGCGGTTGTGCTGCTGGCTGAAGTAGAACGGGGTGCTTACCAGGATTTTACCCGGTGCAAGCTCCTTTCCGTCATTCCGAATGCCATCGATCTAAATCAATATGCATGGGCTGAAGGCAGGGGCTATGAGCTGGACCGACTGCGACTTGTGTATATTGGCAGGCTTGCCGATGGCAAAGGGATCCACGAGGCGATAGAAGCGTTCCATATCCTTCGGCAGCAGGGGTTGAACAATCTTGATTTTTTGATCGCGGGCTCCGGTCCTGCTGAATCGTCCCTCAGGGAGCAGGTCAGGGCACTGAAACTTGAAGATGGTGTCCGGTTCGTGGGGCCGCTGTTCGGCGACAGGAAAATTGCTTTCTGGCGCGAGGCGGATATCTTCGTTTTCCCGACTTACAGAGAAGGCCTGCCGTATACGGTA
>Ga0209048_10004183_pt1 | contig 13852 bp, 12 predicted proteins | sample FrelakmetCRP12CR_FD_187146 | JGI IMG/M metagenome (GOLD analysis project Ga0209048, IMG submission 187146) | Freshwater lake sediment microbial communities from the University of Notre Dame, USA, for methane emissions studies - CRP12 CR (SPAdes)... | ecosystem: Environmental > Aquatic >... | reverse complement strand
TAAGTAATGGCATGGACGCCCCTGCTCGGCACGGCATCAGACGTGCCAAAGTGGAAGTGCATGTCATCCACTTAAACCGGCAGGAGCGTCCGAAATGAACGTTACAACGATCGGCATTGATTTGGCAAAGAACGTGTTTCAGTTACATGGCGTAGACGCGCGCGGCAAGACATCTTTGAGGAGATCGATCAAGAGGTCGGAGCTCGCGAGGTACTTGGCCAATCTTCCGCCGTGCATCATCGGCATGGAAGCTTGCGGTGGCGCGCACTACTGGGCCCGGCGACTCAGCGACTTCGGTCACACCGTCAAGCTCATGGCGCCGCAGTTTGTAAAACCTTACGTGAAGACGAACAAGAATGACGCGAGAGACGCTGAGGCAATCTGTGAAGCAGTGATGCGGCCGAATATGCGCTTTGTGCCGATTAAGAACGTTGAGCAACAAGCGCTGCTCGGACTGCATCGAGTTCGCCAGGGATTTGTTGTTGCGCGGACCGCGCAAGCGAACCAGATTCGCGGCCTGCTGGCGGAGTTCGGGACTGTGATGCCAAAAGGGATCCGCGTCATTCAGGCGAGACTGCCGGAGATTCTCGAAGACGGAGAGAACGGACTGCCAGGAACTACGCGCGAGCTCTTTTCACGTCTTCTTGGGCATTTCCGTGAGCTGGATCGCCAAGTCAAGGAGATGGAGGCGCAGATCATGTGCTGGCACCGCCAGAATGTGGCGAGTCGGCGCCTCGAAGCGATACCGGGTATCGGCCCGCTTACGGCGAGCGCCCTGGTGGCGAGTGTAGGGGATGCCAAGTCATTCAAAAACGGTCGGCAATTCGCCGCGTGGCTTGGCTTGGTGCCGCGGCAGAATTCGTCCGGCGGCAAAGATAAGCTGCTCGGTATCAGCAAGCGCGGCGATACCTATTTGCGCACGTTGCTGATCCACGGTGCGCGGTCGGTTCTGTTTGGTCTGAAGCGACGCGCCGATCAGACCGAGGGCTGGCTCGCGCGCCTGGTGGCGCGCCGCAATTCCAATATCGCGGCGGTGGCGTTGGCCAATAAGACGGCACGCATTGTATGGGCACTGCTTACGCATGATCGTGAGTACCAAGCAGGATACGCCTCCAGGCCCCTTGCATCTGCGGCTTGCTAACCACGGCTGCGAACGCTGCAGATCTATTGCTTCTGAATCAACAACGACTTCAATGATTGCACAGGCATTTTCGAGCGTGATGGCATGACAGGTCAGACCGGGGCCGATTCGACCCGCCAGATCCACGGGACCTCGACAGTCCGCATAAGTGATTGGGCGTCGGCCAGCATATTCCATCAGGGCCCGCGGCTTTGCGCCGCAACTCGAGGCCGGATGTATGGCAGCAATCTCTATCCTGTCGTCCAGCAATGCGAGAGAGCGCTTGGCAATACGGGGGCGTCCATGTATGGGTCAGCGTGTGTCTGGCGCTCGCGGCGGTTTGTTGTTGCATCGCAAAATGTGGTCATTGGGCCGGCCCGGTTTAGTCCAGATGCGGGATGGCGCGAACGGGTCGCCGTTGCGATGATTGCGCAGGCAGCCGAACGGCGTGGGATCTCCCGCGCCGGCACCACGAGTCTTGGCCACCGAGGCCAGATAGACGAGCAAACCAGCGAGGCACCGAGATGGGTCAGGTCCTGCATGACGTCACTGTCCTCGATCTGACGCGGCAGTTCTGCGCCGCGCTGTCCGCCGCTTTCCTTGGGGACTTCGGCGCCCGAGTCATCCGTCTCGACCTCTTGCCGGCGGTCCCGGCCGAGCCGACGGGCCGCTGGAACCATGAGGCGGACCTGATGCACCGGAACAAGCTCTCCGTTGCGGTCAATCCCTCGACACAACGCGGTCGCGACGTGCTCAAGGCGCTGGTCGCCAAGGCGGACGTGATCGTGACCGACTGGTTGCGCGAGGAGCTCACCGAGATCGGGCTTGACTACGCAGCGGCCAGCGCCGTGCGTCCGGACCTCGTGTTCGCGCGCCTGTCGGGCTTCGGGCCGGTCGGCCCGGACCGGGACCTGCCGGCCATAGATGAGTTAGCGGCGGCGCGTACCGGGGCGATGCCGATCCTCCCGCAGCCGGGCCAGCCGCCGGTCTACACCGGTGCTGGGGCCATGCACGCCACCGGGCAGTTGGCCTTCGGGGTGGTGACCGCGCTGCTGCACCGCTTGCAGACCGGGGAGGGCCAGGAGGTCGACGTCTCGCTCTTTGGTGCGAACATGTACGGGTCGGCACTGGACCTCCAGGCCTTCCTCGCCATCGGCCATGGGGACCGCTTGCTGAACCCAATCTCGCGGCTGGATGTCTCGAACCCGATGTCGGGGTCGGTTTACATGAGCGCCGATGGGCGCTGGGTCACGCTGACCATGCCCGACACGGACCGCTGGTGGCCGGCCTTCTCTGAGATCGTCAGCCTTGCCAAGGACGATGCGCGGTTCGACAGCCACGACAAGCGGACCTCGATCAACCGGCTCGCGCTCATCGACGAGCTTGAGAAACGGTTCCGCACGCAGCCGGCCGACCACTGGCGGCGGATGTTCCAGGAGAAGCAGCTGTCGGCCGACATCATCGAGCAGTTTGACTTCCCGGTGAACGACCCGGGGTCGTACGCCAACCGCTACATCATCGAGCTCGACCATCCGAGCTTCGGCAAGGTCAGGACGCTGGGCTTCCCCATCTGGGTGAGCGACAGCCCGGCCCGCCTCGAGCGGCTGGCACCCTGTGTCGGCCAGCACACCGACCAGGTCCTGCACGAGCTCCTCGGCTACTCGCGGGAGTCCATCCACGAGCTGGCAGACGCCGGCGTGTTGGCGTAAGCGGCGCCACCAGGGAAAAGCACATGGCCAAAGCACTCGAGGGCGTCCGCGTTGTCGATCTCACGGTCTGGTTCCAGGGCCCGGTATGCGCCCAGTATCTGGCCGATTTCGGGGCCGACGTCATCAAGGTGGAGCGCCCGCAGGGCGGAGACCAGGGCCGCGGCGTGCGCAGCATCAAGTCGCTGGAGGTGGGTGACTGGAACCAGTACTTCCTGGTCATCAACCGCAACAAGAAGAGCATGGCGATCGACCTCAAGAAGCCGGAGGGGCAGGAGATCCTGTACCGGCTGGTCGAGAAATCGGACGTGTTCCTCTCCAACCTCGCGCCGGAGATGCTCACCGGCTGGAACCTGTCTTACGAGAAGCTGTCCGCGATCAACCCCACGATCGTGTACGCCACGAACACCGGGTACGGGCGCTTCAGCAAGGTCAACAAGCCCTCGTTCGACATGACGGTGCAGGCGCTGACCGGGATCATGGCGCGCCTCGGTGAGCCGGGGCAGCCGCCGATCTACCTCGGCATGGGCTCGGGCGACGCCTACGGGGGCATCATGTCGGCGCTTGGAATCGTCCTCGCACTTTACGAGTGCCGGCGCACGGGCAAGGGCCAGAGCATCGACGCCTCGCTCTACGGCGCCCAGCTGTACCTCGCCGCGCAACACCTGCAGGCCTACCTCGCCGGCCACAAGGAAAGCGCCCTCCAGCACTCGCGCAGGCAGGTTGAGAACCCACTGTGGAACCTGTACCCGACCACCGGCAAGTGGGTCTTTGTCTGCGAACGCAACGAGGACGAGCGCTTTGCGGCGCTGTGCCGGGCGCTCGGCCAGGCGGCAGCGCTCGCCGACCCGCGCTTCGCCGATGCGGCGGGACGCGGCCGCAACAACGAGGCGTTGATCGCGGCGATCGAGACCGAGACGCTCAAGCGGGGCCACCAGGAGATCATGGCCGCCTTCCGGAGCGCCGGCATCCTCGCGAGCCCGGTAAACAATTTCGCCGACGTGGTGCGCGACGAGCAGGCCTGGCAGAACACGTACTTCATGAAGGCCTACTGCGAGGAAGTGCAGCGGGAGGTCGACATCCGCGGCCTGCCGGTGACGCTGTCGAAGACACCCGGCGAGGTACACTCCCTCGGTCCGCAGCTCGGCCAGGACACGGAACTCCTGATGATGGATCTGCTGGGCTACGAGTGGGAGCAGATCGAGGCGCTCAAGGCCAAGGGCGCGATTCCCTGAACACCGGGTGCAACCTATGAGCGGCTCGAACTTCAGCGACTGGACCGTCGTCACGGGTGACGGCCTCGACGACTTCAAGGAAATCGTCTACGAGAAGCGGCACCACCGCACGCTCGGTGGCGGCGTCGCGCGCATCTCTCTCAACAAGCCCGAGAAGATGAACGCGATGACGGTCGGCACCGTGGACGAGATGTTCCGCGCGTTCTACGACGCGAGCCACGACGCATCGATCGGCGTCATCGTGGTGGCGGCCCGCGGCAAGCACTTCGGGGCGGGCGGCGACGTTAACTGGGAGCGCTGGGGCCTGCGCGAGGCCTTCTATCACCGCTATCCGCACAACCGCCTGATCCGGATGTCGAGGAAGCCCGTGATCGCGCAGGTGCAGGGCTACTGCATCGGCGGCCACAACCACATGGCCTACTGCTGCGACTTCACGATCGCCGCCGACAACGCCGTGTTCGGGCAGGCCGGGCCGCGCGTGTCCTCGCCGGCCGACGGCTTTTTCGTGCCATACCTGACCAAGGTCGTGGGTGCCAAGAAGGCGCGCGAGCTGTGGATGCTGTGCCGCAAGTACAAGGCCGACCAGGCCCTCGAGATGGGCCTCATCAACACCGTCGTCCCGTTCGAGCAGCTCGAGGGCGAGGTGGAGAAGTGGTGCGAAGAACTGCTCTCCGTGAGCCCGGGCTGCCTCGAGATCCTGAAGGCTGCCTTCGACCAGGAGATGGACGGCTACAAGGAGTCCTGTGCGATTTCCGCCGCCATGTACCCCGACTGGTTCGACATGCCGGAGGGCAAGGAGGGCGGGGCCGCCTTCGTCGAGAAGCGTCCTGCGAAGTTCTGGGACATTCGCGCGCGTGAGGCGGAGATGCACCAGAGGCTGCTGGAGGAGTACGAGGCTCTTCAGGGCAAGAGCAAGGGCGCGAAGTGACCGGAGCGGCGACGGTGCCCGCGCACCCCCTGAAGGACGCCGCCTGCATCGTCGGCATCGGTGAGACGGCGGTCTGCCGCAAGCCGGGCTCGGGCCTGAGCGGGATGGCCTTGCAGTTGAAGGCGGTCGCCGCGGCCCTCGATGACGCGGGGCTTAAGGCCCGGGAGATCGACGGCATCATGCCGTTCCCGAACCTCGGCCGGGCTGAGACCTTTGCCGCGAGCCTCGGCTGCGAGAACCTGCGGTTCGCCGCGACGCTCAACCTGGGCGGTGCGGCGCCGGTGGCGGCCCTGCGCATGGCCGCCATGGCGGTCGCCACCGGGAGCGCCAACTACGTGCTGGTGCCCGCAGGCTGGAACGGGTTCTCCGGGGCACGCACGCGCGAGATCTCCGCGAGTGATTCCGACGCGATCCCGGGCGCGGCCATCGCTCGCGACTATTACTTGCCTTACGGCTTGTCGGCGCCGCCGCAGTGGTATGCGCTCATGGCCCAGCGCCACATGCACGAGTACGGTACCCGCGAGGAGCAGCTCGGTGCGGTGGCGCTTGCCATGCGCAAGCACGCCCAGCTCAACCCAGGTGCGCTGATGTGCGGCAAGCCGATGACGATGAGCGATTACCTCGCCTCGCCGATGATTACCGCTCCGTACCGGCTGCTGGATTGCTGCCTCGAGACCGACGGGGCGGCCGCCTACATCGTCACGAGCCGCGACCGCGCGCGGGATCTTCGCCAGCAGCCCGTGTCCATCATGGGCGCAGCATCCGGCCAGCCGTACCCTGCCGACGACATCATCAACCGCAAGGACTTCCATCGCACGGGCCTGACGATGGCGGCGCCGGAGGCGTTCGCGATGGCGGGCGTCACGCCGGCGGATGCGGACTTCGCTCAGATCTACGACTGCTTCACCTTTGAGGTGATCCAGCAGCTGGAGGAGGCCGGCTTCTGCCGGCGCGGCGAGGGCGGGGCCTTCGTCGAGAACGGCGGCATCGAGTTGGGGGGACGACTGCCGGTCAACACCCACGGGGGCCTCCTCTCGCAGGCACACCTGCTCGGCGTCGGGCACGTGGTCGAGGCCGTCCGTCAACTCAGAGGCGAGGCGGGTGCCCGGCAGGTGGCGGATGCCGAGATCGGCGTGGTGACCGGTTGGGGGGACTTCGGCGACGGCAGTATCGCGATACTGCGCCGCGGGGATTGAGCGAGGTCGTATGGGCATCGCCGACGCAAACCTGGTGAGGCCGCTGCCGCTCATGGACGGCCTGACCAAGCAGTTCTATGACTGGTGTGGCCGTGGCGAGCTTCGCTTCCAACGCTGTGCCCGCTGCGGCACCTTCCGGCACGTGCCGCGGGAGCTCTGCGCCGAATGCGGGTCTTTTGACTGGACGTGGGCGCCGACGAGCGGCAAGGGCACCGTGTTCACCTACACCGTGGTTGCGCGTGCCCTTCACCCAGCCTTTGCCGATGCGACGCCGTATGCGGCCGTCGTGGTCGAGCTCGAGGAAGGCGTGCGCATCCTGAGCAACGTGGTTGACTGTCCGCCCGACGCATTGCGCATCGGCATGCCCGTGCAGGTGGACTTCGAGAAGCAGTCCGATACCGTCACGCTGCCGGTATTCCGCAAGCGCTAGACATCCTGGCCCGCCTCCCCATGGCAGGGGCCACGATGTCTAGCGTCGGAAGCGCAGCAGGGCGTCGGCGTCGTTCGTGAAGTCTCGCCTGCTGCCGTCGATACGCTGGGCTCGCTGCACGGCGGGCGTAGTGTAGGAATAGCACACGCCCTCCGGCATGCCGTCCGAGATCGCGGGATGTTCGGCTGCCGGGCTCGCGGCGAAGCGTCGACTCTGCGCCACGAAGTAGCCCCGCTGCAGCATCGTCGCGGCCTCGAGCGCCACGCCGGAGAACTCGGCGGTGGCCCAGGCATGAAAGCCCTTCATGACCGGCCGCCCGGCCAATGGCTCGGGTTCAGCGAGCGTGTGCTTCATGATTGTCCAGTCGTGGACCGCGTGGCCGTCGCAGGAGATACGTGCCTGAGTTCGCCCGTCACGCTCGTCGTCGACGGAGATGTCGTAGAGGCGTCGCAAGCCCTCCTGCGTCGCGTGGGCGATGGCGAGGCCGGCCATGTCCGTCAGGTGGGTGCAGCCGGAGCGGGTCTCGAGCCGTCGGCGCACGTCGAGCGTGCCATCGAGCGGCCGGCCGACGAGGCCCTGCACCGACCTCTCGGCCTCCGGACAGGTCGTGAATGGATGCCGCACGGCCTCAGTGTCGATCGCGGTGATCCGCGCACCGTCGTGGCGTAGCACCATGCGAAAGGCATGATTACTGTCCTCGAGGTCGACATTCACCTGCCCCGGTGCGACCGCCAGCCGCACGCCTCGGCGAAAGGTGCCGTGTCCGTAGTTGGGGTCGGGCTTCAGCATTCACTCACCTGGCCGCCGCAAGGGCCCGCCAGTGCCTGCGCATGGCGCATGCGGACGAGGCCTCAGGTCGCCGGCCACTGCCGGGCATCGCCCCTTGTATTGGGAGGCGCTCAGCCGAGTGCGCCCGCGGCCCTGACCGCCGCGCATCGCTGCTCGTCGTAGCCCAGCACGTCGCGCAGCACCTGAGCGGTATGCTCCCCGACGGTCGGCGCGATGGCCGGTTCGGGGAGTTCCTCGCCCACGAACTGGACCGGGAAGCCGAGCATGTCGGCGCCGTGCCTTTCGTGCGGCAGGATCTTAAACCGCGCCTTGAACTGCGGGTCGTCGACGAGGTTCTGCGGCGTATTGACCGGGGCGATCGGGGTGTTGGCCTCGACGCTGAACTTCAGCCACTCCTGGCTCGTCTTGGTCTTGAAAATGGTGCGCAGCTCGGCCTGCAACTCGCGGTTGCCGCGGGCGTGGTCGGCATACTTCGATCCCGGCCATCTCTCGAAGAGGTCCATACGGCCGACGCCGGTGCAGAAGTTCTTCCAGAACGCCTGCTCGGAGGCCATGAAGAGCACGTGGCCATCGGCGGACTCGTAGAGCTGGTAGCGGACGCCCTCACGCATGCCGGCCGTGGCGACGGGACGTCGCTTGTAGCCGTCCGACTTGTTGCCGGTGACGATGTCCTCGGGCCGCGCGTAGGCCATGTAGCTCTCGCTGCGGTACCAGTCGAAGGCAGCCGCGGCGTCGCTCTGGGCGAGGTCCATGAAGCAGCCCTCGCCGGTGGCACGGGCGCGCAGGACGCCGGCCAGGACCGCGAGCCCGCCGAACAGCGGCGCGGCGTTGATGCCGATGCCGACGTGCTCCGGGAGGTAGCAGAAGCTTTCCTCGTCGTAGGCCGGCTTCACCGCCCCTGACCAGGTGTCGTAGGCGATGCCGTGCGACGGCATCTCCTTGTACGGGCCCGTCATGCCGTATCCGGAGACCGTGCAGAACACGATCCTCGGGTTGATCTTCTTCAAGTCCTCGTAGCCGAGGCCGTACCTCGCGAGCGCGCCAGGCTTTGACGCCTCGATGACCACATCGGCTCCCTTGACGAGGTCGCGGTAGATCTCGCGAGCCGCCTCAACCTTGAGGTCGAGCGTGATGCTCTTCTTGCCGCGGTTGAGGTGGTAGTGCATCAGCGAGATGCCCTGGATGATCGGCCAGGTCATCTCGCGAATGTAGTCTCCGGACGGGGACTCGACCTTGATGACCTCGGCGCCGAGGTCGACAAAGGCGGTCGTGATGGCCGCGGGCCCGAGAATCGAGCTCTCGATGATGCGCAGGCCTGCAAGGGGAGCGGGTTGGGGCACGTGATTCACCAGGTCTCAAGTGGGTTGATCTTCGGCGCCGGGTTGGTCGGCCCAGCTCTCGCCGATCGGCACCAGGTAGCGCATGAAGAGCTTGCGGGAGCTGAATTTCCAGCGCCCGTCCTCGATCGCGTAGGTGTCCTCGTAGTGGCCGACGCCGATCATGCTGCGGCCGTCCATGACGGCGCGAAGGTCCAGGTAGCAGGTGCCCGTGGCGCGGTCGCCGTCCAGTTCGACCACATGGTTGTGCACGAAGGGCTGGAGCACCGTCGGTCCCAGCATGCTCTGATAGCCGGCGAGCAGGGCCTCGCGACCGCGGAGTGGCGCCTGGGTGCCGGTGTCCATGACGCCGTCCTCGGTGAACAGCTCGACCGCGCCCTGGACGTCGCGGGTCCAGACGCAGTGCGCGTACCAACGCGGCAGATCGCGAATCGCCTCCAAATCCCGGAGGCGGCGCATGTCGCTCTCGAGGCTCATAAAGCGCGTAAGACGCGCGACGGGCGAACTGCCCGCCGCGCGTCCGGGGGTCATTTTGCCGGCTTGGTGCGCTTCACCGGGTCGATGCCGGTGAGCTTGGCGAGGTTGAGACCGAGGATCTTGGCCTTGTCCTCGTCGGTCACCTGCGCATAGCCCCACTTCTCCTGCAGTTCTTCAGGCATGTCGAGGTTCTTGATGTAGTCGACCACGCGCGGCAGATCGTCGAACGGCAGGTCGAAGCCGAGCACGATCTTGTCGGCCGGGACCCACTGCAGGGCGGTGCCGATCGCGTGGTAGCCGCGATAGGGCGAGCGCTGGTACCAGCCGAAGACGCCGGACAGGCTCATATAGAGGTTCTGGTGCTTGCCGCACAGGGCAATCAGCTCCTCGGTGTATGGCCAGCCGGCGTGGTAGGCGATCAGCTTCAGATCCGGGAAGTCGAGCGCCACGTCGTCGAGCTGCGAGGGATGGCAGTGACTGTTCGGCTGGGGGCAGACGTAGCTCACGCCGGTGTGGAGGGTCAGCGGGACGCCGAGTTCCTGGGCCTTCTCGTAGAAAGGCCAAAGCCGCTTGTCGTTGATGGGGCCGTCGTCCTCCGGCTGGTACACCTTGCACAGCTTCGCGCCCTTTTCCTTCACCAGGAACTCGAGTTCCCAGTTGGCGTGCTTGATGCCGCGCTTGATGATCGGACCGACGTTGGCCTCGAGGTACATCCGGTCCTTGTACGGCTCGATCTGCTGCAGCATGAAGCCGTTGGTCGAGAACGACACCACGCCGCCGGAGATGTCCATCATCGGCTCGCGCAGGCAGAAGGCCACATCGACGCCGGCCTTGTCCATGTAGGGCGCCAGCTCGTTCGCCAGTGGTGCCGGCCAGGGGTCGTCCATGCTGCGTCCGGACCATGCACGCAGCACTCCGCTGACGCTGGAGTGAAAGTGGTGCATGCCCGGGTAGTAACCGATTTCACTGAGCGTCTGCACGTTCATGAAGTGGAATTCGGTCATTGCAATGAAGAAGTCTTTTTTCGCGCTCATGCGTCGGGTCCTGCGTTGGAAGACCTATTAAGGCTTGGGAGGGTGCGCGTGCCGATCACGCGCCATGGACAGCGCCGTTGGCGTCGTCGCCACGGAACACTACCACGATCCCGCCGAGTATCAGCAGCGGCCCCTCGGGCCACTACGTCCATAAGGACTAAAGAACAGAGTTCACCGACCGGGACAAAGCCGGTCCGCCCGGCCAGCACGCTACTGAATGGCCCGTTTCGCAGCGCAAGATAAGGCGCAGGACCCGCCGGCCGAGGCCCGGCCGGCGGGTCGTCGGTCCGGTCCTCGACTACGGTCTCGGGATGCCCGTGATGCGGATGCCGGCGGCGGGCACCTTGTAGCGCTGGTTCATCGCGATCAGCACAGAGGTTAGGGCCTCGGCCGCGGCCGAGTTGGCCAGGACCCCGGCGTTCCAGGCTCCGAGTCCGATGGCCCGGGCGAGACCGATCACGGTGTCGGCCGCCTCGCGGTCGTCGCTGCAGACCAGCACGTCGCAGTCGATGACGTGGTCGAGGTCCTTGAGGTGGTGTGCGGAGATGTTCTGGAACGCCGAGACCACCTTCACCTGCTCACCGAGCAACTTCTGGATCGCCTCAACCGCCGAGCCACCGCCCGGCAGTTGCACGCGGTTCACCTTGGGCGGCACGAGCGGAACCGTCACGTCGACGAAGATCTTGCCTGCGAGCGCATCGCGCACCTCCTCCACGGTCGGCCGCTGCGCGGCGAACGGTACCGTCAGGACGACGATGGAGGCAGCGGCAGCTGCCGTCGGATTGTCCGTGCCGCGGACGGCCTCGCGCCCGAGTGCCTCGTTGATCTCCTTCGCCGCCTGCTCAGCCTTGGCGGTCGTGCGGCTACCGATGATGACCGGGTAGCCGGCGTGCGCCCAGCGAAAGGCCAGCCCGCTGCCTTCCTTCCCGGAACCGCCCAGGATCGCAATCACGGGACGCGGTTCAGTCTGCATGCGAGGTTCTCCTCTCCATCAGTTCGTGGCGGTTCGACGCCTGTTCGCGCCGACGGTCGAGTGGGATGCACCGGAGTCGCCTGGCATCAATCTCGCCAAGTCCGCGGTGCCGAAGAAACGACGCCGAAAAACTATCTTGTATAGCAACTGGGTCGGAACCTGTCGTAGTCCAATGGGACGACCTCGGCCGATCGTCCGAGCGGACTAGGCGGCCCATCCGGGGTCCTGTCAACCTTTCGCACTGGGGGTAACCCTCTGGTCGGGCATCACGCGGCTGACGGTAGTCCGGGCGTGTCGCGCGACCGGTATGAAGATCAATTGACCGCCGAATCAAGGGGCCGTCGGTGAGGCGCGACCGGAACCGCCCCGCTGGATGAGCATCGCGTGCAGAGAAGGGTTCTTACGACAGCGAGCGCCGAGGCGCCATCCGTCGGTTTCCCGTACCGAAAGCGCGCGGCTGAGTGCTGCGATGTCGATTCGTGAGCCGATCGGCCTCGATCGGGAACCGCCCCACGGTGGACTCGATCTCGACGATGCGGGCCTGTCGAGTGCCGGCCCGTGCGAGGTGGCGTACCGCCGCACGCGTGACCTCGAGAAGCGTATTCTTCACCTGATATTTCAACCTAGAAGCCAGGAGTGCTGACGTGACAACTCCCTCACTGCCCGATGTAGAGACGGACATTCTGGTCGTCGGCACGGGCGCCAGCGCGATGACTGCGGCTCTGACGGCGGCCGAACACGGCGCCCGTGTGCTCGTCATCGAGAACAGTCATCTCTACGGCGGCACCTCCTCGACCTCCGGCGGCGTCATGTGGATCCCCAACAACCACCTGATCGGACCGGCCGGCGGATCGGATAGCGAGGCGGAGGCCCTGCAGTACATTCGCGAGCTGGTGGGCAACAGCGCGAGCGACACGTTGATCACCACGTTCGTCAAGCGGGCGCCGCGCATGTTCCGCTTCCTCGATGAGCGCTGCGGCGTCAAGTGCGAGTCGCTGGATGTGTACTGCGACTATCATCCGGAGCTTCCCGGCGGCAAGCCCGGCTACCGCAGCTGCCAGGCGCTGCCAATCAAGTCGGGCGGCCTGGGTCGTGACATCGCCACGCTGCAGGAGCCGCACTCCGGAACGACGGCGTTCGGACGCATCAACTGGACGGCGCGCGAGGCGCACACCCTGGTCACGCAGGCCAAGGGTGCCAAGACGCTGTTCATGCGCATCCTGATCGTCTACTACCTCGACATCCGCCAGCGCTTCAAGACGACGCGCGACCGCCGGATCACGGGCGGCGGCGCGCTCATCGGGCGGCTCATGATGGCGCTCAAGCAGCGCAAGGTGAAGGTACAGCTGTCGACGGCGCTCAAGGACTACATCGTCGAGAACGGGCGGGTTGTCGGCGCGATCGTGTCGAATGACGGGCTCGCGCAACGCATCCGGGCGACCAAGGGCGTAATCGTGGGGTCGGGCGGCTTTGAGCGCAATGCGCAACTGCGCGACCAGTACCTGCCACAGCCGACCACGACCGCCTGGGCTGCGGGCGTGCCGTCCAACACCGGCGAGCCGATCGCGGCTGCGATGCGCATTGGCGTGAAGATGGGCAACATGGGCTCGGCGTGGTGGGCGCCCGGGTTCAAGCTCGCGGACGAGGATCGTTCGCGACCGATGTTCGTCGAGCGCGCGCTGCCGGGCTGCATCCTGGTCGACCAGGACGGGAAGCGCTTCTGCAACGAGGCGGCCTCTTACCACATCACTGGCGGCCTCATCGCCAAGGGTGGGGCGAAGACCGCGCCTTGCTGGTTTGTGTTCGACGCTCGATACCGTGGTAAGTACAACCTCGGGCCGATGTTCCCCGGTCCGGCAAAGATGGACGACTGGTTGCGCCCGTCGATGAAGGAGATTCTGAAGAAGTCCGACTCGATCGCGGGCCTCGCGCCGCAGATTGGGGTGCCGAAGGACGTTCTGGTGGCCACCGTCGAGCGGTTCAACGGAATGGCCAAGGTCGGCAAGGACGAGGACTTCCACCGCGGCGAGAGCATGTGCGACCGCTACTACAGCGACGCGTCGGTCAAGCCGAATCCGTCGCTGGCGGCGCTCGAGAAGGCGCCGTTCTACGCGATTCCGCTCTACGCCTGCGACATCGGCACGAACGGTGGCATCCAGACGGACGAGTTCGGTCGGGCACTTACGGAGAGCGGCGCGCCTTTGCCGGGCCTCTATGCCGCCGGCAACTGTTCGGCCTCGTCGATGGGCAAGGCCTACCCGGCCGCCGGCGCAACGCTCGGCTCAGGCATGACCTACGGCTACATTGCGGCGCGTCACGCTCTCGGGATCGCCGACTGAGTTGAGGTCTCGGAAGGCCCGGCGCCTCCGGCAAGGATTTGTCCGAGGGCGCCGAGTGTCCGTCGTGCCGCTCGAACGCGAGAGGAAGCCGATGCGAATGGGCTTCCTCGAGCGGAAGAGCTTTCTTGGCCCACACAGGTCGAGGCCCGGGCCGTCGTTGTGATCGCCCGCGCAGCCAGGAGTCCGCGCCCATGACCAAGATCCATAGCCCTGCGCAGAAGCTCAGCATGCGGTCTCTTGAGTTAGTGAAGGCCCGGGCCCGGAACGCCTGGATCGACTTGTTCGCCG
>Ga0209048_10004182_pt1 | contig 13853 bp, 11 predicted proteins | sample FrelakmetCRP12CR_FD_187146 | JGI IMG/M metagenome (GOLD analysis project Ga0209048, IMG submission 187146) | Freshwater lake sediment microbial communities from the University of Notre Dame, USA, for methane emissions studies - CRP12 CR (SPAdes)... | ecosystem: Environmental > Aquatic >... | reverse complement strand
CGGGGAACGGCGAATCTAATCCGCGTCCTCACAAGCGACAGTCCAGGGCCCCAAGGCGTGGCTCCCAGTGCCCGACTAACCCACGACCTCAAGATCAAGCGGCAACGGCCTCAGCGGGCAACCACAACAGATTTTCACATCACCAGGGCGTCCCGAAGGGACATGATCGACTAACCCGTTGACCGGTGGTGTGGTGAACGTGGGAAGCGTCCCGGCGGTGCCCGCCGAACCTTCGGGTTCGGGGCAGGCGCACCGTCCGCTGTTGCCGCCGGGGCGTGGCGGAGGACCCGTAGTAGTCGCGGGAGCGACGACCCACCATGGAGGACGGGAAAGCCGTCCACAGGGCGAAGGGGTCCAGTGAGCACGCAGCACGACTGGACGGAAGGAGGTCGCCGGTGAATACTGGCGCGCCTCTCCCTAGCCCGGATCATTCAGTAGCGCTGTGTTCGGCGCCTTCGCCGGGTCGATGAGCCGATCTCGGCGATTTGAATGGCGGTTGGGACGGTCACGCCGCGGTAGCAGTCGGTTGGATTGGATCGATGGGCGCGTCGCGGTCTTTTCCGGGCAGGCGGCGCTGGCGTCTCGCACGGGGTCGTGATCGTCGAGTGCCGGTCGGTCGACCGCGTCAGCCGGCGGGGGCTGGGAGCGATTCCAACCTGGCGAATGCGGTGGCGAGCTCTCCCGCCCATGGCCAGGTGCGCTGCAGGCGAAGCTGCGCACGGCGCCCGTGAAAAGCGAGCCGCCCGGCCGTGTGCAAGAGTCGGTAGCGCAGCCGCTTCGGCTCGGCCTTGGCGAGTTCGCCGGTGAGCAGCAGCGCCTTGGTCCAAGTGATGAGGTCGTGCGCGATCAGCACGAGTGCCAGCCACACCTGGTTCATGGCGAAGTCGTGAAAGGGCAGCTTGGCCAGGCCCGTGTCCTTGTCGTTGCGGATGTGGTCCTCGACACGTGCGCGCTGGCGTTGGTGACGCTCCAGCAGCGCGATGTCCAGATCGTCCTGGTCGGTGAGGAAGACCTGGAAGCGGTGCCCGTCGTGATCGGTGAATGACAGCTGGGCACCGGGGTGCGCGCGCTCGCGCCGGCAGATCAGCCGAGAGCCACGCGGCCACCTGGAGAGATCGACCAGCCGGGTGAGCTCTGCGACCTGGCCGTTTTGCCGCTGCGAGCCGTCCTGTTCGAGCGCGGAAACCCAGGCGCTCTCGGGCAACTCGAGGATCGCTGACCTGACCGGCTCGGTCAGGTCAAAGCCGACCGAGAAGCCCATGCGCCCGTCGCGGGCCCAGTCTAAGAGCTCGTGCGTGGCGCCCGCGGAGTCCACTCGAAGCAGCAGCTTGAGCTTCTCGACATGCTCCTGCGGGAGCTGCGCCAGAGCGGCTTCGCCGGCTGCGATCTGATCAGCGGCGTCATTCGCCGCCGCGTTGCCCGGCCGAAGCATTCCTGTGAGCGCCTCACCGGTCTCATCGCAGTAGGCCATCATCGGCGCAAAACCGAAGCCGCCCTTGAAGTTCCCAGCCGCGCCCTCCTTCTCGGAGTGTGCGCCGATCAGCGTCGCGTCGAGGTCGATCGTCGCTTGGGCGGGTCTGACCCCAAGTGCCCACGCTCGAGCGCGCGCCTCGGCGTGAGCGACACGCAAACCCTCCAGCAGCAGCGGCTCTGAGGCGATTCGCTCGATCACGCGATAGGCCGTCGAATCGGAGGCCACCCGACCGAACAGGGCCAGCTGGTCGCGTAGCCCAGAGAGGTCTGAGAGGCACTGCCCGCCATCGGTGAGCATCACCGCCAGGTCACGCACAACCCGGCCGGGATCATGACCCGAGCGGCGCTCCTTCAGCGGCGCAAGACCCGCGGACAGCGCCTTGGTAAGCCCTGTCTTCTCAGCAACCTCAGCAAGCAACGCCGCGCCTGCGTGCGAGACCAACCCCTCTCCGTCCGCCGTGACGTCTACCGTGAAATCGCGGCCATCGCGCTGCACCTTCAAGGTGATCCTCCTGAGCCGGGAACAAGGACTTCAGCAATCCCAATTCTCCAAGCTCAGCCGGACATTTCCCCGCCCCGGAGAACCCGGGGCGGGGTCTTTAATGCAAGATCCGGGCTAGGGGGCTTGCTTAGCCGCTTTGCGACCCGTGCGGGGCGAGCTTTCGTCAGGAAGTCCTGGCTGCACGTCATGGTCGTGCGCGTGGTCCTACAGAGTTCCTGCGGGAAGAGGATCTGGACGTTGCCGGCCGGCAGCGTTGCCCGCGGCGCGGGAGCGTGACCTGGACCTTTTTCGCCTTGCCGGTCGGGCGCAGCAGGTAGGCGCGGCGCGTGGCCAGCAGCTCGCACTCCACGCTCTGCGATGCGGGCGTCCACAGGCAGTGGATGTTGCCGCTGGGCGTTGAGAAGCAGCAGGGCCTACTCGCGCTGGTCGGCGGGGAGCAGGGAACGTGCGGCGTGCTGTCAATAGGCAAGTGCGTCAAGGCGCCGCGCAAGCGCGGGCAGCGCGGCAAGAGCTGCGCTCTTTAGGTGAGCCTCGGGTCCTTCAGCCACGCCGACACGACGGGCGCGAACCGGTTCAGGTTCAGCGGCCGCGTCGGCGGGCGCGCGCTCAAGCCGGGGTCCTAGCAGCTCGACTCGGCACCGACCAACGCGTCCGGTTAGGCCGGAGCCACACATGTCAACAACTTGGAGATCGTCTCGCGCTGAATAGGCCATCGTGTGATCAGCAGCGCGGCGTCGCCTCCGTATGGCCGCTCGCGCGTTCAACAGGGCAGCCGAGCCGGCGCGCGCATCGGCGCCCGGCGACTTGAAGTGCTGCCGCAACCCCACAAGCAGGTTCGAGGCCTGGACGGCACGCTCGGGTCAGCTGCCTCGGCGCTGCTGAATCCCGTCACGCGCGAGTAAGGTCCTCTCCCTATGGCATCGATCGCGATCAATGAACACGTGGAAATCGCAAGCGTGCTCGTCGCGCTGGCGACCTTGGTCCTCGCGTTCATCACATGGCGACTTGCACGTACCGCGGCGAGAAGCACCATCGCTGCGGAACGGAGCACCGCCGTCTCGGAGCGTGCCGCCGACGTGGCGGAGAGGAGCGCCAATGCCGCCGAGCGCACCGCCAGGGTCGCGCAGATCGACATCGACTCGATCGACATGCCCTATGTCATCGCAACGGCTACTCCCGCCGAGCTGCTACCCGTGATCCGGGCCAGCGTCCTGCGTCCGCGCGACATCCACCGCGCGCGAGGATCGACCCTGGGCGACTGGGTGCTTCGCTGTCGGCTGTCGAACATCGGGTCAGGGCCGGCGATCGTCCACGAAGTAGGACTCCAGAGCGACGACGAAGAGCTGGTTTCGGGCCTCGCCAGTCACATACCTCTCGCTGCCGGTAGCGCATACGACGTGGAAATCCCTTCGCCACGGTGGCGTACTCCGGGCGCCGGCGCTCTGCGGATCGAGTACACGCATTCAAACGGGAAGCGCTACGCCACCACATCAGAGGTCACGATCGACGGCGATCTCCTGTGGTGCCGAACCTATGGGCGCTCCGAGATAGCCTCCGAGTAGCGCTCGCCCCCGATAAGACGTCGCGCTGCGGTCACTGCTCTGTCCTACTGGGGACCTGACTCGTTGAGCCGCCGGGGGAACCGGCCGAGCCTCAGGCGCGAGCGGCGAGCGCCCTTGGAGCCGCTGCCAGCCATTCGCGCATGCGCTCGTAGACCTCCGGGTGGTTGAGCAGCGCGAGGTGGTGGGTGCCCCCTACGTGATGACCGTGCTCGTCGCGGAAGGGGATCCGCCGAGTCTTGCTCTTGCCTCTTGCGCTGGGCACGAGCACCAGGATGTCCCCGAGCAGGCGTCCGAGCGGATGCTTGGGGTCGCGGGTGACGCTGGCCGAGACGAAGTAATGGGTCGCCCCCGGAAGCAGAGGGACCTCCTGGCAGGCCACGGCACGTAGCGCCTCGGGGTCGCGCTCACGCCAGTCCTCGTCTACGAGCGAGCCGTGGCGCAGGTCACGGATCCCGGCGCTGCGCTTTTTCAAGAAGCTAGCCAGCATTCGCGTCTCGGGCAGCTTGTCGAGTGTGAGCGCCGCCCAGTGTGCGCCCCGCTCGAGGGGTGCGCCCGTATGTGGGGTTCCCAACGAGACGACATGCCGAACCTGCCGAACCCATGCGTGTTCGTGCTCATGCGCCTGATGGGTGGCGCTGCGCGCCACGAGGCCACCCATCGAGTGACCGACGAGCGCGATCTGCTCAACCTCCGCCGGCCACGCCGCGACGAGCTCCTCGAGCAGCGCCGCCACAGTGCGACCGTTCTCAGAGATGTGCAGGCCGCTGTTGTAGCGCAGGTAGACCGGCGTGTATCCGAGGTCCGTTGCCAGCCGTGAGCCGTAGGCGTCCTCGGCATCGGGATTGGTTGCAGGGTTCTGACCCCAGGACCAGCAGAACTCATCGCCGGTCAGCCCGTGCATGAAGAGCACCAGTCGGGGAGTGGCCTCCGGGAAAGCCTCGCGCAGCGAGGACCGATCCAACCCGATTCGCTCTCCGTGCATGCGCGCCGAGGTGGGCTGGTGAAGCGCGCTCCCATCGCGCTCCAGCCGATCCCCGATGAGACCGTTGAGCACGGCGAGCCCGAAGTCACCCTTCGGGCTCGTGGACAGCGAAACCTGCTCGCCGATGCCGCCCTGCGCCATCAACGCGTCGACGCCCTTTCCGAGCCCCGAGGCGCCCGCTGCGATCGCGCCGTAGGCGCGGCTGGAGATCGCGTCGTGGATGAGCTTCACCGGCAGGGCCGCCGGGCCCACGCCGCGAAAGGCGCGCGCGGCGATGCCCAGGTGCATGTCGCGGATCGCTCCGGGGAAGCTGCGCAGCTCGTCAAAGGCCAGGGCGCTCAGCGCCCGAACCTCGTTCGGCGCAGAGCCCTCGGAGCCCCCTCGGGTGCTGGTCGGGTCCGCTCTGACCGTTGCAGTGTCCGTGCCGGGCATTCCCGTCTCCAATCGCTTGTCGCCGCCGATCGAGTGAGGCTGAGTCCAACCCCCGACCCAGACTACTCCGCTACCACTTGTTTGTCACGTTGGTCACAAGAGCCGTCGCGTCGGGCAACGGCGGCCTGGCGCGAAACCAAGGCGGCGAGCTGACCAGGGCTCTCCGCCCACAAGAACCGCGATCACCCGTTCGTCGACCTCGGGCTCTTCTCGGAGGCCTCCTAACGGAGCCGACTTACTGCCCTGGCGGGTGATGGGTGAGCGGGAAGAACGGAGCGCCCGCGGGGTGGTGGCCGCCCCAGCCATTGGCGATGTCGAAGGTGCGCCTGCCGGTGATAATGGCCCCGCACTCGAACATCTCCTCGACGATGGGGCGGCTGCGGGGGGGTGGCCTGAAGCGGTCGTCAGGGCCGACCCGCTCGGGGCCGGCGGACCACCAGTCGAATAGCCGAACGCCGCACTCGTCTAGCGGCTGCCGGGACCGTCGTTGGGGCCGGCGATGAAGCCGTCCATCGATATCGAGAGCCCGACAACCACCTTCCCCGTTTGCTGCCTCCAGACTCGTCGATTTCGTAGTTGGGACCAGCGATCCTAGGGCCGGCGCGTCTCCGCGGGACCCGCAGCTCCGGAAGACTGACAAGAGGTGGTCGGTACGCCCCGGGCTGGCAGGGTCTCCAAAGCCGGGTGTCGCTACGCCGGATGCATTTCAGGCGGTCGAGCAGCTGCTACCTGCCTTGTCGGCCTCCCTGGTGCTCGGTGTCAGGTCCGGCCGGCCACGGCCTCCAACACCGTCTCGACGGCGCCGTCCAGGTCCACGGCCGCGCGCAGCTCTGCCCCGATGCTCCCAGCTGCGGATCGGAACCGGGGCTGACCGAGAATCAGGTCTGCCTGAGCGCGGATTCGTGCGGGCGTCGCACGCCGCAGTCGCAGGCCCGCGCCAAGCTCCGCCACTCGGTCCGCGTTGAGCGCCTGCTCGGGCATCTGGGGGAACACGAGCAGCGGCACACCGGCGACGAGTCCCTCCTGCACGCTGTTGAACCCGCCGTGGGTGATGAAGAGGTCGGCACGGCGGAGAACCGCAAGTTGGTCGACGTGCGGGTGCGCGGTGACGCCCGCCGGCAGCGCCCCGAGTGCCCGCGGGGCGATCCTCCCGACCGACAGGACCACGCGACGACCCGGGCGCGCGAGCGCACGTGCCGCGTCGCGAAAGAACGCCGGCCGCTCCTCGAAGACCGTCCCGAGCGATACGTACACGAGCTCCTCGGAGTCGCCGAGCGCGGCCAGCGCCGGCTCCTCGCCACCGGAGGGCGTGCTCGCCGCACGGAGCGGGCCTACGAATCGCACGTCCTCGTCGGCGAGGCCCTCGGGACGGATCTGCAACTCGCGCGAGGTCCCGACGAGCGTTGTGGCGCCGTATCGCCCCCCGAGCACGTCGAGCCAGCCACCTACCGGCAGGCCGTAGCGCTGCTCGAGCCTGCGCGAGATGCGTCGAAGCCGGAGGGCATGGGGCGTACCGGCAACGATCTGGGCGAGTGCGCCCGGCATGCTGGCAAGCGCCGGGCGCATGCCCCTGTGGAGGGCCATCATCGGGCTGAACGTCACCTCGGGCAGCCCGGCTGCGTGTGCCGCAAGGCGGCCGTAGAGCGCGAACGTATCGCGCAGGACGACGTCGGCACCGCTGCCGCGTAACTGCTCGCTCACCCAGGGGGTCACCCGCTCGGTCGCCTCTGCGATGAGCTCGGCCACGCCGATCAGGTTCGGCTGCGGCTCATCGACGTCGATGCCGACGTCGGGCACCGCGCGGAACTCGCCGCCGGCCGTCGCGCACTCCTCCTCCCATGCGGGGAAGCCCCACTGCACCGTGCGTGCCCCGCGGTCCCTCAGGGCGGCGACGAGCGGCAGCAGCGGACGGACGTGCCCCCCTGAGGGCAGGTGGACGACTGCGACCGTTGGCACCGCCGGCATCAGACCCGTGTCAGCCTAGGTGACCGCGGCGAGCTCGCGACCGGGTGACAGGGGTATCACGGCATGCAATTCAGTTGCGGTGGCAGACAACGTGCCGCCGACAAGCTCCACCCGTGCCCCGAGGACCGCCAGCTTTCCGCCGGCGATCGCGCGCGCGCCAACCACCGCCATCACGAGCTGTCGGTCCCCTGCCAGCGCACGCACCGACACCGAGCGCGCCGTCCCCACCACGTCCAGCGCCTCCTCGACGACTCGGTAGGCCATCGTCTCGGTCTCCGCGCTGAGGTCCTCGACGCCCTGCAGGTCGACCGTCATCTCGTCGAAGCCTCGGCTTCGCGCATCGCCGGCAAGCCGCTCCAGCGCAGCCTGCAGGCCGAGCGCTAGGGCTGGCGGTCGAAGACTGACGGCCAGTGAGCGCAGGGAGCGCAGCGTGGAATCGATCTCCGACCGCAGCGTGTCGAGCCTCGGCACCGCCATCTCGGAGCTCATCTCGCGCTCGAGCGCACCGAGGCCTAGCAGTACGGCGGCGAGCGTCTGGGCAGCCTGCTCGTGCAGTTCGTGCGCGAGGTAATCGCGTTCGGCCTCTTGGCGGACGATCAGCTCCTGCACCTGATGCCCGCGGTCGACGAGATGGAGGCGAGCGTCTCGCAGCTCGGCTCGGATCACGGCTCGCTCCCGCTCACCCTCGAGCAGGCGCTGATTCTCTGCCGCTACGGCCGCCTGCAGGGTAAGTACCGTGAGCGCCGCGCGATCCTCGGGGTTGATCGGCCGAGAAGTGCTGACGGCCAATGTCCCATAGCGGATACCCCGCGCCTCGATCGGGACGTGCTCCCGTGTGTCCCCCAGGACGCCAGCGTCGACGGAAGGCCGGCCGGTCAACTCGACGCGCGTCCCCCGGCATGCGACCAGCTCACGCGCACGGTGTGCGAGGGTCGCCGGAAGATCGTTGGCGCCGGTCAGATGGGCGAGCGTGAGACCGGACTGCAAGAGCAGATGCTGTCGGTCGCGCGCATCGCGCATGCGGTCGGCGAAGCGACCGGCAACGGTGCCGACCGCGAGAAAGGCGACGCCGCGCGTGAACATGCCCACCCAGTCGGGACCGGCGGGCGAGCTGAGCGTCCAGATTCCGACCAATCCGAGAGCGAGCGCGGCCGCTCCTACGCCCGCAAGCAGGCCCAGCTCGAGCGCCACGAGCGAGATCGGGACGACGTACAGGAGCTCAGTAGCGTCCGAGCCGTCGGTACTGGTCTGGCGCAGCGCGAAGATGGCAGCGAACAGGCCGGCTGCCGCCGCCAGCACCACTACCCGCCGCTCGGTCCAGCGACGCACCGGAAACGCGGAGGTCGCGCCGGCAGGCCCACCCTGCCAAGCATCGCCTGCGTGGGCGACTCGCGCACGGGGCAGAGGCAGAGGCCCTCGGAACGGGGATGGCGTCCGACGGCGTGCTGCGCCCCACAGCCCCGATACCCGCACCGAACGCATCCTGCTCACTCCACCATGAGAGCAGCCCCACCGTCCGCTTTCACCGGATCGAACCACCCAGACGACTCAGTAGTCCACCGCGCCCCCGGCTGACCGAAGCGAGAGGACGACGCGACGGAACTGAGCGCAACAGAATCCCGCAAGGCGAAAGCCTGGTCCCGGGGCTGATTTGCGCTCGCAATGCTCGGCGAGCAGGCGTTTCGATCACGGGCTATAGGTCCGCGCCCCCGACTCTCCCGTTCAAGGGTTGCAACGGTGGCACTGGCCTGGCTCGGCGTGCTGCAGGCCATCGCCGCGCTCTCGCCGCTCTCTCTCGGCGCAACGCGAGCAGCCATAGATCGTATGGCGGACCAGCTCGGTGGGCGAGCAGCACCATTCGCACGGCAGTCCTCTCTCAACGTCGATAAGCCCGTGCCCGGGGGCACCGCAAGCGGGGCAGAGCTGCACGACGCGTGCTGCGAGCTTCTCGGCGAGCAATGCGATCTCGCCCATCCGGGTCGGGTTCTGGTGTGCTCGCATGTCGGTCTCGAGGCGAGCCAGGCCGTCCTGCGAAACCTGCACGCACTCCCTTATGGCCTGGTGCAGCTCGGCGACATCGGTTACCCCCTTATGCAAGGACAGCGTCGGATCGCCGGCGTTGGGCCGCACGACGATGGCATGGCTGGGGAACGATGCGCTGGCGAGGAACTGCTCGGTCTCTCGGTCTAGCGCGGTGGTGCGCTTGTGGGCGAAGTTCGTCGTGGTGCTGATGCGCTGCTCGACTACCTCGATCCCCAGTTCCTCGTCGACGAGCGCCAGCACCTCGTAGCCGGCGGGCGCGAAGACCATCTGGGGGTGGGGGCCGAAGGCGCCCTCGCTGGCGAGGGCGAGGGGCAGCCCGCTCGCTTGGATCCCGAGCCTGGCCTTCATGAGAGTGGTCTCGCGTGGCGGCGCTGGGCGCTCGATCTCGCCGGTGAACGTACCGAGCTGATCGGTGTCAAGACCCGGGGGCACTGTGACCGCCATCCCGACGGCTGAAGCGAAGGCGGGAGCGATCGCCTCCTGCTTGGCGTGCTTGGTTGCTAGCGCAACCTTTCTGCCCGCGTAGGGGTGCTCGCTCATGCAACGTGGGGGTGCTCGCTCATGCAACGTGCGCGGGCGACCGCACACGAGCCGTGAGGATCCGCAGCACCTCGCCGATCGCGTGTTCGCTCTCAAGCGGGTGGCGCAGGGGCTGCTCGGGGTGCAGGGCGTAGCGGTTACGGCGACCCTCGCGACTGCGCTCCAGATACCCCGCCTCTACGAGCTCGGCGACGATCCGCTGGGCTGCCCGCTCGGTGATTCCGACCGCTACAGCGACGTCACGTAGGCGCATATCCGGTTCCCTGGCCACGCATAGGAGCACGTGCGCGTGGTTGGTGAGGAACGTCCAGTCCTGCATCACCCAACCATACAACATGCGCTCCTAGATTCCTACCTCTTGACATACGTCTCCAAAATCGTGTATTATGACTCGCGTCATCAGAATCGACCGGCAAAGGGGGTCCATGATGCGCAGCTCAGCCGAGCCACACCGATCTTCAGGAACCATGTCGCCTCAAGCGGCAGGCAGGGTCGAGCGCTGGAGCGACCGATGGGCCGCACCGCCCGCTGACGTCACGATCGAGACTGCACCCCCGGGTGGCCGGCGCCGCAGCGCCGGCGAGTTCGGCCAGCACGTAGGGGGCGAGCTGGCACGTGGTCGCTCGCTGTACTGCTTCGGGCGCGACAGCTATGTGAGCGAGCGCATCGGCGGCTTCGACGGCCGGGCGCTTACGCCGCACTGCCTCGGGGGGCTGGGCCGATGAGCACCCCTTCGACACTTACCGCGAGCGCGCCCAGCCCGTCCGACTCTCCCGTGCCCGTGACGGTCGCCCGCGGGGACGGAATCGGGCCAGAGATCATGGACGCGACCCTGCGGATCCTCGACGCCGCCGGCGCGCGCTTCGCCATCGAGGAGATCGAGATAGGGGAGGCCGTCTACGAGCGCGGGCACACCGCCGGGATCGAGTCCTCGGCGTGGGAGTCGCTGCGCCGCACCAGGGCCTTCCTCAAGGCACCGATCACCACCCCCCAAGGCGGCGGCTTCAAGTCACTCAACGTGACCGTCCGCAAGACGCTCGGGCTCTACGCAAACGTCCGACCATGCGTCGCATACGCCCCGTTCGTGCCCACCAAGCATCCCGGCATGGACGTGGTGATCGTGCGCGAGAACGAGGAGGACCTCTACGCGGGCATCGAGCACCGGCAGACCGACGAGGTCACACAGTGCCTGAAGCTGATCAGCCGTCCTGGCTGCGAGCGCATCTGCCGCTACGCCTTCGAGTACGCCCGACGCCACGGGCGCAAGAAGGTGACCTGCTTCACCAAGGACAACATCATGAAGCTCACCGATGGCCTCTTCCACAAGGTCTTCGACGAGATCGCCCACGAGTACCCAGACATCGAGTCCGAGCACTGGATCATCGACATCGGCGCTGCCAAGCTCGCTGACACCCCCGAGGCGTTCGACGTGCTGGTGATGCCCAACCTCTACGGAGACGTCCTCTCGGACGTCGCCGCGCAGATCGCCGGCTCGGTCGGGCTCGCCGGCTCGGCCAACATCGGCGAGCAATGCGCGATGTTCGAGGCCATCCACGGCTCAGCACCACGCCGCGCGGGCCAGGACCTCGCCAACCCGTCCGGACTGCTTCTGGGCGCCGTGATGATGCTCGTCCACATCGGCCAGGGGGAAGTCGCCGAGCGCGTCCACAATGCCTGGCTAGCCACGATCGAGCAGGGCATCGGCACCTACGACATCGTCGCCGACAAAGCCAAGTCCGTCGGCACGCGCGCCTTCGCCGACGCGGTCATCGCCCACCTCGGCCAGCAACCACAGCACCTCCCCGCCGTCGGCTACGCGGCCGGCGAGCCACCAATCGAGATCACCGCCTCAGAGCGAGCACCCCAAGCCAAGACGATGGACGGCGTCGACGTCTTCGTCCACTGCGCCGACCGCGACCCCGACGCACTCGCCACCCGGCTCAACGACGCCGCCGCCGGCACGTTCCTGCAGCTCGCGATGATCACCAACCGCGGCGTCAAAGTCTGGCCAGACGGGCTCCCCGAGACATTCTGCACCGACCACTGGCGCTGCAGATTCCTGGCGCCGAGCCAAGGAATCGCCCACCGCAGCCACCTGATCGAGCTGCTGCACCGCATAGACCGCGCCGGCATCGACTTCGTGAAGACCGAGGGTCTATACCGCTTCGACGGGGAGGCAGGCTACTCACTGGGGCAGGGACAGTGAGCGCTCTGCTGCTCATCCTGGTCGCGGCGCCGACCCTCGCAGCCATCGCCTGCGCAAGCTCCAGCCCATCCAATCAAAGGACTACGGCGCGTCTCAGCATCCTCGCAAGCGCCGTGAGCTTCGCCCTCGCCGCGGCTCTAGCCGTCTATGTCGGGATCAATGGCTCGGTCTCGGCGGTTGCCGGCGGCACGAACGGAGCTATCGCGGGCCTCTACGCCAACCGCATTACCGCCGTGCTGTTGTTGCTCGTCTGCGGGGTCAGCACCGTCGTCCAAGTCTTCGCTGCAGGCTACCTGCAGGGAGACGTGCGCGCCAGACGCTTCTTCGCCGCTACATCCATGCTGACCGCGGCAACAGCAGCCATGGTTTCTGCAGCGACGCTCGTCGGCCTCGGCCTTGCCTGGACGCTCGCAGGTGTCGCCCTGTGCCTGCTCCTTGGCATGTATGCCGACCTTCCCGCTGCCCGGCAAGGCGTTCGCCGGACCGCCGCCGCCTTCGCGATCGGCGACGGAGCCCTATGGCTGGCGATCGCCATAGCCCTCGCCAACTGGGGCGACCTCGACCTGCGCCACCTGCAGCAACAAGCACCCACCCTTACCGGCAACCACACGCTGGTGGCGGCATTCTCCTGCCTTCTCCTCGTCGCCGCGATTGCCCGCTCCTCACAAGTACCACTGCAGCGCTGGCTGCCCGCGACACTCGCCGCTCCGACACCTGTCTCGGCGCTGCTGCACGCCGGGGTCATCAACGCGGGGGGAGTGCTGCTGGTGCGCATGAGCCCGCTGTTCGGCACCTCCACACTGGCCAGCACACTCGCCTTCTTCGCGGGCGCAGCGACCGTCATCTACGGCACCGTCCTGATGCTCGCCAAGCCCGACATCAAGGGTGCGCTGGCCCACTCGACGATGGGCCAGATGGGCTTCATGATCATGACCTGCGGGCTCGGCGCGTTCGCCGCCGCGATCTTCCACCTGGTCGCTCACGGCATGTACAAGGCCACGCTCTTCCTGGGATCGGGAACCGCCGTCCACCGCTACGTAAGGCATCGCAAGGCGCCACCGAAGAACTCCACGCCCGACGCCGCGATCGTTCGCATATCGATCTTCGCGCCTGCATGGGCCGCCTTTGCGGTGCTCTCGGCCGCTACCGTGGTTCACCCGCACGTAGGCGGGCGCACCGGCAGCGGAGCCCTCTTGATCTTCGCCTGGGCGACCGCGGCGAGCGCTACCTGGGGGCTGCTGCGCCGACGGCCTCCGACCCCGGCGCTCGCGGCCGGCCTGCTCGGCATCCTTGCCGGTGCCTGGGCGTACATCGGTTGGCTGAAGGTCGTCACCAGCTTTCTCGCCGTCGACCTACCGAGCCTTGGTCAGGCCCCGGCCACGCCTTGGCTGCTCGCGGTAGTGCTCCCGGCCCTTGCCCTGATTGAGTTCGTCCGCACGGCAGGGATGACAGACAGGGTCGAGCTCGGCGCCCGCATCGGCGCGCTGCACGACACCGTCTACGTGTTCGCCCTCTCGGCCGGCCATGTAATCACGCGAGCCGCCCGCTCACAACGCCCGCATGCCTCACAGGCCCCGGCGGGCCGGTGGGCGTCCCTGGAAACAAGCTCCGAGGCCGTGCGGCCGTGAGCGTCGCGGTCAAGGACAATGCGGGCGCACGCACGCGCATCCGCACCGAGGTCAACCTTGCCGGGCGTTTCCTGGCACCTGTTTGGCCGATCGAGACATTCATTGCGGTCAACCCGCTCGGAGGACTGGAGGACCGTCCCTTCGGCGATGCACTCCAGCTCGCGGGCGATCTGATCGGGGTTCGGGGAACTCTGCCCGAGAGCACCTTCCGCGACACCCACGCAAGCGGCCGCATCACACAGCAAGACCTGCAAGGGGCACTGCTACGCCGCGGCCTCGGTGACGTATGCGAGACCCCGGTGCAGCTCGGCAAGCAGACCGTCTCGGGTCTTCAAGTACTGCTGTATGACCTTCTGCACGGCGTCGAAACGCCACCGGCCTCGCGGCGCTTGCTCACGCTCAGCGAGCGCATCGCGCCTGAGATCGCAGAGACCGTGGACGCACAGAGCACGAAGTGGTGTGCCGCCTTCCTGGACGCCGGTCAGGCTGGCTGGCGGATGCGCGGGCGCGAGGACGGCTT
>Ga0209048_10004181_pt1 | contig 13854 bp, 25 predicted proteins | sample FrelakmetCRP12CR_FD_187146 | JGI IMG/M metagenome (GOLD analysis project Ga0209048, IMG submission 187146) | Freshwater lake sediment microbial communities from the University of Notre Dame, USA, for methane emissions studies - CRP12 CR (SPAdes)... | ecosystem: Environmental > Aquatic >... | reverse complement strand
CCACCGCTCGGCTCCGCCGCGACATCCCCACCACGCGGCTCCGCCGCGACATCCCCACCACGCGGCTCCGCCGCGTCGAGCGACGCGGCGGGCACGATCACCCGGGCGGCCGCCCTCCCGAGAGCGGTCACCAGCGGGTCGGTCAGCTCCCCGGCGGGACCCCGCACCCCGTCGGTACCGAAGCGCAGGCTCACCGGCGCCTCAGCGCTTCGAGTACTGCGGCGCCTTGCGGGCCTTCTTCAGGCCGTACTTCTTGCTCTCCTTCTCACGCGAGTCACGCGTGAGGAAACCGGCCCGCTTCAACTCCGTGCGCAGCCCGGGGTCGAGCTCGGCAAGGGCCCGGGCGATGCCATGGCGCACGGCGCCGGCCTGGCCCGACGTGCCGCCACCGTCGAGGGTGGCGTCGATGTCGTACACCTCATTGGTGTTCGTGAGACGGAGCGGCTCGGTGAGGATCATCTGGTGGGTCTCGGAGGGGAAGTACTCCGCGACCGGCCGCTTGTTGATGGTGATCGTGCCGGTGCCGGGGCGCACCCGGACACGGGCCACGGCCCGCTTGCGTCGCCCGGTGGACTGGATGAGGGGCTTGGTCGACATCTCGAGGGTTCCTGTCGTATGGGGCGGGGTCAGACGCGGGCCCGAGCGTGCTCGAGTGCGAGCGGCTCCGGCTTCTGTGCGGCATGGGGATGGGTCGGACCGGCGTAGACCTTCAGCTTGCGCACCATCTGGCGACCGAGCCGGTTCTTCGGGAGCATGCCCCGCACCGCGCGACGCACGGCCTCCTCGGGCTTGTCGGCAAGGAGGTCGCCGTAGCTGCGGGTGTGCAGACCGCCCGGGTAGCCGGAGTGGCGGTGCACGAAGAGCTTCTCGCCCTTGTTCGAGGTGAGCACGATCTTGGAGGCGTTGATCACGATCACGTGATCGCCGGTGTCGAGGTGCGGGGCGAAGGTCGGCTTGTGCTTGCCGCGCAGGATGCGCGCGACCTCGGTGGCGACACGGCCGAGCACGAGGCCTTCGGCGTCGACGACGTACCAGCTGCGCTGGATCTCGCTGGCTTTGGGGGTGTACGTGCGCACGCGCGTGCCTTTGCTGTGATGAGGATTCGAACGGACCCCGGTCGGGAGGCCATCAGGGGCGACCTACAACGATACGGGCGGGCGGCCTCCTGGGCAACTCGGCCCGGCAGGGTCAGTAGCGCACGGCCCAAAGGCACAGGCCCTGGGGCGGCGCCAGGTTGCCGGCGAACTGACGATCACGCGCCCGCAACATGGCCGCCATCTCGCCGGGCTTGTGCCGGCCGAGACCCATGTCGACGAGGGTCCCGGTGATCGAACGCACCATCTGGTGGCAGAAGGCGGTCGCTTCGATCTCGAAGCGCAGGAGGCCCTCACCGAGATCGTACCACCGGGCGTCGAGCACCCTGCGGGTCATCGAGGGACCGTCGCCCTCGTCTCCCTCGGAGCTGCCGATGCCCCCCTTGGGTCGCCGGCAGAACGACGAGAAGTCGTGCTCGCCGATGAGCGGATCGCAGCCGAGTCGCATGACGGCGAGGTCGAGAGGCTGATCCACCCACCACGTGGTGGCCGCGAGGAAGGGATCGGGGGCCGGCCGATTGAGCACGGTGTAGCGGTACACCCGGGACCGAGCCGAGAAGCGGGCATCGAATCCGGGCTCGGCGACCTCGGCCGAGCGCACCACGATCGTGCCACCACACAGCTTGTTCACCGACCGCACGACCGCGGGCAGGTCGAGCCCCTCGCGGGGCGTATCGAAGCTGACCACCTGGCCCCAGGCGTGCACGCCTCGGTCGGTCCGACCGGCGACGGCGAGCACAACGGGGTGGCGCAGCACCCGCTCGAGAGTGCCCGCCAAGGTGCCCCCCACCGTGGTCACGCCCCGGTTGGGGGCGAAGCCGTGGAACGGCTCACCGTCGTACGCGACGGTGAGCCGGACGCGCACGGTGGAGCCCCTGGACACCGATGGCGCCATCGGCGCCTCGCCGGCGTCCGGGTCCGTCGCGTCGTCGGCGGGCGGCTCGTCGAAGAGGGTCACCGCCGGAGCCGCGGAGAGCCGGCTAGACCAGCTCGATGCGGGCCATCGGCGCGTTGTCGCCGTGGCGCGGACCCAGCTTGAGGATGCGGGTGTACCCACCCGGACGCTGGGCATAGCGCGGGCCGATGTCGTCGAAGAGCTTCGACGCCATCTCCTTGTCGCCCAGGTAGGAGACGACCTGGCGGTGCCGACTGAGCCCGCCCTTCTTGGCCTTGGTGATGAGCTTCTCGGCCACAGGTCGAAGCGCCTTGGCCTTGGCCTCGGTCGTGACGATGCCCTCGGCGGCGAACAGCGAAGCGGCCAGGTTGGCCATCATCAGTCGCTGGTGCGAGGCGTTGCCACCGAAGCGGCGGCCCTTCTTCGGAGTTGCAGGCATGGCAGATCAGTCCCGGTGCTTGAGCGACAGGCCACGCTCGTCGAGCTTGGCGATGACCTCGTCGAGCGACTTCTGGCCGAAGTTGGTGATGGCGAGCAGGTCATCCTCGGACTTCTCGAGCAGCTCGCCGATGGAGTTGACCTGGGCCCGCTTGAGGCAGTTGCGCGGCCGCTCGGACAGATCGAGGTCCTCGATGGGTAGGTCGAGATCGGGCGAGCCGGCCGTCGTGGTGCCGACCTCACCGAGCTCGAGGCCCTGCGGCTCGTCGCTCATCTCGGCGACGAGCTGCACGAGCGACTGGAGGGTTGCCCCCGCCGACGCCAACGCTTCACGGGCCGAGATGGAGCCGTCGGTCTGGATGTCGAGCACGAGGCGGTCGAACTCGGTCGACTGCTCGACGCGGGTCGGCTCGACCGCGAAGGTGACCCGACGCACGGGCGAGAAGATCGAGTCGACCGGGATGACGCCGATCGTGTTCGACGTCTTGTTGCGGTCGGCCGACACGTAGCCACGGCCCTTCTCGACCGTGATGTCGATGGCCAACCGCCCGGTGCCGTTGAGGGTGGCGATGTGCAGGTCGGGATTGAGGATCTCGACCTCGGGGTTGTCGGCCAGGTCGTCGGCGGTGACGTCCTTGGGGCCCCGAGCGTCAAGGCGGAGGGTCACCGGCTCATCGGAGTAGACCTGCAGGACGAGGTCCTTCAGGTTCAAGATGATGTCGGTGACGTCCTCGGTCGCACCCTTGATGGTGTCGAACTCGTGGAGCGCATCGTCGAAGCGCACCTGCGTGACCGCAGCGCCGGGGATCGACGACAACAGGGTGCGACGGAGTGAGTTGCCCAGGGTGTGGCCGAAGCCCGGCTCGAGCGGGCCGATGGCGAAGAGCTGACGATCTCCGTCGGGCTCGCCGAGGGCTTCGACCTTGGGACGCTGCATGACCAGCATGTGCTTCTACCTCGATTGGTGACGTTCTGGAGTCAAATGGCTGCCGGTGCGGGACGGTCGTGACCGACCCGTGGGCACTACTTGGAGTAGAGCTCGACGATGAGCTGCTCGCGCACAGGCACGTCGATCTGCTCCCGGATGGGCAGTTCGCGCACCGTCACGGCGAAGCCGTCGTCGCCGGACTCGAGCCACGCTGGTGGCGTCCGGTCGAGCACGTCGCGGTTCCACGTGATGACGACCATCTCACGCGCCTTGTCGCGGAGCGTGATGACGTCGCCCTTGCGGACCCGGTAGCTGGGGATGTTGACCCGCTTGCCGTTGACGCTGATGTGCCCGTGGCCGACGAACTGTCGGGCCTGGGGCCGGGTCGCGGCCCAGCCGGCGCGGTAGGCGACGTTGTCGAGCCTCAGCTCGAGGAATCGCAGCATGTTCTCGCCGGTCACGCCCTCCTTGCGGTTCGCCTCCTCGTAGAGGTTGCGGAACTGCCTCTCGGACAGGCCATAGGTGAAGCGGGCCTTCTGCTTCTCCTGCATCTGGAGCAGGTACTCGGAGACGTTGCCGCGGCGTCGGGTGCGTCCATGCTCGCCCGGCGGGTAGGGACGCTTCTCGAGGGCGATGGTCTCGCCCTTGGTGCCCCAGATGTTGGTGCCGAGTCGGCGGGAGACGCGGGCTCGGGGCCCGGTGTAGCGCGCCATGTCAGACCCTCCGTCGCTTGGGAGGCCGGCAGCCGTTGTGCGGCACCGGGGTGACGTCCTTGATGCCGGTGACCTCGATGCCCGCGTTCTGGATCGAGCGGATCGCGGTCTCGCGACCGGACCCCGGGCCCTTCACCAGCACGTCGACCTTGCGCACGCCGTGCTCCATCGCCCGTCGGGCGCACTGCTCGGCGGCCATCTGAGCGGCGAAGGGAGTGGACTTGCGCGAGCCCTTGAACCCGACGTTGCCGGCCGAGGCCCAGGCGAGGACGTTGCCGTCCTGGTCGGTGATGCTCACGATGGTGTTGTTGAACGAGCTCTTGATGTGCGCGACACCGTAGGTGACGTTCTTGCGCTCCTTCTTCCGGGGGCGACGGCCCCCAGCACTGGGCTTGGCCATTACTTCTTCACCTTCTTCTTGCCGGCGACCGTCTTCTTCGGGCCCTTGCGGGTGCGGGCGTTGGTGTGGGTCCGCTGACCACGCACGGGCAGGCCGCGGCGATGGCGAAGGCCCTGGTAGCAGCCGATCTCCATCTTGCGCTTGATGTCCTGGTCGACCTCACGCCGGAGATCGCCCTCGACCTTGAGGTTGGCGTCGATCCAGTTGCGGATGCGGGCCACCTCCTCGTCGGTGAGGTCACGGACCCGGGTGTTGGGATCGATGTCGGTCGCGGCACAGATCTGCTGTGCCGTGGTGCGGCCGATGCCGTAGAGGTAGGTGAGCGAGATCTCGAGCCGCTTCTCGCGGGGGATGTCGACGCCGGAGATACGAGCCATCGATCAGCCCTGCCGCTGCTTGTGTCGGGGATTGGTGCAGATGACCTGCACGCGACCATGGCGGCGGATCACTTTGCACTTCTCACAGATTCTCTTCACGCTGGGGCGCACTTTCATATTCGCCTGCATCCTTCGATGATCAGGAACACCGGGGCGGGTTTCCCCCGGCGGGTCCGGCCAGGTTGGCGGACGACTCACTTGTAGCGATAGGTGATCCGACCGCGGGAGAGGTCGTACGGCGTCAGCTCCACTTGGACGCGATCGCCGGGCAGGATCCGGATGTAGTGCATCCGCATCTTTCCCGAGATGTGGGCCAGCACCTTGTGGCCGTTCTCGAGCTCGACCCGGAACATTGCGTTCGGGAGGGGCTCGATGACCGTTCCTTCGAGAACGATCGCGTCTTCCTTGGGCTTCGGCAGTGTGTATCCTCCCTACGCGGCGGTCAGTGTCCCGGGCGCGCACGCACAGAGGCGCGCTGGGGCAGAGGGAAAGCTTAGCGGCGAAGCCACCCCGGAACCAACTCGACCTCGGCCCTCACCCTCCACAGCCCGGGTCGGAGCGGGTCAGGGAAGGGTCAGGATCTCCGGGCCGTGCTCGGTGATGGCGATCGTGTGCTCGCAGTGGGCCGAGAGCGAGCCGTCCGCGGTCACGACGCTCCAACCGTCGTCGAGCAGGTCGGTGTCGGGGCCGGCCGCGTTGACCATCGGCTCGACGGCGAAGACGTTGCCCACCCGCAGCTTGGCCCCCTGCCCACGCCGTCCGTAGTTCGGGACATCGGGCTTCTCGTGCATCGCGGTGCCGATGGCGTGGCCGACGTACTCGCGCACGACCGAGAACCCCGCGGCCTCCACCACCCGTTGCACCGCGTGGCCTATGTCACCCAGGCGGTTGCCGTCGACCATCTCGGCGATGCCCGCCCGCAGGCTGGCCTCGGCCACCTCGATGAGCCGGAGGGCCTCCGCGTCGACCTCGCCGACCGGCGCGGTGAAGGCCGCGTCGCCGTGGTAGCCGGCGACGATCGCGCCGCAGTCGATCGAGATGATGTCGCCGTCGTCGAGTCGCCGACGATCGGGGATGCCGTGCACGATCATCTCGTTGGGCGACGCGCAGATCACCGCCGGGAAGCCGTGGTAGCCGAGGAAGTTCGATCGCGCGCCGCGCCGATCGATGACCTCACGTCCGACCCGGTCGAGCTCGGCGGTCGACACGCCGGGCCGGATGGCAGCTCGGATGCTCTCGTGCATCTCGGCCACGACCCGGCCCGCCCGACGCATCTTGGCGATCTCGTCCTTGGTGCGGCGCACGCTCACGCGGTACTCCTCCGAGCAAGGCAGCTCCGGCACGAACCGGGCCCGGCGCCTCGCATCCGTTCAGCGCACCAGGCGACCGTCGATGGCGGTGATGAGACGACGGGCCACGACGTCGGGCGACCCGAGTCCGTCGACCGTTACGAGAAGGCCGGCCTTCGCGAAGAAGTCGATGGCGGGCTCGGTCTCCCGCGTGTACGTCGCCAGGCGCTTGGCGATCGCCTTGGGTGTGTCGTCCTCGCGCTGGGTCACACGACCGCCGCAGGTGTCGCAGACCCATCGGTTGGAGGGCGGCACGGCCAGGGAGTAGATCCGGCCGCAGTCGGCGCACACCCGCCGACTCGAGAGTCGCTCGAGGACGATGTCCTCGGGCACGTCGAGGTTGATGGCGACGTCAACGGGTGTGTGGTCGAGCAACGCCTGGGCCTGGACGAGTGTGCGGGGGAACCCGTCGAGCAGGAAGCCGTGCGCGACGACATCGGCGTGCGCGAACCGCTCACGAATGACGTCGAGCATCGTGTCGTCGGGGATGAGCAGGCCCTGGTCGATGTAATCCTTGACCCGCCGGCCGACCTCGCTCCCGTCGGCCGCCACTTCGCGGAGCATGTCGCCGGTCGAGATGTGCGGCGCGTCGAAGTGCTCAGCGAGCAGGGACGACTGCGTCCCCTTGCCCGCACCCTGGCGCCCGAAGAGAACCAGGCGGACGACCACTACTTCAGGAATCCTTCGTAGTTGCGCATCATGAGCTGGCTGTCGATCTGCTTCATGGTCTCGAGAGCCACACCGACGGCGATGAGGATCGAGATACCGGAGAACGACACCTGGCTACCGGGTAGGAACGAAGTAAGCAAAAGCGAGGGGATCAGCGCGACGCCCGCGATGAACAACGCGCCCGGAAGCGTGATGCGCGAGAGGATCTTGGCGAGGTAGCGCTCGGTCTGCGGACCGGGACGGATGCCAGGGATGAACCCACCCTGCTTGCGGAGGGTGTCGGCCTGCTTCACCGGGTCGAAGGTGATCGCCGTGTAGAAGTACGCGAAGCCGATGATCAACAGACCGAACACGATGAGGTGCACCGGAGCATTGGGCTTGACCAGGTTGGAGTTGACCCAGTCCTGCACCGACTTGCCCCAACCGTCACTCGGGAGCAGACCGGCGAGAAGCTGGGGCAGGTAGAGCACCGAGCTGGCGAAGATGATGGGGATGACGCCCGACTGGTTGACCTTGAGCGGGATGTAGGTGCTCTGGCCGCCGTACATGCGCCGTCCGACGACCCGCTTGGCGAACTGCACCGGTATGCGCCGCTGACCCTGCTCGACGAAGACGATCGCCACCAGGATGAGTAGGAACGCGACCAGCGTCACTCCCAACGCCACCCAGCCGCCCTGGGCCTTGATCCGCCCGCCCTGGGCCGGCAGCGTGCTGACGACCGAGGCGAAGATCAGCAGGGACATGCCGTTGCCGATGCCCCGCTGTGTCACGAGCTCGCCCATCCACATGAGCAGGGCCGTGCCCGCGGTGAGGGTCAGCACGATGAGCAGCACGCGCCACACGTTGAAGTTGGGCACGAGATCGAGACCGGTGGTGTTGCCGCCGCGGAAGCCGCCGCCACCGTTGTGGAACAGGTAGGTGAAGCCGGTGGCCTGCATGGCCGCGATGCCGATGGTGAGGTAGCGGGTCCACTGGGTGATCTTGCGCTGGCCGACGGCGCCCTGGTTCTGCCACTGCTCGAGCTTGGGGATCACCACGGCGAGGATCTGCATGATGATCGACGAGGTGATGTACGGCATGATGCCGAGCGCGAACACGGCGAACTGCGTGAGCGCGCCACCTGAGAACAGCTGAAGGAAGGCGAGCACGCCGCCCTGGTCGGCCTGGCTCTTGAGCTCCTTCAGCGCACCGATGTCGATGCCCGGCACGGGGATGTGCGCGCCGAGCCGGTACAGCAGGATGATCACGAGGGTGAAGAGGACCTTGTTGCGGAGGTCCGCCACCTTGAAGACGTTCTTCAGATTGGTCAGCACCGGCCCGGCTCCTGTCGCTCCCGTCGGGCGCGAACGCTAGCGGTTCGTAAGATGATTGCCCTTGGCCGGTGGGCGGCGATCGCCCCACGGCGCCGGGATGACCTCAACGCTACCCCCTGCCGCGACGATGGCCGATTCCGCGGCCTTCGAGAAGCCATGGGCCTTGACCTGCACGGCGCGAGTGATCTGGCCGCGGCCGAGGATCTTCACCAACGCGCCCTTGTGCACGAGACCGTTGGCGTGCAGCGCCTCCGGATCGACCACATCGAGACCGGTGGCCTCGAGGGTGTCGAGGTTGACGCCCTGGTACTCGACCCTGAACGGGTTCTTGAAGCCCTTGAGCTTGGGCACCCGCATGTGCAGCGGGAGCTGACCGCCCTCGAAGCCGGCGGGGATCGTGTCGCGCGCGCCCTGGCCCTTGGTGCCGCGGCCGGCGGTCTTGCCGCCCTTGCCGGCGATACCCCGCCCGACGCGCTTGCGGCGCTTGTTGGAGCCCTCGGCGGGCTTGAGGTCATGGATCTTCACGACGATGCTCCCTCATCGGCCCCGTCGAGCTCCTCGACGGTGACCAGGTGCGGGACCCGGGCGATCATGCCGCGGATCTCGGGGCGATCGGGCAGGGTGTGGCTCTTGCCGATCCGGCCGAGGCCCAGCGCCCGCAGCGTGCCACGGTGCTTGGGCTTCGACCCGATCGACGAACGGACCTGGGTGACCTTGAGCTCGGCCATCACGCCACCTCGTCGGGAACGTGCGCGCCGCGCTGGGTCTCGTTGTAGGCCCGCAGCAGACCGCCGGGCACGAACTCTTCGGGCGAGAGCCCCCGCAGGCGGGCGATGTCGTCGGGACGCTTGAGGGCCTGGAGCCCGGCGATGGTGGCGCGAGCCACATTTATGTGGTTCGACGAGCCGAGCGACTTGCACAGCACGTCGTGGATGCCGGCCTCTTCGAGGATGGCACGCGCCGCGCCACCAGCGATGACGCCGGTACCGGGAGCTGCAGGCTGGATCAGCACGCGACCCGCACCCATCTGACCGATGACCGGGTGGGTGACGGTGCTGCCGGCGAGGGGTACCTCGAACAGGTTCTTGCGCGCTTCCTCGGTGCCCTTCTGGATGGCGAGGGGCACCTCCTTGGCCTTGCCGTAGCCGAGGCCGACCCGGCCGGCGCCGTCGCCGATCACCACCAGTGCCGTGAACGAGAAGCGGCGACCGCCCTTCACGACCTTGGCCACGCGATTGATGTTGATGACACGCGAGTCACGCAGCGGCAGCGCGTCATTGGTGTTGAGGGCCATCAGAACTCCAGTCCGGCTTCTCGGGCGGCGTCGGCCACGGCGGCGATGCGACCGTGGTATTGGAACCCACCTCGGTCGAAGACCACCTTGTCGACGCCGGCGTTCTTGGCCCGCTCGGCGACGAGGCGACCGACCTCGGAGGCGGCGGCGATGTTGCCGGTGGCGCCGGAGGCCAGCGTGGATTCGACGGTGGACGCCGAGGCCAGCGTGCGGCCACTGATGTCGTCGATGAGCTGGGCGCTGACGTGACGGTTCGAACGGAACACGGCGAGACGCGGGCGTTCGGAGGTGCCTCGGACATGCTTGCGCACCCGGCGGTGACGGCGGATGCGAGCGTCGCGCTTCTGCTTGGAACTGTCGGACATGACTACTTCGCCGCCTTCCCGGCCTTGCGCATGACGTACTCGTCGCGGTAGCGAACGCCCTTGCCCTTGTAGGGCTCGGGCTTGCGGATCTTGCGGATGTTCGCCGCGACCTGGCCGACGACCTCCTTGTCGATGCCCAGCACGGCCACGTGGGTGGGCGTGGGCACCTCGAAGGTGATGCCGTCGGGGGCCTGCACGTTCACCGGGTGACTGAACCCGAGCGCGAGCTCGAGCTTGTCGTTGCCCTGGGCCGTGGCCCGATAGCCGACACCGATGATGTCGAGGTCCTTACGGAAGCCGTCGGTGACACCGACGACCATGTTGTTGACGAGCGAACGCACGAGGCCGTGCAACGCTCGGCTCTGGCGCTCGTCGTCGGGGCGCTCGACCAGCAGCGCATCACCGTCCTGACGGACGGTGATGCCGGCCGGAAGCTCGCGCTCGAGCGCGCCCTTCGGGCCCTTGACGGTGACGCGCCCGTCAGCGATCGACACGTCGACGCCCTTGGGCACGGTGATGGGGGATCGTCCAACTCGAGACATCGCTCGCCCCTACCAGACGTAACAGAGGATCTCGCCGCCCATGCGGCGCTTGCGCGCCTCACGGTCGGTCATGAGACCCTGGCTCGTGGACAGGACGGCGACACCGAGGCCGCCGAGGACCCGGGGGATCTTGTCGGCCTTGGTGTAGACCCTCAGGCCCGGCTTGGATACGCGCTTCACCCCGGAGATGACGCGTTCGCGCTCGGGCGAGTACTTCATCGTGACGGTGAGCACCTGGCCCGGGCGGTCGGGATTGTCGGCCACCGTGAAGCCCTCGATGTAGCCCTCCTTGTGGAGCAGGCCGGCGAGGGACTCCTTGAGCTTCGAATACGGCATGCGGACCTCGTCGTGCATCGCCACGTTGGCGTTGCGGATGCGGGTCAGCATGTCCGCGATGGGATCGGTCATGGTCATCGCGTCGCTCCCCTCACCAGCTGGCCTTCTTGAGACCTGGGATCTCGCCCGCGTGGGCGAGATCGCGCAGGCACACCCGGCAGAGCATGAACTTGCGATACACCGAATGCGGCCGCCCGCACTTCTGGCAGCGCGTGTACGCCCGCACTTTGAACTTGGGCGTGCGCTGCTGCTTCTCCTTGAGCGCCTTCTTGGCCATTACTGCTGCCCCTCACGCTTGAACGGGAAGCCGAAGGCATCGAGCAGGGCCTTGCCCTCGGCATTGGTACGGGCGGACGTGACGATGGTGATGTCCATGCCACGAGTGGTGTCGACCTTGTCGTAATCAATCTCCGGGAAGATCAGCTGCTCGGTGACCCCGAACGTGTAGTTCCCGTGACCGTCGAACGAGTTCGGCGGCAGGCCGCGGAAGTCGCGGATGCGGGGGATCGCCAGGCTGATGAGCCGGTCGAAAAACTCCCACATGCGGTCGCCCCGGAGAGTGACCTTGACGCCGATGGCATTGCCCTCGCGGAGCTTGAACCCGGCGATCGACTTCTTGGCCTTCGTGACGATCGGCTTCTGGCCAGTGATCGTCTCGATGTCCTTTACGGCGCCTTCGATGAGGCTCTGCTGGACCAGGGCCCGGCCGACGCCCATGTTGATGACGATCTTCTCGAGCCGGGGCACCTCCATGATGTTGCCCAGCTCGAGGGTGTCCTTCAGCCCGGCGCGGATCTCGTCGTTGTACGCGACCTTGAGGCGCGGGATCGTGGCGGTGGTAGTGGTGGTGCTCACGACAGGTCACCTCCGCACTTGCGGCAGACGCGGACCTTGGAGCCGTCGGGGTCGAAGCGGTGACCGACCCTCGTGGGCTTGTGGCACGAACCGCAGATGATGGCCACGTTCGACACGTGGATCGGCATCTCCTTGTCGATGATGCCGCCCTGCTGGGTCGAGCGGGTGGGCTTCTGGTGCTTCTTGGCGATGTTCACGCCGTCGACGATCACGCGGTCCTCGGACGGGAACGCGAACATCACGACCCCGTCCTTGCCGCGGTCCTTGCCCTGGAGTACTTGAACTCGGTCACCCTTGCGGATCTTCATCACAGCACCTCCGGTGCCAGCGACACGATGCGCATGAACTTCTTGTCGCGAAGCTCGCGGCCGACCGGGCCGAAGATACGCGTGCCACGCGGCTGCATCTGGTCGTTGATAAGCACCGCCGCGTTCTCGTCGAAACGGATGTACGACCCGTCCGGTCGGCGCTTCTCCTTCTTGACTCGAACGACGACGCACTTGACGACGTCGCCCTTCTTGACGGCGGCGCCCGGGATCGCGTCCTTCACGGTGGCCACGAACACGTCGCCGATAGAGGCATAGCGCCGCTTGGAGCCGCCCAGCACCTTGATGCAGAGCACCTCCTTGGCGCCGCTGTTGTCGGCAACCCGGAGTCGGGTCTCCTGCTGGATCATCGGGCCCGCTCCAACACGTCCACGACCCGCCAGCGCTTCAGCTTCGAGAGCGGCCGGGTCTCGGCCACACGCACGCGGTCGCCGACGTTGAGGTCGTTGGCCTCGTCGTGCACGTAGAGCTTGGTCGTGCGCTGGACGGTCTTGTTGTAGCGGCGGTGGCGCACGCGGTCGACCACCGCCACGATGGCGGTCTTGTCCATCGCGTTGGAGACCACGAGGCCTTCACGCACCTTGCGGGGGTTGGCCCGGGTCTCCTCGACGGACGCGTTCTCGTCGGCCATCAGGCGGTCTCCTCGTTCGCCGCGAGCGCTTCCGCCGCGGCAATCTCGCGCTCGCGCAACTCCGTGTTGATGCGAGCGATGTCCTTGCGCACCTCACCGAGGCGGTGATGGCTCTCGAGCTGGCCGGTCACGTGCTGGAAGCGCAGGTTGAAGTGCTCTTCTTTGGTCTCGGCCAGTTTCTCGATCAGCTCGGCGTCGTTGAGGTTGCGGAGCTCGTCAGCTTTGAGCTTCGCCATCAGAGCGCCTCCTCGCGTTCCACGAAGCGGGCCTTGATCGGCAGCTTCTGGATGGCCCGATCGATCGCGGCACGGGCGATCGCCGGGTCGTTGTACGACAGTTCGAAGAGGATTCGACCCGGCTTCACGACGGCGACCCACAGCTCGGGGTTGCCCTTGCCCGAACCCATCCGGGTCTCAGCCGGCTTCTGGGTGACGGGCTTGTCCGGGAAGACGTTGATCCAGACCTTGCCGCCACGCTTGATGTGACGGGTCATGGCGATACGGGCCGCCTCGATCTGGCGGGCGGTGACCCAACCGGGCTCGAGAGCCTGGATGCCGTAGTCGCCGAAGGTGACGGCAGTACCGCCGGTGGCCTGACCCTTCATGCGACCGCGGTGCTGCTTGCGGTGCTTGACCTTGCGTGGCATCAACATCAGTCGGCATCTCCCGGGCGGAAGTGCGGGGTCTCGTGGTGCTCGCGCACCGAGCGCTCGATCTCTTCCTCTTCGGCCAACAGGCGCTCGAGTTCGGGATCGGCTTCCTTGACGAGCGGAGTGGCTTCCTCGACCTCGACGACCTCTTCGGTCGCGCCCTCGGCAGCCGGCTTGCGCCGGGCCGCCGCGGAGGACGAGACGACCTTGCGGGGCTTCGCCTGACCGGAGGTCTCCCCCACGGCCATGGCCGCTTCCTTCGAGATCTTGTCCTCGAGCACGCTCTTGTAGGGGAGGATGTCGCCCTTGTAGATCCAGACCTTCACGCCGATGCGGCCGTAGGTGGTCTTGGCCTCACGGAAGCCGTAGTCGATGTCGGCGCGCAGGGTGTGCAACGGCACCCGGCCCTCGCGGTACCACTCGGTGCGGGCCATCTCCGAGCCACCGAGGCGACCCGAGCACTGCACCCGGATGCCGAGGGCACCGGCCTTCTGGGCGTTCTGAACGGCTCGCTTCATGGCCCGACGGAAGGCGACCCGGCCCGCCAGTTGGTCGGCCACGCCCTGGGCGATCAGCGCCGCGTCGAGCTCGGGCTGCTTGATCTCCTGGATGTTCAGCTGCACCTTGTTGTTGCCGGTGATGGCCGTGAGGCCGGCGCGCAGGCGGTCGGCCTCGGCGCC
>Ga0209048_10004180_pt1 | contig 13854 bp, 14 predicted proteins | sample FrelakmetCRP12CR_FD_187146 | JGI IMG/M metagenome (GOLD analysis project Ga0209048, IMG submission 187146) | Freshwater lake sediment microbial communities from the University of Notre Dame, USA, for methane emissions studies - CRP12 CR (SPAdes)... | ecosystem: Environmental > Aquatic >... | reverse complement strand
CGACACGCTGCATCAGGGCGTTGGATCAGTGCGGCGTGACAATGACCACCGGGATGTCGCGTGTCGTCCGTGCCTGGTAGTCGGCGTAGCTGGAGTACATGGCGACCAGCTTCGGCCACAACGCGGCCTTTTCTTCGCTCGTCGCACGACGCGCCGTCGCCTCCATTTTGCGGCGCCCCACCTCGATCTCGACACGCGGGTTGGCCTCCAGGTTCTTGAACCACAGCGGATGGTGCGACATCCCGCCCTTCGATGCGACGATGACGTAAGTATCGCCATCTTGCAGATAGAGCAGCGGTGCGGTCTGATGCTGGCCCGACTTGCGGCCGATCGTCGTAAGCAGCAACACCGGGGCACCACCCGGGAAACGCCCAGCGAGCCGGCCGCCGCTGATGCGGTAGACCCAGGTGTTCAGCCGCGACATGACTCCGATCAGCGCGGTGCCGATCTTCTCTTCGCGTGCTGTAAATGGCCGTGTGGTCTTCGCAGACATGGCTGATCCCTCCGAGAGAGTGTCGATAAATCCGAAGAGCGTGCTTCGAGAACCTCAGCACGAACGGTCTGGGAATCATTGGATTCAGAATCACCAGCCCTTTTCCGTTCGCCCTGAGGAGCCGCCCTCTTTTGGCGGCGTCTCGAAGGGCCGTTTCGGAGAGAATCGACAGTTTCGATCAATCGAGTCTCCTCCATATCAGCCGCCAGAGGTTGGTACGATGGTGCGCCGCGCCGTACGATACGCGTCGATCACCGACCAGGTGGCGATCACCAGGAACGGCAACGACGCCAGCAGCACCTTGCGGAGCCCCGCCGCCGGATCGTCCAGGTCGATGTCCACGTTCAGCGGATTGAACGGCCCGAAGGCGCTGACGGCGCCGCAGGCAAAGAACAGCAGCGCCTTCAGCCGTTCGTGGTTATAGAGCTGGCCGAAGCCGGGGAAGAGGCCCGACAGACAGGCCGCTAAGAGGGGCCTGCGTCGTGCGGGTGATCCAACAGGTGCGTCGCGGTCTGGCATCCACCGCCTTTCTAGCAGGGGCCGTACTGCGTCGATAGTCGGCACATGGCGCGGAGCGTCAGGAGAAATTGGACAGTCACTGGCACGTCCCGCGTGCAGCCCCAAACTCAGAATCAGAAAGACATAAGAACGATGGTGGCGCATTGCCCGGCGGCCGATGCTTTTGCTATCGTCCAACTCTCCGATGGCCACGATCGAAGACAATCTGCGCAAGCTGCCACCGCAGAGCATCGAAGCGGAAGAGTCCGTCCTCGGTGGCGTGCTGCTCGACAACAGCGCGCTCGACCGGGCCATCGAGTTCGTCACCGCGGACGATTTCTATCGCGAGGCGCACCGCAAGATCATGCGCGCCATGATCGAGCTGAACCAACGCGGCGAACCCGTCGACCTGGTCACGCTCTCTGACGCGCTCAAGACGCGCGGCGACATTGCCGACATCGGCGGGGCCGTCTACCTGGCAGAGCTGGCCGAAAAAGTGCCAACCGCCGCCAACGTCACCTACTACGCTCGCATCGTGCGGCAAAAGGCGATCCTGCGCAGCCTGATTCAGACGGCGACCGAGATCGCGACGATGGGCTACGAAGCAACCGCTGACGTCGACGATTTCCTCGACCAAGCGGAGCATAAGATCTTCGAGATCTCCGAGCGCAAAGTGCGGCCGACCTTCTTCCGCATCCGCGACATCATGGTCGACTCGATGAAGGCCATCGAGCAGCTCTACGAGCGCAAGGAGCTGGTGACGGGTGTGGCGACGGGGTTCGTTGATTTCGATCGCATGACCGCGGGCCTGCAGCCGTCGGATTTGATCGTCATCGCCGGCCGGCCGAGCATGGGCAAGACCGCCTTTGCCCTCAACATCGCGCAGCACGCCGCCCTCAATTCCAAGACCGGGGTTGCGGTCTTCTCGCTGGAGATGTCGAAGGAGCAACTGGTGCTGCGCCTCCTGTGCTCCGAAGCCCGTGTCGATCAGTCGAAGGTTCGCGCCGGGTTCGCCGCAGAGCGGGATTTTCCAAAGCTGGCGATGGCTGCCAGCCGCTTGTCGGACGCGCCGATCTACATCGACGACACGCCGGCGCTCAGCGTCCTCGAGCTCCGTGCCAAGGCGCGCCGCCTGAAACGCGAGCGCGAATCGAAGCTCGGTCTGATCGTCGTCGATTACTTACAGCTGATGCGTGGCCACGACGGCGCCGACAACCGCGAGCAGGAAATCTCCAGCATCTCGCGATCGCTCAAGGCGCTCGCCAAGGAGCTTCACGTTCCCGTCGTCGCGCTGTCGCAGCTCAACCGCCAAGTCGAAACGCGCGCCGAGAAGCGCCCCGTAATGGCCGATCTGCGCGAGTCGGGCGCCATTGAGCAGGACGCCGACGTCATCGGCTTCCTCTTCCGCCCGATCGTCTACGACAAGAACGCCGAGGAGCGCGCCGCGGAGATCGTCATTGCCAAGCAGCGCAACGGGCCCATCGGGACGGTGCCGCTGACGTTCATGTCGGAATACACGCGCTTTGAAAACCGCGCCGAGGACGACGTCAATTTCGGCGAAGTCGACGAAGGATAATGGCCATCCTCAAAGTTGCTCGCCTCGGCAATCCGATCTTGCGGAAAGTCGCCGAGCCCGTACCGCCGGAAGGGATCGGCGCCCCGGCCATTCAACGGTTCATCGACGATCTCATCGAGACGATGCTCGAATACGATGGCGCTGGTTTGGCGGCGCCACAAGTGCACGTGTCACAGCAGATCGTCGTCTTCGAGGTGGAAGCCAATCCGCGCTACCCCGACGCTGAATCGATACCGCTCACCGTCCTGATCAACCCGAAGATTACGCCGACCACGCAACGCATGGAGGAAGATTGGGAGGGCTGCCTGAGCGTCCCCGACCTGCGCGGGCAGGTGCCGCGTTACACACACGTGCGCGTCGAGGCCTACGACCGCCACGGCAAGAAGCTGAACTACGTCGCCAAGGACTTCCAGGCGCGCGTCGTCCAGCACGAATGCGACCATCTCCTCGGCAAGGTTTTTCTCGACCGCATGAAGGCGATGGACTCGCTGTCATTCACGCGCGAGTTCATGCGCTACGCGGTCAGCGCCAACGGTGCGCCCGAATAAGCGCTCCGCGCGCTGCGCGAATGGTGAATGGTGAATGGATGTAGGGTGGGCTCTACCCACCATTCTCCATGTCAGCCTTCTACGCGAACATAGCTTTGTGGCGGAATCTTTGCGGCGAAGAAACCTGGCTGGATGAGGCCGGCGAGCAACTCGGCGCTCTCGACGATGCGCGGGCCGGGGCGGTTGAGGTAGGCGTTGCCGTCCACCGCATAGACGCGTCGATTGCGCACCGCCGGCAGCTCGCGCCATTCCGGACGCGCGATGAGGTGCGGCAGCTCACGCTGCGTTTGTGGCAGCTTGAAGCCGCAGGGCATGATGATGACGACGTCAGGGGCGTAGCGCGCGAGGTCTTGCCAGCTCAGCGTCGGGCTGGGCGCACCCGGGGCTGCCATGTCGTAGGTGCCGCCGCCGAGTGCAACCAACTCGGGGATCCAATTGCCGGCCGCCATGAGCGGCTCCATCCATTCGATGCATGCCACACGAGGCCGACTGTGCACCAAGGCGGCGCGCGTTCGAATGGCGTCCAGCCGTGCCCGCAGCCGTTCCGTCAGCGCCGCCCCTGCCGGGCTGCATCCCGCGGCATCGGCAACCCGCTGCATGTCGTCGAAGAGGTCGTCCAGGCGCGCGGGATTTAGGGAAATGATTGCGGCGGGCTGCACCAAGAGCTGCCGCGTCGCTTCCACGACGTCGTGGTAGGAGACTGCGCAGACTTCACACTGCTCTTGGGTCACGATGAGATCGGGCTGCAATTGCCGCAGCACGTCGGTTTTAATGCGGTAGACACTCAGCCCATGGCGCACGCGCAAGCGTACCGCACTGTCGATACCAGCCGAGTTTCCCGACACGTCGATCTTCGGCTCCGTCAGCACCGGCCGCCCGATGACCTCGGGTGGGTAGTCGCACTCATGTGAGACCCCTACGAGCGAGTCTCCCAGTCCCAGCGCGCATACGATCTCCGTCGCACTTGGCAGCAACGATGCAATCTTCATCGACCGAGACTCAGCAGGTGTCGTGGCTGAAGGGGACAGGCCCTTTGCCATTCCGGCATGTTAGGGGGCCTGTCCCCCTCGTGCTGGAGCACAGCTCTCACATGTACCGCCGTTTGATCTCCGGCAGGTCTGGTTCGATCTTGTCGCCACAGATTGACGCGCAGCGAGTGCACACGTACTCGAACTTGTTGCCTTGCGGCAGGATGAGCAGCAGGCGCTTGCGGACTGGCACCGCAACCCGGCACTTTGGGCACAGGAGCAGCGTGGCTTCCAGTTGGTCGAAGGCGTCATCGGCCATGATTCCCCTCGCGTTGTAAGCGTCGTCGGCGCTAGATATATAAACCCCCACAGATTGGTTCAACATGCGCAGCGTCTACATCGAGACCTACGGCTGCCAGATGAACGTGGCGGACACGGAGTTGCTGTTCGGCCACCTCGGCCGGCACGGCTACCAGCGCACCGACGACCCGGCGGGCGCTGACGTCATCCTGGTCAACACCTGCGCCATCCGCGAGCACGCCGAGGAGCGCGTCATCGGCCGCCTCGGCGACCTCGCGCGCTACAAGATGCGGCGGCCCGACGTGCAGCTCGGCCTGGCCGGCTGCATGGCGCAGCATCTGCGTGACACGCTCATGGCGCAGCTGCCGTTCGTCGACTTCGTCGTCGGACCGGACGCCTATCGCCGCCTGCCCGAGATGCTCGGCAACCCCGCCGGCGACCCGTTCGTCGACGTGCGCTTGGATCGGGCGGAGACCTACGCCGACATGACGCCGCAGCGCGCGAGCGGGGTGCGGGCTTGGGTGACGATCATGCGCGGCTGCGACAAGTTCTGCACCTTCTGCGTGGTGCCGTTCGTTCGCGGCCGCGAGCGCAGTCTGCCGGCCGACGCGATCATCGATCAAGTGCGCCAGCTCGCCAGCGACGGCTACCGCGAGGTGGTGTATCTCGGCCAGACGGTCAACGCGTACCGCGCCGGCGCCATCGACTTCGCTGAGCTGCTGCGGCGTACCGATGCGGTCGACGGCATTGAACGCATCCGCTTTACCTCACCGCATCCGTCAGACATGAGCGAGCGAGTCATCGAGGCCATGGCCACGTGCCGCAAGGTGTGTCCGCAGCTGCACCTACCCGTGCAGTCGGGATCCGACCGGGTGCTCGAGAAGATGGAGCGGGGCTACACGGCGGCAGAGTATCTCGCTCTGGTCGGCCGCCTCCGTCGTGCTATTCCCGGTATCGCGCTGACCACCGACATCATCGTCGGCTTTCCGGGTGAAGAGAACGCCGATTTTCTCGCCACCTGCGAGCTGATGCGCACGGTTGGTTACGACAGCGCCTTCATGTTCAAGTACTCGGCGCGCAGCGGCACCAAAGCGTTCAAGTGGCCAGAGACGGTTTCCGAGGAAGAGAAGGGGCGCCGCTTGCAGACGATCATCGCGCTGCAAGAGGAACGCTCTGCCGCTATCAATCGAACCCTGATCGGTTCACTGATCGACGTACTTGTGGAAGGGCCGGCGCGCCGACGCGACGGCTGGATGGTGGGGAAGACACCGCAGTTCAAGACCGCGGTGTTTCCGGCGAACGGTCACCGCACTGGCGACATCCGCCGAGTGCGCATTGTGGATGCCACGGCGCACACGCTGATCGGCGTCGCCGCGTGACCGACGAAGCCCACTCCTGACCAGGGCCAGGGAGGGGCCTGCTTAGAACTCCACCACCACGTCCGGCGAGCCGTCGAGATGGACGGTGTCAATGAAGCGGATGATGTGCTCGCGCACGCTCATGACGACCGAGCTGGTACGGGCGCCGTGGCCGAAGAAGCGCACGCCACGCAACAGATTGCCGTCGGTGACGCCGCTGGCGGCGAACAGGATGTCGGGGCCGGGCGCCAGATCGCGTTCCGTGTAGATGCGGTTGGGGTCGAGAATGCCCATGCCTTTCAGGCGCTCCTCGAACTTCTTGCGCTCCTCGGGGCCGGTCTTGAACGGCACCAGGCGGCCCTGCATACCGCCGTTGAGGCAACGTAAGGCCGCCGCCGTGAGCACGCCCTCCGGCGCGCCGCCGGTGCCCATCACGGCATGCACGTTGGTGCGGCGGACAGCGGCGGAGATGCCGGCGGATAAGTCACCGTCACTGATCAGCCGAATGCGTGCGCCGGCACTACGAATGTCTTCCATGAGCTTCTCGTGGCGCGGCCGGTCGAGGACGATAATGACCAGATCGGTGACCGCGCGATCGAGTCGTTTGGCGATGGCCTGCAGGTTGTCCTTCACCGGGGCATCGAGGTGCACGGTGCCGCGCGCCGCGGGCCCGACGACGATCTTCTCCATGTAGCAGTCGGGCGCGTGCAGCAGCCCACCACGATTCGACGCCGCCAGCACGGCGATCGCCGCCGGTGATCCCGTGGCGCAGAGGTTCGTTCCCTCTAGCGGGTCGACGGCGATACTCACCTCCGGATCATCGGCGTGCGCCCGGCCTACCTGCTCGCCGATGTACAGCATGGGTGCCTCGTCACGCTCACCTTCGCCGATGACCACCGTGCCGCGCATCGGCAGTGCATCCATGGCTGTGCGCATCGCCTCGACCGCAACTTGGTCCGAATGCTTGCGGTCCCCTTGCCCCATCGTACGCGCCGCGGCGACCGCAGCTTCCTCGACGACGCGCAGGAACTCGCGTGACAACAGGTTTTCCATCGACATGGGGCGATCCTCCTGGCGCTCTAGTTGCACATTTGATTCAGAGCGGCAATGGTCGGGAAGTTGAAAGTTGAGAGCGCAAAGCGGAAAGCCAGAGCAATTCTATTGGCTGGGGCTTTTCGCTTTCGTCTTTCCACTTTACACTGCTTTCATGACTGGCAAAGTGGCGATCGTCACCGGCGCCGCGGGCGGACTCGGTCGCGCCTACGCCATCGCGCTCGCGCAGGCCGGTGCCGCGGTCGTCGTGAACGACGTCAGTGGCGCCCACAGCACCACGGGCGCGGTCGTGGAGGAGATCCGTGCCCACGGCGGCCGCGCGCTTGGTATCGTCGAGTCGGTCGCCGATGCGGGTGGTGTGCGGCGCTTGGTCGACGAGACCATCGGTACCTTCGGTCGCCTGGACATTCTGGTCAACAACGCCGGCATCGTGCGCAGCCGGCCGATCGTCGAGATGAGTGACGAGGATTTCGATGCGGTGCTCGCCGTCCACCTGCGCGGAACTTTCCTGTGCGCGCGCGAGGCGATGCGCGCCATGCGACAGCGCGGCGGCGGGCGCATCATCAACACCACCTCCGGACGCGCTTACTATGGACATTCCACCGGCAGCGCCAACTACGCTGCGGCGAAAGGCGGGGTCATCAGCCTGACCGGCGTCATCGCGGCGGAGGGCAAGGAGCTGGGCATCACCTGCAACGCGGTCTCGCCGCTGGCGCGTACACCCATGTCGGAGGAGTACCTCGCGGGTGACACCGACCCAACGCTTGACCCCTCAGCTGTCGCTCCGATGGTCGTCTTTCTGGCGTCGGATGCGGCTGCGTCGATCAGCGGAGAAGTCTTCCGCGTGGCGCGTGGAGAGATCTCGGTCGTGCGCGCGACCATCGGAGCCGCCGTCCGCTCGCAGGGCTTGCAGTGGACAGTTGAGGAGATCGCCGCACGGATCGGCGAGATTCGTGGAGAGCCGTAGGCTCGCTTCGCAGTGGCGCCGCGCTACCGCGTGCGTCGCTGCATCTCGCGCGCCGCTTGCTGCGGGGTCAGGACGAGGGAACTGCGTGCTTCCTCTTGTTCACGTTCCTCTTCCATTTGCAGGAACGCGAAAAAGCTGGTCCGCGCCAGCTGCTCGCAGAACGGCACGTCGCGGCCGCCGTGTTTGCCCGCTTCGAGAGCCACTGCCGCGGCCAGCGCGCGCTGTGCTGACTCGGTGCGCCCGGTCGCATGGAAGAAATACGCCATCTCCTCCAGCCGTCGCACCCAGCTGAGCGCGCGCGCGAGCTGGTGCTCGCCACCGAACAGCTCCTCGACGACACGCTCGAGGAGGACGCGAAAGCGCTCCTGCTGCTGTGCTTCGTTGAGCAGGAGCGGGCTCTCTTTGATGCGTTGTGCTTCGTCGAGGTATGGCTTGAGCGTCTCGGGATCAAAGAACCAGGTGCGGAACTCCTTCTCCTCGAGGAGCTTCGCGGACTCAGCCAGCAGCGATGCATTGGCGCGCACCGCGGCCACATCGACCTGTGCGAAGATGAGCGGCTGCATTGTGGTCACCGGCACTTTGATCAGCTTGGCGCGCATGCCTGGATAATCGCCGCCCGATTGGCCGCGTTGCGCCGCCCAATGGAAGGCGCGGTCGATGAGGTAATCGCAGTAACGCCAGTCCGCGTCGATCATGCGCAGATCATGCTTGCGCAGCAGCTCTTCGCGCGACGCGCGTACCGCCTTGCGCGTCGTCTCGAACAGATTGACCTCGCGCAAGCCTTCCGGGTCGTTGATGACGGCGAAGAGATGCGCCAGGCCGCCCGGATGGGGCTTGAGCAGCCACACGAGCTGGTCGCCACGTCCGTCAACGGCGGAGACATAGCCTTCCAGCGCCGGCCCCATGACCACGGGCGGCGGCGTTGGGGCGGGTGTGGGTGGCACCGCCACACCGCGTTGCTCCAAACGATAGAGCGACCGCTTTACCTCTTTGCGGACTAGCTTGTCCGCAGTGGTGGCCTCGATCCTCCGCAGCGCATCGACCGCGGCCACGTCGGCGTGCGCACCGAGGCGCGCCACGATCGCCAGATCGGCGGCGGGGTCGCGGCCGACAACACCGCGCACCGCGTCAACGCCGGCGTCTGCCGATAACCCCAGTTCCTGCAGCCGCTGTTCACCCAGCCGTAGCTGCGCCTCACGGTTTGGCTTGCTCATTCGTGTGGTCCGGTTGTGCGGTAGTTGCTGCTTGGGGGAACATCGTCAACTTCGGCGTCACGTGGTCGTGCAACCAATGTGGGTCCCACCACTCCACCGGATCGACGTGCACGCCACGCAACAGTATCGAGAAATGTAGATGATCGCCACCCGCCAGACCGGTCTCGCCGGTTTGCCCGAGTGTTTGCCCGACGGTGACCTGATCGCCCTCTTTCACCGCCAACGAACTCAGATGACCGTAGAGCGAGAAGAGCCCGAGCCCGTGATCGAGAATGACAGCGTTGCCGTAGATGCCGAGATTGTCGGCGAAAACCACCTTGCCCGTTTGTGCCGCTTCGACCGGGCTCAGCTTGAGCGAAGCCAGATCGTATCCGAGGTGCGTCTGGTGGTCGATGGGCTGACCGTTGTAGGTGTAGGTGCGGCGATCGGCGAAGGCACTGAGCGGCGCCGCATTCGATTGACGGTGAAAGGTGCCGCTCCACAGTGGCACCGGTGCCGAGGTCTTCGTGATCTCGCGAATGCGCGCCTCGTTCTGCCGGCGCAGATCACCATTGATGTGCAGGTAGCCTTGTACGAGATCCGAGGCGATCGGCAAACCGCTCGCCTCCTCGATCTCCGGCACCTTGCGGGTGAGGAACGAATCATCAACGGCCAGGGTTCGTTCGGCGAAGGTACGCGGCTTGATCGTGCACGGCAACGAAATATCGCGCTGGTTGCCAGCGGCGTCGGCAGCGATGAGGCGCGGCCGCGCGTCGGCCGTGAGGTCTTGCGGAATCGCAAAGAACGCCAGCGCGACACCCTTATCGGCGAAGTAGCCGGTGACCGCTGGGAACAAATACTTGTCCACCTCGATGCCGCTGCGCACGGTATCGGGTGATTGGCGGAAGACCGCGAGTTCGACGCCACCCAATCGCACGTTGTGCTGCGTGGTAAGCAGCTCGATACGCGGCGGCGTCAGATCGGCCGTGGTGGGCACAGTCAGGCGCGGCGATGCCGTCGTTCCGAACAGGTGCCACGCATAGGTTTCGGCGAGCACTTCTAATGTCACCGGCCCTTCGGGCACCTTGAGGGCCACCAGGTCGGGCTCGACGTGGATGCGCTTCGCCGTCAGCCCGCTGCCACGCCACCCGGACTTCGGATACGTCTCGCTGAGCAACTCATAGGTGTTGCCACCGGCTTGCAGCCGCACGGTGACGGCGCGCAGCCCGGGCGCATCACTGCGCAGGTCAATGTCGATCGGCGTCTTGCGGCCGAGGACAGCGAGTGGGGCAACCAGTGCAGCCTGCGGAGGGTGTTTCTCGAACTTGAGCCACCAAAGAACGCCGGCAACCAGCAGCGCCGCGCCCAACAACACGAGCGCGGCCCGCCTCACAATCGTCCACCTGCGTCGGTCATAGGCGTGTGGTTATTCGCCCCGCGCCGCGCGAAGTCAAGGAAGAAGACAACAGACTGTCAGACTACAGACAACAGACATCAGACCAGGGACCACAGCCCATGGAGGAACCCTCAAGAGTTTGTCGTCTGTTGTCTGAGAGTCTGTTGTCTGTGGTCACGCGCTCCCGCCTTGCAGTGGCGCGCAACATGTGGAACTGCTGGCGCCTGTGTCGAATCCCGTGCGGTGGCAGGAACAGTTCCGCGACAAGCTCGTCAGTGCGGACGAGGCGGCGCGCCGGGTGAAGTCCGGCGACTTGGTGCGCTTCGTTATGGGGCCGGTGCCGGTGACACTGGTCAACGCGTTGGCGCGCCGTCGCGACGAGCTGCACGGCGTGCGCGTCCATCAGGGCTCCGCCCGTCACGCATTGCCGTGGGCGAGTACTGAGCCCGGTTGGGAAGAGCATCTGCAGTTCGTGACCGACTTCATCTCTGCCATGGTACGCCCGGCCGTCGCGGCGCGGCGCGGGGATTTCGCGATCACCGACTACAGTGTCGGCGCGAAGGTGCAGGAGGCTGGGCGGCACAATAACTGGGCGGCGGACGTTTTCATGGCCCTGGTGTCGGCACCCGACAGCGCCGGGCAGGTCAGCTTCGGCTACAGCCTCTGGCACTCGAGGGCATTGTTGCGCGCGGCCAAGCTGCGCATTGCCGAGGTTGGCTGCAACGTGTTGCGCACGCGCGGCGACAACTGCGTCGATCTGTCGGCGTTCGACCTGATCGTCGAGCAGGTCGATCCGCACCAACCGGGGTTGCCGCAAGAGCTCAGTGCGGAGCGCATCGACGTGACCGAGGTCATCGGCGCGTATGTTTCGACGTTGGTCAACGACCGCGACACGGTCCAGATCGGCACCGGCACACTGTCGTCGTGCATGGGCAGTTACCTCACCGAGAAGCAGGACCTGGGCATCGACGCCGAAATCCTGGTGGCCTCGGCGGTCGAGCTGGTGAAATGCGGCGCCGCTACCGGAAGGTACAAGACGGATTACCCTGGTGTGGCGACGGGCTCGTTCATCGTGCCGGGCGCCGACTTCGACTTCTGCGCCGACAACCCGTTGATCGAGCTGCGCGACATCGAGTGGACCAACAACCTGCCGCGCATCGCGGGCATCCAGAATCTAGTGGCGATCAATCAAGCGTCGATGATCGACCTCACCGGCCAAGTGGCGTCCGAGTCGATCGGTTCGGTCATGTATACGGGGCCGGGCGGTCAACTGGTTTGGACGATGGGTGCGCTGATTGCGCCGGGCGGCCGTGCCATTCACGTGCTGCCATCGACGGCGCGCAACGGCCGAGTCTCGCGCATCGTCGCGCAGCTCGCGCCCGGTACGGTGGTCACGGTGCCGCGCACGTTCGTCGATTTCGTCGTCACCGAGTACGGCATCACTAATCTGCAGGGACTCACGCAGCGGCAGCGCGCCCTGGCGTTGATCGACCTGGCGCATCCCGACTTCCGCGGCCAGCTGCGTAGCGAAGCCCGCCGGCTCTTCTGGCCGTGAAGGACCAGTAGCCAGTAATCAGTGATCAGTGGTTGATAGCTAAGTCGTTCCGCGTCGCCGAGATCCTGGGCTGACGCGCACGACCTCGGTTTGCCGAGGCGTGGTGAGCTTCAAACCGCCTGAATCTCTTCGAGCAGCGCCCGGTGCCGCTCATTGGGCAGCCGGCACTCGACGCGAGCTGCACCACCACGCCGTGCGCCCAGTCGTTGGATGCGCCTTGCCGCGGCGGTGATCAGGTTGGCGTCCAGAGAAGTTTTCGCGACTGCGTCCTCGATCGCGGCGAACGCCGCGACGGCGCTCTGCAGCTCCTGGCACGCCAATAGTGCATCGACGCCAGCCCGTAGGGTTGCGACCGCAGCGTCGCCGACCGACTGATGGTTGGTGATGGCGCGCATATCCAAGTCATCACTGGCGACGACGCCATCGAAGTGCTGCTCCTTCCGCAGCAGATCGGTGAGAATCGCGCGCGACAATGTTGCCGGATGCTCGGGGTCAAGCGCAGGGTAGAGCACGTGCGCGCTCATGAGCATCGGGATGCCGGCAGCGATGGCGGCCCGAAAGGGGACCAGCTCAGTTTTCTCCAGCTCAGCGCGCGAGCGCCATACGACGGGGAGCTCCAAGTGCGAATCTTTCTCGGTGTCGCCGTGTCCGGGGAAATGCTTGCCGCACGAGAGCACCCCACCGTCGTGCAACCCGCGCATGAGCGCGACGCCCAGCTCGCTGACCAGTGTGGGATCGGAACCGAAGGCGCGGTCGCTGATGACCGGGTTGGCTGGGTTGGAATTTACGTCGAGCACCGGGGCGAAGCTCAGGTCGATACCGACGCTCGCCAGCTCGACACCCATCGCGTGTCCGACGCGATAGGCGAGGTCCGGGTCGCGCGCGCGCCCGACCGCCGCCGGCGGCGGAAATTGTGTGAAGGGCTCGCCGAGCCGCAGGACGCGTCCGCCCTCATGATCGATCGCGACCAACGGCTGCGAGGGCAGCGCGTGCAGCGCCGCTGTCAGCGCACTGATCTCCGTTGGCGTTCCGACGTTGCGGCGGAAAAGGATGACGCCGCCGATTTGCAGCTCCTCCAACGTCTGCCGAGTCGCTGCATCGAGGGTGGGGCCGGGGATGCCGACAAACAGCAGCCGGCCGATCTGCGCGTGAAGCATCTTCACCACGCGACCAGCACGTCGTCGCCCTCGACCTTGACCTCGTACTTGTCCACGTGGCAGTCCGGCTCGTCGAGGCACTCGCCGTTGGTGACGTTGTAGGTCCAGCCGTGCCATGGGCAGATGACGTTCGTGCCGTCCAGCTCCCCTTCACCCAGCGGCCCGCCGCGATGCTTGCAGACGTTGTCGATGGCGTAGAACGCCCCATCGCAGTTGAACACCGCGATCTGCTTGCCACTCACCTCCACCGTCTTGCCCTGTCCGGCGGGAATCTCCGCCGTTGCTGCGACGCGCACGAAATTCGCCATGAACCCTCCTCGCTGTCGAAGCGAACGCGGCGGATTCTAGAAGAAGTTGCCTTGCTGTCGCAACGCCGGAGGTGTTTCCAGCTTCCAGCGGTCAGCAATCAGCCGTCAGCTCGACTGCGGGCTGACCGCCTGAGGGCAATTGACTCGACCGAATTCTCTGCCATGGTCGGAGCCGGTTGACGCCGACAACCGCCTCCGGATGACGATTCGACGCTTATCATGGCCCGCTAGCCTCAGACCCTGGCGCCGCTGGATCATCACGCTGCTGATCCTCATCGGGCTACGTGCCGCGCTGCCGCTGGTGCTGCGCTGGGTCATCGCTTCGCAGGCGTCCAAAGCCTTGCACGCTCGCGTCGACGTCGGCGACGTTGATCTTGCATTGTATAAGCTCGGGGTCACGCTGAAGGATGTCGCGGTGTATGCGGCGAGTCCACCGGCGGATAACAGCGCTGCATCCGCCGGTCCGACGCCATCCGCGACCGCC
>Ga0209048_10004179_pt1 | contig 13855 bp, 17 predicted proteins | sample FrelakmetCRP12CR_FD_187146 | JGI IMG/M metagenome (GOLD analysis project Ga0209048, IMG submission 187146) | Freshwater lake sediment microbial communities from the University of Notre Dame, USA, for methane emissions studies - CRP12 CR (SPAdes)... | ecosystem: Environmental > Aquatic >... | reverse complement strand
TTCGCAACGCCGACGTGGCGCTCTACCGGGCCAAGCGGGGCGGCGGCTCACGCGTCGCGCTGTTCGACCCGACGCTCGAGGACGCCGTCGACAGCTAGTCGATCCAGCCTTCCGCCTGGCCGAGCAGGTGTCGGCTGACGGCCAGACACCGGTCGAGCAGCTCGCACGACACCGCGTCGCCGTCGCGGATGCGCAGCAGTGAGACCTGCTGATGCGCGACGACCCGGAGGGAGCGTTGGGGTGCTTCCGTGGCGTCGGGGATGGAGTCGATCGCCGAGACCTCGAGGGGGAGGTCGGGTCCGCCGACTCCAGCCAGCTCGGTCGCCGCGACGAGCAGATCCGGGCCGTGTGGGAGCGGCGGCAGACCCCAGGTGAAGTTGAGGGGGAAGCGGTATTCGTCGAGCGGGTCTTCGCCGTCTGGCAGCATCATCACCATGTCCTCGAACCCGAGCAGCACGCGCGGATCGATCTCGAGGGAGAGGTAGAGATCGACGGGGCCCTCGCACCCTTCCTCGGGGTGCGCGTCGACCTCCCAGGTCTGGCGCAGCGAGTAGCTCTCGACGAAATGGCGCTCGTCGTGGACATGGAACCCGTGCTCGACCGCATGATCCTTGAGGTCGGCCACGAAACCGGCGACGTCGATCACGGCCACGATGGTCGCCTCCTGCTGGATTCCCCTGACGGTGCAGGGCTCGGTACGCGGGCGATGACGCGTAGCCCGTCGGCGAGGGTGCGAAACGCGCGGCCCCGATGCGACACGGCGTGCTTCTCGGCCGGGCTGAGCTCGCCGAACGTCCGCCCATCACACTCGTCCGGCACGAAGACCGGGTCGTACCCGAAGCCACCGTCACCGCGTGGCGAGGACGCGATCGTCCCTTCGACCGTCCCGATCGCCGCGACCTCCCGGCCGTCAGGCCATCGCGCGATCGCCACGGTCGCGAATCGTGCGGTGCGGGCCGGGCCCTCGACGCCCTCGAGTCGTCGCAGGAGCAGGTCGACGTTGTCGGCGTAGGTTGCGCCCTCACCGGCGAACCGGGCCGAGTACACGCCGGGCGCACCACCCAGTGCATCGACCTCCAGACCCGTGTCGTCGGCGATCGCCGGCCGGGCGGTCGCGTCGCAGATCGCCCGCGCCTTGATCCGAGCGTTCTCCTCGAGCGTCGCGCCGGTCTCGGCGATGTCGGGCACCGACGGATCCCGCGGCTCGATCTCGATGCCTCTTTCGCCCGCCGCGCTCAGGACCTCGACGATCTCACGTGCCTTGTCGGGGTTCGCGGTGGCGAGCATGAAGTGCAGCGCGCTCATGAAGGACGCGGCAGGGGGGGTTCTTCGAGCAACCGGCGCTGGAGGTCGAACAGCTCGCCGATCCCTGCATCGGCCAGTTCCAGGAGGTCGTCGAGCTCGGCGCGGGTGAAGGGCAGGCCCTCGGCCGTGCCCTGGACCTCGATGAAGCGGCCCGATCCTGTCATCACGACGTTCATATCGACTTCGGCGCGCACATCTTCGGAGTAGTCGAGATCGAGGAACGGCACCGCGTCGACGACACCGACGGAGATCGCGCCACATGCATCCGTGACCGGGTGCGCGATCAGCGTTCCCGAGCTCACCAGGCGCGAGCACGCGTCGTGCAACGCCAGGTAGCCACCGGTGATCGAGGCGGTACGAGTGCCGCCATCGGCCTGGAGCACATCGCAATCGACGGTGATCTGCACCTCCCCCATCGTCTTGAGTTCGGTGACCGCGCGCAGCGAGCGACCGATGAGCCGCTGGATCTCCTGCGTTCGCCCGGACTGCTTCCCCTTCGCGGCTTCGCGCCCGACCCGTTCGGGAGACGAACCGGGGAGCATCGAGTACTCGGCCGTCACCCATCCCCGCCCCGTCCCGCGCATCCACGGCGGCACGCGCTCCTCCACCGACGCCGTGCACAGCACACGCGTCCGACCGAACTCGACGAGCACCGATCCAGCGGCGAACTCCGTGAAGTCCCGGGTGAACGCGACCCGACGCATCTCATCGGCTCCACGCCCGTCGCGGCGACTGCCCATCGTGCTAGCTCCTCAGATCTGGGTGACGAGATGCGGGGCGGCGAGGTTCACCGAGTCGCCGTAGGCCTCGGACCCCTCGGCGACGACACGGTGCGGGTCGATGCGGGGCCAGAGGTGCGTGAGCATCAGACGCCGCGCTCCGGCCTCACGCGCCGCGAGCCCCGCCTCGTGTGCCGACAGGTGGATCTCTGCCGGCTTGTTGCCGTGCTCGTAGGTTGCCTCGGAGAGCACGAGGTCGGCGCCAGGGGCGAACGCGCTGACATCCCATGCAGGACCGGTGTCAGACGTGTAGATCAGCCGCTTGCCCTCGGCGCTCGCCTCGACCGCGTAGGTCGGCGGCGGATGGTCGGTGCGCGAGAAGCGCAGGTCGATGCCCCCAACGCTCACTCGCTCGGCTTCGTCGATCGGCTGCCACGCGAACGCGTCACCCCAGTCACTACCGACGAGCTGTCCGAGGTGCTCGGCCAGCCCGGGCGGCGCCAGGACGGGGAGTCCCTCGCGCTCCAGGCCATAGCGGGTGAGCACGTGCAGTCCGTAGATGTCGACGCAGTGATCGGGGTGCTCGTGGGTGATCACGACCGCGGTGAGCGCCTCGACGTCGATGTGCTGCTGGAGATGACCGAAGGTGCCGTTGCCACAGTCCATCCAGATGTTCGTGTCACCGGACTGGACCAGGTACCCACTGCACGCGCTCCCGTTCGGACCCCCGTAGGAGCCCGAGCAGCCGAGGACCGTCAGCTCCACGACCAGGCCTCGACCTCTTCGACCTCGGGGCCGAGAAAGCGGCCTCCGAGATGGCGGAACGTGGCCACGTTTCCGCTGGTGAGGAACACGTGCCGGGAAGGGGACAGGGCGGGTGACGGACCGGATGTGGTCCCGACCGGTGGTTCCGCACCGACTCGTTCGCTATCCAGGAGCTCACGGACGGCGAATGCCGTCTCGTCAGCACTCGACACCAACACGACCTCTCGCCCCATCACATCTCCGATGGTACGGGCAAGGAGGGGGTAATGGGTACACCCGAGCACCAAGGTGTCGACCTCGGCGGCGAGTATCGGGGCCAGGAGCCGCTCCGCGAGCACGTGCACCTGCTCGGAATCGACGTCGCCCGCTTCGACGAACTCGACGAAGCCCGGGCACGCCACACAGGTGAGCTCGACGTCGCCCGCCAGCTCCTCGGCGACACGCCGGTACGCCCCCGACGCCACGGTACCGATCGTTCCGATGACCCCGACGCGACCGTTGCGCGTCGCACGACACGCAGCACGCACACCGGGCTCGATGACACCGACGACCGGTACGGGGAGATGGGCTTGCAGCGCGTCGAGCGCGGCTGCAGCCGCGCTGTTGCACGCGACGACGATCAGGCGTGCGCCCCGGTCGACGAGGAGCTCCCCGATCTCGATCGCGTAGCGGAGCACCTCCTCGGCCGGCTTGGGCCCGTAGGGAAAGCGCCCCGTGTCGCCGAAGTACACGATCGGCTCCGCGGGCACGAGGTCGATCAACGCGCGCATCACGGTGAGCCCACCCAGCCCGGAGTCGAACACGCCGATCGGACCACTCACCGTGGGACCGTCACTGGCGAGCGGTTGCGGCCGCGGCGCGGGTCAGCCGGTCGACGACCGCGCCACCAACCCCGGCCGGCGGCGGCGGAACCACGAGCACGACGTCGACGCGGGCACGGTCGGCATCTCGAAGGCGCGTGTAGAGCACCCGGGCGAAGTCGTCGACGTCGACCGGCAGGTCGAGCACGGTGAGGCCTGCGGGAAGGTCGGCGACCGCCGGCGCGAGCATCAAGACAGCGACACGTTCTCCTGACGCGAGTAGCCCAGATGCCCGTGCCGCGACTGCGCGCGACTCGACGAGGACGACGCGCGCCGCAGGCGCATAGTGCCCCCGGAGGGTGCCCGGCGCGACGGTCTCGCCGCTGGTTCGCAGCTGCACGGGAGCGCCGAGCACCTTTTCGATGGCTCCCTGTGCGAGGGCACCGAGGCGAAGAATCGCAGGAGCTGCGAGGGTGCAGTCGACGATCGTCGACTCGACGCCGACCCGACACGGGCCGCCGTCGAGGATCAGGTCGACGTCGTCACCCAGATCAGCGCGCACGTCGGCGGCCGTGGTCGGGCTCACCTTCCCGAATCGATTTGCCGATGGCGCTGCGAGAGCACCGTCGAACGCAGCCAGGAGCGCGAGCGCATGGGGTTCGTCGGGCACACGAAGCCCGACGGTGTCACGTCCGCCGGTCACCTCGTCGGGAATGCGCGCACTCCTGTGCAGCACGATGGTGAGCGGACCGGGCCAGAACGCGTCGACAAGCGCTCGAGCGACCGGGGGAACGTCCGCGGCGAAGGCCTCCATCGCTGCCGCGCTCGCGACGTGCACGATCACCGGATGGTCGATCGGTCGCTGCTTGACCGCGAAGAGTCGGCGGAGCGCGGCCGGCGACTCGGCATCGCAGCCGAGCCCGTAGACGGTCTCGGTCGGAAACGCCACCAGACCGCCAGCCCGGAGCACGGTCACCGCGCGCGCGACGTCGGCACGTTCGCTCATCGGTCCGCCGCTACCAGTAGTTGATGCGGGTCGCACGCTCCTCGACGACATCCAGCTCGTCGGTCCACGCCCCCGAGGAGAGGTACTTCCAGCCCGCGTCCGGGAGCAGCGTCACGATCGTCCCCGACTCCATCTGCCCGGCCATCTTCACCGCGCCGGCGACCGCAGCACCGGACGACACACCGGCGAACACACCGCAGTCGTCGAGCAGACGCCGTAGCCACTCGATCGACTCGCGCGGCCGCACGATGAACTTTCGGTCGAGGATCGCGGGATCGAAGATCGGCGGCACGAACCCGTCATCGAGGGACCGCAGTCCTTGCACCAGCTCGCCGGCCGGCGGCTCGACGGCAACGATCTGCACCGTAGGACTCTGCTCCTTCAGATACCGGCCGACGCCCATGAGCGTGCCGCTCGTCCCGAGCCCCGCGACGAAGACGTCGACCTCGGGGCAGTCGCGCCAGATCTCGGGGCCGGTCCCTTCGTAATGTGCGAGCGGGTTGGCCGGGTTCCCGTACTGGAACAGGAAGACGAGTGAGGGGTCCTCGGCCGCGAGCTGCTCGGCGAGTCGGATCGCGCCGTTGCTCCCCTCGTCGCCGGGCGACGAGACCACCTCGGCGCCGAAGATCTCGAGCAGCTGGCGCCGTTCGATCGAGACGTTGTCGGGCATCACCACGCGCAGCCCGTACCCGCGAAGCTTGGCAACGAGCGCCAACCCGATCCCGGTGTTCCCCGACGACGGCTCGAGGATCATGTTGCCGGGCTGCAGCGTGCCGTCGCCTTCGGCGAGCTCGATCATCTTGAGCGCGATGCGGTCCTTCGCCGATCCACCGGGGTTCTGACCTTCGAGCTTGGCGAAGATCCGGACGTCCGGGTTGGGTGAGACCTGATGGATGCCGACCAGCGGGGTCTCGCCGATGAGCCCCAGCACGGTCTCGGCCTTCATGGCACCCTCATGCAGGACGTGCTCGCTCGCGCGTCAGCCGCCGGCGACAGCGGGGAGGATCGAGATCACGTCGCCGTCGACGAGCTTGGTGTCGAGGCCTTCGAGGTACCGGATGTCGTCGTCGTCCTTGTAGACGTTGACGAACTTGTGGAGCGCACCGTCATCACCGATGAGGCTGCCGGCCAGTCCCGGGAAGCGCTTGGTCAGGTCGTCGAAGGCCTCCCCCACCGTGGAACCCTCGGCGAAGACCGTCGCCTCACCGTCCGCGTGGACGCGCAGCAGGGTCGGGAGCTTCACCTCGATGGTCATCACGTCATCGTACAAGTCCGACCAGGGCGGTCGGCATTCCCGCGTTGGGGGTCAGGACACCTCGACGTCGGCTTCGGCGACTTCGCCCTCGCGGATCCGGTACGCCCGCAACACCGGCTCCGCGTGCTTGAGGCTCACCAGCACGTAGATCCAGCCCGGCTCCATCGCTTGGCGTACGTCGGTGTCGGATGGGTAGGCGTCGGTGTGGGTGTGCGAGTGCCAGACTCCGATGAGATCGATGCCGTTGGCCTCGGCATCGCGCATCGCCCGAAGCAGGTCGCGTGAATCGACCGTGTAGGTACGCGCCGAGGCGTCGGCATTGACGCACGGATAGACGCGGTGCACTTCCCCGGTGGGCTCGAGCTCGGGGGTGATCGGACCCGCCAGCAGGCCGCACGCTTCGTCGGGCAGACCGTCGAAGCAGTGCGCGACGACCAGATCGTGCTGCTCCGCGGTCAGGCGCAGCGTCGGTGAGGCGAAGCCCGGGTGACCCTGCTCGTCCACTCAGGCGTTCGCGCTCTGGATCGCCTGCCAGACGCGCATCGAGCCGAGCGGCATGTCGAGGTGGCGGATGCCCAGATGTGAGAGGGCATCGATGACCGCGTTCTGGACCGCCGGGGTGGAGCCGATCGTCCCCGACTCCCCGATCCCCTTCGCGCCGAGGGGATTGAGTGGCGTGGGCGTCTGGGTGTTCGAAGCCTCGAAGCTGGGGAGCTCCGCCGCGCTCGGCATCGCGTAGTCCATGAGGTTCGCGGTGAGGGGATTGCCGTCCTCGTCGTACGCGACCCCCTCGTAGAGGGCCTGCGCGACTCCCTGGGCGATGCCACCGTGCTGCTGACCCGAGACGAGCAGCGGGTTGAGGATGCGACCACAGTCGTCGACGGCAACGTGACGCACGAGCTCGACGCGACCCGTCTCCATATCGACCTCGACCACCGCGATGTGCGCGCCAAACGGGTACGTCGCCTCGCCCTGGTTGAAGTCGAGCTCGGACGCAAGCCCGGCGTCACCCCAATTCTCAGGCCAATCGTCGGGACGCCGCGCCGGATCGCTCGCGGCCATGGCGAGCTCACCCCAACCCAGCGAGCTGGCGGGAACACCGGCGACGCCGACCTTGCCGCCCTCGTGGAGCACGATGTCGTCGGGACTGGCCTCGAGCAGGTGCGCCGCGAGGCGCTTCGCCTTCTCGAGGACCTCCTCGCTCGCCTTGTAGAGCGCGGAGCCGCCGATCTGCAGCGAGCGTGACCCCATCGTCCCGGTGCCACGCGGGACGAGCGCGGTGTCGGACTGCACGATACGAACGCTCTCGATCGGGACGCCGAGCAACTCCGCGACAATCATCGCGAACGACGTGGCGTGACCCTGCCCGTGCGAAGAGGTCCCGACAGTCGCGACAACCGTGCCGTCCTCTTCGACCTCGACCCCGCCGAACTCAGAGAACAGCCCGCCGGCGGTGACCTCGACGTAGGTGCAGACACCGATGCCACGCTGCTTGACGTCACCTCGCTCGCGCCGAGCCTGCTGGTCGGCGCGCAGCTCGTCGTAGCCCGCGATGCGGCACACCTCGTCGAGTGCCATCGCGTACTCGCCGACGTCGTAGTTCGCGCCGGTGACGGTGGTGAGCGGGAATCGCTCCGGCGCGATGAAGTTCTTCCTCCGGATCTCGACCGGGTCTATGCCGAGCTCGTCGGCTGCCATGTCGATGATGCGCTCGAGGAACGCCGTCGCCTCGGGTCGACCCGCGCCGCGGTAGGCAGCTGTGGGCGTCGTGTTCGTCGCGGCGCTGACCGCGTTCAATTGGACCTTCGGGATGTCGTAGACGCCCTGGGCCATCGTGCGGGTGAGGAACGGCAGGAACGCGCCGATCGTCGGGTAGGCACCGGCATCGCACACGACCCTGCCGCGCACCGCGACGATCGTGCCGTCGTTCTTCAACCCCATCTCGATGTGCTGGACCTGCCCTCGACCATGGGTCATGGCGATCATGTTCTCGGACCGCGTCTCGGTCCATTTCACGGGTCGCTGCAGCAGGAGCGCGAGCTTCGCCGTGACGATGTGCTCGCAATACGCGCCCGTCTTCGCACCGAAGCCGCCACCCACGGCGCCCGCCACGACGTGCACCTTCTCGGCCGCGAGACCGACGGCGGCGGCGAGACCGTCACGCACACCGAACGGTGCCTGGGTCGGCACCGTGACCTCGAGCCCCCCGTCAGGACCGAGCTCGACGAGGATGCCGTTCCCCTCCATCGGGACCGCGGCGACGCGCTGATTCACGAACCGGCCCTGCACCACCACGTCGCTGCCGTCGAGGATGTCGGGATCTTCACCGAAGTTGAACTCGATCGCCAGGTTCGAGCCGTGTTCGGGGAACAGCACCGTCGCGCCGTCCTCGAGCGCAGCCTCAGGATCGACGACGGTCGCAAGCGGGTCGTAGTCGACCACGACCATCTCGGCCGCGTCGACCGCCTGGGCTCGTGTCTCTGCGACGACCGCGACCACGGCATCGCCGACGAAGCGCACCACGCCGTCGGCCAGTGGTGGCCGGTTGAACGCGGGCGGCATCATGATGAAGCCCTGCACCGGCGCAAGACCGATCGTCGCGTGGGTATGGACCGCGAGGACGCCGGGCATGTCCTGGGCTTCGCTCGTGTCGATGCCGGTGACGCGGGCGTGCGCGATGGTCGAGCGCACGAACACCACGTGGGCGGTGCCATCGGGTGCCAGGTCATCGAAGTACTTGGCCTCGCCCCGCAGGATCCTCGGGTCCTCGAGGCGCTGGACGGGGTTCCCGAGGATCGAACCGCCGGACTTGGGTGCAGTCGTCGTCATGGGGTCGGAGAATAGTGGGGGAACGGTCCGAACCGATCGCCCAGCGCGCCGAGCACGGTCCGGAACTCGGTCACGGTCTCGTGGAGGATCTCCGCCACGGGACGCACCGTGTCGATGCGTCCGACGACCTGACCAGCGAACGCGAAGGCCGCGTCCAGATCGCCCTCGAAGTACAGCTCGAGGATCCCGTCGAGGGAGCCGAGCAGCACCGGTTCGTCGGTGCGCTCTTGGGCCTCCGCACGTGGGGTGGCGAGCACGCGGAAGCCCGGCTTGTGCCATCGGTTCAGGAACACCGTCCCGGTCTCGGCCGCGTCGATGATCGCTCCCTTGTAGCTGTCGTGGACGGGCGACTCGGCGGCGGAGACCATGCGGGTGCCCATCTGCACACCCTCGGCACCCAGCGCGAACGCGGCAGCCATCGACCGGCCGTCACAGATGCCGCCCGCCCCGATCACCGGCACGTCGAACGCCGAGCAGACCAACGGGAGCAAGACCATCGTCGCCACATCCCGGCTCGCCTTGAACCCACCGCCCTCACCGCCTTCGACGACCAACCCGTCGACACCCGCCGCGATCGACTTGCGCGCGGCGTGCAACGACGGAACGACATGGAACACCGTGATTCCCGCGTCGTGGAGCGCGCCCGTGAGCTTCGTGGGATCGCCCGCCGAGGTCGTGACGAAGCGCACGCCCTGGTCGTGCACGAAGTCGACGATCGCGGCGTCGCGAACGAACAGCTGCGCGATGTTCACCCCGAACGGCTTGTCGGTGAGGTCGCGCATCTTCACGATCTCGTCACGGACCTGGTCGAGCTGGCCCGACGACGTCTCGATGATCCCGAGCCCGCCAGCGTTCGAGACCGCCGATGCGAGCCGCGCTCGGGCGATGTACCCCATCGGCGCCTGGACGATTGGGTACTCGACGCCCAGCAGGTCGCTCACTCGGGTCCTGACCGGCTCCGGACGGTCACCTGAGGAACCGGAGGGTGAAGGGCGGCCAGATTCGGTGCGGGTGCTCATGGCCAGGACGGTACCGTGGCCGCGTGCCGAAGAAGTCGTCTCCTCCCCCTGCGTCGACCGGCAATCAGTCACGAGCCAACCGAGCGGGTCCGACGATCAACAACCGACGGGCCCGCTACGACTACTTCGTCCTCGACACCTACGAGGCGGGGATCATGCTCGCCGGGGCCGAGGTGAAGTCGATCCGAGAGGGCAAGTCCAACCTCACCGACGCCTACGCGCGGGTGCAGAACGGTGAGGTGTGGCTCCACGCCATGCACATCTCGCCCTATGAGTACTCACGGGGCGAGCTCGATCCGATTCGGCCCCGCAAGCTGCTGCTGCACCACCGAGAGATCGACGCGATCGCGCGCGCGACGGCCGAGAAGGGCGCGACGCTCGTGCCGCTGCGCCTCTACTTCACGGACGGTCGAGTCAAGATCGAACTGGCGGTGGCCAAGGGCAAGCGCTCCTACGACAAGCGTCACACGATCGCCGAACGCGACGCGAAACGTGAGGCCGATCGGGCGATGAAGGGCATCCGCGACTAATCGGGCCTGCACCCGGCGAAACCCCCGCCCGGAACGAGGCGCCGCCGGCGCCGGTACACTGGTGTGGTCGGGTCACACGTACGACCCGGCACTTGACATGGGGGTGCGTGGCTTCGATTTCGTGGATCGAGGCGGGTGAAGCGAGCCGACGTCGCCGGATCGTCGTGAAAGAGCCGGCACCACAAACAACTGACGAGGCCAATACCCTCGCACTTGCTGCGTAGTTCCTAGAACTGCAAAGCGCGTCCGATCCGGCTCAGCCGCTCGGTCGGGACAGGGCGTCATTCAGAGTGGCTCACCGAGGCGTCTTCCCTCAGGGGCGTATCGGGACACTTTTCTGAGGGTGGGGCTGCTGCCTGCTGCCGGTGGACGGCAGTAGCCCGAGATCCATCCACCGGCTGCGCTCGGAGAAGCCCCGCCAACAACTCGAAAGACCCGGGTTCGACTCCCGGCACCTCCACCCATCCAACGCGGCGACCCACCGTCGGCGTCGCGCGATCGTCGTCCGGGCGCGCTTGCGCTTAGGTCGGCGCCGTGCAGGGTGCCTCGATCGGCACCGGCTCGCCGAGCTGGTTCTGGTTCGAGATCTCGGGGCCACCGCCTGGCGCGGAGGGCACACGCGTCGTGCTGGTCGTCGGCGACACGTCGCCCGCAGTCGTCGTGGTACCCGGGGTCGTCGTCGTCGTCTTCCCCCGGTCACCCTTGGCCCCGCCGAGGCGGGCCACGAGGCTCCGCCAGTCCGGATCTTTCGGGTAGAGCACGGACTGGCCCTTTTGGGTCGGACCGTTCGCCCACGGCAGCGTCTCGAACTCGAGCGCGCTCGAGTCGTTCGGGTTCACGGTCCGGAACGCATCGATGAGCGCAAAGATGTCGTCCTTGGTGAGACCGTTGTCGATCGTCAAGTTCTTGAGCACCTCACCCGCGACCTCGTTCGCGGTGATCGGATCGTTCAGGCTCTGTGCGACGGCGACCCCGACGAGTCGACGGAGGAACTCCTGTTGGCGCTTGATCCGGTCGATGTCGGGGACGGCGTCGGCCTTGAGCCACCTCGCCTTGGGCTTGCTGTAGTACTGCATCCCGCGCGACCTCGCGTACGCCAACGCGGCCTTGCCGCTGAGGCTCACGCATCCCGGGACCGGGACGTAGAGGCCGGTCTTCTCGTCGCGTGCCGGGTACGGCAGGTACACCGGAACGCTTCCGATGGCGTCGACGATGCCCTGGAAGCTCTTGAAGTCGACTTCGACGAAGTGGTTGATGTCGATTCCGAAGTTCTTCTTCAGGGTCGCGACGACCTTGTTGGGCCCAGAGTTGAACGCGGCGTTGATCTTCGACATGCCCACACCGGGGATGTCGACCCACAGGTCGCGCGGGAACGAGACAACGAGGGTCCGCTTCGTATCCGGCTCGAGGTGCACGACCATCATGGTGTCGGAGCGCTGACCGCCCTCGGTGTTCTTGCTACCGAATGCCTTCTCGTCGGCGCCGGTCGAGACGAAGGCCCGCGTGTCGGAGCCGATGATGAGGAAGTTCCCTCCCTTGGCCGACCCCTCGGCAGTCGCGACGTTCACGCGGGCGACACTGTCGAGCTTCGTGTCGATCACATAGTTGACGGTGACGATCGCACCGGCCATGAAGGCGATCGCGACGACCAGCGCAATCGCGAACCGTGAGACGAAGGCGCGAGCGAACGACGTCGAGCGATGTTCGCGCACGACGCCACGCTACCGTTCGAGACCGTCGATCTGACATCGCGCTGACGACGCGCCCCCACCGCACGGGAGCGCTCACCCGCCCATTCGGGCGGGCTCGTTCGGGGTGGTCGAACCAGGCGCACCAAGGAACCTGACCGGCCGTTCCCCGGGGGTGGTGTCAGGCTTGGTACCGTCTCTGCGCACGGCCGAGACAACGACCTGACAAATGGGTACGAGGAGAAGCGTAATGACGACCGGCACTGTGAAATGGTTCAACTCCGAGAAGGGCTTCGGCTTCATCGCTCGCGAAGAGGGCGATGACGTTTTCGTGCACTTCTCGGCGATCGAGGGAACGGGATACAAGTCCCTCGAGGAGGGTCAGAAAGTCGAGTTCGAGGTTGGTCCCGGCCGTAAGGGCGACGAAGCGCGCAACGTACGGGTGATCTGAGGCGAGACGGGGCGTCGGCTCAGTCGATCGGGACCGGCGCCCCGGCCCGCTCCATGCACTGCACGTCGAACCAGATCGGCAGCAGGAACTTCACATAGAACGCCCGTACGACGAGGTCCCCCGTGACGAGGTCGTCGTAGTCCTTGATCTGCACTCGATCATCACGCGCTTGGGCCTGCCTGCACCGCTCGAGCAGCACGTCGACGTCTGCCCGCGTCTGCTGGAACAGCCCAAGATGGTCATAGCCAGGTGAGCTCATGGGTCGGCTGCTCTCGGCGAGCAGCACGAAATCACCGCCCGTGCCCGTGAGCAGGATGTGGGTGAGCTGGCCGACAACCTCGGTGTCGATGCCCGTCCACCCGAACACGGTGCCGTAGAAGTCGTCGACCTCCTTGCGGAACGCATCGTCGAGTGTGCCGCGCGGAAAGGTCAGCTCCATGTGGTTCAGCCGCATGCGCATGGAAACCAGCGTACCGGTGACCGCGGACGGCCGATGAGCAAACGCGAGTGCTCAGTTGAGCGCGGGATCGGCGGGGAATCCTGCGAACACACTCACCCGGCCCGGCTGACGCTTCAGCACGCCACGCCAGAGCTTCTCCGGCTCGGCGATCCACAGGTCGTGCTCGTCGCGCTCGACGACGAACCATCCGCTCGCGGCGACCTCGCCGTCGAGCTGGCCCGGGCCCCAACCCGCATGGCCCGCGAAGACCCGAGCCGATCGCACCGCAGGCACGATCTCGCTCGGATCACGCTCCAGGTCGACAGTCCCAAGATCGCTGGTCCCGAAATCGTCGTAGAGCGCGGCGAACCCGACCGGCTCCTCGGGAATCGGCCGTTCCGACAACGGGTGGGTGCGGCGAGCGAGACCGATCGCCGACTCCGGTTGCACCGGACCGCCGAAGAAGACCACGCCGGGCTCGGCGGCGAGCGGCGCCCACGCGGGGAGCACGGTGTCGACCGTGCTTCCCGTCGGGCGGTTCAGCACAACCCCGAGCGCTCCCTCGACGTGGTGCTCGAGGACCAGCACGACGGTGCGGAAGAAGCTCGGGTCCTCGAGATCCGGGGTGGCAACGAGCAGTCGTCCGCGCAGCGACCTGGTCACCGTGCCACCCCATCACGCTCGTTCAGTACGACGGGCTCCGTCCATGCGCACCACTGGACGCGGCGCTGATGAGCAGGCTCACGAGGATGCCGAGGGGCAGCGCGCCCCAGTAGCTCACGTTCGCGCCGACGTTGCCGAGGAACAGCATCAACAGCCACGTCGCCGGGAACGTCAAGATCAAGAACAGGATGAAGACCAGCGCCAAACCGGCCAGGCCTTCGAAGAATCCCTTCACCACACACCTCCAGAGAGCACGAGCAATGGGCCCGATCCTCGCACAGGCGGACCGTTCGAGTCGGGAGCCTTGGTCGTTCGCGGGTGCGTTCAGTCGAGATCAAGGTGCAGCATCCGGATCGCGTTGCCCCGCACGATCTTGTGGATCGTCT
>Ga0209048_10004178_pt1 | contig 13855 bp, 15 predicted proteins | sample FrelakmetCRP12CR_FD_187146 | JGI IMG/M metagenome (GOLD analysis project Ga0209048, IMG submission 187146) | Freshwater lake sediment microbial communities from the University of Notre Dame, USA, for methane emissions studies - CRP12 CR (SPAdes)... | ecosystem: Environmental > Aquatic >... | reverse complement strand
CGGCCAAGCGCACCACCACGGCCAAGAAGGCCACCACGGCGCGCAAGGCTCCGGCCAAGCGCACCACCACGGCCAAGAAGGCCACCACGGCGCGCAAGGCTCCGGCCAAGCGCACGACGACGGCGCGCAAGGCTCCGGCCAAGCGCACGACGACGGCGCGCAAGGCACCCGCCAAGCGTGCGACGACGGCCGTGGCCACCGGCGCGCCCCGCCCGGTCACGACGGCCTGACCGGGTCCGCTCACCGACCGGGCCCGTCCGGGCCGCTCTCCTGACCGCGCGGCGCCGTCTGGATCTCGAGATGGTCCGGCGCGGCCTGGCCGCGAGCCGGGAGGCGGCGCAGGCGGCGATCGCGGAGGGCCGGGTCACGGTCGGCGGTGCGCCCGCGGACAAGCCCGCCCGTCTGGTGGGCGCCGGTGATGCCGTGAGAGTCGCACCTGCCGAACGGGCGTGGGTCAGCCGGGGTGGGCTCAAGCTCGACGCGGCGCTGACCCGATGGGGAATCGACGTCGCCGGCCGGCGCTGCCTTGACGCGGGTGCGTCAACGGGCGGATTCACCGACGTGCTGCTCGGACGCGGCGCCGCGTCGGTCTGTGCGGTGGACGTCGGTCACGGCCAGCTCCACGACCGGCTCCGCAGGGACCCCCGCGTCACCGCCGTCGACCGCACGAACATCCGGCTGGTCGAGCTGGCCGACCTCGGGGGGCGGGCGTTCGACATCGTCGTGGCCGACCTGTCGTTCATCTCCCTTCGCACCGTCACCCCACGCCTGGCCGGCGACCTCGCCGCCGAGCAGGCCGACCTGGTCTGGCTCGTGAAGCCCCAGTTCGAAGCCGGACGGGAGGCCGCGGCGGCCGGTCGGGGCGTCATCCGGGATCCGGACGTGTGGCGATCAGCCCTGGTCGGCGTGGGTTGCGCCCTCCGGTCCGAGGGAGCGGCGATCATGGGGGTCATGACCTCTCCGGTGCGGGGTGCCGACGGCAACGTCGAGTTCGTGATGTGGGCCCGCGCGCATGTCGCCGAGGCGGACCCCGACACCGTCCGTCCCCACCCTCGACGGGAAGCCGGGGTGGGCCAGCCGGGGGAGGATCACCTCGAGCACCTCGTCGACGCTGCACTGGCTGTCGTGGGGGACGGGCGGTGACCACGATCGGCCTCATCGTCCATCACGGCCGGCAGCTGGCCGGCCAGCTGGCGCTGGACGCCGCCGGCTGGCTGGAGGGGGAGGGGCACGAGGTCCGGGTCCTCGCCAGCGACGCGCAGGCGATCGGCGTGCTGGTGCCGTGGGCCCTGGCCGACGAGCGGTTCGCCGACGGGCTCGGACTGGCCGTGAGCATCGGCGGGGACGGGACGATGCTGCGGACCGTCCGACTGGTGAGCCATGCCGGGACGCCGGTGCTGGGGGTCAACGTCGGGCACCTGGGCTACCTGACCGAGGTCGAGGCCGGCCTGTGGCGCGAGGCGCTGCTGCGCGTGCTGGCCGGGGAGTACGAGGTCGAGGAGCGCATGACCCTCGACGTCGCGCTCGTCGGTCCCGACGGACCGACCTCCGTCGCCCGCACCGCGCTCAACGACGCGGTCGTCGAGAAGCTGGAGGCCGGGCACACGGTGAGGGTCGGGGTGAGCATCAGCCACAAGACCGCCATCAGCTACGCCGCCGACGCCCTGATCGTGGCGACGCCCACGGGGTCCACCGCGTACAGCCTCTCCGCCGGTGGCCCGCTGCTCAGCCCCCGTCTCGACGCGCTGCTCGTCACGCCGGTGGCGCCCCACTCGCTGTTCGGCCGGTCGATGGTGCTGGCACGCGACGAAGTGGTCCACGTCGAGGTCCTCGCCGGGTCGGCCATCCTGGGCGTTGACGGCCAGCACTGCGGCCACCTGACGACGGGTGACGTGGTGGAGTGCCGCGCCAGCGCCCGCCCCGCCCGCCTCGTGAGCTTCGGCGAGCGCGACTTCTGGCAGATCCTCAAGACCAAGTTCGGCCTCAACGGCTCCTGAGGGCGGCGCGATCGTGCTCGTGGAGCTCACCGTCCGGGACCTCGGGGTCATCGACGACCTGACCCTCGTCCTCGGCCCGGGGATGACCGCAGTCACCGGCGAGACCGGCGCCGGCAAGACGCTGGTGGTCGAGGCGATCGAGCTGCTCGTCGGCGGGCGACCCGACGCCGTGATGGTCCGCCCCGGCGCGGCGGAGGCCTGGGTCGAGGGCCGCTTCACCACGGACGACGGCGAGGAGGTGATCCTGGCCCGGGCGATCCCGGGCGAGGGTCGGAGCCGGGCCTATGTGGACGGGCGGATGGCACCGGTCGCGAGCCTCGCGGAGTGGGGCGCCCGGCTCGTCGACCTGCACGGCCAGCACGCCCACCAGTCACTCCTCGCCCCCGCCGTGCAGCGGGGCGCCCTCGACGCGTTCGCCGGCGTCGACCGGGGACCGCTCGAGGCCGCCCGGGCGCGGGTGCGGGCCGCCGACGAGGCCCTGGCCGAGCTCGGGGGGGACGCGAGGGCCCGGGCGCGTGAGGTGGACCTGCTGCGCTACCAGATGGGCGAGCTCGAGGCCGCCCATCTCGACGACCCCCACGAGGACGTGGAGCTCGAGCGCCGGGAAGCGGTGCTCGCCCAGGCGGGGGCCTGGCGAGCGGCGGCTGCCGCGGCGCACGAGGCGATCGAGGGTGACGGCGGGGCGAGCGAGGCCGTCGGCGGCGCGGTCGCGCTGCTGCGCGGCCGTGGCGCGGGCGTGACCGCCGGGAGCGATGGTGGGCCCTTCGCTGCCGTCGCCGAGCGGCTCGCGGCGGTCGCCGCCGAGCTCAGCGACGTCGCCCTCGACCTGCGTGACGCCGGGGAGTCGATCCCGGACGACCCCGGGGAACTGGCCGCGGTCCAGGCCCGACGGCACGCGCTCCGCGAACTGCGCCGCAAGTACGGCGAGACCCTCGCCGACGTGATCGCCTACACCAGGGAGGTCGGGTCCCGTCTCGCCGAGCTCGAGTCCTACGAGGAGCGGGCCGCGACGATCGAGGCCGAGCGGTCCCGGGCGGAGGCGGACATGGCCACGGCGGCCGCCGAGATCGCGGCGTGCCGCCGGGCCGCGGCCCCGAGGCTCGCCCAGGCCGTGGCCCGCCACCTCCACGACCTGGCGTTGCCGCGAACCGGGGCGAGCCGGTGCTGCCCCTCACCAAGGTGGCCTCCGGAGGGGAGCTGGCGCGCACGATGCTCGCGGCCCGCCTGGTCCTGACCGCCGGACCCCCGACGCTCGTGTTCGACGAGGTGGACGCGGGCATCGGAGGGGAGGCCGCGGTGGCGGTGGCGCGGGCCCTCGCGGGCCTCGCCCGGGAGCCCGGCCGCCAGGTGCTCGTCGTGACCCACCTGCCCCAGGTGGCGGCCGTCGCCGACGCCCACGTGGCGGTGGCGAAGGAGGTGGTCAGGGACCGCACCGTCGCCCGGGCCGTCCTGGTGATCGGCGAGGACCGGGTGCGGGAGATCAGCCGGATGCTGTCGGGGCGTCCCGACAGCGAGTCGGCGCGCTCGCACGCCGCCGAGCTCCTCGCGGCGGCCGTGGCGGAGGCCGGCCCCGCCGCCGGCGGTCGGCGCGGTCGAGGCGGTCAGGGTGCTCAGGGTGCTCAGGGTGGTCGGGACGGACGGGACGGACGGGACGGACGGGACGGCGGGCATGGCGCGGTCGGGGCGGGCTCGCCCGACGGTCGCGGGGGGCGCGCCAGTACGAAGCGACCTCCTGGGTGAGATACCACTGGCGCGCTCCTCGTCGGGGGTCCTTGATCACCACCGGGGCGTCGCGACCGTGCCCGCCACCGGTGCGGCCGGGCCAGCGCGTCCCGCTTCCTACACTCGGACCCCGATGGAGCTGACCGCACCCGAGGCCCGTGTGCTGGGGTGCCTGCTGGAGAAGCAGCTGGCGACCCCGCAGTACTACCCCATGACCCTGAACGCCCTCGTGGCCGCGTGCAACCAGACCTCGAGCCGTGACCCGGTGGTGAGCTACGCCGACGAGGAGGTGGGGGCGGCGATCTCGGGCCTGCGGGCCAGGGGGATCGCCAGGGTCGTCCACCAGACCGGCCAGCGGGCCGACAAGTTCCGCCAGGCCCTGGAGGACGTGTGGGGACTCGACGAGCAGCACCGGGCGGTGCTCGCCGTCCTGCTGCTGCGGGGCCCGCAGACGGCGGCCGAGCTGCGCACCCGCACCGAGCGCCTCACCCGGTTCGACGCGGTGGCCGAGGTGGAGGAGGTGCTCGGACTCCTGGCAGGACGCGAGGAACCGCTGGTCCGGCGCCTCGAGCGTGCCCCGGGCCAGAAGGAGGCCCGATGGGTCGAGCTGTTGAGCGCCACGGCCGTGAACCAGGCGCCGGTGGCGGCCCCGCCGGGCGTCTCGGAGGTGGGCGAGGCGCCCTGGGGGGTGACGGCGACCTCCCCCGTGCCCGCCGGGGCGGGCAGTGCCGGCCCGGCGGCCACCGCCGGCCCAGCGGGGATGGCGGGCCCAGCGGGCACGGCCGGCCCGGCGGGCACCGCCGGCCCAGCGGCCACCGCCGGCCCAGCGGGGATAGCGAGCCCAGCGGCCCCTGCCACACAGCCGGATCCGCACACCGCCGCCACCGCGGCGACGATCGCCGGACCCGCCGCTGCGGGGGATCTCCCGGTGGGGCGGCTGCAGGCCGAGATCGAGGCCCTGCGCTCGGAGGTGGTGGCCCTCGTGGCCGAGATGGCCCGGCTGCGCTCCGACGTGGCGGAGGTGCGTGAGCTGCTGGCGTGACGCGCCGGTGCCGCGACGGGCGGACGGCGGCACGGCCGGGAGGCCGGCGGGCGCGGGGACCGGGTGGGAGGACGATGCCCGGATCGCGGTCCCCCCTGGGGTAACCTCGGTTGGCCGACGCGCGGGCGGTGGCCGTTTGGAGGTGCGTTGACCAAGCACATCTTCGTGACGGGCGGTGTGTCGAGCTCCCTCGGCAAGGGCCTCTCGGCCTCCTCGCTCGGCCGGCTCCTGAAGTCCCGGGGCGTCCGGGTCACGATGCAGAAGCTCGACCCGTACATCAACGTCGATCCGGGCACGATGAACCCGTTCGAGCACGGCGAGGTCTTCGTGACCGACGACGGGGCCGAGACCGACCTCGACCTGGGCCACTACGAGCGCTTCATCGACGAGAACCTCCACGGCGACTCCAACGCAACCACCGGCTCGATCTACCGCAGCGTCATCGCCGCCGAGCGCCGGGGCGACTACCTCGGACGCACGGTGCAGGTGATCCCCCACATCACCAACGAGATCAAGGGGCGCATCAAGCGCCTGGCCACCGACGACGTCGACGTCGTCATCACCGAGGTCGGCGGCACGGTCGGCGACATCGAGATCCTGCCGTTCCTCGAGGCGATCCGCCAGATGCGCAAGGACGTCGGCCGGGACAACGTGCTCTACATCCACGTGACCCTCGTCCCGTACCTGGGCCCCTCGGGCGAGCAGAAGACCAAGCCCACCCAGCACTCGGTGACCGAGCTCCGGAGCCGGGGCATCCAGCCCGACGTGATCGTGTGCCGGAGCGACCGACCGATCTCCGACGGCCTGAAGCGCAAGATCTCCAACCTGTGCGACGTGCCCATGGAGGCCGTCGTCAGCGCCATCGACGCCTCGTCGATCTACGAGATCCCCCTCGTGCTCCACGAGGAGGGACTCGACGACTACGTGTGCCGGCTGCTCGGCTTCACGACGACGGCCGGCTTCGCGCCGGTCCCGGACCTGGCCGCGTGGGAGGCCCTGGTGCACCGCTCGGAGGCGGCGACGAACCCGGTGCGGATCGGCATCGTCGGCAAGTACGTCGACCTCCCCGACGCCTACCTGTCGGTGGTGGAGGCGCTCCGCCACGGGGGCTTCCACGTGGGGGCCAAGATCGAGATCGACTGGGTCCAGGCCGAGGACGTCGAGGGGCTGCTGACGGCGGGCCGGCTCGGGCACCTCGACGGGATCGTCATCCCGGGCGGCTTCGGTCCCCGGGCCATCGAGGGCAAGATCGCCGCGGCCGGGTTCGCCCGGGAGCAGGGGATCCCGTGCCTGGGCCTCTGCCTGGGTCTCCAGGTCATGGTGATCGACTTCGCCCGCAACGTGGCCGGGCTGGCCAACGCCAACTCCCGGGAGTTCGATCCCCAGAGCCCGCACCTCGTCATCGACCTCATGGACGAGCAGCAGGACGTGGTCGAGATGGGCGGCACCATGCGTCTCGGCGCCTACATCGCCAAGCTCGACCCCCGCTCGGCGGTCGCCGACCTCTACGGCGAGACGGTCGTGTCCGAGCGGCACCGCCACCGCTACGAGGTGAGCACCCGGTACCGGCGCAGGCTCGAGGCCGGCGGCCTCGCCTGCTCGGGCACCTCACCCGACGGGCGCCTGGTGGAGTTCATCGAGCTGCCCGCCCACCCGTTCTGGGTCGGGACGCAGGCGCACCCGGAGTTCAAGAGCCGGCCGGACCGGGCCCACCCCCTGTTCCGCGGCCTGGTGGCCGCCGCCCTCGCCCGGGCCGAGGGCCGGGCCCCGAGGCTGCTCGACATGGACACCCTCACCCCCCTCCCGAGCGCGTCCGCCGATCTGCCCCTCGGGTGAGCGGGTTCCGTCAGCTCGGATCACGGGATCTCCACGCCTGGCGGGTCTTCCGCCTGGTGGAGGCGGACTTCGAGTCGCCGTCGGGCCAGAAGTTCACGCGCACGTTCCTCCACCATCCCGGGGCTGTCGGCGTCGTCGCCGTGGACGGCGACGACGTGGTGCTCGTGCGCCAGTACCGACCCGCCCTCGGACGGGAGCTGCTGGAGGTGCCGGCCGGAACGCTCGACGAGGAGGGCGAGGAGCCCGACGCCTGCGCCGTGCGCGAGCTCGCCGAGGAGATCGGCGCCACGGCCTCGTCGCTCGTCCACCTGACGACCTACGCCGTGGCGGCCGGGGTCAGCAGCGAGTGGCTCCACCTCTTCCTGGCCACCGGACTCAGCTTCGGCGAACGGGAGGCCCACGGGATCGAGGAGCAGAACATGACCGTCGAGCGACTGGCCCTCGCCGACGTCGACGCCGCGATCGCGGACGGCCGGGTGTCGGACGCCAAGACGATCATCGGGCTGCTTCTCGCCAGGAGCCACCTGGGTCGATGACCGGCGGCCCGGCCGGTGCGGGAGCGGCTCAGAGCGGGGGCTGATCGATGATCAGGCCCTTGCCGTCGGGGTCGTCGACTGTGAAGGAGCGGCCACCCATGGCGCGTCCTGGATGGCGTCCGTGACGGCCACTCCCGCCGCCGAGACCGCGGCGTAGGTCGCCTCGAGGTCGTCGACGCTGATCACGAGCCCCTGCAACGATCCGGGCGTCATGGCGGGGAGCCAGGTGACCAGGGTGATCGAGGTCTCGGCACCGGCAGGGCGCAGCTGCACCCACCGCATGTCCGGGCCCATGGGGCTCTCGTCGACGAGCTCGAAGCCCAGGGCGTCGCGATAGAAGGCCAGGGACCGGTCCTGGTCGGCGACCGGGATCGAGACCACGGAGAGGTGGGCCATGTTCCCGATGGTGCCCACGTCGTCGAGCCGGTGCCGAACGCCGGCGATCGCGACCGTGACCGCTACCCTGACCGTCGTGCGTGTCGGCGTGCCCACCGAGACCAAGACGGCCGAGGCGAGGGTGGCGCTGACGCCCGACGGGGCTCGGGAGCTTCAGCTGCACGGCCACGAGGTCCTCGTGCAGTCGGGCGCGGGCGTCGGCTCGTCGATCGGCGATGACGAGTTCGCCGCCGCCGGGGCCACGATCGTGGCCGATGCGGCGAGCGCCTGGGGCGCTGAGCTGGTGGTCAAGGTGAAAGAGCCCCAGGCCGGTGAGGTCGGGTTCCTTCGCGACGACCTCGTGCTGTTCACCTACCTGCACCTGGCCGCCTACCCGGAGGTGGCGAAGGCCCTGCTCGCGGCCGGCACCACGGCCCTGGCCTACGAGACCGTGCAACTCCGGGACGGCTCGCTCCCGCTGCTGGCCCCGATGAGCGAGGTGGCCGGCCGTATGGCGACCCAGGTCGGTGCCCACTACCTCGAGGCCGAGAACGGGGGCCGTGGGGTGCTCCTGGGCGGCGCCCCGGGCGTCCGCTCCGCCCGGGTGGTGGTGCTCGGGGCCGGCAACGTCGGTTGGAACGCGGCCTGGATCGCCCAGGGCATGCAGGCCGAGGTCCTGCTCCTCGACCGCAACCTCGACCGCCTCCGGTGGGTGGATCAGATCCACCAGGGCCGCATCCAGACGCTCGCGTCCAACCGGGCCGCGGTCGACCGGGCCGTGGCCGAGGCGGACCTCGTGATCGGCGCGGTCCTCGTGGCCGGGGGGCGCGCCCCGGTGGTCGTCACCGAGGAGATGGTCGCCGGCATGCGGACCGGGGCGGTGATCGTCGACGTCGCCGTCGACCAGGGCGGATGCGTGGAGACCACCCACGAGACCACCCACGCCGACCCCGTCTTCGTCGTCCACGACGTCCTCCACTACGCGGTGGGGAACATGCCGGGGGCCGTGCCCCACACCTCGACCTACGCCCTGACCAACGCCACCCTGCCCTACGTCCTCCAGCTGGCCGACCTCGGGGTGGCCGGGGCGGTCGCCCGCGACGCGGCGCTGCAGGGGGGCCTGACCACGGTGGCCGGCCGGCTCACCAACCCGGCGGTCGGCGAGGCGCTCGGCATCGACGCCGCCGACCCCACGAGCGTGCTGGGGTCATGGTGAGGGCGCGCGGCGGGCGGGACACGACGGCACCGGCGGCGGCGCGACACGGGCCCGGGCGCCCGCTGTCCCGGGATGCCGAGGAGTACCTGTCGTGGCTCACGGTCGAGCGGGGCAGGGCCGCCAACACCGTGGCGGCCTACCGGCGCGACCTGCTGGCCTACGAGGGATGGCTGGCCGAGCGGGGGTTGGCCGTGGGCGACGTGACCGAGGCGGTGGTCGAGGACTACATCGCCCACCTGCGGGGCTCGGGCCGGCGACCGTCCTCGGTCGCCCGGGCCCTGTCGGCGGTCCGCAACCTGCACCGGTTCCTCGTCGACGAGGGCACCACCGGGATCGACCCGACCGGTGACGTCGCCTCGCCCCGGATCCCCCAGGGGCTGCCGAAGGCGCTGACCGAGGACGAGGTGGCGAGCCTGCTCGCCGCCGTGGTCGGCGACGAGCCGGCGGCCCGCCGGGACCGGGCGCTCCTCGAGCTCCTCTACGGCACCGGCCTGCGCATCTCGGAGGCGGTCGGGCTGTCCCTCGGCGACGTGGATCTCGAGAGCCGCATGCTGCGGGCGTTCGGCAAGGGGTCCAGGGAGCGGTTGGTCCCCGTCGGCCGGATGGCCCGGGAGGCGCTGGCGGCGTGGCTGTCGCCCGCCGGCCGGGGTCGCCTCGTCCCCGAGCGGTGGGCGCGGCGCGGCGACGCCGAGGCCGTGTTCCTCAACACCCGGGGTGGGCGCCTGTCCCGTCAGGGAGCCTGGGGGATCGTCCACCACTACGGACAGCGGGTGGGGCTGGGCGAGCGGCTCACGCCCCACGTCCTGCGCCACAGCTGCGCGACCCACATGCTCGACCACGGCGCCGACATCCGGGTCGTCCAGGAGCTCCTGGGGCACGCATCGATCTCGACGACCCAGCTCTACACGAAGGTGTCCACCCAGCGGCTCCGCAGCGTCTACGACGCGGCCCACCCCCGGGCCCGCCCGCGCCCCTGATGGCCCGCAGGCCGGAACGGACCCGTCGGGGCTTCCGAGCGGGTACCGTTTGCCCCCATGGCAGGAGACCTGGTTCTCTCGGATGTGCGGGCGGCGCTCGAAGCCGAGCGCGACGAGCTGCAGCGGCAGCTCGCGGCCCTCGGGGTGGGGGCGACCGCTGGTGACTACGACGCCAACTTCGCCGACTCGAGCCAGGTGACAGCTGAGCGTGGGGAGGCCGAGGCGCTCGCCACCACGCTCAAGGAGACGCTGAACGACGTCGAACGGGCGCTGGGCAAGCTCGACGCCGGGACCTACGGGTCGTGCGAGTCGTGCGGCCAGCCCATCGGCGAACCTCGCCTCGAGGCCATGCCGACGGCCCGCCAGTGCATCACCTGCGCCTCCCGGCGCTGAGCCCCGGCGTCTCCTCCCTGGGGTGGCGGCCCGCGGCCGAGCCGCCGGCGCCGACCGATTCGACGCGGGCCGAGCCCGACCCCGGCCCCGCGCCGGGGCCCGGGGGGTCGCACCTGGTGCGCCGCTTCGTCGGCGCGCTCCGGCCCGGCGGTCCGCCATCGGCCCGCGAGGCGTGGGTCGCCGGTCTGCTGGGGTCGGGGGAGCTGGTCCTCTGGGGCCGGATGTCGGGGCCCGACCGCCGGCACGGCGTCGCCGTGGCCCGCCGGGCCGAGGCGCTGCTGGGGGGCGCCAGCGGTCCCGCGGCGGGGTCCTCCCCGGGGGTTCCCCCGCCGTCTCCCGGGCTGTCCGCCGGGTCCTGGCCGGGGTCCGGGGCGGGGTCCCCCTCGGGCTCCGGGGCGGGGTCCCCCTCGGGCTCCAACGACCCCGGCGTCGTCGACCCCGGCGTCGTCGACCCCGGCGTCATCGACCCCGGCGTCGTCGACCGCGCCGTGCTGGCCGCTGCCCTGCTGCACGACGTGGGCAAGGTCGCCTCGGGGCTCGGCACCCTGGGCCGGGTCCCGGCCACGCTCCTCGGCACGGCCGGGGGGCGGTCGCGGGCGGCGGCGTGGGCCAGCCGCCCCGGCGGTGCCCGCAGCCGGGTCGGCCGCTACCTGCTCCACGCGCCCCTGGGGGCGTCGATGCTGGAGGAGGCGGGCGCCGACCCGCTGACCGTGGCGTGGGCCCGTGAGCACCATCTGCCCGCTCGGTCCTGGACGGTGCCGGGCGCCGTCGGCGCGGCCCTGAAGGCGGCGGACGACGACTGAGGCCACCGGTCCGCCGGTGCCGGGGCCCGGCGGGCAGCCCTGCCCCGGCAGCAGCCCTGGCGTCGCAGCGGCCCTGCCGTGGCGTCGGCCCCGCCCCGGCAGCAGCCCTGCCGTAGCATCGGCGGCGTGCTCACGTGGCCCGAGGATCCCGGTCCGCCGTGGTCCCGGCCGATGGCGGGCCGCTGGGAGGCGGGCATGGTCGACAGCCCCGCGCTGGCCGGGAACCCGCTCGGTGACCCCGCCCGCCGGCCGGTGTGGGTGTACCTGCCCCCGGGCTATGACCGCGACCCCGAGGCCCGGTGGCCGGCCGCGTACCTGTTGCGGGGCTTCACCGGGCAGCTCGACATGTGGGCCAACCGGCGGGCGTTCACGCCCACGTTCCCCGAGCAGGTGGACGCCCTGTTCGCAGCCGGTGACGTCGCGGGGGTCGTGGTGGTCCTCGTCGACGCCTGGACCCGTCTCGGCGGCGCCCAGTACCTCGACAGCGTGGCCGTCGGCCGTTACTCGACCTACCTGTGCGACGACCTCGTCGGATGGGTCGACGCCACCTACCGGACGGTCGCCTCCCCGGGCGCACGGGCGGCCGTCGGGCACTCCTCCGGCGGCTACGGGGCCGTCGTCAACGCCCTCCTGCGGCCGGACGTGTGGGGCGCGGTCGGGTGCCACGCGGGCGACGCCCTGTTCGAGTGCTGCTACCTGCCCGACATCCCGGCCGCCGCCCGCATCCTGGCGTCCGAGTACGGCGGGTCCTGGGACGCCTGGTGGGCGGACGTGGCCGGGCGGGGCCTGGGTTCGACGGAGTCGGACTTCACGCTGGTCAACCTGTGGGCCATGGCGGCCTGCTACTCGCCGAGCCCCGGTGGGGGCGTGGACCTGCCGTTCGCGCCGGACGGGCGACTGCGGCCCGAGGTGTGGGAGCGCTGGCTGGCCTGGGACCCCGTGCGGATGATCCCGACCCGCGCCGACGCGGCCCGCTCCTGGCGGGCGGTGTGGGTCGACGGCGGGACCCGGGACGAGGCCTACCTCGACCTCGGTGCCCGGGCCCTGCGCACCGCCCTGGCCGACGCGGGCGTGACGGAGGAGCGCGTCGGCTTCGAGCTGCACGGGGGCAGGCACGGCAACCAGGAGGGCCGGTTCCTCGTCAGCTTGGCCTTCCTGGCCGACCGCCTCGACCGGGCCCCCGGGCCGACCTGATGCCGCGGCTGCGCCAGGTGGCGCTGGTCGCCGCCGATCTGGAGGCGGCCTGCGGCGCGCTGGGCGAGGCCCTGGGCGTGGGGGAGCCCTTCGCCGATCCCGGCGTGGCCGAGTTCGGTCTCCGCAACGCGGTGTTCGCGGTGGGCGACACGTTCATCGAGGTGGTGTCCCCGGTGCGAGAGGGCACCACGGCCGGCCGCTACCGGGCACGCCTCGGCGGGGACGGCGGGTACATGGTGCTCGTCCAGGTGGACGACACCGCCGCGGCGCGGGCCCGGGCGGCGGCGGCCGGGGTCCGGATCGCGTGGTCGATCGACCTGCCGGACATCTCGGGCACCCATCTGCACCCGGGTGACCTCGGAGGGTGCCTGCTCTCGCTGGACACGCCGTCGCCGGCCGGGTCCTGGCGGTGGGGCGGGCCGGGGTGGAACGCCCGCCAGGGCAACCGGTGGGTGACGGGCCTGCATGGGGCCAGGATCGCCGCTCCCGACCCCGGGGTGACCGCCACCCGGTGGGGCCGGGTCCTCGATGTCGCGCCGATCGCACCGCGTCAGGGCACCGACGCCTGGGTGGTGCCCCTCGACGGCGGCCTGCTCGCCTTCGAGCCGTCCCCCGGCGGCCCCGACCGGCTGGTCGGCTTCGACGTCGGGATCGGCGGCGAGGCCGGTGGCGGTCGCGGCGCCGCCCGGGGGGCGACCGTCGCGCTGCTGGGCTGCGAGGTCCGCTTCGTCGGGCCCGCCCGAGCCGGCCCGCGCCCGCCGTAGGGCCGTCACCTGGGCCTCGCCCGGGCCTATCCCGGGCCTATCCCGGGCCCGGGCCCGGCGTGCCAGACTGCGCCGATGACCGACCGGGTGACCTGCTCCATCGACGCCGGCGTGGCCGATGTCCGCCTGAACCGCCCGGACAAGCTGAACGCCCTCGACCCCGCCATGTTCGCCGCCCTCGATGCCATGGGCGAGCGCCTCAAGGCGGAGAAGGGCCTGCGGGTGGTCGTGCTGTCCGGCGAGGGGCGGGGGTTCTGCGCCGGCCTCGACTTCGGCTCGTTCCAGGCCATGGCTGGCGGGGAACGGCTCGGCGAGGACATCCCGGAGGGCAACGCCGGCCTGGTGAAGGAGGGCCGCATCACCCACGTGGGCCAGCAGGTCTCGTGGGTGTGGCAGGAGCTTCCCGTGCCGGTCATCGCCGCCGTCCACGGCGTCGCCCTGGGCGGTGGCATCCAGATCGCGCTCGGGGCCGACATCCGCATCGTGGCCCCCGACGTGAAGATGAGCGTGCTCGAGATCCGCTGGGGCCTCGTGCCCGACATGACCGGCACCGTGACGCTCAGCCGGCTCGTGCGGCCCGACGTGGCCAAGGAGCTGGCCATGACCGGACGCATGGTCGACGGGGAGGAGGCCGTCCGGATCGGCCTGGCCACGCGGGTGTCGGCGACGCCGCACGAGGATGCCATGGGGCTGGCCCGGTCGATCGCCGCGAGCAGCCCGGGGGCGGTGCGCGGCGTGAAGCACCTGTTGGACCACGCCCGCCTCGCGACGGTGGCCGAGCAGTTCGCCGAGGAACGCCGGGTCATCGGCTCCCTCGTCGGCTCGCCCGACCAGCGCGAGGCCGTCGCCGCGTACTTCGAGCAGCGGCCCCCCCGGTTCGCCGACTGAACCGGGACCGTCGGCCGGTCTCCGCCCGGCGGGCACTGAACCGGGACCGTCGGCCGGTCTCCGCCCGGCGGGCACTGAACCGGGACCGTCGGCCGGTCTCCGCCCGGCGGGC
>Ga0209048_10004177_pt1 | contig 13856 bp, 10 predicted proteins | sample FrelakmetCRP12CR_FD_187146 | JGI IMG/M metagenome (GOLD analysis project Ga0209048, IMG submission 187146) | Freshwater lake sediment microbial communities from the University of Notre Dame, USA, for methane emissions studies - CRP12 CR (SPAdes)... | ecosystem: Environmental > Aquatic >... | reverse complement strand
GGGGAATGTCTTCCCAGGTGGGCAACTTTCCAGCTTTGCAGCGCATCGTCATCTTGCACCATCCCAAGGCTGGAAAGGGCTTGTTTTTCGATTTGATCGAGTTGGTCGAGCATAAACCCTCCATTACATATTCTGCACTAGGTTTCACGCGGCACGGTTCCGGTTTTGCGGAGCTCGTAAATTCGATAGCTGGCTCTGCAACCTGATTTATTAAGCAAAAAATCCCGCCCAGCAAAGGGACGGGACAAATTTCCCGCGGTACCACCCTCATTGGCCACAGTGAGTGGCCCACTCTGAAACCAACGACTGGATAAAGATCTATCGGCCAGTGATTGGCTCACCCATATAACGCTGGGGCTGCGGCCCAAACTACTAAAAGTGCTGTTATTACCAACCACAAGTTAGCACCAGACAGGTGGCATGCAACACTTCATTCACTTAGGCAGCTCCGGAGGGAACTTCGGCCAGTTTCTGCCGGGCGAGGGTCTCAGTCTTTGCCCTGCGCTTCCCTGTCAGCTTTCCTGGCTTACTTTCCTCCATCAACGCCATTTCAGTTCAGTTATTGACCTATTATCCCCCAAACACGACTTCTGTCAAGGTAAATATCTTCATTGCGTTTTGTGCGGCTCGTTAGGTGAGCTACACAAAACGCAAAAGTTGGGAGAAACGTCAATCTTCGCGGCTGCGTAGGTGAGGGAAGAGGATCACCTCACGGATATTGGAGCTATCGGTCATCAGCATCATCAGGCGGTCGACCCCCAAGCCAAAACCGCCCATAGGGGGCATGCCATAGCGCATGGCGCGTAAATAATCCTCATCCATTGGATGGCGTTCTTCGTCTTCTGCAGCGTATTCTCGTCCCATCACCAGGAAGCGCGCTTCCTGGTCCAGCGGGTCGTTAAGCTCGGTGAAGGCATTGCACAGCTCCGCCCCCGCTACAAATCCTTCAAACCGCTCTACGATTTGCGGATTCCCTGGCAAGCTCTTTGCCAGCGGCGAGATATCGCGCGGGTAGTTGTAAAGAAAAGTGGGTTGGATCAGAGTAGGCTCGAGGAAATCGCCTAGCAAAGAATCAATCAACTTCCCACGCGGTGCGTTCGGATCGGGCTGCAAGCCTTTGTGGCGCATCGCCTCTGACAGACTTTGTGCAGTGGTGTGCTGGCGGATATCGATACCGGTGGTCTCGAGCAACCCATCACGCAATTCCAGACGCCGCCAAGGCGGCTCCAGGTTTATCTCATTTCCCTGGTAAACCAGGACGCGCTTGCCCAGAACCCGCTCGGCGACGAAAACAATCATTTGTTCGGTAAGCTCCATAACTTTCAAGTAGTCGGCATAAGCCATATAGAATTCTAGCATGGTAAATTCGGGGTTATGCCAGCGATCTACGCCCTCATTACGGAAGTCGTGCCCGATCTCATAGACGCGCTCCAGGTTGCCCACTATCAGCCGCTTGAGGTAAAGCTCAAAGGAAATACGCAAGAAAAGGTCTTGATCGAGCTGGTTGTGATGAGTGACAAAGGGCCGCGCCGCGGCGCCTCCATAAATGGGCTGCAAGACGGGCGTCTCAACTTCCAGGAAGCCGAGCGAGTCGAGGAAATCGCGCAAGGCGTGCACGGTGGCAGTTCGGGTACGAAATATCTGGCGAACCTCCTGGTTGATAGCCAGATCAGCATAACGCTGGCGATAACGCACTTCAGGCTCGGATAAAGTGGCATGCTGAATGACTTCTCCATCCACTACCTGATCTTTGGCAGCCGGGAGAGGCGTAATAGCTTTCGCTAACATACGGAATGCATTGATACGCAAAGTGATCTCACCGGTACGAGTACGAAACATCTCACCACTGGCCTGGACAAAGTCGCCCAGGTCAAACTCGCGATTAAAGAGCTCAACTTGCTCAGCGCCCAACTCATTAGCCCGCAAGAAGATCTGCACACGGCCCTCGCCATCTTCAATATGCGCAAAAGTGAGCTTGCCCATCGGGCGCATGGAGCGGATGCGCCCAGCCAGCGTGCCCGTAACAGGCTCAGTTGAACCGCTTGCTTCGCCCTTCTCAAAAGCACGAATAGCTTCCTGACTGGTATGTGTTCGCTCCGCCCGGTTAGGATAAGGCTCAATCCCCTGCTCCCTCAGACGTTTCAACTTCTCCAGGCGAAATTGCTCCAGATTGGAGAATTTTTCGGTCTCTTTGGCTGTATGTTGCTCTTCCATAATTTACTATTCCTCAACAAGTTGGGTTATGAAATATTGATCCAGCTTAGAATAAAACCCAAAAAGAAAAGCCCCGCGCTGGGTAACCTCGCGCGGGGCTGGTTTTCAAGCCCCTGAATTACTGCACCTTAATGATGCGGACAGTGAAAGCGCCGCCGGGTGCATGCACGGTGACTTTGTCGCCAGCATGGTGATCCATTAAGGCACGACCTAAGGGAGATTCATTTGAGACACGCCCTTCGCGGGGATTGGCTTCTGCTGGACCTACTATCGTATAGATTTCTGGATCGTTGTCATCTTCCTGGATGGTCACTTTCGCAGCAATCTGCACGACATCTGTCCCGCCAGTCTCTTCAATGACCCGGGCGTTCGCAAGCAACATTTCAAGTTCCTGAATGCGACCTTCGACAAAAGCCTGCTCGTTCTTGGCGGCTTCGTATTCAGCGTCCTCGATCAGCTCTCCGCCTTCCATCGCTTCATGCAACCGGGCGGCGACCTCTTGGCGCTTAACTGTCCGCAAGAAATCCAACTCTTCTTGTAATTTTTGGTAACCCTGACGGGTCAGGTATGAAGGAGGCATCTCATCTTCCTAAACTTACACTGTTTGTCAGATATAAAAACACCCTACATGGAGTGACCTTGTGGCTGTTGCCATACCTAATTAAATACGCTTTATTGAAAACGAAGGCGGCGTCTGGAAGGATGGTCGCTTCCCTCTATCGCCGCAGCGCAATTTTAGCATAACTTTGATTGAATCGCAAGTTCGGTTAAGGCGAGCGTAACAAAGTGAGGCCTCCGAACACTTCAAGGTAGGCGCTGATCGCCGCATGCATAGCTGGCAAATCTAGCCAGAAAGTGCTAATCTGCGATTGGTATGCCGTAACCGCAGCCTGCCAGGCCTCGAGGCCAGCCTGGGAAATAGGAAAGATCGTGGCTTGCCAACCAGCATGTTTTAGATCTTCCAAATAGGACAGGTTATCGAGAACATAAGGATAATCAGCATAATACCACAAAGCCTTTCCCGGAATTTCGACTGCCGCACGAACCAGGCGATGATCAACGTGGCCTCCCAATGCCAGCGGACAAACCAGACCGTCATAGGGCTCAGATGACAAGGCGTCTGCCAGAAAGGTTGCCAGCTCCAGCACCAGGCTTTGCTCGACAGAGGCTAAAGGGCCAAACAAGGCCTCCCTGGAAGGATACAAGAAAGGACCGCCGTTCGCCGCGCGACGGTAAATACAGTCGGGGATAGAGAAATAGCGGTATGAGGCATTTACCTCCGTACAGGCAGCAACATCCTCCAGGCGGCGTTGAGCCACAGCCTCAACGCCTGTCTGCCAGCGAGCATGCAGCGATTCGGTGAAAGCGGACACATGCTCGTCCGGGGGATCTCCGGCGCAAATCGTCCAAACCGAGGTTGAGTCGCTTCTCTGAGCTTGTTCCCATATCAACCCGCCGCAAGAAAGCACTGCGTCGTCAAAATGTGGTGAAAAATAAATCCAATGCATAGCTGATTTTTACCACAGATTGGCGAACTGGTGTTATCATCTGCAGACCGGGACGGTCTATAAGGATGACACCAGATTTACGGCATAGTGTTCGCCTCACATTAATCATAATAATTCTAGCAACACTACCATGTTACTGCGCCGGTCTTTTTGTCGTGCGCGTAGCTCAGAACCAGCGAGCACATCCAACGCCTACCCTGACAGCAACTTTTACTTCGACTATGACTGCTACACCCACCCCTTTGCCTTCTCGAACGCCATTTCCAACGTTTACGCCCACTCCGATAACATTGACGCCCACACCGACGGATACTGCTACGATTGCTCTGACACCTACAGAAACACCCCTCCCGACCGCCACACAAACGATCCCGCCTACGCCCACGTTTACCCAACGACCTTCGGATACAGCGACGCTGCCTCCACCGCCGACCAACACCGCGACCATAGCGCCAACTGCTTCATTTACCAATACCGCCACTCACACTGCTGTACCTCCTACAACAACACCAATCCCAACCACTCAAATTGCACCTACCTCAAGTCCATCTCCTGTTATTGAAACCGCGACCCCATGACCGAAACCCTCACTTTCTTGAAATCCTTGATATCTGCGCCTGGCCTTTCCGGTTACGAAGCGCCTGTTCGCAAACTGATCCAAGAAGCCTGGCAACCCCTGACGGATGAACTACAAGTCAGCCGAATGGGCAGCCTGCATGGACTGCGCAAGGGAAGCGGGGAAAAGCCCCGCCCTAGCATCCTGATCGCTGCTCATATGGATGCAGTCGGCTTGATGGTCACCGGGCTTGTTGATGGATTTTTACGAGTGACCAGAATCGGCGGCCTTGACTCCCGAGTGTTGCCAGGACAATTGGTCATCGTACACGGCCGAAAAGACCTCCCAGGCGTCATCGCCCAGCCGCCGCCTAACCTGTTGCCTCCAGAAATAGTCAACCAACCCGTGCCATTGGAATATCTGCTGGTGGATACCGGCTTGCTGCCCAAAGAAGTGGAACGCCTGGTCCGAGCAGGTGATACTGTTTCATTCGCCCAGCCCCCCCTTGAGCTAAGCGACGAATTCCTGGCTGGGCATACGTTGGATGACCGTGCATCCGTCGCTGCGCTTACTTGCTGCCTGGAGGAATTGCAAGGCCGAAAAATCTCCTGGGATTTGTGGGCAGTAGCTACCGTTCAGGAAGAAGTTACGTTCTTAGGTGCGGCAACTTCAGCCTTCCAGATTCGCCCAACGCTGGCTGTAGCAGTCGATGTAACCCACGGCAGCGGACCTGGCGGCCCCGCGCATAAGACTTTTCCATTGGGCAAAGGCCTGTGCCTGGGCTGGGGACCTAACATTCACCCTGCTCTGTGTAAAACTTTTCAAGAGTTGGCCGACCGGTTCGAGATCCCTTATAAATTAGAGGTCATGCCAGGCAGTTCCGGTACAGATGCGATGGCCATGCAAGTAGCTGCCGAAGGGTACCCAACCATGGTCGTCAGCATCCCGTTGCGGTACATGCATACCCCTGTGGAGCTCGTTTCGATAAAAGACATTATACGCGCAGGCCGGCTGTTGGCCGAATTCGTGGCTCAATTGGACGATAAATATATGGATAAACTGGCATGGCAGGATTGAATAAGGCTTTACACTCTCTAAAGCTGCACGAACCAGTGGAGAAAAATCAATGACCAGCGAATCATTAAGGTTGCCCAACCGACCTCCTTGCATCGGGACAGCACAAATTCGCCTGTTGGAACGCCTCTCAAACGCCATTAGTGTATCGGGTGACGAGAGTGAAGTGCGGGCGGTCGTATTAGAACAGATCCGGTCATTTGCCAGTCAAGTCAAAGTGGATTCCATGGGAAACATCCTGGCGGTTCGTCCAGGCCAGGGTGATGGCAATCTGAAGGTGATGATCGCAGCTCACATGGACGAGGTTGGCCTGATGGTAACTTCCGATGAGGGAGAAGGCATTTTTCGATTCGAGATCATCGGAGGCGTGGTTTCCAACCAACTGGCCGGAAAACCCGTCCGGGTTGGTCGAGAACATGTTCCTGGGGTGATCGGCGCCAAGGCAGTCCACTTGCTTTCAGCCGATGAACGCAAGCAGAACCTATCTGCTGATTCTCTGCGGATAGATGTTAGCCCAGACAATGCCAAGAAAGTCAAGATTGGCGATTTGGCGACCTTTGCAACATCCTTCACACGCCTGGGGCCCAGCTTACGCGGGAAAGCATTGGACGACCGCCTGGGTGTGGCCACCTTGATTGAGCTATTAAAGCAAGCTCCGTCTAACATAGACTTGCTGGCTGCTTTCACCGTTCAAGAGGAAGCTGGCATGGGCGGCGCACAAATTGCAGCTTATGCGCTGAACCCAGACCTGGCTATTATCTTAGACTGTACGCCAGCCAGAGACCTGCCCGGATGGGAGAGCGGCGGCCCTTACAACGAGGACAGCAAGGAGAATACTCTTTATAACACACGGCTAGGAGCGGGACCAGCTATCTATATAGCGGATACTGGCACGCTGTCAGACCCGCGTCTGGTGGGACATTTCCTTCGAACTGCCGAGGCAAACAACATTCCCTTCCAAATCCGCCAGCCTGGAAGCGGGTCAACGGATGCCAGAGTCATCCATAAACAAAGAGCAGGAATCCCGAGCATCTCGATCTCTGTCCCGGCGCGTTACACTCATACCGCCGCTACGATTGCTCGCCTGGAAGATTGGAAAAATCTACTGGCGTTAGTCTATGCTGGTTTAGCCAGGCTAACCCCAGAAATATTGACCGCCGAACGGTAAGGAAAGATTCGAAATCTCTCTATAGAAGGTTTGCTGGACTTATTCATTAACGAGGTTAGGAGCTATTATGAAAACTCTAATCCAAAAGCTTGTTGAAGCAGCCGGTCCGTCTGGTTATGAGGCAAAGGTTAGAACTCTGGTTCAGGCGGAAGTCGAGCCATTGGTAGATGAAATGCACGTGGATAACCTGGGGAACTTGATCGCGCAAAAATCACCTTCAGCTCCTGGCGGATTGAAGGTGATGCTATCTGCCCATATAGACGAAATCGGGATCATTGCTACCCATGTAGACGAACATGGATTTGTGCGCTTTGCCCCCTTGGGAGGGGTATTTCCTCAGAATCTCCCTGGTGGGCGAGTACGCTTTTTGAACGGGTCGGCGGGCGTGATTGGCGTAGAGCGGCTGAGCGAAGCGGGGAAGACCCCATCCCTGGAGCAATTGTTTATCGACCTGGGCGCCACAAGCCGGGAAGATTGCCCAGTAAAAGTGGGCGATGTCGCCGCTTTCGAGCGTCCTTTCCTTGACCTGGGCAAGCGCCTGGTATCGAAAGCGATGGATGACCGTATCGGTGTCGCTGTCGTCATCGAAGCAATGCGCCAGATACACGAGCAGAAGATTAGAACGCCCCACCAGGTGTTCTGTGTTTTCAGCGCCCAGGAAGAAGTGGGCACGCGCGGCGCGGCGACCGCTACCTTCGGTATTGATCCTGATCTGGGTCTGGCAGTGGATGTCACTTTAACCGGCGATACTCCGCGTGGACCAAAAATGGAAGTTGAGCTGGGGAAAGGTCCGGCCATCAAAGTGCGTGACTTAGGTATGTTGGTTGACCCTCGTGTGGTGAGGTGGATGGCAAATACTGCCCATAAGGCAGGTTTGCCACACCAGACAGAGATCCTGGAGGTTGGAAGTACGGATGCACGGGCGATGCAAATCACGCGCACAGGTGTGCCAAGTGGCTGCTTATCGATCCCTTGTCGTTATGTCCACTCCCCTTCAGAAATGGTTGACTACGATGATGTTCAGAATGCGGTTCGCTTTTTGGTTGAGTTACTACGCAACCCGGTGAAGCTTGAGTGAAACCAAATTTATTCGTTCTTTCCTAATACTGCTCTTTTTAGCGTTTTCTGCCTGCAACGGGCGCCAACCAGCGGGGGGAGTCACCCCCCAAACATCCCTGCATCCTATTCGCTCCCAACCGGCGCCGGAGGGCACTCTACTACCTCCGACCACGCTGACGCCGCCGTCCGGACCAGTGACACTGCTCATCTGGCTGCCACCTGAGTTTGACCCGGCTTCCGGTAAGGCAGCAGGCAACCTGCTCCAAGCGCGCCTGGCTGAATTTAACCTCCGCCGGCCTGGAGTCCATATAGAAGTGCGGATCAAGGGAGTCAGCGGACCAGGCAGTTTACTCGACGCGCTGGTCACCACCAGCGCCGCTGCCCCCACCGCCCTGCCTGATTTGATCGCTTTGCGTCGCGAGCAATTGGAAACTGCAGCAATCAAAGGGCTGTTACGCCCTTATGATCATCTCACGAAAGTGATGGATTCGTCCGATTGGTATGGGTACGCCCAACAGCTAAGTCGTTTGCAAGACAGCGTGTATGGGCTGCCATTTGCCGGGGACGGATTGCTTTTAGCTTACCGCACAAAGACACTCCCAACGCCTCCTACTGATTGGCCGTCTGTCCTAGAAACGAATCCTGTTATCCCGCTTGTCTTCGCAGCTGGAGATCCGCGGGCGCTTTTTACCTTAGCCCAATACCAGGCCAGTGGGGGCCTAGTTCGCGATGATCAAGGCCGCCCCGTCTTGGACCCGGCGATCCTGTCCAGGGTGCTAAAACTTTACACTGATGCCGCGCAGACTGGCTTGATGACGGCTTCACTGGCACAAATGCAAGACGAGGATCAAGTTTGGAAGGCTTTCCAAAATAACCAGGCTGACTGTGTGGCGATCTGGGCATCACAATACTTGAATAAACCGTCGCGCCAAACTGCGATCGCTCCAATCCCTACCGCTGACGGACATGCTTTCACAATTGCAGACGGGTGGGTATGGGCGCTGGATGCCCACCAGGTTGATCAACAGGCATTGAGCGTTGAACTGGCCGAGTATTTGACGGAAAGCAGCTTCCTGGCAAGCTGGACAGAGGCTGCAGGCTATTTACCACCCCGGCCCAGCTCGTTAGAAGCCTGGTCCAACTCAAACTTACAATCATTGATCAAGCCGATCGTGCTTTCTGCACACTTACAACCGGCGGCCGATGTTTTAACCAGCTTGGGAAATCCGCTGCAGCAAGCAACATTCCAAGTGCTCGGCCAACAAGAAGATCCCTCCTTAGCTGCCCAAAAAGCTGCATCCAGCTTAACCGGACCTTGAGTTGACGATTTACCTGGCCGATGTTATGATGCGCGCGGAAAGACATCATCCTTAATGCCTGGAGACGATTTTCACGACCCGGCCCAGAATCCGCAAGAAGAGCCTTCTTCTAGAGGAAGGTTAATGCGGGCGTGGGAATATATTTCGCAAGCTGGACTGGCTGAGACCACCCTTCGCCTGGGCACCCATGCATTGCTCATCGCGTTGATTCTATTGGTCGCCTGGGGGTTGCGGGAGTTTTACCTGTTTGCGCAAGTTATCGATATCCCGGGGGGAAACGCCTTTGCCGCCGTAATGCCAACACCTACGTCCAATTCAATAGCCGTTGACTTGCCTCCATATAATTTTGCGGACAATATTGTAAACGGCGTCACCCGTCTGGCTCACCTGCACACAGATGTCCCATCCAGGGCCCGGATAGAGATCGTCAAATATACGGTAAAGCAAGGGGATACTCTGTTCGATTTAGCGAAGAAATTTGGCCTGAAACCTGAAACCATTCTTTGGGCAAACCAGCAGGTTCTGGCAGATAACCCGGAAAACTTACGCCCCGGGCAGGAACTGAACATCCTTCCGGTAGATGGAACTTATTACCGCTGGTCGGCTGGAGATGGATTGAACAGAGTCGCTAAATTTTTCCAGGTTAACCCAGAAGATATTGTTAATTACCCGATCAATCACCTATCATCTGACATGATCGGTGATTTAGCTGCCCCAAACATCGAACCGGGAACCTGGCTGGTCATTCCTGGCGGACGGCGAAACTTTGTGAGCTGGAGCGCGCCAATAATCCCCCTCGACAATCCAGGCGTCGCTAAAGTGCTTGGACCAGGAGCTTGCGACTCAGTCCCAAGCGGAGCGATCGGAAGCGCAGCCTTTATCTGGCCGGCCAAGGATCATTTCCTATCGGGCTACAACTACTCCCCCGAAGCCAATCATCCTGCGGTTGACATCGCCGGCAAAGCTGGCGATCCCGTGTATGCTGCCGACAGCGGAGTGGTGGTATACAGCGGTTGGAATGATTGGGGTTATGGTAATGTAATCGTCATTAACCATGGAAATGGCTGGCAGACACTTTACGCTCATCTTAGCGCCTATTACGTAAACTGTGGGCAAAGTGTTATCCAAGGCGGCGTGATCGGGGCGATTGGCGCCACCGGCAACGCAGATGGCCCCCACCTTCACTTCGAGTTGATGTACAACGGCGCAAAAGTAAACCCTCTGGATTACCTGCACTAACTTAAGACGTCGTTTTGACCTTGCCTGCAATGATGTCAGCTTCAATCTGAGCCAGCTCGGCCTGCAGATCGGCAGATACTTTAAAAGCCAGGTCATGAAAGGGAGCCAGGCTAACGCCTCCGTTTGCCAGGGTGCCCACGATCACGCCACCCTTGAAAGTGCCCTGCATGGCAGACTTGATTGCAGCAAGCGTAGTGACATCCACATTCTTCATGACCGAAGTTAGCTCGATAGCCCTGTAATCCGGCGCGGTCAGGTACCAGTCAGTGTCGATGCCGATGATGGATGTATTGGCGCGCTCTTTGATTGCCGCGGCGGCACCCAGGCTCGCAGGTCCAGCTACTGGCATGATGATGTCGGCGCCTTCATCCATCAGCGAGAGAGCCATCGTGTGACTGTCGTCAGTATTGGCGAAATTACCCGTTAAGAGACCCGTCTTGGAAACGGGGTCCCAACCCAACACCAGGACATTTTTGTCCTTCTGCTGGTTGTAATACTGCACGCCCTGGTAGAAGCCATCCATGAACACAGTCACAACCGGGATCTGCGTCCCACCGAAGGTGCCTACTTTACCGGTCTTGGAGACCGCGGCAGCCAAGTAGCCAGCTAGGAAGGCCGCTTCATCGGCGTGAAAGACCTGCCCTAGGATGTTTGGAGCTGCCGGGTCACCGGCGTAGTCTACAATCGAGAATTTCGCTTTGGGGGTTTTTTTAGCGGCTTCTCTCGTTACGTCGCCTAGCGAGGAACCAACCGTGACAATGATGTCGCACTTGTCGTGCAGGAAGATACTGATATTTTTCTCGTAGTCGGTCTGCTGTGTGGACTCGAGGTACTTTCCCTGGATATTGAACTGCTTCATTGCATCCGTGACGCTCTTCCAGGCAGCAGCGTTTAACGACTTGTCGTCGATACCGCTAGTGTCGGTCACCTGACAGGCCGTGAATGACACGGCGGTAGCGGTAGGCGCAATGGTTGGGGTTAGAGTGGAGGGAATTTGGGTAGCTACAGGGGCTGCCATCTGCTCCGCCAGGATCATATTCGCATCTTCATTCAATCTTTCAAGCGTGTAGGGCACATCCGCACCATCCACAATTGCTGCCATGGCATCGTTTACTTTATTGCGGACAAAGTCGTATCCGGGTACAGGCGGTTCGGCATTTCCAAATTTCAACAAGTCAAAACCATACTTATACGCGTCGTTCTTGGAAAAATAGTCTGCCAGGTTGGCGGCGACGCTAGATCGCACCGGGAAATAACTGGTTGCTATCGCCCACTCGGCCTGAACATCTGGGCTGGTGAAATATTTAAGAAACAGCCAGGCAGCCAACTCGGTTTCTGGAGCAGTTTTTGGGATGCTGATACTGGCTCCATAAATATTTTGCACCGGTTCTACGCCGGTGTGCGGAAGGGCAGCCACACCCCATTTAAACCTGGCTCCTTTATCGACAGCGCTCTTATAAAACCCCAAGCCAGAGCTAGAGCTTGTGGTGAAGAGCAGCTTCCCGGAGGCGAAGTCAGTCTGGTCGCCATAGCTCTTAACGATGAGCGTGGCGCAACCGTCCTTGAACAGATCCTGGATGAGTGTAGAGGCTTTTTCTACTGCGTCACTATTGAAGGTGAATTTACTCGTCTGATCGTCAAATATGTCACCCCCATTCGCGAAGGTCCAGGCTGCAAGGTGGGAGGCATCCTCAGTGCCATATTCATAACCTATGCTGCCTGTTTTGGGACCTTTGCTAAAGGGTTTTTGGGCCGCCGCGCATGCCGCGGCTTTAAACTGCTCCGGGGTTGTTGGCGGGCCGTCAAAGTCAATCTTTCCGGCGGCTTTGAGCTCAGCTAACCAATCTTTGTTGTAGTACATCAACTCTTCAGAACGGTAAGCAGGAAACCCCAGGCGTGCATTGCCAAAAAAGGGGGAAACATCTTGATTCCAGAATCCGGGGAAGAAGTCGTTTTGGTCAGTTTCAGGCATCCCCCACTTTGGACTGTCCAGCAGCGAGTTTATATCTACTAAAGCATTACCCAATTGGTAAGTGGCCGCCTGGTTCTGATAAGCCACAGCCAGGCCGGGTGCATCTTGGGTATTGAGTGTACCCATCATTTTGTTAAAGATTTCGAGATAAGAGCCCTGGTAACTGGCTTGAACAGTAATATCCCACGGATTTGTGGAATTAAATCTGTCGACGATCTTCTGCAAAGCCTGACCATTCGACCTAGAATAGTTATGCCAGAAGATCACGGTTTGTCCCTGCGGATCCAAGTTCGCCCAAGGATCTACGCTAATAGTGGGAGTGGCAGTTGCGGTAGGTGTGGGGCTGCTGGCAGGAACCTGGGTTGCAACAGGCGTTTTAGGAATCACAGGCGTTCCTGTCGCCGTAGAAGTTGAAGTGGCACGAAGCGTATTAGTGGCAATGGGTCTTTCTGTCGCGACGGATACGCTGGTTACAGCAGGCATTTTAGAACCAGCAGGTAATGGGGGTATTGTTACGGGAACGCAGGCTGAAAGAACGATTGAAAGGAAGATCCATCCAGAAGTTAAGCTAAACAGGATCCTTTTCTTCATAATTTTGTTTTTTTCCTTAACGGAAAGTATAGCACTGTATGTACAAGAACATCATCGATGGACGTGATGAGGCAGGGTGAGGGAACCCCCAAGGTCCAAACCCAAAAAATCAGGTTACCAATAATGGTAACCCAATCGCATGGTTAAACCAACTTTTCTCTCAGCTTCGCGCTGGCAAAGTCCATTAACGCGACCACAATAACGATACAGGCGATAACGGTTCCAGCTTTATGGTATTGCAGACTTCCGAAGAATGTCGATAAAGTCAAACCAATCCCACCGCCGCCGGCGAATCCAATAATGGTAGCCATACGAATATTAATATCCCACTGGTAAATCAAGTAGGAGACAAATGGAGGCACAATTTGCGGTAATATCGCGTAAGCGATCATTTGCACTCGATTCGCGCCGGTAGCTGTGACCGATTCGATAGGTCCGGGGTCGATGTTTTCGATTGCTTCTGAGAAGAGCTTGCCGAGCAATGCGAATGTAGTGACTGCCAGCGCCAACATACCGGCAAATGGACCAATCCCAACCCAGAAAACAAAAATAGCCACATAAAGCAGCGCTTCAACAGAACGCATGACATTGAACAGCCCACGCGTCAGGTAATATATCCAATTTAGGAAGCGGCTTTGACCGGTCAGGTTCTTTGCAGCCAAAAAGCTGAATGGAATAACTAATATTGAGCCGATGGTAGTAGCCAATAAAGCCTGGAGAATGGTAGCAATCATTTGCTTGATCACGGTATCCAAGACAACATTAGAGAGATCAAGGTGAATGAAATCCTGGATCAGGCGGCCAAAGGTCGATCCTGGATGGAAAAGATCTTTGAGGTTGATCTCGGTCACGTTCCAGCAGAAGATAAACAAAGCCAGGCCAAGCAGTATGTAAGTGAGCGTGCGAATGGTGGAAAAACGCCCCGATTTCTCCTTTTTGGGTTGGTCTTTCATGATGTTAGCCCGCCAACGAGCACTGATCGTGTCTACCAGGACAATCACGAGCACAACCCCCCATAACGCCGCGGCATATTGCTGGTAGGCGCCACCACGGATCGTCTCAAGCACAAAAAAGCCGATGCCGCCGCCAGCGACAAAGCCGACCACCGTCGCTGCGCGCATGTTAATATCCCAGCGCAGAAGTGTATACGATAGGA
>Ga0209048_10004176_pt1 | contig 13856 bp, 5 predicted proteins | sample FrelakmetCRP12CR_FD_187146 | JGI IMG/M metagenome (GOLD analysis project Ga0209048, IMG submission 187146) | Freshwater lake sediment microbial communities from the University of Notre Dame, USA, for methane emissions studies - CRP12 CR (SPAdes)... | ecosystem: Environmental > Aquatic >... | reverse complement strand
CATGGAGAAGATGCAGGAGAACACCGACAAAGACCTCGGGCATACCAGCGAAGAGATCATCAACGAGTGCATGGTCCTCTCGGCCCTGCAGTCGACCGAGCTCGCCCTCCAGTCGGGGCTGCGCAAGGACCAGATCATCATCTCGTGCAAGGTCTCGCGGCCGCTCGATCTCATCGCCGTGTACCGGGAGCTCGCGACGCGCACCGACCAGCCGCTCCACCTCGGGCTGACCGAGGCCGGCATGGGCATGAAGGGACTCGTCTGGTCCGCCTCGGCGATGGGCGTGCTCTTGAACGAGGGCATCGGCGACACGATCCGCATCTCGCTAACCCCGCGCCCGAACGGCGACCGGCGCGAAGAGGTGTACGCCGCGTGCGAGCTGCTGCAATCGCTCGGCATCCGCGCGTTCTCACCGAGCGTCACGGCGTGCCCCGGCTGCGGACGCACGACTTCCACCACGTTCCAGGAGCTCGCCGAGCGCATCCAGGGCTACATCCGCGACCAGATGCCGATCTGGAAGGAACAGTTTGACGGTGTCGAAAACATGACGCTCGCGGTCATGGGCTGCATCGTCAACGGGCCGGGCGAGTCGAAGGCCGCCTCGATCGGCATCTCGCTTCCGGGCACCGGCGAAGAGCCGCACTGCCCCGTCTACATCGACGGGCAGCACTTTACGACGCTGAAGGGCAACTACGACGAGCTGTCGACGGCGTTCCGGGCGCTCGTCGACGACTACGTCGCGACGAAGTACGCGAAGAAGGAAGCCCCGCGCCCGGTCACCGCCTGAAGCCAGTCAGCCGACCAGGGTGGTCTCGCTCCGGGATCCGTAGCAGCCCAGGAGGAGCTCGGGGCTGTGAATGGGACGCAGCCCATCGCTGCCCTGCAGACCGCCGCGGATCACGAGGACCTCGCGGATCCGGCTCGTCACGACACGGTTTCCGAACTCCAGGTGCAGCCCGCAGGCGGCGATGATGTCCCTGTTGATCGCGGTTCCGCCCCACGTGCAGCCGGCGACCGAGCCCGTGACCGGGGACAGCTTCTGCCGGTCGAACCAGCCGCCGCGTATGCAGTAGGTCGCGTCCTCGAGAAGCTGGATCGAGTACACGGAGTGCTCGGTCGTCACGAGCACGCAGTCTCCGCGCCCGAGATCCGCCTTGCGCACCGCGCTCGAGAGCCGGAGCTGTTCGAGCATGGCGTTCATGGTCCGGAACCGGGCGGTCATGGCGCGGTTCCCATTTTCCATCATCCCGGGCTCCGGCGCGAGGGCCTCTTCAGGCCCGAACGCCCTCGCGCTTCCGTCCGGATCCGAGAGCGATCTACTTCGCCAGGCCCGCCGTCCAGTTGGTCACGAGCGCCACGCGCGATGCGCCCGCCGTCTGCGGCAGAACGGCCGCGAGGAACCGCTCGCCGTCCGGCGGGATCGCGAGAGCCGCCACTCCCGGCATCTTGAAGAGCGTTTTCGGGGGCCCGAACTCGAGACCGGACGGGCCCGCCTTGACCTCGACGGAAACGGCTTCCTCCCCGGGCGTTCCAAAGAGGATTTCCCTGCCGTCCTTGAAGAAGGCGCCGCCCGTGGCGCCGCCCGTGGAAACCTGCAGCCGGCCGCCCGGCCCGGGGAATGGGACGACGTAGAGCTCCGTCCGCCCCGACTCGTTCGACACGTAGCTGACCCACTTGCCGTCCGGTGAGAAAGAAGCGCCGACTTCGTTGAACTCCGAGGCGAGAAAGGGGAACGGCTTCCGGTCCCCGAAGAGCGGGACCATCCAGATGTCTTCCCCCGTGGTGGCGCCGCTGCGCTGACGCAGCTGGATGGCGAGGTAACGTCCATCCGGCGACCAGTCGGCCGGGGCCGCCGGCCTCTCTCCGCTGAACAACACCTCTTCCGGACCGGAGCCGTTCGCGGCCCTGGCGTGGACCTCATCGATTCCCTTTGGGTTCAACACCAGGAAAGCGATGCGGCTTCCGTCCCGGGACCAGGCGGGAAGGTCCGAAAGCTTGCCGGAGGAGGTAAATCGCGTCCGCACTCCCCGGCCGTCGAAGAGCCAGATGGAGGCGCCTCCGCTGGCCGGATCGTTGATGCCCGCGGCGATGGTCTTGCCGTCGGGAGCCAGCGCCAGGCTCGAATACTCCGCGGCCTCGCCGAACGGCTCGCCCACCGTCTTCCCGGACCGGTCGAGCCAGGTCAGGCGTGTCGCCAGAGATCCGGCGCTGCCCAGCGCGTACAGGAGGACGCCGTCCTCCGAGGCCGCGAACGTGCCCCGGAAGTATCCCGGATCGAATTGCACCCCCTCCGCCACCGGGAAAGCCTCCCCGATCAGGCGCCGCGACCCGGCGTCGAAACGCTGCGCGAGCAGGATGCGTTCGCGGATGAAGAGCAGGAAGCCCGAGGCGTAGACGACGTTCGATCGAACCTGCATCAGGAGGGTCTTCTCGTTGGAGTCGAGGGCCCCGATGAAGACGGCGTTCGATTCGCTCTTGGTCCCGGCCGAGTGCGCGCCCGCCATGTAGAGGAAATGGCGCCCGTCGGGCAGAAACGTCGCCCAGCGGTGGGTCGTCTCGCCGCGGGTCACATCCAGCGTCGTCGCCGGCTTCGCAACCCCCCCGGCGGCCGGGACCCGGAACACGGCCGTCGTGGTATCGGGCGAGAAGACGATGACGCCTTCCCGGTTCCAGGATCCGTTGCGGCCGTTTGCCGCCTCGCACACCGTCAGCGGAGGCGCACCGGAGATGTCGACCTTCTGCAGCTTGCCGTCCGCGAAGAACGCGAGAAACCGGCTGTCGGGCGACCAGAAGGGGAACGTCGCTGCCTGCGTGCCGGGAATCGGTTTCGCTCCCAGCTCGCCGAGCGAGCGCAGCCACAGGATCATCTTTCCGTCCGCATCCCTTGCCGCGAACGTGGCGAGCCGGCCGTCGGGCGAGATCGTCAACGATCCGCAGTTGGCGGCCGAGACGTCGAGCTCCACCTTGTCGGGCGCCAGCAGGAACGCGCTGACGCGCGGAACTTGCCGCGGCGCGCGGCGCAGGTAGCCGATCGTCGCGAGTCCCGCTGCCACGATGGCCGCGGCGGCGAGCGCCCACGCGAGCTTCTCGCGATTCTTGCGCCGCGCGACGACCGGCGCCGCCACGCCTGCCTGCGAGCCGCCCTCGACGACCCACTGGAGCTGGAGCTTCGCGTCGTGCGCCGTCTGGAAGCGGTCCTCCGGGTCCTTGGCGAGGCACGTCTTGACGACGCGGTTGAGCGCGGGCGGGATCATCGGCGAAATCTCCGAGATCGCCTGCGGATCGTCGCGCAGGATCGAGCCGATGAGCGAGGCCTGGCTCGCGCCCGAGAACGCCTTCTTGCCCGTCGCCATCTCGTATAGCACGGCGCCGAACGAGAAGAGGTCGCTGCGCGAGTCGGCGTCCTTGCCCTCGAGCTGCTCGGGCGCCATGTACTGGAACGTGCCGAGCACGGTGCCGCGCTCGGTCAGCGGCTGGCTCGCCTGCATCTCGGTCGCCAGGCGCGACACGCCCGACGATACGTCGCGCGCTCCCACCTGGAACTTCGCCAGGCCGAAGTCGAGGAGCTTCACGCCCGACTTCGTCAGCATCACGTTGCCGGGCTTCAGGTCCCGGTGCACGATGCCGAGTCGGTGCGCCTTGTCGAGCGCGTCGGCGATCTCGATGCCGTACCGCAGCAGCTGTTCGGCCGGCAGCGGCCCCCTGCCGAGGCGGTCCGCCAGCGTCTCGCCCTCGAGGTACTCCATGACGAGATACTCGGTCTCGCCCTCGCGGTTGACGTCGTACAGGGCGCAGATGTGCGGATGCGAGATCTGCGAGATCGTCTTCGCCTCGCGCTCGAAGCGCTGGCGCAGCTCCGGGTTCGACGAGAGGTGCGGCGGCAGGACCTTCACCGCCACGGTCCGCTCCAGCCGCGTGTCGCGCGCCTTGTAGACCTCGCCCATCCCGCCCGCCCCGATGGGGGCGAGGATCTCGTACGGGCCGAGCTTCGTGCCTGCGACGAGTGTCATCGAGCACCTCCTCCTGCCGTGAGGGCGCCGCCGGGCCGCAGTTCGCCGAACCAGTTCAACGTCACCGTCATCCGATCGTCCGGCGCCTCGCCAGCAAGCTCGTACACGAGAAAGTGCTTCCCGTCGGGCGCGACGTCGAACGCGGACGGCACGCGCCCACCCGACGGCGCCTCCCGCTTGAAGACGAGTGCGGGCGCGCTGACGCGGACGTCGGGATCGGCCGTGACGGTCGACTCGTAGATCTCCGGCCCCTTCGCGAAGAACAGATGCCCGTCGGCGGACCAGCGCGGCGAAGTGCCGCCGCTCGTCGATATCTGCCAGACGCCCTCGGACGGCGGAAACCGGCGCAGGAAGATCTCGGGGTCGCCCTGGCCCTGCGCGGCCTCGTAGGCCACGAACCGGCCGTCCGGAGACGGCGCCGGCGTTATGGCGTAGAAGGCCTGCGGCAGGAACGGCGCGGGCTTCTCCTTTTCGTTGGTCAAAGACCGGTACCAGAGTTGCAGCCCCTGCTGGTCGACGACGATGTAGAACAGGTGGCCGTCGCGAGACACCACTCCCGCGCCGCCCTGACCGATCTCCTCCACGCGCCCCGACCCGTCGGCGAGGACCCTCTTCATGACGCTGCCCGAGCGCCGGAGGGTGCTGTAGGTGGAGTAGGTGATGCTGCGCCCGTCGCCGAGCCACGAGGGATCGATGGCGTCGCCGTCGGTCGTGAGGCGGCTGCGCGCACCGCGCTCGACGTCGTAGACCCAGAGGTCCGCCTTTCCGTCGGTGACCTCCGAGGCGGCGACGCGCTTTCCGTCCGGCGAGATCACGGCGCTCGGCTGCCGCAGCGCCGGGTCGCCGAGCCGCGAGACCACTTTGCCCTCGCGATCGACCCAGACGAGGTTGACCGGGCGTTCCCGGCGCGCCGGCAGCACGACGAGCGTCCCGTCCGAGGCGACGCTCGGCGCCCGCATTCCCGGCGAAACCAGGAACGGCTCGCCCGTCGCTTTCAGGTCCGACAGCGAGAAAGGCAGCGCCCACACGCCGGCGTTGGTGGGGGCGCGCTCGAAGAGGAGGTGGCCAGTCGGCGAATAGACGACGTCGTCCACGGCCTGGCCGGCGGCCTCCAGCAGGTAACGCACCTTCCCGCCCGACAAGACCGCAATGGTGTTGTTGCCCGTGCCTTCCCCGGACCGGTGGACGACGTACACGACGCCCTTGCCGCCGGGCAGCGGGCTCGCGGCGTGGAAGTGAAGCTCCTTCTTCGGGTCGGGCTTCAACACCTCGACCGGATCGCCGCCCTGCGCGGAAACCTTGAAGAGCCCGGTGTTGCCGTTGCTGAAGACGATCGTGCCGTCGGGCAGCCACGCGCCGCCGGCGTCGTCGTCCCAGAGACCCGACGGCAGCTCGCAGATCGCCGAGGGCGCGCCAGTTTCGGCGGGCACCTTCCAGAGCTTGCCCTTCGCGCCGTAGGCGATCGTGCGGCCGTCCGGCGACCAGAACGGCCGGATGACGCCGTCGGCCCCCGCGATCTCACGCAGCTCGAGACGGTCGAGATCGCGCACGAGGAGGTGGCCGCGCGAGGCGATGGCGAGCTGGCGTCCGTCCGGCGAGATCGCCGCCGTGGAGACCGCCGGAACGGCGACTTCGAAGCGGACCGGCCGCGCGGCTGCGCGTCGCGGCGAAAGAGCGAACCGTCCGGCAAGCACCCCGAGGAGCAAGGCCGCGAGGATCCCGGCAGCCCACGGCCAGACCGGACGCGGCGCAGGCGCGGCGGCGGCGGTCTCGACCGGCGTGGCCACGCCGCTGCCGCTCGACGCCAGGTCCTCGAGAGAGATCCGAGCGTCCCCGATGTCGCGGAGCCGGCGCTTTGGGTCGCGGTCGAGGCACCGGCGCAGCAAGGCGTTCACGGAAGACGGCGTCTGCGCCGGCAGGGCCGACCAGTCGATGTCGGCGCGCAGCACCGCGGCCAGCGTGTCCGACACCGTCTCGCCCTCGAACGCCTTGCGCCCGGAGAGCATCTCGTACAACACCGCTCCGAAAGCCCAGATGTCCGCCCGCTTGTCCACGGCCTTGCCCCGCGCCTGCTCGGGAGACATGTACGCCGCCGTCCCGATGACGACGCCGGCCTGCGTCGCCGCGGCCGTCAACGTTGGCGAGTGTGTCTGGTCCGGCGACGACGCGTCGCCCGTCAGGGCCTTCGCGAGGCCAAAGTCGAGCACCTTGACCTTGCCCTCCGGCGTGACCTTCACGTTGGCGGGCTTCAGGTCCCGGTGAACGATCCCTTTTTCGTGTGCCGCTTCAAGGGCGTCCGCGATCTGGCGCGCGATCGCCAGGGCCTCCTCCAGCGGGACCGGCCCCTGGGCGATCTTCTCCGCCAGCGTCTCGCCCTCGACGAGCTCGAGCACGAGCGCCTCGACCTCGCCCGATTTCTCCAGGCCGTAGATCGCCGCGATGTGCGGATGATTCAGCGACGCCAGGACCTGCGCTTCGCGCTGGAACCGCGCCAGTCTCTCCGCATCCTCCGCCACCGCCTCCGGCAGCACCTTGATCGCGACGTCCCTGTTGAGCTTCGAGTCCCGCGCCCGGTACACCTCTCCCATCCCGCCCGCGCCGAGCGGGGCGAGGATTTCGTAGGGGCCGAGCGGGGTGCCGGCGGAGAGGGTCACCGTGCCCGCACTACTTCCTGGCCCCCGCGGTCCAGTGGACGATGACGTTCAGGGGAGGCGTCGACGTGTCCGCGGGCACACTCAACAGGAAACGCTCCCCGTCCGGCGCGACGTCGTAGAACTCGCTGGCCGCCGCACCGGGGGTGATCGTCTCGAAGAGCAGCTTCGGAGCACCCGCTTCGAACGACCTCGACGCGGAGATCGGGACGGCCATGAGGTTTCCGTCGAGCGTGACGTAGAAGAGCTCCCGCCCATCTCTTCTCCAATGCGGCATCGTCCCTCCCGCCGAGGAGACCTGCCACTTCTCCGTTGGGGTCGGAAAGGGGGTCACGAACACTTCGGAGCGGCCGAGCTCATCCGTTGCGTAGGCGACCCAGCGCCCGTCGGGCGAAAACTTCGCGCGAAAATCCTCTCGCGAGGCCGGTTCCAGGACCACGATCGGCTTGCGCTCGCCGAACATCGGTAGCGCCATGAGCGCCACGCGCCGCAATCCCCTCGGTTCGCGATCCCAGTAGAGGAGGTAGCGCCCGTCCGGGGACCAGTCGGCGGCGATCTTCTGACCCTCGGCCTCGAGAAGCGGACGCTCGCTGACGGACCCGTTGATCGTTTTTTCGTAGAGGTCGCCCTGGTGCGTCCGGTCCGTGGAGAACGCGATGCGGCTGCCGTCCGGAGACCAGGCGGCGGACCCATTCCCCGACGGTCCGCTCGTCAGGCGTCTCCGGACGCCGCTCTCGAGCTCCACGATCCAGAGCTCGCTCCTGTCGATATTCGGCTCGTAGATCTCGACGACCGCCTTCCTGCCGTCCGGCGACAGGAACGAGTTCGGAAATCCGTAGTACAGCGCCGGCTCTCCCACGAACGCGATCCGACGGCCCGCGCGGTCGACCCACTGCAAGCGCGAGGGGGCCAGGGAGTTGGCAGCGCAGACCAGGATGCCTGCCTCGGAGGCGGAGAATTGGCCGAAGCTGACGAATCCGCCGAAGAGCCCGACCTGTTGGACGACCGTCCAGGGTTCGCCTTTGAGCCGCCGGCTCCCGGAATCGAAGGCCTGCGCGACGAGGTTGCCTTCCCGCGCGAGCAGGATGTGGCCCGAGGCGTATATCGGATTGGAGTATCCGCGGGCGATGCGCTCGACCTTCGCGTCGTCCGTGGATCCGGCCCAGATCTGGTTCGCCTGGTCCTCCGGGCCCCCGGCCAGATTCAACGCGAGATAGAGAAAGTGCCGGCCATCCGGGAGGAAGGTCGGGTACCGGTGGGCCGTTTCGTGACGGGACGCGTCGAGTTTCGTCGCCGGCACCGGGGCGCCCCCCTGGGCCGCAACGCGCAGCATCGGCCCGGCGCCCTGCCCCATCAGGATGACGCCGTCCCGGCCCCACGCGGCGCCCGTCGGATTCGGCGCATCGCAGACGGCGATCGGCGCCCCTCCCCCGGCGGCCTCGACGCGCTTGAGCTTCTTGTCCGCGAAAAACCCGATCGACCGGGAATCCGGCGACCAGAACGGAAAGATCGCGCCTTCCGTGCCGGCGAGGGGCTTCGCCGCCGTTCCGTCGAGGGGGCGCAGCCAGATCTGGCTCTTGCCTTCCGTGTCGTAGGCCGTGAAGGCGAGCTCGGCTCCGTCCGGCGAGACGGCCACCATTCCCATGGACGTCTTCGGCGGGACGAGGATCGACGAGCGGATGGCGCGCGGCGCCGGGGAAGCCCGGCGAACGTATCCGTACGCGAGCACGGCGACAGCGGCCGTCGCGAGCGCGAAACCGATCCAGGCCACGCGCTCGCGCCCCTTGCGCTTGGCAACGACCTTCGCGGGCACGCCCGCCTGGGAGCCCGCCTCGGCGATCCACTTGAGCTCGCTGCCGAGATCCGCCGCGTTCTGCCACCGCTCCTCGGGATCCTTGGCGAGGCACTTCCGGACGACGCGGTCGAGCGCCGGCGGGGCGAGCGGCTGGACCGACGAGATCGACGGCGGCTCGTGCTCGAGGATCGCCGCGATCAGCGAGGCCTGGCTCTTTCCGGCAAAGGCCCTCCGGCCCGTCGCCATCTCGTAGAGCAGGGCGCCGAAGGCGAAGATGTCGCTGCGCCCGTCGGCTTCCCGGCCCTCCAGCTGTTCGGGCGCCATGTACTGGAAGGTCCCGAGGATCGTCCCGGCCTCCGTCAGGTTCTGGGCGCCGGCCATCGTCGGCAGCGACGTGAGCATCGATGTCGCCTTCGCCGGCGCCATCGCCTTGGCGAGGCCGAAGTCGAGCAGCTTCACGCCCGACTTCGTGATCATGACGTTGCCGGGCTTCAAGTCGCGGTGGACGATTCCCTGGCGGTGCGCCTTGTCGAGCGCGTCGGCGATCTCGACGCCGTAGCGCAGGAGTTGCTCCGTCGGGAGTGCCCCCCTGGCCAGCCGGTCGGTCAGCGTCTCGCCCTCGAGGTACTCCATGACGAGGTACTCGGCCTCACCCTCGAGCCCCACGTCGTAGAGGGTGCAGATGTGAGAGTGCGAAAGCTGGGAGATCGTCTTCGCCTCGCGCTCGAGGCGCTGGCGCAACTCCGGCGACGAGGAAAGATGGGAAGGAAGCACCTTGATCGCGACGGTGCGCTCGAGCCGCGTGTCCCGCGCCCGGTACACCTCGCCCATCCCGCCCGCACCGATGGGCGCAAGAATCTCGTACGGCCCGAGTCGTGTTCCGACAGCGAGCGTCATTTCTTCCTCTTGAGCTCCGCGGTCCAGTCGGAAACCAGATTGATCTGCGCGGTCGCCTCCTCGTCGAGGGGCACGGCGACCAGAAGACGCTTCCCGTCGGCCGTCGCATCGGAAACGCCCCGGGGCAGCGGCCTGCCGCCGAAGATCGGGCGGGCCGCGCCGACCATGAGCGACGGCCCCCGAACTTCCAGGTCCACGACGAAGAGCTTGTTCTCCGGCGGCTGCGCGAAGAGGATCTGCAGGCTGCCCAGCCACTGGCCCCCGTTCGCGCCGCTGGTGGAAATCTGCCGTTTCTCCCCGAGACCCGGGAAGGGCACCACGTAGAGCTCGCGCCGGCCGGACTCGTTCGACGTATAGAGCAGCCACTTCCCGTCCGGAGAGATCGTTCCGAAGGCCTCTTCCGCCGGAGTCGCGATCAGGGGGCGGGCCTTGGCATCCCCTTCCATGGAAAGGACCCAGAGGTCGAGGCCTCCGGTCTTAGGATCCTGGACGCGAAAGAGAATGAGCTTGCCGTCCGGAGACCACCCGAGGGGCCACGTGTTCGTCTTGGAGGGCCAGAGCATCTTCGGCTCGGACGTGCCGTCGGCGGCCTTGACGCTTATGCCACCGCCCACTTCTCCGAATGCCACTTGGCGGCCGTCGGGCGACCACTGCGGGAAGAAGTTCCCCTGCCCTCCGAACGTGAAGCGGGAACTCACGCCCCGGCCGAGTTCGTAGAGCCAGATCTCCGGAAGGGTTCCGCCCGCCCCTCCCGCGACCGTGGCCGCGGCCCGCGTGGCGTCCGGCGAGAGTGCGAGAGACTGGAAGCCGGCAGGCTCGCCGATCTTACCGAGCTCCTTGCCCTCCAGGTCGAACCACGTCAGCTGGCCCCTGCGCCCGGCTCCTCCCGCCTGGAAAACCAGCCGGCCGGTCCGCGATGCGGAGAAGTTGCCGGACCAGCGCGGCGCGGTGAAACGGACGTGCTCGGCGATCGGAACGGCTTCGCCGGTCGTCTTGAGGCTCGACGTGTCCAGGGGCTGGGCCATGAGGTTGCCCTCGCGCACGAAGAGGAGGTAGCCGGGCTCGGCGTAGCGGCCCTCGCTGTTCTCTTTCGTGATGAGAGTCATCTTTCCGGACCCGAGATCGAGGCCGTAGATGGCGGTCTCCTTCTCCTTGTCCGACAGCTGCCCTCCCGACAGAAAGAGAAGCCTCTTCCCGTCCGGGAGAAACCACGGCAGCCGGTGGGTGGCGCCGGGCTTGTCCTGGCGCGTCAACGGCGTCGGGCTGCCGCCGGCCGCCGGGACCTTCGAGAGCCCGCCGAAGGGAGCCGGCGCGAAGACGATCAGGTCGTTGATGCTCCAACTCGCGCCCCGGCCGTCGGGCGCGTCGCAGATGGACTGCACCGTTCCGCCGGCGGCAGGGATCTTCTTCAGCTTGTGGTCGGCGAAGAATCCGATGAACTGGCTGTCGGGGGACCAGAACGGGCAGGTCGCCTCGTCCGTGCCTGCGAGGGGCTGGACGCTGAATCCGTCCATCCGGCGCACCCAGAGCTGCCGCTTCCCGTCGGCCCCGCTTCCCGCGAACGCGAGCGTCAGCCCGTCGGGCGAAAGGGCGATCGAGGTGTTCTGCGGCTCGAGATCCATGTGCGGAGGCAGCTCGACCGATGCGCGCAGCACCGGCGCTGACGCGGCGCGATGGAAGAGACGGCCGACGGCGAAACCGGCGACGGCCAGAGCGAGCGCGGCGGCCCAGGGCAGCCAGGAAAGCCTGCGTCCGCGCGCGGCCACCGGAGCCGCGATCCCCGTCTGCGAGCCACCTTCCGCGATCCACTTGAGCTCGCTGCCGAGATCCGCCGCGTTCTGCCAGCGGTCCTCCGGATCCTTCGCCAGACACCTTCTGACCACCCGCTCGAGCGCCGGCGGCGTCATCGGCGCCGTCGTCGAAATCGGCGCCGGCTCCTCCTTCATGATCGAGGAGATGAGCGACGCCTGGCTCGAACCCACGAAGGCCTTTCGCCCGGTCGCCATCTCGTAGAGCACGCAGCCGAACGCGAAGATGTCCGTGCGCCCGTCGGCCTCGCGGCCCTCGAGCTGCTCGGGCGCCATGTACTGAAACGTCCCGAGGATCGTGCCTTCCTGCGTCAGGTTCGGCTCGCGGCTTCCCATCACCGTCGGCAGCGACGTCACCGCCGACTGCACGGGAGGCGCCATCGCCTTGGCGAGGCCGAAGTCGAGCAGCTTCACGCCCGACTTCGTCAGCATGACATTGCCGGGCTTCAGGTCGCGGTGAACGATCCCCTGGCGGTGCGCCTTGTCCAGAGCGTCGGCGATCTCCGTCCCGAACCGCAGCGTCTGCTCGAGCGGCAACGCGCCCTTGCCGAGGCGGTCCGACAGCGTCTCGCCCTCGAGCAGCTCCATCACCAGGTACTCGGTCCCGTCCTGGTTCCCGACGTCGTAGAGCGCGCAGATGTGCGAGTGGGACAGCTGCGAGATCGTCTTCGCCTCGCGCTCGAACCGCTGGCGGATTTCGAGCGAGGACGACAGGTGCTGCGGCAGCACCTTGATCGCGACCGACCGCTCGAGCCGCGTGTCCTTCGCCCTATAAACCTCGCCCATGCCGCCCGCGCCAATCGGCGCGACGATCTCGTACGGCCCGAGCTTCGTCCCGGTTGAGAGGGTCATCGGCCTCTACTTCTTCGCCAGTTCGGCGCGCCAGTCGGACACGAATCGGATCTGCGCGGACGAGCTGTCGTCGGACGGAACGGCGATCAGGAGCCGCTTGCCGTCGCGCGTCACGTCGAAGGGGCCGCGCGGCGGAACCTTGTTGCCGAACACCGGGCGCGGCGCCGCGAGCCGGAGCGAGTCGCCAGTCGCCTCGAGGTCCACGGCGAAGAGCTTGCCCTCGGGCGGCTGCCTGTAGAGGATGGATCGCTCCCCGAGCCAGTGGCCGGCCGTTCCGCCGGAGGTCGAGACCTGGCGTTTTTCCCCCAGGCCGGGATAGGGAACGACGTAGACCTCCTGACGGCCGGTTTCGTTGGAGGTGTACAGCAGCCACTTGCCGTCGGGGGAGATCGCGCCGTTGACGAACTCGTTCGGGTCGGTCGCAAAGAGCAGGCGAGGCTGCGGCTCGCCCTCCAGCGGAAAGTCGTAGAGATTGACGCCCCCGCCCCTGGCGTCCTGAATCCGCAGCAGCATCCGCTTCGCGTCCGGCGACCAGGAGAGCGGCCAGATGTTGGCCTTCTGCGCGAGGACGACCTTGCCCTCGGACCCGCCGTCGGCGGGCTTGATCCGGATGCCCTGCCCGACGTCCCCGTACCCGATCTGGCGGCCATCGGGAGACCACACGGGAAAATTCGCGCCCTGGTCTCCGAACGTGAACCGCGACCCGGCTCCTCTCTCGAGGTCGTAGAGGCGCAGCTCGGGTCGCGCGTTGCGGCTGCCGAGCACGGTCGCCGCGACACGGCCGGCGTCGGGCGACAGCGCGACCGTGAAGAAGTTCGCAGCCTCGCCGACCGCGCCGAGCTCCTTGCCGTCGAGGTCGAACCACGTCAGGCGGGCCTTGCGGACGGCTTCGTTGCTCTGGAACACCAATCTCCCCGCGTTCGAGAACGTGAAGTTGCCGATCCAGCGGAACGCCTCGAAGGCCACGCCCTCGGCGACCGGCACCGCCGGGCCCGTGGTCTTCAACGCGGCCGGGTCGAACGGCTGCGCCAGCAGATTGCCCTCGCGCACGAACACGAGATACCCGGGCTCGACGAAGCGGCCCTCGCTGTTCTCCCTGGCCACGAGCGTCGACTTGCCCGTGGCGAGGTCGAGCGCCTGGATGGAGTTCGTCTCCGCGCTCCCGCCCTGCGCCCCCGAGAAGTAGAGCAGGCGCTTTCCGCCCGGGAGGAAGAACGGAAGCCTGTGCGTCGCGCCGGCGGCCTCGACGCGCGTCACGGGCTGCGCAACGCCGCCGACCGCGGGGACCTTCGAGAGGCCCGAAAACGGCGAGGGCGCGAAGACGATGACGTCGTCCACGCTCCAGCTCCCGCCGCGCCCGTCCGCGGCGTCGCAGATCGTGAGGACCGCCCCTGCGCCCGCAGGCACGCGCTTCACCTTGCCGTCGGCGAAGAACCCGATCGAGCGGCTGTCCGGCGACCAGAACGGGCCCGTCGCGTCGTCGGTCCCCGGCAGCGGCTGGACCGCGAAGCTGTCCATCCGGCGGACCCAGAGCTGGCGCTTTCCTTCGCTCCCCGTCGCGGCGAAGGCGAGCGTCGCGCCGTCGGGCGACAGGGCGAGGGAACTCCACCGGTCGAGCTCCATCTGCGGCGGAAGGTCGATCGACGAGCGGGTGACGGCCGTGTCGGGCGCATGGTGCAGAAACCGCCCCGCCGCGAACCCGAGCGCGGCCAGCACGAGCGCCGCCGTCCACGGCGCCACCGCGGACCGGCGGCGCGCGGCCGACGCCGCCACCGGCGCCGGCACGCCCGATTGCGAGCCGCCCTCCGCGATCCACTTGAGCTCGCTGCCGAGATCTCCCGCG
>Ga0209048_10004175_pt1 | contig 13859 bp, 12 predicted proteins | sample FrelakmetCRP12CR_FD_187146 | JGI IMG/M metagenome (GOLD analysis project Ga0209048, IMG submission 187146) | Freshwater lake sediment microbial communities from the University of Notre Dame, USA, for methane emissions studies - CRP12 CR (SPAdes)... | ecosystem: Environmental > Aquatic >... | reverse complement strand
TTGTCGAGGCCGGCCACGTCCGCATGGCCAGTGAAGCGTTCGACGTGTACATCGGGGAGGGCAGGCCCGCGTACGTGGCGCGCCAGAGCGCAACGCCGGCCGAGATTGTCGCGATCATCCGCCGGGCGGGCGGGATCTCGTCGATGGCCCATCCCGGAGTCACCGGCACTGACGATCTCATTCCGGCGCTGGCTGCCGCGGGCCTGGACGCTCTCGAGGCCTACCACACCGATCATTCGGCCGAAGACACCGACAGATACCTGAGACTGGCGGGCGAGCTCGGCCTCGCCGTCACCGGCGGCTCCGACTATCACGGCGCCCGCTCCGAGCACTCCAACGGCTTTGGTGCAGTTGGTCTTCCAGACCCCGACTTCGCCGCCTTCTCTGCACGCGCTCGGCGGCAGACTCGGGGCTGAAGTCCGTCAGAAGCAAGTAGCAAGAAGCAAGAAAGAGGACCACCGGTGCGGCTTGTCTTCTTCTTGCTTCTGACAATCCTCAGTGGGCCCTTCTGGCTTCTTGCTTCTGACTGACGGCGAGCCCCGAGCGCGGAGCAGGTACAATCGTCAGCATGGGTGCAATCCTGCCAGGCGCGATCATCTCGCCGTTCGTGGGAGAGTGGCTGCCTCGCGTGGTGGCGGAGCTGAACGGCTGCGCCGGGCCGCGGCGGGCCCTGGACCTGGCGATGGGCGACGGGCGGCACGCGATCCAGTTGGCCGAGGCCGGCTTCGAGACGTACGGCGTGGACCTCGCCGTCGACCGGCTGCTCGCGGCCAGACGCGCCTTGCTCGGGCGCCGGCTCGACGCGCTCCAATGGGCCGCAGACCTCGACAGCTACCCGCTGCCGCGCGATCACTTCGACCTGCTCCTCTGCACCCGCTTCCTGCTGCGCGCGCGCTGGGACGACCTGAAGCGCAGCATCCGCCCGGGCGGGTTCGTCCTCTACGAGACGTTCACGATCGGCCAGCTCGCGCGCGGCGTCGGTCCTTCGTCCCCGGCGCACCTGCTCCAGCCCGGCGAACTCGCGGCGGCATTCGGCGGCTGGACGGTCCTCCACTCGGAGGAGGTGGAAGACCCGGCCGCCATGGCGCGTCTCGTGGCGCGTAAGCCGGGGGCCTGACGCGTGGACGACGCGCTCATCGAGATGCACGGCGTGAGCAAGGAATACGGCGGACTGCGGCCCCTTCGCCTTTCCGCGTTCACCGTCCGGACAGGCGATCGCGTCGCGATTCTCGGAATGGACGCGGCCGCGGCGGAAATTGCCGTCAACCTCCTCACGGGCGCGACGCTGCCTGATCAGGGCGAGATCCGGCTGTTCGGCCGCGCTACGTCGGCGATCGCGGACGCCGACGACTGGCTGGCCACGCTCGATCGCCTCGGGATGGTGTCGCCCCGCGCGATGCTGGCGGAGGAGTTCACCGTGGCCCAGGGGATAGCGATGGCTTTCACGCTGTCGCTCGATCCGGTTCCCGGCCCGATCGCCGCCGAGGTTGCGCGCCTTGCCCGGGATGCCGGCCTCGGCCCGGCTGATCTCGCCCGGCGCCTCGCGGACGCGACGCCACTCGTGAAGGCCCGCTGCCGTCTCGCGCGGGCGCTCGCCACCTCGCCCGCCCTGCTCATCCTCGAGCACGCCAACGCGCTGGTGCCGGTCGGGGCCGCCGCCTTCGGCCGCGAAATCGCCGCGCTGGCGAAGGCGCGCCGCATGGCCGTGGTGGCGTTGACGGTTGACGAGGCCTTCGCCACCGCGGTCGCCAGCCGGACGCTGGCACTCGACGCCTCCACGGGCAGGCTTCAGGCCCGAAGCGTCTGGCGGCGGGTGTTTCGATAACCCATGCGCGGGCGTGACCCCGCGCCACGCACCGGACAGGGCCCGGGGCAGGAGAAACGGACGTGCGGTTGCTGCTCTTCGATGTCGACGGCACGCTGGTGCTGACTGGCGGCGCGGCCGTGCGCGCCATGGACGATGCGTTTCACGAAGTGTTCGGCATCCGCGGCGCGTTCGAGCACGTGCCGATGCCGGGCCGCACCGACGGCGCCATCCTCGCCGACGCGTTCACCCGGGCGCTCCCGCAGTCGCAGATCCTCGCTGACGCGATGACGGCCGCGGGAGTGGACCCGGTGGACGGCCAGGTCGCGCGGTACAAACGGGTCTATTTCGAGCGCTTCGTGGAGGAGATCCGGAGGCCGGTCCCCGAGGATCCCGCGAAGCCGTCGCGCCATCGTTTCAAGGGAGTCCTGCCGGGAGTCCGCGCGGTGCTCAACGCGCTCGACGGCCGCCCCGACGTCTTTCTCGGGCTGCTGACGGGCAACTACGAGCAGGGCGCGCGCATCAAGCTCGAGTACTTCGACCTCTGGCGCTACTTCCGCTGCGGGGCCTATGGCGACGACAGCCTCGACCGCCACGCCCTCGTGCCGGTGGCCGTGGCGAGATCGCGGCAGGCCGGCTGCCCGGCCGTGGACCCGCGCGATGTCGTCATCATCGGCGACACGCCGCTCGACATCAGTTGCGCGCGCGACGCCGGAGTGAGCTGCCTGGCCGTGGCCACCGGCGGTTTCAGCGCGGACACGCTGCGCGCCGCCGGCGCCGACACGGTGTTCGAGTCCTTGATTGATACGGACGCGGTTGTCCGTGTTCTCACTTGCGCCTAGCGCCTAGCGCCTAGCCCCTAGTCCCTACAGTCCCGACGTGCAGTGCGGGCACTTCTTCGCGGCGAGCGGGATGGCCGTCGCGCAGAATGGACAGTCCTTCGTCGCGGGCGCCGCGGCCGGCTCGGGCCGCTTCAGCCGGTTCACCTGTTTGACCACCATGAAGATGGCGAACGCGACGATCAGGAACTCGATGATCGTGTTGAGGAAGATGCCGTAGTTCAGCGTGGCCACGCCGGCCTTCTTCGCGTCCGCGATCGTGGCGAAGGTCCCCTCGCCCAGTGCGACGAAGAGGTTGGCGAAATCCACCCGGCCGAGGAGCAGCCCGAGGACCGGCATCAGGACGTCGTTCACGAGCGAACCGACGATCCTGCCGAAGGCGGCGCCGATGACGACGCCCACGGCCAGATCCACCACGTTCCCGCGCATCACGAATTCCTTGAACTCCTTGAACATCACCAACCTCCTTGCGAGGACGTTGCGGACGGCCGTTCCCGAATCCCGGGTTCAGGCCCCGCCCTTGCCGGGCCGGTACGGCGCGTAGGCCGGCTCCCACTGCGCCCGGGCGATGATCTCCTCGTACTTGCCGTCGTCGATCAGGCGGCCCAGGCCAGCCTCTCTCGCCTCGATGGCCACCGCCTTCGCCACGGCGCGTGACACGGCCCGGATGTCGCTCATCGGCGGCAGCAGGTAACCCATGGCTTCCTGCTCCGGCGTGACCATCTTACTCAGCGCGCGGCTGGCCGCAAGGAACATCTCGTGCGTCACCTTCGGTGCCTTCGCCACCAGGGCGCCGAGGCCCACGCCGGGGAAGACGTACAGGTTGTTGCACTGCGACGCGACCAGCGTGCGGCCCTTCCACTCGAGATTCGCGAACGGGCTCCCGGTGGCCACCAAACCGCGCCCGTCCGTGGCGCGCGCCACGTCTTCCGGCATGCACTCGCACCGGCTGGTGGGGTTCGAGAGCGCCAGCACGACCGGCCGGGGCTCGTGAGCGGCCATCGCCGCGAGCACGTCGTGGCTGAAGAGGCCAGGCTGCGCAGTGACACCGACGATCGCGGTCAGTTTCGCATTGCGCACAATGTCCATCAGACCGATCCGGTCGCTCGAATCCAGCGTCCAGCCGGCCACGTCGGCCCGATCCCTCGCGAAGACCCGCTGCCACCTGGACAGGCCCGGCGTGTCCTCGCAGAGCAGGCCCGGGGTGTCGGCCGCGAAGATGCGGCGCCGGGCGTCGGCTTCGCTCAGGCCTTCCGCCTTCAGCAGGGAGAGCACGTTGTTGGCGATGCCCATCCCCGCCTGGCCCATGCCCACGATGCCGATGCGCTGATCGGCCAGCCGGCTCTTCTTGATTCGCATGGCGGTCATCAGGACCGATGCAGCCACCGCGCCGGTTCCCTGGATGTCATCGTCGAACGACAGCACCCGGTCGCGGTACCGCTCGAGCAGGGTGAAGGCCTTGTGCTTGGCGAAATCCTCCCACTGGACCAGCGCCTCCGGGAAGTTCCGCTTCACGCCCAGCACGAACTTCTCGATGAACTCCCAGTACTCGTCGCCTTCGAGCCGCGGGTGCCGCCAGCCCAGGTAGAGCGGATCCTCGAGGAGGCGGGTGTTGTTGGTGCCCACGTCGAGCGTCATCGGCAGGCAACACGCCGGATGCAGGCCGCCGGCGGCCACGTAGAGCGTCACCTTGCCCACCGGGATGCCCATGCCGTCGGAGCCGAGGTCGCCGAGGCCGAGGATGCGCTCGCCGTCGGTGACCACGATCAGGTTCACGCTGGGGAGCGGGATGCTCTGGAAGATCTGGTCGACGTTGGCGATGTTGTCGGGGCTGAGGTAGATGCCGCGGTAGCGGCGGGTGATGTGGCTGAGCTGCATGCACGCCTGGCCCACGGTCGGCGTGTAGACGATGGGGACCATCTCGGTCAGGTTCTCGAGCAGCAGCCGGTAGAACAGCACCTCGTTCCGGTTCAGCAGGCCCTGCAGGAAGATGAACTTCTCGAGATCGTCGGGCTTGCGCCTGAAATTCTCGAGGGAGCGCTCCACCTGGTGGTGCAGCGACGAGACGCCCGTGCGCAGCAGGCCGGACAGGTCGAGCGACAGCCGCTCCTCCTCGGTGAACGCCGACGCCTTGTTGAGCATCGCGTCGCTCAACAACTGCTGGCCGCGCAGATGGACCTCCCAGTACTCCTCGTTCGTCAGTGGATCGACCTTGATGCTGAACGTCTTCATGATCGCCCTCTCGGATGCGTGCGTTGCTGGTGAATTGTAGCCCGTCGGCCTCAACTGGCAGCGGGCGGGGGTGTGCGGACGCCGGGGGGGGAGGGGCGAGGCCTTGATCATCGTCCTCCCGGGCGTCGGGCCCTGTCAAGCAAGGCCGGCCTGCGGGCCCTGAAAACCGGCCCCCCGGCCGGAGCCAGATGGGGTAGGCTATAGGACGCTGACGGGCGGTTTCCGCCGTCCCTGGTCCGAGTTTCCGCCCCCGCTGCGCGCGCGGCGCCACTCATACCCCGTGAGGCCACAGCCATGATCAAGATCAGCGACGAAGACGTTTACGAGTACCACGAGAAGCCCCGGCCCGGAAAACTCGAGGTCGTCACTTCGAAGCCGTGCCTGACGCAGCGGGACCTGTCGATGGCGTACACGCCGGGCGTGGCGCGCCCGTGCCTGGAGATCGAGCGGGATCCGGAACTCGCCTATCGCTACACGGGGAAGGGCAACCTCGTGGCGGTCGTGTCGAACGGCACCGCGGTGCTGGGCCTGGGCGACATCGGGGCGATGGCCGGCAAGCCGGTGATGGAGGGCAAGGGCGTCCTCTTCAAGAGGTTCGCCAACGTGGACGTCTTCGACATCGAGGTGAACACGCACGATCCCGACGAGATCATCAAGCTCGTCAAGCTGCTCGAGCCCACCTTCGGCGGCATCAACCTCGAGGACATCAAGGCGCCCGAGTGCTTCTACATCGAGGAGTCGCTCAAGAAGATCATGGACATCCCGGTGTTCCATGACGACCAGCACGGGACGGCCATCATCTCCGGCGCGGCCCTGGTCAACGCGCTCGAGATCGTGAACAAGAAGATTGACCAGGTCAGAGTGGTCTTTGCAGGGGCCGGCGCAGCCGGCATCGCCTGCGCGGACATGTACCTGAACCTCGGCGTGAAGAGGGAGAACATCCACTTCGTCGACACCGTCGGCGTGATCTGGAAGGGCCGCACCGAGAAGATGAACCCTTACAAGGAACGCTATGCGGTGGAGACGAAGGAGCGCACGCTGGCCGACGCGTTGAAGGGCGCGGATGTGTTCGTCGGAGTCTCCGCGAAGGACCTCGTCACGCCCGAGATGCTGAAAACGATGGCGGAGAACCCGATCGTGTTCGCGATGGCGAACCCCGATCCGGAGATCCCGTATCCGGTGGCCGTGGCGGCGCGCAAGGACGTCATCATGGCGACGGGCCGCTCGGACTACCCGAACCAGGTGAACAACGTCCTCGGCTTCCCGTTCATCTTCCGCGGGGCGCTGGACGTGCGTTCGGTGGCCATCAACAACGAGATGAAGATGGCGGCGGCGCGCGCCCTCGCGGCGCTGGCCAAGGAGGACGTGCCCGAGGTCGTGCTGAAGGCCTACGGCGTGAACAGCATGTCGTTCGGCAGGGAGTACCTGATCCCGAAGCCGTTCGACCCGCGCGTGCTCACGTGGGAGGCGCCGGCCGTCGCGAAGGCCGCGTGCGACACGGGCGCGGCGAAGAAGCCCATCACCGACTGGAGCGCGTACCGCGAGCAGCTCGAGCGGCTGCTCGGCCCGTCGCGCAAGGTCATGCACTTTGTCGTGCGCAAGGCCCGCAACGACGCGCCCAAGCGCATCGTGTTCCCCGAAGGCGAGCACGACTCCATCATCCGCGCCGCCCGCGACATCGTCGACCAGAAGATCGCGATGCCCGTCCTGCTCGGCAACGAGCAGGTGATCCGGGAGACGGCGGCCCACCTCGGCATCGAGAAGCTGGAGTTCGAGATCGTCAACGTCCCGAACGCGGAGAAGGGGCCGGCCTATGCCCAGGCGCTCTACGAGTTGAGGCAGCGCAAGGGCGTGACGCTGCCGTCGGCCGAAGATCTCGTGAAGGACCCCACCATCTACGGGCTGCTGATGGTCCAGCGAGGCGACGCCGACGGTTTCGTGGGCGGCATGTTCAGGGCCTACCCGGACACGATCCGGCCGGCGCTGCAGATTGTCGGGCTGAAGCCCGGCGTGTCGCGCGTGTCGGCGGCGCACGTGCTGGTGCTGAAGGACCGGATCTTCTTCTGCGCCGACACGATGGTGAACATCCAGCCGACAGCCGAGGAACTGGCCGAGATCGCGCTCCTTGCCGCCGACTTTGCCAGGAGCTTCGACGTCGATCCGAAGGTCGCGCTGCTGGCCTTTTCGAGCTTCGGCTCGGTGCCGCACCCGATCTCCAAGCGAGTGGCCGATGCGGTCGACATCGTCCGGGCGAAGAACCCGAGCATTGTCGTCGACGGCGAGATGCACCTCGACACGGCCGTCGTGGCGGAGATCGTCGAGAAGAACTACCCGCACTCGCGCATCAAGGGCGACGCGAACATCCTCATCTTCCCCGACCTCACCTCCGGCAACATCGGCTACAAGCTGGTGCAGCGGCTGGGCAACGCCGACGCCATCGGGCCGCTCCTGATGGGCACGAGGAAGCCCGTGAACGTCCTGCAGCACGGCATGACCGTGGCGGAGATCGTCAACGTGGCCGCCATCACGGCCGTGACAGCGGACGCGATGAAGTAGCCTTTTGTTGAGTACAAACCGAAGGGGGATGTCCTTGCGGGCATCCCCCTTCGCACGTACGGACGCGTTCCGTGCGGATACGGACTACGCGAGCTTGCGCCCGCCTTCAGCCGCCCACTTCTCCAGCATCGCCGTCGTGACGGACTTCGGCCGCTCGATCGCGTAGCCGAGGCCGCGATCCCAGGTGATGTTGGCCATGCAGCCCAGCGCGCGCCCGACGCCGAACAGGACCGTGTAGAAGTCCCATTCCTTGAGGCCGTAGTACCACTGGATGACGCCCGACTGCGCGTCGACGTTCGGCCAGGGGTTCTTCGTCTTGCCGTGCTCGGTGAGCACGCCGGGCGCCACCTCGAAGATCATGGACACGACCTTGAAGAGGGGATCGTCCTTCAGGCCGGGCGTCGCGAGGCAGAACTCGCGCTGCGACATGTAGCGCGGGTCGGTCTTCCGGAGGACGGCGTGACCGTAACCCGGAATCACCTGGCCGGCGTTGAGCGTGTCCCAGAGCGCCTTGGTGATGAGCTCCTTCGTGGGCTCCTGATCGGCGCAGTACTTCTTCTGGAACTTCATCGTCCAGTCGAGCACTTCCTGGTTGGCGAGGCCGTGCAGCGGGCCCGCGAGGCCGTTCAATCCGGCCGAGTACGCGTAGTACGGATCGGAGAGCGCCGAGTGCACCAGGTGAGTGGTGTGGGCCGAGACGTTGCCCGACTCGTGGTCGGAGTGCAGGATGAAGTACATCCGGGCGACGTCCTTGTACTCTTCGCTCTGGCCGATCATGTGGGCGAAGTTGGCGCCCATGTCCAGCGTCGGATCGATGGCGTTCTGCTTGTCGCCCCGGAACTTCAGGTTGTAGATGAAGGCCGCGATGACGGGGAGGCGTGCGACGATGTCGCTGCCGTCTTCGTAGACGTATTCCCAGGCCGACATCTTGTTGAACTTGCCCGAGTTGTAGAAGCCGACGAACTTGGAGTCCTTCTGCAGCGCGAGGAGCCCGATCGAGAGCATCACCATCGGGTGGCTGTCGCGCGGCAGGGCGCGGATCGCGTCGAACACGTACTGCGGCACCGCCTGCCGCGTCTTCCACTCGGCCACCACCTCGTCGACCTGCGCCTGCGTCGGCACGTCGCCGGTCAGCAGGAAGTACCAGAACGACTCGACCGTGGGGTACTTGGAACGGGGCGCCTTCGGCAGGGCCTCGAACGTCTCGGGGATGGTCTTGCCCCGGAAGCGGATCCCTTCCTGGGGGTCGAGGTAGGAGATGTCCGTGACCAGGCAGCGGATGTCGCGGGCGCCGCCGATCGCCTGGTCGATGGTGACCTGATCGATCACGATCTTCCCGAACTCCTTGGTGAGTTTCGTCGTCCGGGGACGGAACTCCTCGATCTTCTGTTTGAGGGTGTCTTTTAGGGCCATGTCGCTGCACTCCTTCACGCTGGATGAGGGGACAAAAGACTCCGCAGGCGGCCCCGATGATACTCCAAAGCCCGCGCCGATGGATCGGCCGAATCCCGCATTCAGGCCGTTCCGGCCCGGGAGGGCCCGGCACGTCGGGGGCCACTGCGGGCTGTGAAAATCAGGTCCCGTGCCGATATAATCAGAAGTCGGGTCCAATAACGCGCGTGAGGTTGCGAGAGACGCATGTCAGACAGCGGCGAAGGACTGGTCGACGCCAGCTCACGGCTGGCCGAACGGATGGACGAGCTGGAAGAAGAGCGGCGCCAGGCGAACAACGGCTCGCGGCGCGTGGACCCCGCCCGCGCGCGGGCGCTCGAGTCGCTGCGCCTGGCCAGGGCCGACATCGGGCGCCAGCTCGCGTCGGTGTCCCACGAAGCCCGGCGGCAGCAGCTCGCCATGGCGCTGGCCGAGCTCGAGCGCCGCCTGGCGGACCTCGAGCAGACCGCCTGAACGATCGCCGTGCCCGCCCGTGAGCCGCTGGCGATCGTCCGCGAGTATCACGACCAGACCAAGCATCACTTCAACCGGTTCGCGCGGTCGACCGGCTATCTGGATTGGGCGACGCAGCCGGATCCCTTCCGCCATTTCGAGGGCTCCCGCCGCATCGATCTCGTGGAACCGCTGCGCGCGGCGGCGGCGCTGCCGGCAGATGGCGGTGGCTCGTGGCCGGGTGTCTCCTACGGAACGCTCTTCGACCAGGCTCCTTCGCGCGTGCCGCTCCCCCCGGGGCTGTCCGCCGTATCGGTCTTCCTTCGCTACAGCCTGGGCCTGTCGGCCTGGAAACAGGCAGGCCCGTCCCGATGGGCGCTCCGCGTCAACCCGTCGAGCGGCAATCTCCATCCGACCGAGGGCTACGTGGTGTGCGGACCTGGCGTGGCCGGCGAGAGGCCAGGCGTGTATCACTACGCGCCCGATGCGCATGCCCTCGAGGAGCGCTGCGGCTTCGACAGTGCGGCGTGGGCGAACGCATCGGCCGGACTGCCCGACGGCTGCTTCCTGGCCGGACTCACGTCGATCCACTGGCGGGAGGCATGGAAGTACGGTGAGAGGGCGTTCCGCTACTGCCAGCACGACATCGGACACGCCGCGGCGGCGATGCGGATGTCGGCGGCCCTGATGGGCTGGACGTGCGCGATTGTTCCCGGCTGGACGTTGCCCGATCTAGCCGGGCTGCTCGGCGTGGATCGGGACGGGGACTTCGCCGGCGCCGAGCCCGAAGAACCGGCGTGCCTGATGATCGTGGCGCCGCCCGCGGCATCCGGCCTCGCCGCCGATGGCGATGTTTTGACGCCGGCGGGCACCGGACTCGCGGACGCCGCCCGACGGGGCGACTGGACGGGCCGCGCCAGCAGGCTGAGCGGCGATCGGGTGCAGTGGGACTGGATTGATGCGGCAGCGGAGGCCAGCCGCGAAGGCACGATGCGGGCCGGGATTCCGGCCGCCGCGCGTGGCCGTCAGGCCTCGCCATCGCAAGACGCGACGGAGCCCGCCGCCGCGCTCGTGCTGCGGCGGCGAAGCGCCATGTCGATGGATGGCGCCACGTCAATCAGCGTCGATCGCTTCGCCTCGATCCTGGGCCGGCTGATGCCGGACGCGGGCCCGCCGTTCGACGCATTCCCATGGACGCCGCGGATTCACCTGGCGCTGTTCGTGCACCGGGTCGACGGGCTTCAGCCCGGGCTCTACGCACTGCCGAGGACCGACGCCGGCGCGGCGACTCTCAGGGAAGCCCTGACTCAGGACTTCGCGTGGGTGCGGCCGCCTGGCGTCCCGGATGACCTGCCGCTCTACCTGCTCGACCACGCGGACTACCGCCGGATCGCCCGTCAACTCAGCTGCGGACAGGACATCGCCGCCGACGGCTGCTTCAGTCTGGGCATGCTCGCCGAGTTCGATGCCGCGCTCGCGGACGGCGGGCCCGCAGCCTACCGGCGGATGTTCTGGGAAGCCGGCGCCATTGGCCAGGCGCTCTACCTCGAGGCCGAAGCGGCCGGCATCAGGGGCACCGGCATCGGATGCTTCTTCGACGACGGTGTCCACCAACTGCTCGGCATCCGGGATCACTCGCTCCAAAGCCTCTACCACTTCACCGTCGGCGGGCCGGTCGACGACCCGCGCCTCACCACGCACCCCGGCTACGCCTTCTCCGAGGTAAGCTGAAAACATATGGCACTCGAACAATCGCAGATTCTCCAGGCGCTTGCCGCAGTCAAAGACCCGGATCTTCACAAGGACATCGTCAAACTCGGGTTCGTGAAGGATGTCCATGTCGACGGCGGCCGCGTGTCGTTCACGATCGAATTGACGACGCCGGCGTGCCCCGTCAAGGAGCAGATGAAGGAACAGGCCCGCGCGGCGGTCATGCAGCTGCCGGGCGTGTCGGATGTCAACGTCACCATGACCGCCCAGGTCCGGGCGGCGGTGTCGCCCGATGCCGGCAGAGCGCCGATCCCCGGCGTGAAGAACGTCATTGCCGTCGGAGCCGGCAAGGGCGGCGTGGGCAAGACGACCGTGGCCGTGAACCTGGCGGTCGCGCTCGCGCGCACCGGGAGCCGCGTCGGCATCATGGACGCCGACATCTACGGGCCGAACGTGCCCATCATGCTCGGCCTCAAGGGCCAGCTCGGCACCGACGGGGAGAAGATCGTGCCGCCGTCGAAGTACGGCCTGCAGGTGGTCTCGATGGGCTTCCTGACGTCGGACGATGCGCCCGTGATCTGGCGTGGCCCGATGCTCCACGGCGTGATCCGCCAGTTCTTCATGGACGTGCGCTGGGACGACCTCGATTACCTCATCGTCGATCTGCCGCCGGGCACGGGCGACGTGGCGCTCAGCCTGAGCCAGACCGCCTACGTGGCGGGCGCAATCGTCGTGACGTCGCCACAGCAGGTGGCGATTGCCGACAGCCGCCGGGCCGTGGCGATGTACCAGAAGCTGAACATCCCGGTGCTCGGGCTCATCGAGAACATGTCGTACTTCGTGTGCCCGTCGTGCCACCACGAAAGTGACATCTTCGGCCGGGGGGGCGGCGAGCGCCTGGCGGAGGAACTGGGGATCGCCTTCCTGGGGAGCATTCCCATCTCGGAACCCCTGCGCCGGGGCGGCGACGCGGGCGTGCCGATCATGCTGGCGGATCCGGAATCGCCCGCGGCCGAAGCGTTCGTCGCGGCTGCGGAGCGCACGGCGGCGCAGGTGTCGATTCAGAGTTTCCGCACGCCGGTCATTCCGCTGAAGATGGTGAATTGACACCGCCAGTCCGCTCGGATACCGTTCGCCCGGAGGCGCGGCAGAGCGTGAACCTCGCACATCCCGCAGGCGCGGGCGACCCGCGGCAGCGCGCGCACAGGCTCTCCGAGGTGCTTGGCCTGTACCCGCTGGTCCGCGAGGATCACCTGAAGACGCTGCAGAAATGCGGCCTCGTCGAGCCGCCGGATGTCGTCGGCAGCGAACGCTTCGTTCGATTCGCCGATGTCGCCGTCATCCGGCAGGTGAACGCGGAACTGCAGCGGGGCGCCTCGTTCCGCTCGATTCTCAGGTCCTTCCTGGCATCCCGCTCCGGCCAGCTGGCCCTCGATTTCCAGGTCGACCACCAGCCCGCCAAAGTGCTGTCGCTTCGACGCCCTGCCGCGTCGACGCCCGGCCGGTTCATGCCGGGCAGCCCTGCAAGGCCGACGGCGGAGCGAACGACGACCGACGCGGCACTGGCCGAGCAGTACTTCGCCATCGGATCGTCGCTGGATGACGGGACGGCCGAAAAGCGCGAGGAGGCTTCGGCCGCGTACCGGCGCGCGCTCGACATCGACCCGAGGCTCGTGCCCGCCCTCATCAACCTCGCCAACATCCACTACACGCAGGAGCACCTGATCGAAGCGACGGCGCTCTACGAGCGAGCGATTGGCCTCGAACCGGACGTGTTCGAGGGCTACTTCAACCTCGGCAACATTCATCATGACCTCGGCCGGTACCGCGCAGCCGAGGAGTACTACCTGCACGCCCTCGCGGTAAACCCGCGCTATCCCGAAGCGCACCTCTACCTGGCCGTGGCGTTGGAGAAGGACGGGCGGTCGGATGAGGCCAAGCCCCACTGGCGGGCGTACCACACCATGGCCCCCGACGGGGAATGGGCTGAGCTCGCGCGGGAATTCAGCGACTAGTAGTAGTACCGATCTTCGGGCGGGATCGCCGGGCGCTTGCGGGGATTGCGGCGGACCTTGTAGTGCCCGCATTCGATGCACCAGGCCTCGGGGGCAAACCCCATCGTGCCGGCCATCGGCTGCACGTCGCGGTGGGTGCAATGGTCGGGCACGCCGTTCTCGACCGCTTTCCGCCACCTGCAACTTTTGAACCGCTGCACGGCGGGAGGAAGCTCGAGTGCGGGCTCCGCCTCCGAAGCCTGAACCTCAGGCCTCGCCGCTGGCGCGGTGTGCTCGCCTGGGTCGGATTCGTAGACAGACATATCAAATATTGTGCCACATGGGGGAGGGCACCGCAACCCTCACATGGCTGGCGTCCTACAGCCCACTAACGGCCTGCTCCACGCCGCGGCTCAGGGCGGGGTAGTCGTCTCCGTCGAGGATGATCGGCGCTCCGAAGCGCACGTCCACCGGCCCTTTTCTGGCCATCCGCCAGGACGGGTGAAGGACCCTGTCCACGCCATCGAGCCTGACGGGAACGACGGGCAGGCTTAGCCTGCTGCCGATCATGGCGACGCCGGGCCTGAAGGGTTTGAGCACCCCGGTCTCTCCCCGCGCGCCTTCCGGGTAGATCAGGATGGAGTAGCCCGCCGAGCTCAGGCGGCCGATGTAGCGGAGCGTGTCTCTGGCGCCAGCCTCCCGCTGAGGGAGCGGAAAGGCGTTGAAGGCCAGCGCCGCGAGATAGTAGAGCGCCGACGACACCCAGCGCTCACGCCAGGGGTATTCCGAGGGCCGGAAGTGGGCGCGGAAGAACTCCTTGGCCATCGCCGGGGCCAGGCG
>Ga0209048_10004174_pt1 | contig 13859 bp, 12 predicted proteins | sample FrelakmetCRP12CR_FD_187146 | JGI IMG/M metagenome (GOLD analysis project Ga0209048, IMG submission 187146) | Freshwater lake sediment microbial communities from the University of Notre Dame, USA, for methane emissions studies - CRP12 CR (SPAdes)... | ecosystem: Environmental > Aquatic >... | reverse complement strand
AAGTTACGCACCGATGCCCGCGGTGCCCGCCGCTCCGGCGAGGAACTTCCGACGGCTGAGTTCGGTCATGGTGGAAGGGTCTCCTTCGCGCGGTGATCACCGCGGGTGCAGGGATCGCAAAATCTACACACCGCTCCGAAGCTCCCGACCCATGGGGCTACGCTCGCGGGCGCAGCACTCCGGGGGATCAGCGCTGCGGATCCGCGAGCCGTGTCAGCAGTTGGAAGCCTCGATGTCAGAAATCTCTCGCGACGAGGTCATCAAGTCGCTGCTCGCCGACCAGGCGACACCGCCGACGGGCGACCCTGCGCCCATCCGGGCAATGGACGCGACCCGGATCGGTCGCATGGCCCGCCAAGGGGTGCCCTGGATCATCGGCGGCGCAGTGGTGTACCTGCTCGCGCCCTCGGTGCTCGGGGTGCTCGCGGCATCCGACGACCTCGTCGCCATCGACTGGTACTGGCTGGTCGCGCTGCTGGCCTGTCAGGCTGCGGTGCTCTTCTTCACCTGGGTGCTCCAGCGATTACTGGTCGAGGACCCTGAGCACAAGCGCCTGCCGCTTGCCCTGATCGCCTCGACCCAACTGGTGGGCAACGCGGTCGCCACCGCTGCGCCGTTCGGCGGCGCCGCGGGCACGGCCGCGCAGGTGCGGGCGCTCGCCAAGCGGGGTGTCGATCCGCGCCGCGCCACCGCGGGCATCATCACGTTCTCGCTCCTGCAGATCGCCTCGATCGGCGCGCTCGCGCTCGTGGGGCCGGTCATGGTGTTGCTCGGTGTCGCGGTACCCGCGACGCTCGGAAGAACCGCCCTGCTCGGATGCATCGCGCTCGCGCTGATCACCGCGCTGCTCGTCGTCATGTTGCGCTCCGATCGTGCGGTCAGCTGGATCGGGAACGCGGCCGGGATGATCCTGCGGCGCGATTCGAAGCGGATCGTCGTGATGCTGCGCCGCGAACGGCGGCACCTGCGCCGGTCGATGATCGGGCCGGGGCGGGCGCGCAAGGTGCTCGGGGTCGCGCTCGCGCGGTCGGTCGCCGACTATCTGTGCCTGCTCGCCGCCGTCGCCGCGGTCAGCACCACACCGCAGCCCGGGCTCGTGCTCCTCGCGTTCGTCGCGGCCGCGGTGTTGCGCCTGATCCCGTTGACTCCCGGCGGGCTCGGTCCCGTCGAGGCGGCGCTGATCCCGCTGCTCGCCGCCGCGTCGACGACGCGCTCCGGTGCGGTGCTCGCCACGCTCGCGTACCGGGTCGCCTCTCTGTGGATCCCGCTGCTCCTGGCAGCGCCGGCCGTGTGGTGGCTCCGCCGCCACAACTGCGCGGACACTGCGCTCGCCACCGGCTGACGCCGGGCCAGTTGACGCCGGTCAGCCGAGGCGCGTCACGCGTTCGTAGACGCGCTCGTATCCACTGACCATCGACGCCGCCGAGAAGCGCTCCTCGACCCGGCGGCGGCAGTTGGCCGGCGCGCACTGCCCGGTGAGCAGCGCGACCTCGGCCAGCTCGTCGAGGCTGCTGCGCAGGAACCCGGTGACGCCATCGTCGATCAGCTCGACCGCGGCGCCGACCGGGCAGGAGATCACCGGTGTGCCGCACGCCATCGCCTCGGTCATCACCAGCCCGAACGGTTCGGGCCACTGGATCGGGAAGATCATCGCCTCGGCGCGACCCAACAGATCGACCTTCACTGCATGCGAGACGTCCTCGTGCACCTCGACGTCGTCGGTGAGCAACGGCGCGACGAACTCGTCCCAGTACGCGACCTCGGACGGTTCGCTGCGTTTCACGACCATCACGAGAGGCTTCTGCGCGCGCCTCGCGACCTCAATGGCCCACGTGAGCCCCTTCTCGGGGTTGGACCGTCCGATGAAGACGAGGAACGGTTCTTTCTCTTCGACGAACGGGTACGCGGCGACGTTGATGCCGTTGTGCACCATGCCCGCGTAGTTGATGTCCGCCGCGAGCGCGCGTTGGGCCTCGCTGATCGCGACGAGGTGGATGCGGTCGTCGATCCCGCCGTAGAAGAGCCGGGTCGGTTCGTTCCACGGGCCGTGCAGCGTGTGCACGACCGGAGGACGGCCGTGCAGGAGCGCGCCGAGCGCGGGTCCCGTCACGCCGGAATGGTCGTGGATCAGGTCGAACTCGTCGGCCTGGAGGTACGCGGTGATCGCGTGGTGGGCGTCGAACCACGGGTTGCCGAGCAGCGCCGGGTCGGGCGGCTCGGGCATCGGGGTCACGAGCCGGGCGGGCGTTGTCGATCCGCCACTCGCGAACAGCGTGACGTCGTGACCGCGCTCCGCGAGTCCGTCGGCGAGCAGTGAGACGACGAGTTCGATCCCGCCGTAACCGATCGGGGGGACCGGGAACCACACCGGCGCGACCTGGGCGATTCTCATCCGGGCCCGGCTACCTTGGATGAAGATGCCGCAACCGTGGACAAGCCAGGTGAGCGTAACACTCGGCTCCCAACGCGACACGGTCACGCTGGTCGACGAGTCGGCGTTCTGCATCTCCGACGCCGCCGGCGACGTCGATCCGATTGCCCCGCACGGTTTCATCTTCCGCGACACCCGCTTCGTCTCCGAGTTCCGCCTCCACGTGAACGGTGCCCGGCCCGAGTCGCTTGCCGCGACCAACGTCGAGCCGTTCTCCGGATCGTTCGTGTTGCGCGATCGCCCCGCTCCCGACGTTGCCGACTCCAGCCTGCTGCTCGAGCGCCGTCGCTACGTCGGTCGCGGCATGCGCGAAGACGTGATCGTGCGCAACTACGGGCGCGAATCGGCGTACTGCGAACTCGAGTTGCTCCTCGGTGCAGACTTCGCCGATCTCTTCGACGTGAAGGAGGGACGCGTCGCGGTGGAATCGGTGGCGGCGACGTCCGATCGCGAAACTCGCATCACCTTCGATGCCGGCCGAAAGCACGCGAACCGGGCGACGCAGTTCGACTTTTCCCTGCCCGCGACCATCGTCGACAACCTCGCGTCATGGTGCCTGGTCGTGCCGCCGCGTGAAGAGGTGGTGCTCTGTATCCGGGTGTCGGTTGTGCTCGACGGCCGCGAGATCACGCCCCGGTACGAGTGCGGCGAGTCGGTCGAAGCGGCGGCGCCCGTGCAACGCATGGTCGAGTGGCGCAGCCGTCTCCCGAAGGTCACCACCTCGAACGACAGCTTCAACGCGCTGTTGCGGCGATCCACCGAAGACCTCGCGGCGCTGCGCATCTTCGACCCCGACTTCCCCGACCGCACCGTCGTTGCGGCGGGCGCCCCGTGGTTCATGACCGTGTTCGGTCGCGATTCGCTGCTCACGAGTTGGATGGCGATGCTGGTCGATCCCGGGCTCGCACTCGGGACGCTCCAGACGCTCGCCCGGTTCCAGGGCACCGACGTGAACCCCGCGACCGAGGAGGAGCCCGGGCGCATCCTCCACGAGATGCGCTTCGCGAACACCGCGTCGCTGTCGCTCGGAGGCGGGCAGGTCTACTACGGCAGCGCCGACGCCACGCCGCTGTTCGTCATGCTCCTCGGCGAGCTCCAGCGGTGGCGGGGACGACGACCGGAGATCGACGCGTTGCTGCCGGTTGCCGACCGGTGTCTCGAGTGGATCGCCGGGCCCGGCGACCGCGACGGCGACGGCTACGTGGAATACCAACGGGCGACGAGCCGTGGTCTGCGCAACCAGGGTTGGAAGGACTCGTGGGACGGCGTCCGCTTCGCCGACGGCACCCTCGGCGAGCCGCCGATCGCGCTGTGCGAGGTGCAGGGCTACGTGTACGCAGCGCTGGTCGCCCGGGCCGGTCTCGCCCGCACCCAGGGTGACATCGCGCTCGCGACGCGGCTCGACACGCAGGCAGCCACGCTGAAGCGGTCGTTCAACGAGGACTTCTGGCTCGACGAGCACCAAGGGTTCGCGTTGGGACTCGACTGCGACAAGCGACCGCTCGACGCGCTCACCTCGAACGTCGGTCATTGTCTCTGGACGGGGATCGTCGACGACGAGAAGGCCGCCGTCGTCGCGCGGCAATTGGTGTCGCCGGAGTTCTTCTCCGGGTGGGGCATCCGCACGCTGGCGACCACGAACGTGGGGTACAACCCGATCTCGTACCACTGCGGCAGCGTCTGGCCGCACGACACCGCGATCGGCGCGGCCGGTCTGATGCGTTACGGATTCATCGAGGAATCGCACCGCGTGATGGAGGGTCTCGTCGCGGCGGGCGGGCAATTCGACTTTCGGCTCCCCGAGCTGTTCGCCGGCCTCGAACGCGCCGAGTTCGACGCGCCGGTGAGCTACCCGACGTCGTGCTCTCCTCAGGCGTGGGCGGCGGCGTCACCGTTGTTGCTGCTGCGCACGATGCTGCGACTGGAACCCGATGTCCCGGCCGGCGTCGTGCACGTCGCACCGGTGTTGCCGAAGTGGATCCCCGAGCTGCACCTCGACAGCCTGCCGCTCGACGGCGGCGAGTTGTCGTTCACGGCCACCGGCGAACGTTTCGACGTGACCGAGCAGCCGCCCGATCTCCGCGTCGAACGCACGCCCTGAACTAGACGGTGACCGGCGGAGCCGCGGGTGCCGAGACGCAGAGCGTCGCTTCGTCGATGGCGACCACGCGCTCGTAGGCGAGGGCGAGGCGGCCGCGGACGTCGGCTATCTGCTCGGCGCTGGGGTGCTCGAGCACCAGAAGGCGTCGCACCCCGTCGCTGGCTTCGACCAATTCGCGGTGGGCGGCGACGAGTTCGGTGCTGACGATCATGCTTTGCAGCGTAGTGCGCCCCGCCAGAACCCCGTCCGGGTGCCGGCGGGGCCTTCTGGTCAACCGGGGTCGACCGCTTCCCAGCGGGCTGCCTCGGTCTGGAGCCAGCCGTGTTCCCAGAAGCTCTCGTCGCCGCCGTGCGCGAGCAGGTACCGGTGGGCGTCGGCCATGAGCGCCCGTACGCGCGGGTGGGTGTCGTCGAACGCGGCGACTGCTTCACCCAGGCGGAGCGCGAGCGGGGCGTCACCCCTCGCGAGTGCAGCTTCGGCGCGTTCGAGTGCGGCATCGGTGCCCACCGCGCTCACGAGTTCGGCGAGCGCAGCGTCGGCCGTGTCGGGATAGAGCTCGGTGGTCGACTGCAACTTGAACCAGCCGATGTACTCCTCCCAGAACGTGCGCACCGCCCACGAAACCTTGCCGTACCCCTGGCCCACGCGTAGTTCGGGCGGCAGCTCGACCTCGCGCATGAGCGTCCAGATGTCGGTGCCCGCGTTGATGCCGTCGAGTGTTGCCCGATGTACGTAGTCGACCGCGTCGTGCAGCCGTTCGAGTGACGCCTCGATCAGCTCGGCGCCCACGATCGGATCGTGACGTCCGGTGATCAACACCTCGGGGCGCAGCTCGCGCACGAGGCGGTTCGTCGCCATCTGCGGCTCGACGAAGCGGTACTTGTCGCCGCGGATGGTGTTGATGTTCGGGAAGTGGGGGAACAGGGGACCGAACAAGTTGCTCACCAGTGCGGTGCGGTGTTCGGGCAACCACACGATGGTGCAGTCGATCGTCTCACCGACCGCGGCGTACAACTCCACCCGCAGCTCATCGACGTCGAGATCGAGGCGGTCGTCGTACATGAGATCGGGCGTGGGCACCGACTGCGCCATCGAGACGCCGGGGTTCTCCTTGGCGATGCGCATCGCGTCGGTGCCGAGCATGTCGAACCAGATCCCCGCGGTGCGGGCCCGCAGCGCGGTGATGCGGGTGTCGTCGTGCTGGCATGCGGGGTTGTTCGCCTGCGCGACGTAGGTGGTGCCGGGTTCCCTGAACAGGTCGACGCCGCCGACGTGGTCGACGTGCGCCTGCGTGGTGACGATCGTGTGCGTCGGACCCGGGCGGATCGCGTCGAAGAGGCGCTTGTGGTGCGGCGCCTCGAAGCCCATGCCGCAGTTCACGATCATGCGACCGGTGTCGGAGAGCACGAGGTACGACGCGGTGGTGCCGCCCGAGCGGTAGATGAAGCCGTCGACGATGGGGTGCGCGGGGTCGTCGTAGGCGGGCCGGAGCAACTCTCTGCCCGGTCGGGTGTCGATCAGGTGGTCGACCTGCTCCTGGATGTTCACTGGACAGCCCTCAATTCACTTCGAGACGAACGGGGAAACGGTCGAGGTACGCGCCGAACCGGGCGCGCACCTCCTCGGGGGTCACGCCGAAGTCGCCGCGCAGGTCGTAGACCACACGGCCCTCCTTGCCGCGCGGGTGCGCGTCGAGATAGGCGTCGATCTCGGCACGCGCCTGGTCGGTGAGTTCGATGCCGGCGGCGTCGTAGACCCGTTGCAGCGTGCCCCACTCGTCGGCCATGTAGGAGTGGAAGAACACATCGATGGTGCGGCCTTCGGGGAGCAGGTGCCGGTCGCGCAGCGACGCGTCGAGCAGCACGCCGATGCGCTCGGTCCAGTAGTCGCGGTACCACCTCGGCTCCGGCGTGCGGTACGCGGTGCGCGCTCCGTAGGTGACCATCGTGATGGTGGACTGCACCACGGCCACCGGGTCGCGGTGGGTCACCACGATGGTGGCGTCGGGGAACGTTGCGAGCAGCGGGCCGATCTGTTCGAGGTGCTGGGGCGACTTCAGCACCCATCGCTCGCGCGGCCGGTACCACTGCATGATCTGCAGCACGGTCTTGGCGTATGCGTAGTGCGGCGTCTGGTCGTGGGCGAGGTAGTAGTCGCGCGCCCTGGGCGCGCGCGCCACCCACTCGAGGTTGTACGAGGCGAAGTCGGGCAGCATGAGCTCGATCTCCTCGTGTACGTGGTCGGGCTCCATCGGGTGCATCGCCGCGATGAACGGTGCGCCGGTCTTCATGGCCTTCCACGACTGTTGACCGCGCGTCCACCGGGGATCGACCCCGTCGACGAGCGCGGGCTCCTTCGGGTTGGGCACCGGCTCGTAGCCCTCCCACAGCGGCATCGACCGGAAGCGCGTGTCCGACGCGAGCAGGTTCACGAGGTGGGTGGTGCCCGAACGGGGGAGGCCGATCACGATGACCGGCTTGGTGATCTCGATGTCGAGGATCTCGGGGTGGCGGCGCAGCAGGTCGCGGATCAGCAGGCGGTTCGACGCGTACTTGGCGCAGTCGCCGAACATCAACATGCGGCCGAGACCGGTGCGCTGGTCGTCGGCGTTCATCTCGTCGAGCCACACGCCGAGGCGCTCGCGGAAGTCGTCGGGCCCGAAGTCGTCGAGGCCGGTGCGCTCCACCGCGGCCGCGCACACCGCGTCGACGGTCAGCTCGGTGGGGACGGACTCCCCGTACTCCAGCCCCATCCGCTGCACGTCGTTGAGCACCGGCGCCGCGAGGTCGGTGATGCGGATCTCCTGGGCCATGGTCAGCTCCTCCGATCCTCAGAACGCGAGGTACGCGCCGTCGACGGCGAGCACCGAACCCGTGGTGAACGCCGAGATGTCGCTCGACAGGAACAACACCGCGGCGGCGACCTCCTCCGGTGTGCCCATGCGGTTCATGGGGGCTCGCCCGACTTCGACGGCGAGCATCTCGGGCCAGTCCTTCATCGGCGCGGTCATGCGGGTGTCGATGAGGCCGGGCGCGACCGCGTTGACGCGGATGCCGTCGCCCACCCAGTGCACCGCGAGGTTGCGGGTGAGCGCGAGCAGTGCGGCCTTCGCCGACGAGTAGCCCGGAACGATGGTGGTGGACCGGAACGCGGTCATCGACACGATGTTGACGACGCTCGCGCCGCCCGCCATGTCGCTCGACGCGAGCGCGGCGCGTGACCGCACGGTGAGGCGTTGCGCGCCCTCGACGTTGAGGTCGAGGGCGGCCGAGAACCCGTCGGGGTCCCATTCGTCCTTGCCGTCGGGGAAGTTCGCGCCGGCGTTGTTCACGAGCACGTCGAGCGAGGTGAACTCCGCGGCGAGCGCGTCGACCGCGTCGTGGTCGCGGATCTGCAGCTGCCGGTAGGTGAACGCGGCGAGATCGTCGTCGTAGTCGGCGACCGAGTCCCGGGTTCCGGTGACGGTGACGGCCGCGCCGGCTGCGGCGAAGGCCGAACCCACGGCGAGGCCGATCCCGCTGGTGCCACCGGTCACGAGCACCGAAGTACCCGTGAAGTCGAACGCGATGCTGTTCATTCGTCCCCCGTCATTCCTCGCCCATCGTGATCATGACCTTGCCGCAGTCCTTGGACGTCTCGAGTACCTCGAGCCCAACGTGGAACTCGTCGAGCGGTTGCTTGTGCGTGATGATGCCCGAGAGGTCGTGCCGTTCGAGCAGTTCGATCGAGTCCTCGAAGCGCGGCGGGTACTCGAACGACCCGCGGATCGTGAACTGCTTCATCAGGAGGTTCACGTAGCTGGTGGGCACCGGCGCGTAATGCAGCGCGACCACCGACATGCGGCCACCGAAGCGACCGTGCTGGAGGATGTCGCCGATCACGCTGTCGGCGCCCGATGCCTCGATGAACGCGTCGGTTGCGGCGGTGGGGCCGAACATGAACGACGCGGTGCCGTGGATGCGCTTCAACTCTTCCCACACGTCGTCGGTGGCGGGGTCCAGCACGTGCGCGGCGCCGAGGCCTCCGGCGAGCTCGCGGCGCGCTTCGCTGAAGTCGATGGCCACGACGTCGTCGATGCCGCGGTCGACGAGGGTGGCGATGGCGGTGAGCCCGATCGGCCCGCACCCGAACACCGCGACCTTGTCGCCCCGTTCCACCTCGGCCTGGTTCACCGACTGCATGCCCACTCCGAGCGGCTCGGCGAGCGCGGCGGTGTGCAGTGACATGCCGTCGGGCACGCGGAAGAGGCGGCGGCCGCGCGCCGCGTTGCGGACGAGGAGGAGGGGAGTGAGCCCACCTTCGGTGCTCCCGCTCCCCATGCGCATCGGGTCGTCGCCGTCGGCGGGGTACACGATCACGCGATCGCCGGCCGCGGCGTCGGTGACCTCCGGGCCCACCCACTCGACGACGCCGGAGATCTCGTGTCCGAGCGCCATCGGCTTGCCGGTGATGCCGCCCATGTGGATGTACGACACGTCGGTGCCGCAGATCCCGCACGCGGCGACGCGCACCAGCGCGTCGCGCGGCCCGGGGTCGGGATCGGCGACGTCGTCGAGGCGGACGTCGTTGGGGCCGTGGACCATGATCTGCTTCATCGGGGCTGGGTCTCCGGGTTCGGGGTTCGGGCGCCGTCGAGCACGATGCCGACGAGGTCAGCGATCCACGCGTCGTCGACGGCATCGGTCGTACCGGTCAAGGCCATCTGCAACACGGGACCCGACACGAGCGCGGCCAGCACGTGCGGGTCGACGTCGGTGCGGAGTTCGCCCTCGGCTTGTGCGCGGGCGAGGCGCGCGGCGGTGAGATCGGATGCCATCGCCGCGTCGGCCGAACGTGCGGCGCGTTCGGTGCCGGTCTCGCCGAGGATGCCGGCCATCGCCGCGAGCGCGGCCGGGCGGCAGAGCTTCTCGACCGCCCAGCGGATCATCGTCGTGAGGTCGGCCGCGAGGTCGCCGGTGTCGGCGACGACGTCGTCACCGTCGGTGCGGAACACCGCGCGCGACACCAACTCCGACTTCGAGCCGAAACGCCGGTAGATCGCCGGGGTGGTCGTGCCCGCCCGCTCCGCGACGCCGGCGATCGTGAGTCCGTGATAGCCGCGCTCCTCGAGCAGCGCGATCGTTGCGGCCGCGATGGCCGCGTCGAGGCGCGGGTCGCGGGGTCGACCGATGCGGACGGGTTCGGAGGTGTCCCCATCGAGCGGGGCGGTGGCGCCCGTCATCGCGCCGCCTCCCCATTTACCAGCGCGGTCGCGAAGCATTCCGACGCGATGCGGGTGAGCACGAGGGCCTGTTCCCAGCGGTCACCCTCCTCACGTGGTTCGCCGTCGGAGCCGGTCACGAGACGCGCGTAGCCGAAGTCGGCCGGGAGGAGCTCGGGTGCGAAGCCGAGTTCGAGGCGCGGCGCGGGGACCGGGTCGGCGGCCGCGCCGGCCAGGAATCCGGTGCACGCACGCGTCCAGAACTCCCGGAAGTGTGCGACCGGCGGCGCGTCGTCGGTGCCGTCGCCCACGTCGACCTGGATGCATCCCGCAGTGCCGATGCGGCCGTGGAAGTAGCGGACCCGTTCGAGCACCGGCGCGAGGAACTCGAGCTTGGCGTCGAAGTCGCCGGCGGCCATCTCGTGGCCGGTGTACCAGTGGGAGAAATCGCCGTTGAACCGCAGTTCCGGGAAGCGTTCGACGAGGCGCACGGTGCGCCACAGGTCCTGGGTGACGGTGGCACGGTGGGTCTCCACGTAGAGGGGGAATCCGGTGGCCGCGCTCGCGGCGACCACTTCCTCCACGAGGCGGGCCGCGTCGTCGTCGCTCTCGATGCCGGTGCCGACGAACAGCGTGCTGCATGCGAACCCGAGGTCGGACCAGGCCCGGGCCTTGTCGGCGAGGTCGCCGGTGCCGACCTGGAAGTCGAACGTGATCGGGACGAGCCCGAGTTCGTGGCACAGCTCCGGGTTCGCGCCCTGGATGCCCTGGTACCCCGCGGTGTGCGCAGCTACGAGCACGGCCCGCTCGTCGCCGCGCGGTCCGGTGCTCCACTCGGGGAGCATCCAGGTGGTGCCGAGGTTCAGGTCACGCCGGAACGAGGGAACGGGTGTGGGTGTGCTCATCGGGGTTCCACCACGACCGGCAGCGTCGCGTGGCGCCGGATGAAGATGCTCGGTCGGCGCGTCGGCGGTTGCTCTGGGTCCAACGTGATGGACGATGTGCGCTCCAACAGCCGGGTGATCGCGACACGGGCTTCGAGCCGGGCGAGGGGTGCGCCGATGCAGAAGTGCAGGCCGCGCCCGAACGCGAAGTGCGACACGATGTCCGAGTCGTCGTCGACCGCGTCGGCGACGCCGTCGGGCGCCGGTCGGTTCGCCGCCGCCCACATCAACATCACGCGGCTTTCGGCCGGGATGGTCATGCCACCGAGCTCGGTCGCCGCGGGCGTGTAGCGGTAGTGGAACTGGAACGGGCCGTCGGCGCGCAGGATTTCCTCGATCGCGTGCGGCACCGCGTCGGGGTCGCGGCGCAGCCGTTCCTGGAGCTCCTGGTCACGCGCCAGTGTCTCGACCGCGGTGGCGAGCAGGCTCGCAGTGGTCTCCGAGCCGGCGGTCACGAACACCACGAGGATGTTGCACACGTCGCCGACGGTGATGTCGCCCGCCTCGATCGCGTCACCGAACACCGAGAGGATGCCGAAGCGCGTCGCCGGGTTCGCGAGCGCCTCCTCGACGCGTTCGTACACGTAGATGCCGAGTTCCATAGCGGACGTCATCGCGCGTTGCATCCCGTCGGCGTCGGTGATGCCGTCGAGGAGCGGCGAGGTACCTGAGGCGAAGGCCGTCACCCGCGCGTCTTCCTCGGGCGCGAGGCCGATCACCCGGCAGATCGTGCGCGCGGGGACGCGGTCGGTGAACTCTGCCACCGCGTCGCCGCCGCGCTGGTCGAGGAGCGGCTGCAGCAGTTCGTCGACGATGTCGCGCACGTCGGTCTCGAGCTGCGCCACGGCCGCGGGATTGAGGAAGGGGAGCAGCAGCTTGCGGTGGCGCGTGTGCAATGGGGGGTCGGCCGTCGACAACACGTGGATCGGGTCGCGATACGGCGCCATCGGGAACGGGACGGGCCGGCCGGTCCCGTCGTCGTGCAGCAGGCTCACGAGGTTCGAGGAGAAGTCGCCGGGCCGCCCCACCACCTCGCGGATCAGCGCGGGGTCGGACACCACGTAGGTGTCCTGGCCGGGGATGTGCCAGATCGGTGCCTCGGCCCGCAGCCGGTCGTGGAACGGGCGCGGGTCGTCGAGCACGTCGTCGCGCAGCAGCACGCGCGGATCGCCGAGATCGAGCTCCATCGACCGTCCCCCCGGGGCCTCCGACACTTTCGATGTGCAATGTATCGAAAGACGGCCGGGATGTCGAGTGGGTGCCGCGCGGCCGCGGGTCAACCCCCGTAACGCGCCCGCAGCACCCGCTTCTCGATCTTCCCCGCGGTGTTGCGGGGGAGGGTGGCGACGACTTCGAGTCGCTCGGGGATCTTCTGGCGCATCATCCCGGCGTCGATGCAGCACTGCACGATGTCATCGAGCGTCAGGGCCTGACCGTGCTCGACCGCGACGACTGCGCACACCATCTCGCCCCGCTCTTCGTCGGGCACCCCGATCACGCCCACGTCGGCGATCGCCGGGTGGGCGGCGAGCACGCCTTCCACTTCGGCGGCGCTCACGTTCTCGCCCTTGCGGATGATGATGTCCTTGATGCGCCCGACGATCTTCAGGTAGCCGTCGTCGTCGAGCACGCCGAGATCGCCGGTGGAGAACCAACCCTCGGCGTCGAACACGTCGGCGTTCAACGACTCGTCGAGGTACCCGGCGAACACGAGCGGCCCGCGGATCGTGACCTGGCCCTCGGTGTTCGGCGGGACGTCGTTCCCGTCGAGGTCGCGGATGCGTACCTCGACGCGGCTGACGGGGCGCCCGACGGTGTGCATGAGGTGGTCGTCGGTGTCGTCGGGATCGTTCATCCCGATCGTGCACCCCTCCGTCATCCCGTAGCAGTGCGCGACTCCCTTGCCGCCGAGCACGTCGCGCACCTCGGGGTGCAGGTGCGGCGGCATCGGCGCCGCGCCTCCGCTCATGAACCGCAGGTTCGGAAAGATCTTCTCGTCGCCGTGTTTGCGTTGCTGGTCGAGGAACGCGAGGTAGAACGCGGTGCCCCCGCCGGTGACGGTGACGTCGTGCTCGCGGTAGAACGCGGTCGTCGCGTCCGGCGCGAAGGCCTCCGCCAGCACGAGTTGGAACCCGCAGATGAGCACCGCCGCGAGATTGGTCGCGCCACCGATGTGCGTGAACGGAAAGGCGAGGCCGTAGCGGTCGCCGGGGCGGAACCCCTGACGGTCCCCCTGGGGGTAGCCGCCCGCGATGACCGACCGGTCGCAGTGCTGCACCCCCTTCGGATCGGCGGTGGTGCCCGACGTGTAGAAGACCCACCGCAACTTCTCACCGTCCTCCGGCGCCGGGGGCGGCGGGAGGATCGCGGGGTCGCCCTGCGGGAGCGCGTGGTCGCACTCGACCAGCGTGAGCGTGCCCGCGTCGAGCGCACCCGAGTTGCGCACCGTGGCGCTGAAGTCGGTACCCCGCCACGTGCCCGGGTGCAGCATGAACGTGGCCTGCGACTGCTCCAGGCAGAACCGCAGTTCCCGTTCCTTGTAGATCGGGAGCAACGGCACCTGACGGGCGCCGATCCGGGCGAGCGCGGCCATCAGGACGACCGTCTCGATCCACGTCGGCAGTTGCCAGGCGATGGTGGTCTCCGCGCCGATGCCCATGGCGCGGAGGCCCGCGGCCGCACGCTCGGCCTCGTCACGGAACTCCGCGAACGTGACCGACCGTCGGTCGTCGGCGACCATGAGAGCGTCCGGCGTCCGCGCCACCCGCGCGTCGAGCAGGCCCCACATGGTCGGTTCGTCGAGCAGCACGCGCTCCGCAGCCAAGCTGTTCCCCCTCGTGGCCCCGCCGGATGCACTTCTACCGTACGGTGGTGGCTTCTGCACGCGAATCGAGGACGTGGTGAACCAGGTCGGCTCGATGTTCTGGAAGATCTTCAAGTAGCCGCGTGACCGACCGCTCGACGCTGCGTTCAGTCGGGGCGTTCAACATCAACTCGATCCGGGCCCGACTCGATCTGGTCGCCGACTGGCTCGACGTGGCCGACGTCGACGTGGTGCTCCTGTCGGAGATCCGCTGCGTCGCCGACGAGTTCCCGTACGAGCAGTTGTCCGAACGCGGGTACGAGGTCGCGCTCGCGGTCGATCACGAGAGCCTGCCCAAAGGCCGCAACGGAGTGGCGATC
>Ga0209048_10004172_pt1 | contig 13867 bp, 10 predicted proteins | sample FrelakmetCRP12CR_FD_187146 | JGI IMG/M metagenome (GOLD analysis project Ga0209048, IMG submission 187146) | Freshwater lake sediment microbial communities from the University of Notre Dame, USA, for methane emissions studies - CRP12 CR (SPAdes)... | ecosystem: Environmental > Aquatic >... | reverse complement strand
GCGAAGCCATGGCAACCACCATGGCAACGATGAAGGGCATGACGTACTGCATACCGCTCAGTTCGGAATGTAGCGCGGAAGATCGGGCGCTATGCGGGATGCGAATTCGCCCAAGCTGCGATCCGCCGCAGTCTCGTTGGAGCCAAGCGGCACGGACGTGATGATTCTAACCATCGCTCCGTCGGTGCGATGGCGCGTAATGGCGTCCCAGAACAAATACCACTTCACTGCAAATTCATTGGTGACGATCCGGCCACGCTGTTGAAACCAGTAGTACACCAGTTCACGCTGGTTCCCGAGTGCGATCAGGGTGCGATTGACGCGCAAAGCCTGGCCGTTGATCCGCACCGAGGGTATATCGCGTTGGTTGAAATCTCGCAGCTGCCAGCCACCGCCAGGTAGACAGGCGCGCGGTGAATGCACCGCTTCGCCCTTACGCTGCGTGTTGTAGTAAGAGATGTACAAATTCGTTTGGCGGCCATCGTCACTGACATAATCCGCGAGCAAATAATCGTCGAGTTTCAACTGATCGATGTAAATGCCGTCGAGCGAAGCGCGTCGGCCCGACCAAGCACCGAGGTGCATCGGGAACTCAACGAAACTGGCGCGGGCGGGGATGATCTCAGACGGGCGCGGCAGCGCTAAAGCGGTGAGCACGAAAGCCACCAGCACTGCCGCAGCCGCAATGAACGTCTTTGGGAGCGGCCGCTTGCGCATTGCGACACCCGATGGGGTCGGCGCCGGAAATTCCACGCCAAACAACTGCCGCCAGGTGCCGGATTCATGACCGATGCGATTCAGAAGCACAATCTCGCCGAGCATGAGCGCGGCGCTCAACATGAACACCATCCAACCCTGGAATTCGTGCAGGAAGCCCTCGGCCATGCCGATGCCCCAATGCTCCACCATCAAGCCGATCGTCCCGATACGCCAACTGTTCATGACGATCGTGATCGGAATGCTCGACAGAAACAACAGCACCCGCTTCCACATCGCGCCCTTGTAGAAGTACGCCATGAGGAACCCAAGCGTCATCAGGGGAAACAAATACCGCAGACCGTCGCAGGCTTCGGCCACCTGCAGCCTGTAGCCGCCGAGATCAATCACATTGCCCTCAACATAGACGCTGACGCCGAAGAGCCGCATGAACCAGACGCCCAATTCCGAGGACAGCAGCTGCAGCTTGGCCGAGAGGTTGTAAAGAAAGAATTGCGGCAGCGGAATCATGAAGACAAGGATCAACAACGGGACGGCAAGCAGGCGAAAGGCGCGCGCGCCGATGAAGGAAAGGACCAGTCCGTAGAGCGTCACGAGATAGGCGTACTGGACCAGGGTGTAAATGGTGGCCAACTGCCCGAGCACCAATAGCCCGCCGCCGAGCAGCACCAGAGCGACGCCCCACCAGCTTCCTTCGAAGGGAATCCTTTCCAGCCGGTCCTTCTGCTGCCAAATCAGGAATGCAGCTACGGGGGGTATCAATATGCAATGGCTGTACTCGGGGTTATTGAGCCACCACGCCCCCATGAGCCACAGGCCGTCCCAGAACAGCCAAAGACTCAATACCCCGACCGCCGCAGCGATGAGCATCGGACCCCAAGACAGGCGCCAGACGAAGACAGCGGCGCCGCTGCGGTCAAAGGAATTCAAGGACATGGTTCATCTTCTCCGACGCGCACAGAATCGACACTCTCGCAGGAGCAGCGGGCAACTTCCCGTGGCGTCGAGTTGTGGATTGCTCCCAAACGAGCCGGAATAGATACCGGCCTAGTGTTGCATTAACGTGACGTCGGCGGGAGCGCCGCCTCAAACACCACGCGGAATCGTGGCAGCTCGGCGGACGCGATATGATGGCCGTCGGAAAACAACGCCCGTCCGTCGAGGACATAAGAACAGCGACCGGCGGTGCATTGCACCCTATCGGGCCGCGCGAAGCCAATGTCGGCCCTCGCCTCAAAATGGCGTATCAGAGATCCAAAGCGTCGCTCGAATTCCGAAGCCGACAGGTATAGCTGGCGATCGATTGGACGGCCGAAGGCCCGCTGGCGGCTCAGCGTTGAGGCGACATCCCAACCCGGTTCCGCAATCGGACCAATAAGCACGACTTGCTTTCCGGCGTCGCGTAGCCTGCCAATCAGATCATCCAGCGCTGTCACCAATGCGCGGCTGTCACGGTTGTCGACCGTCCGGCCGCTGGGATCAACCAAATCGCGCGCTTCGTGCCACCAGTCCAGCCCCAGGATGACGGTGTGAGCGTGCGTGAGCGTCAATATTTCCTTCAGATTCTCGTGCGCGATACCGATGCATTCTCGGCTGATATTGGCCTGCACCATTGGAAGGCATCCGTTGACCGGCACCAGCAACCCGGTCTGCCCACGTTTGATCAGAATGGATGCCCAAACCGGTGCGTACATCTGGGCATGAGAATTGCCGAGCAGGACAATCTCAGCATCCGTGGGTTTCCGGGTTGGTAAGTTCAGTACACACGCACGTGATGTGCCGAATGCCAGGTAGTCCGATATGGGGCACCGATAATTGGTATCAACGGCTTGATTTAGTACCGCCGCCTCGACGCTCAGCCGACTCGGCAACCCCTGAGCCCAGATCAACGCGCCAGCCGCAATTGCCAAGCACCCGACGCCGGCACCAGCGAGGACTCGCACCTTCTGGATCCGCATCTCCCTATTGCGGAAGGGACGCTCGACAAACCACCAGGAACCGATTGCGCATGCGATCATCATTACCATAGCCGCCACCATCTCAAGGAGCGTGAGTGGGCGCACCAAGTAATATTGACTCAATACGATGATCGGCCAGTGCCATAGGTACAGCGAATACGAGATTAATCCGAAGAACACGATCGGGCGTAACCGGAGAAACCGATTTACCAGAGGCGTGTGATGTTCTCCCGCCAGAATCAGCAGCCCGGTTCCAACAACTGCCGGGACCGCCACCGGAACGAACCAAACCGAATCGATGGGATGAATTATCCCGATCGCAATCAAGAGTGCGCCGATCGACGCGCACAGCCCAGCCGCGGCGCCGCGCGGGGCAGCATGCGGCGGCAACAGCGCGAGGACCGCTCCAAATCCTAGCTCCCACGCGCGCGTCGGCAGCAGAAAAAAGGCAGGCAGGCTCGCACCAAATAAAACCGCAAGCATGTTGACGGTCAGTGAGCCGATTGTGAGCACGGCGACGGCGTGCAGCGCACGTCGCGGCCACCAGCGCGCTAGAAAGAATAGGATAAGTGGGAAAACAATGTAGAACTGCTCTTCCACGCCGAGCGACCAAATGTGAAGCAGCGGCTTTTGCTCTGCGGCAGTTGAGAAATAGTTGGTGTCGCGCCAGAAATATAAGTTGGCCGAGAAGACGAGGGTTGCCAGAAGGCTTCGGCCGTAGCCGATAAGATCCGAGGGCAGCAAAATCGCCACGCAAGCCGTTGTTGTGACGAAGAGCAGCAGCAGCAGCGCCGGCATTACCCTGCGGATCCGACGATCGTAAAAACGGGCGATGGAGAACCGCCCTTCCTGCGCCTCGCGCCAAATGATGGCGGTGATCAAATATCCCGAGAGCACAAAAAAGATGTCGACGCCAAGGTATCCGCCCGGCAACCCCCGTCTCAACAGATGAAAAAAAACGACCGACAGCACCGCCACCGCACGCAGCCCATCGACATCGGCTCGATACCGAATGACGTGAGAATCCGCACTGCCAATGCTTTCCATGAGGCCCGCTAGCGACAATTCTCTGCTATCTGACGAATCTGGTGCCTGGCGCTAGCCGAGAATATGACCGTCGAGGCGGGATGGCTCAGCAACGCTTGCGCGATCAATTTTCCGGCACTGGGGCGCGTACGGTCCTCAGTGCGACTCTGCAAACCGTACCGGACCACCCCGTGAAAGATCCGAACAGCGTCGTGACCGAAGACGATCGGAGAGTCGCCCGGAAAACGGCACTGAACCACCGTGCCGAACGAGGCACAAGCCGTCGGCAAGGCCCCGAACGCAACGCCGAAGGCCTTAATCACTCCGTCCTTTTGCAGCGCTAGAAAGATTTCGCAAAGTTCATCGGTAATCTCGATGGTTTCCGGCTCATGAAGCAAATACAGGTCAATTGACGTGCGGCGCAGTCGATGCAGACTGTCCTCGAGCTCACGCAACACCTCGTCTCGGTGAAGCTGTCGTTTCGGAAGCGGCGCATGAGTTGTGACCGGCTTCGATGCAAGTCGCAGGAGCCTCGACTTGACGGCGGGTACCCTCCCGAGAAGCGGCCGTAAGCTGCGCCGGTAGAGTGGGCCGAAAACTCTTCTCGCGACGGATTTTTCAGTGTTGTAGCGCGGCAACCCAATCTTTGTCGCAATCGTCACGTCAGACACGTCGGCAAGCACCGCTCCGAGAACGTCCTCCGAACCATAGGCCGGAGCGGTGTCGAAATGCCTGATTCCGCAGTTGAGTGCAGTCTCAATGAGCGTCGCGCCGCTACGGAGTTCTCCGCCGCCAAAAATTCGGGCGCAGCCGAATCCCAAACGTGATATGGCCACCGGCGAATCGGGTATAGGCAGCTTGTCCACGGCTATTGAAGTTGGGACAGCAGCCTTGTGGCAAGCGCCAAGGCGGTTAAGGTGCAATTGGCATGGCTGGAGGACGGAAACACTGCGGCCCCGGCCACCCAAATGTTATTGGTGCCCCACACCCGGCAGTCGCCGTCCACGACCCCTGCGGCAGCCGATGTCGACATGCGCATACCGCCGCATTGGTGGTATGTGTCACTCAAGCTGTCGACAAAGCCTGCATCCCTCCTCTTGAGGGCGGGATCAATGGTGAGCTCGGCGATTCCATGGCTGCGCAAATAGGCATCCGACTCAACCGCAAGTTCATGGATCGCCTCCAGCTCCGTGCCATCGCATTTCCAATCGACAGCAACCGGCGCCAACCCGTCCGCAGCCGGATCGGATCCCCTTAAGAGGATCCTGGAGGTTGCCATGGGAATCTGTTCCGCCTGCACCTCCAAGTTAACGCCCTGGTCGAACAGCGCGAAAATCCGTCGACTTCGCATGTATCGTGAAACGATCGGCAGCACTGAACGGCCGACAACCAAAACGTCGTTTGCCCGAGACCTGATTGATGAAAATGACAAGCCGGATCGGATTCCGCGAATTGTCCTCTTAATGTTCGCGAGGTTTTCTGAAACGCTCGAATCATACGTGAATGCGCCGCAGGCTCCGCTTGGCAATGATCGGCGACGCGCTCGCGACAACGTCAATTTTGGTTGGAGCTTAATGCCATTGACCCAGCCGTTCTCAAAATAGTCTCGGAACCGCGCTTCGTTCAATATCGACGCCTTGGCTATTTTTCCGCCCAAATGATCCTGGAAGTAGCGCCCGATATTATCGTTTGAGGCCCAAGGGACCTTGTCGTGTTTCTGGGTCGAGAGGAAGAACCGGCTGGTTGCAACGGTTCCGGATGCAAAAACGAATCGGCCGGACTTGACTCGTATGGGGCGGCCGTCACTGGAGGTACATTCCAGCGCGCGAGCATTTCCCCCCGCGAATTGACACCCCTTGGCGGTGATATTAACCACAACGCGAATCCAAGGATTGGATTGAATGAGGCCCTTGTAGAACATCGCGAAATTCGGCTGCTCGATCCAATAAGTGAAGAACCGCTCGGCAGACTCGGACTGCGCGTTCTCGCCGCCCAATTTCCGGCGATAGAAATCCGCCGACTCAGGGCTGCCGATAGCGAGGCGCTGATAGACAATTCGATAATATTTCTGCAGCTCCTCATACGAGAGCGGCCATAGTGCATCGTGCCGCTCGAGGTCTACATCATCGAATTCGGCGAGTTGTCCGCCCCAAAGCGAACTTGTGCCGCCGAGACCCGCGGCCCGGCCAAGATGCACTCCCTCATGCGGCTTTCCTACGCTTATCGAAGTCATGGCATTCAGCGACGTATCGGCAACTTTTGGGCCGGCCTCCAAAATGATGATGTTAGATCGTCGTTTGGCATCGGCTAATGCGGCCGCCAGATAAAGGCCAACCGTTCCCGCGCCGACGATGACGAGTTCCGAAAATAAGTCGCCAGGAACATCTTCCGTGTGATTAGCGTCGAGGAGCATAAGAGATGGGTCGGGCGTTTAGGTCTGCAATCTGTGCGGACTCCGCCAAAAAGCATTCACCGGCGTCACGCTCACCAGCGAGCTAGCGCGGTCCTCGAGGTGAGTCAGTCGGCCGAATCAAAAAACGTCCCGCTCTTGAGCGCCACTGCATCTCCCTGATATCCGCCCCAGTAGATATCGTAACCATGCCGTGTCAGGTGCTTCACCGCACTATCGCAATCGGCAATCGATAGGTGGCCCGACTCGAACTGAATTATCGACGGTACCGATTTTTCAAGGTCGAGTGTGCGCAATACCTGCAAGTCGTAACCCTCCGCATCGATTTGAAGGATTTGAATATTCACGAATCCGTGTTTTGCCAGCAATTTGTCCAGAGTAAGAGATGGGGCCACAATCCTGTCCAGTTGTTCAGGCGCGATTCGCAATTGTCGCGCGATTGTGTTCCTATCGCCCGATACCACCGAAGAAGCATATATGCGGTCATTGATCAAGGCTGCGGGCGCCTTGTAGAGCACGAAATCCGAGCCGTCGCCTGAAATCGCCGAGTTCTCGAAAATGAGCCTTTCGCGGTAAGGCCTGTAGTTGTCTACCAACCGCTCAAAGACGTCGGGTTGGGGCTCAACAAGGATCCCGCGCCAGGGATATCTTGTAATGTACTGACGCAGTGGGTCGCCGAATACACCGTCGTTCGCGCCCACCTGCACGAATATCACTCCTGTGCCATGTTTCTCCATGAGAAGGTTCACGGCCAAACGGAAAACCGACACCGGGCGAAAGGCGACCGAGGGAAATTTGCGAATTTCAATCCCCATATCACGGAGTCGACGCTGAATCGCCCTCTTAGCGCCAAACCACGATCCACCCCGCAAAATTTCCATTGCCCTGTCCCGAACGCTCTTTCGCCTAATATGCGTGCCCTGTCCCGAACGCTCTTTCGCCTAATATGCGCGTCCGCCCTGGCAACCTACGATGGAATAGGTTGCCTCATGTATGTGACATTTTAAATCTGGCGCCCTTGCTGCATCAGCGATAATTATTGGTGCCTCTCGCGAAGCCGATCGGCCCTTTTATGTCCGAGATTTCCCGGCACGCAAGCTTGCGGTCGGACGGCTAACTCAACAAATTGTGGAATACAGTCGCGGTGTCATCGCGGCCGGCCGGCGCGGAGCCCCCCGAATCTCGCCTGCGCGCAGGCAGTCGGTTTGTAACCGGTAGCCGCGCGAAAATCAGATGTAAGATTCCAATTCCAACCAGCGACCGCAACCACACTACGTAAATGGTCGCAATCGAACTCTCGAACCCAGCGATCAGCTGCTTAATCGTCACCACGGTTACGAGCACTCGCGTAATCGTTCTACCATGAGCCAGGTTAAAAGCACATCCTATAAGACCGAGGATTCCGCCGATAATCGACATTCCGAGTACGACGCCCCACCAGCCAAAATTCCAATAGAGTTCTCCCAAGTGAGATGGTGAAATGAAGACATCATCGCTGTCGGTGACGTGAAATGATCTGTTGACGAGTTGCCCCGTAGGCACGTCGGGCTTGTCCGACCAGACGACCTTCGGCACGAACGTCGCCAAGATCGGGGTTAACGTGTAGCCGTGCTGGTAGGGGACGCTTATGCCGGTCTTTTCAACGATCATTTGAACGCTGCCGAGGAGCGATACACGCTCTAAGAAGGTCTGTGCTCGCTCACGACCGCTATACACTCGGTGTTCAGCAGCCAGCGACAATTCCAATGCGCGCCCAAGGTCAGCCACGACAGTGGTTCGCGCAATGCCGCGATTGTGGGAAACTTCGGCGCGATACGCCTGAAAGATCGGAAACACGAACATCGCGTAAACGATGGCAAGGCTCAACCACAACTTAGGAACTCGGTTCTCGATCAACACTACGGTAGCGATCACGAGAATTCCCCCGAGCATGGCCAGCCCCTTGAGTTCGCCAATAAAGCCGAGCACGACCTGCAGCATGACAATGCCGAGCACCAGCGACCATAGGTAAGCCGGGCGGTACACTCGCCACAGATAGGCTATCAAAAGAATGCCAAGCGGCTGCATCATCTGCGCCAATATATAGGCGCTTATTACGTACGTATTTTCACTTTGAATGCCCCTACGGACGGCCTCGTTGGTCGTACCGGTCACGATATAAACGTACCAGTGGTACGTCGCATAAGTCCCGATCGCCCACATAGACAAACCAACCAGCAGAATTGCCCGCATCGACCAATCGAGCCGAACCGGCGACTGTGTGGCGGCGGAATGTACGGCAACCACCAAGCGGTAGCACAAGTACACAACGAATCCGCCCACCAAAATGACCGCCTCGGTAGCGGTAAGAACCGCCGCGGATCCACCCCCGTTCGGCGGATTCACCAGTGCGAACAGATCGCTCAAGCCAAACATGACGAAGTACGAAAACAGGAAGATTCCGAGCAATGCATAGCGGCCATTTAAACCGTCGAGATCGATGAGGGGAGCGCTGCAAAGTGCAAACAATAGAACAAGGTAAAGAATCCGGGGATCTTGTGCCCCTCCCGACGCGTAGGCGAATCCCACGACCAGGAAAAATGCAAGATTCAATCCCGCGTAAATGGTTAACCGTTGGAGCGGCGCCGCAGTTGACAAGATTATCCTCGAAAGGAATTTCAGATCGCTTGTGAATTATACCTTTGTAAGGCGTCGCGGCTTCTCATTGTCAAACACACCGGCCCACGCGTCGGCGATGGCGTTCCAGTAGAATCGTAAGCGCACGAACCGGTGCGAATCGAATACCAGGATTCCGATGACGAATCGCAGATATTGGCGAGCAGCGAATCTGATCGCGATTCCATTCCCGCAATGCTGCCGCCGTATCCACAACAGATTCCGCACCGAGAAATAGTTCAACCAGAGTTTCTCGATGGGCAGGCGCCTTGACTTCAGCCCGAACCGATGGCGAGCCTCATAGTTGCTGCCCTGACCCTCTTTGTGCAAAATTTTACTTTCTGGAACCAAAATCAGCGGGCCCACGGTCGCTAGTCGAATACAGTACTCCAGATCGTCAGCCTTGATGAACATCTCGCGCTTCGGTAGACCGATGCGTCGAATTACACCGCGATGTACGGCAAGGCCTACAAACGATGCGAACGAGATCTCCATGTTGTGAGTCAACCCTTCCGCATCTATGGCGCGATGAGCCTGCGATCTGGTGCTGTGAAAATCCAACCAACCCCGATGCTGAATCTGCGCCATACCGTCCAGCCCGACGGTTAAGTTTGCCACTCCACCGATTTCGCCTAAGAGCAAGCTTGGCTCCATGCGTTCCAGCGCATCGTCGTACGGCTCCGCGTCATCGTCCATGACCCAGATCCAATCGAATCCCAACTCGTAGGCCTTCTTCATACCCTCGTAAAATCCGCCCGCACCACCCGTATTGGAACTCAATCTCGAATAGTCGATCTTCGGATGCGCCAGATACCCGTTCAATTTGAGAAGTTCGGAGGTATCGTCCGAGCTTGCGTTATCGATGAGGACAATCTTGTTCACCGGCCGCGTCTGACGCAGCAGCGCAGCAAGACATTCCATCAGGAGGCGTGAGCGGTTATATGTCACCACCACGGCCGCAATGGATTCACGCATCGCCTGGCTCTCCGGTAATCACCACGCAAACCTGTTGATGGGTCGGCACGAACGAATCAAAACGGAAATTCATCCCTGTCTTGGCCACGAACTCTTGAAATGCCTTGTGCTCATGCTGCTTCCAGCCGGGGTAATTAAAATATTCGTCGAAGACGATAACAGTGCCTTTTTTGATTCTGCCCGCAAGCGTACTGAGGACGAGGGAAGTGGAGGAGTAAAGATCACAGTCGACGTGCAACAGCGCAACGGGATCCGCCGTCCTCGACATGAACGGCGGGAGAGTCTGCGAGAACCACCCCTTATGCAACGACACATGATTGGGCACAGTAGGTATTGGCTGTCTGAAGGCACCTTGGCTGAAACCTGTGCGCCAGGATTCAGGCAGCCCCTCGAAGGAATCGAAACCGTTGATCTTGCGTCCGGTCCGACCGGCAATATGACAAATGGTGCGTCCGGATGCGACCCCGAATTCCAAAATGAGGCCTTTCGACGGCGCTATGCTCAATGCGTGGCTGAGCAGCTGCAAATCCGTGTCGAAGGCATTGGCTGTCAGCATGAATTCTTCGTAGAACCGTGCGCTGTCCATTGCGGCCAAAAAAAAGGCGATATCCAACACATCGAAGCTATCGCCTCTCGGTCGGCGGAATACCGCATCCTGCAATACAGCCCTAGAGGCTTTGCGAACAGCAGATTTGACGAATGACTTCATGTTTTTACCCTAGCAGAATGCTGTGACACTAAGCCACGCCGAGGTCATTCCACCACCGCTTCCCCGATGATATCGCCCGCCGTTTTCAACGCCGCGCCCACTACTTGGTCCATGTTGTAATAGCGGTATTGAGCCAAGCGGCCGACGAACTTCACGCCCGCCTCTGCGTTCGCGAGTTCCTGGTACCGCTTGTACAGCGCTTCATTCTCTGGGCGGGGAATCGGATAGTACGGCTCACCGGAGGCTTTCGGGTACTCGCGGACGATCGACGTACCGCTGCATTCTTGACCCGTCACATGCTTGAACTCGGTGACGCGCGTGTAATCGTGATCGTTCGGGTAGTTGACCGTGCCTACCGGCTGGTAGTGCGTCAATTCGGGATGATGGATATGCTCGAACTCGAGCGAGCGGTAGGGCAGTTTTCCGAATCGATAATCGAAGTAGGCGTCGATCGGCCCCGTGTACACTGTCAGGTCTACCTCTAGCTGGCCGCGGATGCTGGCGTAATCGACACCCAGTCGGATGTCAATTCCCGCATGACTCAGCATTTTCTTGAACAGCGTGGTGTAACCGTCGGCCGGCATGAATTGAAAGGTGTCGGCAAAGTACCTGTCATCGTCGTTGGTGCGCGTCGGAATTCTGGCAGCCACGCCCGCCGACAGGTCCGACAGGTCAAGGCCCCATTGCTTTTGCGTGTAGCCTCGAAAGAACTTGTCGCAAAGGTCGCGACCCACGCTGCCGAGTACGACGTCCTCGCTGGTCGTGATGGGTGTGCGCGGCTCGCGGACTGCGTCGAGGAATGCACTCACGCCGGCCTCGTCCAGGTTCAGACCATACAACTCGTTGATCGTGCGCCGGTTAATGGGCATCGGGTAGAGCTTGCCAGCAACCACGGCGCGAACGCGATGCTCGTAGAAGCGCCAGGTCGTAAAGCGAGACAAATACTCGAAAATGCGCTTTCCATTGGTGTGGAACAGATGCGGGCCATAAACGTGAATACGTACGCCCGAGCCGTCAATTTCGTCATACGCGTTGCCCCCGATGTGCGCACGACGATCGATCACCAGCACACGTTTTCCCGCGCTTGCGAGCCGCTCGGCACAAACCGCACCGGCAAACCCAGCCCCCACGACAAGAACGTCGTATTTGTCGCTCATATCATGAGTCAAGTGGCCAACGGAACGCGGAAGACCGGCAATTTGCGCCGCCTGAGAATCAGCGCCATTACAACCGTGACGAACAATTCTGTACCCGCCACCGCCATGGCCGCACCCACCGCCGCAAACCAATGCGTGAGCACAAACAGGGCCAACACATTGATGGCACCCGCTATCACCAGTATCCGTGAAACCAACTGATTCATTCCCATTGCCAGCATGGTTTGCATACCAAATACGTTGGACAGTCCAATTAGAAATGGCAATGCGGCGAGCCAGCGCAGCACGCTGATGGTTTCTCCATAGTCTGAACCGAAGAGCAGCCGAATTAGCGGTGGCGCCAGCGCGAACAGCAGCGCCGAAAGCGCGAAGGCGATGGAACCTTGGACCCGCAATACTTTACGGATCAACGCAAACGCCGCCGTGCGCGATTCATGCATCAAGCGCGATACCCGCGGATACACGGACTGGCTGATGGGTGTCAAAAGCCCCTGGCAGGCCTGGATCACTTTTTCAGCCGCGCTGTAGTGACCGACGGCGACGCTGCCGGCTACCAGACCAAGCACCACCGTGTTGGTCGCTTGATAAAGACTGATGGAGGCCGTCGACACGAACAAATGCCACCCGTCCTTGAGCGCGGCGACGAGTTCGGCGCGATCGACCCGCATCCGGTCAAGCTGATTGTCTTGCATCAAGTAGGCAAGGCAAATGACACCCCCGACCACCGTCATCCCCGCGGGGATCAAGGCGGCGATCTGCACGTCTTTGTTTGATCGCACGAGCAAGAATATCGCCGGAACTGAAATGACCCGAACCGCGATCGTGATCCCGCTCAGAATGGCTTGACGTTCGGTTCCCATAAAATACCAAGTCGGGGTTAGAACCGCGCCCAACACGGTCAAGTAGTTGATCAGCAGCAATGGCCGCTCGTCACCGAGCCGATGCACGCACAGTGTCAGCACGATCAGGCAAGGAAATCCGGCGGCGGCAAGCACCGCCTTCACCGTCATGGTGTTCCAGAAGATTTTGGAACGGCCGCGGCGGTCGTCCCACTGCACTGCAATCTGCCGCGTGGCGCTCAAATTGAACCCGTAGTCGGCAAATAGCACGAAGTAGCTGGTGACAGCCACGCAAAAGCTCAGCCGCCCGAAACCCGAAGGACCCAGAACGCGGGTCAGCCATGGCAGCGTCACCAATGGCGCCGCATAGGAGGCAATCTGAACCGCGTAGAGTGCCGCGATGTTCTTCGGCAGTGAGGGTTTTCGCGGCATGTTCTGATTTCAAATCAATCGTGCTGGCGCGCGGCGGCGCCTACGGACCCAAGATCTGGTGACGGTCCGCCAGCGTAGATTCACTCGCTACAGGTGGTCTTTGTCAAAGTTTGAATTATCCGTTTGAATTGTGACTACTTCTTTACATCCCATAACTAATTCAAATATGTTCATCCCACCCGATCTGGCCGGGACAAAGTGCCGTAGACGGCCGAATATTTAGCGGCGGCATCGGCCCACGAAAACTTCTTGGCTTGCGCCAAGCCGCGATTCACGAGGATTTTACGTTCCCCGGCATCTTGAATCTTCTCGAGGGCGATTACGATGGATTCGGGCGTAGCCTTATCTAACAAAATCGCGCCGTCGCCCGCCACTTCCGGGATGCTCGAAACCCGAAGTGCGACGACAGGGCATCCACAGGCCATCGCCTCGAGAACCGGAAAGCCGAAGCCCTCGTATTGCGAGGGAAACGCAAGAGCGAACGCGCTCCGGTATAGATCGACGAGGCTGGGATCATCCACGTTCGTACGCGTGCTATAGCGCCCCGGCAGCTCAGCCTCGAGCTGATTCCGCTCCGCCACGGTCAATGGTGGCCCGACGATAGTGATCTTCAGATCGTTCAGCCACTTGAGCGCCTCAACGACACACCAGAAATTTTTATACTTATCACGCCGCCCCACAAATAATACATAATCCCGGTTGCACGGTGGACCCCCACTCTTGTCTGAATCAGGAGAAAAATGATCTTCAACCCCATGATGAATGACTTCGAGATGGCCTCCGCTGTAAGTGGAGAAGCGTCGCCTGAAATCCCGTGCGGTACTTTCAGATACGCAAACCACCGCTGAACTTCGCGAGAGTGCTTGAGATTTCTGCCAATGCTGCGCGAGGGCGCGCCAACCGCCGACTAAATCCTCGTAGGTAAAATCGTGGACGGTGAGCACATTTGGCATGCCGGCCACAGAGCGGTAGTAGCTGCTGTGAAAAAC
>Ga0209048_10004171_pt1 | contig 13868 bp, 12 predicted proteins | sample FrelakmetCRP12CR_FD_187146 | JGI IMG/M metagenome (GOLD analysis project Ga0209048, IMG submission 187146) | Freshwater lake sediment microbial communities from the University of Notre Dame, USA, for methane emissions studies - CRP12 CR (SPAdes)... | ecosystem: Environmental > Aquatic >... | reverse complement strand
CGAGGACGCCGATCTTCGCGCCGGGAAGAAAGGACAGGTAGATCCCCTTCAGGATCTCCCGCTGCGGCGGGACGACCTTGCGCAGATTGACCATGGTGTAGATGTACTGGTGTGCCATAAAGAGCGGGGGAGTCTATATCAGGGGGACGCCTCCCCTACGTTGATTCCCATCGTCCCCAGCAGCCGGTCCTCGTACCGGACGTTCGAGAAACCCGCCGCCCGCATAGCCTTCTCGACGCCGCGCTGGGCGGGGTACCGCTCGAGCGACTTCGGGATGTAGCGGTAGGTGTCGGGGTCGCCGTGGAAGAGCCAGCCGATGGCCGGCATGATCGTGACGAGAAATCCCCGGTACAGGGCGGCGGTCAGCGCGTTTTCGGGCTTGCCGAAGTCGAGGACGACCGCTCGGCCGCCCGGGGCGAGCACGCGGCGCATCTCGGACAGCGCTGCTGCGATATCGGCGATGTTGCGCAGGCCGTAGCTGATCGTGACGACGTCGAACGCACCCTCGGCGAAGGGCAGGCCCAGCGCGTCGGCCTGGACGAAGACGCTCCTGCGCGCGTTGCGGGCGCGCCGCCGGCGTGCGACCGCGAGCATTGGCAGTGTGAAATCGGCGCCGACGACCGCGCCGGCGCCGCCATCCTCCGCCAGAAAGCAGAGGTCCCCGCTACCGCAGCACAGGTCGAGCACGCGCGGACGGCGCTCCCGGCCCACGCCCTCGAGCGCGAGGGCGACCGTCTGCCCCTTCCAGCGCCTGTGGAGTCCGAAGCTCATGAGGTCGTTGACGAGGTCGTACCTCCATGCGAGGCGCGAGAACATCTCGCGCACTTTTGGGGCACGGCTGTCGTCGTAGGACAGGTACTTGTTGGTCACGGGCTATCGCTAACTATAGTCAGGACGAGTCGAATGGTAGCCTTTCGCGGCGATGAGCATTTCCTTCGAGTGACACTCGGGGAAAGCGGCCTCGAACCTCGAGAAGAACGGAATCGAGTTTGGGGAAGCGATGATCGTATTCGCCGATCCCCTGATTGCTGGTGGTATCCTTTGTGGAGAGGCGCGCTCTCGTTCGGCGCTTGAGTGCGAGAAGGGCGACTCGCCGGGGGTTTTCCGAAGCTCCAAAGATGTCAACGCCCTGTTGCGCCCGGTCATCTCCTCTTGTCCCCAGGGGCGCCGGAAGGCCTTGGCGAGGAAACGAACGGTCTAACGGTTCGCTGACGCGCCTGAAGTCCGCGGTCCGTCTGTTGTAAAGGTTCTCGATCCCATGGCAGATCCGTCCCCGAAGCCCGTCAGCGCCGACGAAGCCCGAAGGGTCGCCGAGGAGGCCCGCGAGAGCGAGTGGAAGGCTCCCTCGTTCTTGAAGCAGATCTTCCTCGGGAGCTTCCGGCTCGACCTGGTCCATCCCTTCCCGGAGCCGCCGCCGGAGCGCCCCGAGTTTCGCGCCTTCCTCGGGAGGCTCGAGCGCTTCCTCATGGAGGAAGTCGATCCCGACGCGATCGACCGCGAGGGCAAGATCCCGCTTTCGGTCGTGAAGGGCCTGGCTGGCATCGGCGCCTTCGGGATGAAGATCCCGACCGAGTACGGCGGGCTGGGATTCACGCAGCGCGAGTACGGCGAAGCGCTGAAGCTCATCACCAGCCGCGACGGCAACCTCGTCACGCTCCTCTCGGCCCACCAGTCCATCGGCGTGCCGCAGCCGCTCAAGCTCTTCGGCACGAAGGAACAGAAGAAGAAGTACCTGCCGCGGCTGGCGGCCGGCGCCGTCTCGGCCTTCGCGCTGACGGAGGCCGAGGTCGGGTCCGATCCCGGGAACCTTTCGACGACGGCGACCCGGACGCCGGAGGGCGACTACATCCTCGACGGCAAAAAGCTCTGGTGCACCAATGGCACGATCGCCGACCTCTTCGTCGTCATGGCGAAGCACCCGGACACGAAGAAGATCTCGGCCTTCATCGTCGAGAAGGCGTGGCCCGGCGTCGAGGTCGTGATCCGCTGCCACTTCATGGGGCTGCGCGCGATCGAGAACGGCGTCATCCGCTTCAGCAGGGTCCGGGTCCCGAAGGAGAACCTCCTGTGGGGCGAGGGCAAGGGCTTGAAGCTCGCCCTGATCACGCTGAACACCGGGCGCCTGACCCTGCCGGCGTCGTCGGCCGCGGTCGGCAAGCGTTGCCTCGAGATCTGCCGCGCCTGGTCCAACGAGCGCGTGCAATGGGGCCTGCCGATCGGACGCCACGACGCCATCGCGCAGCTGCTGGCGGAGATGGCGGCGACGACCTTTGCGATGGACGCGGTCTCGGACCTCGCCTCGTCGATGGCCGACATGGGCGACCGCGACATCCGTCTCGAAGCTGCCGTCGCCAAGATGTGGAACTCGGAAGAGGGATGGAAGATCGTCGACCGCACGCTGCAGATCCGCGGCGGCCGGGGATACGAAACCGCCGATTCGCTTCGCGCGCGCGGCGAAGCCCCCATTCCGGTCGAGCGGATCCTGCGCGACTTCCGCATCAACCTCATCTTCGAGGGATCGTCGGAGGTCATGCGGCTCTTCATCGCGCGCGAGGCCGTGGACACCCACCTTTCCGTCGCTGGCGCTTTCGCCGATGCGAAGGCGTCCTTCGGGGAGAAGGCCGCCGCGCTCCCGAAGATGGCGGCGTTCTACGGCTGGTGGTATCCCTCGCGGTGGCTCGGCTGGGGCCACTGGCCGCGCTTTTCGGAATTCGGCTCGCTCGCCGCGCACGTCCGGTTCAGCGAGCGCACGGCGCGCAAGCTCGCCCGGACGCTCTTCCACCAGATGCTCAAGCTCGGACCGAAGCTCGAGAAGCGCCAGGCGCTTCTCTTCCGGGCCGTCGACATCGGCGCGGACCTCTTCGCCATGGCGGCCGCGCTTTCGCGAGCCGACGGCCTGCGGCGACAGGGCGCCCCCGAGGCGCCGCAGGCCGCGGAGCTCACCGACGTGTTTTGCCGCACGACGCGGCGCCGCATCGCCGAGCACTTCCGCGCCATCGGCTCCAACGACGACGCCGCGAAGTACGCCACCGCGCGGCGCGTGCTCGACGGGGAGTTCGCCTGGCTCGAGATGGGCCTGACGCCTGCGGAGCGAGCGGGGGAGACCGAGCCGCAGTCCGCGCCCGGCGAGCCCCTGCTCGCTCGCCGCTGAACCGCCAGGACCCGAGAGCGCTGCCCCGGGGGACAGGTGCTCCCGTTCGCCCCGGGCAGGAGACTGCCGCAATGGCCCGGTTCCTCGGCTTCGGACTCGCGTTCCTGATCGCGGCGGCTCCCTCGCGCGCCGCGACTTTCACGGTCAACTCCGCCGCCGATACGGACGACGGCGTCTGCAACCCCGCCAACTGCACGCTGCGCGAGGCGATCCATGCGGCCAACGCCCATTCCGGCGCCGATACGATCCGGTTCTCGATCGGCTTCGGCGTGAAGACGATTTCTCCATCCCGGAGTTCGGTTATTCTCTTTCGGTGAACAAGACCATCCTCCGGCCGCTCCTCCTCGTCCTCGCCGGGGTGTGCGCCGCCGGCGCCGGGCCCGTCCCGAAGAGGGGCGAGTTCTCGGCGACGGCGAGTGTCGAAACGAAGACGGGAACGCGCAGCATGGGATTCACGCTCGTCGTGACGAACCCGATGGCCATGGAGGACACGGCGCCGCTCAAGGAGATCCTCGCGAAGGGCGGCCAGCAGGCGTTGTTGAACGCGATCCGGGGAGGCGGGCGCGGCAAGATCAGCCTCGGCAGCTTCGAGTACCCGGTGGACCTCGTGGTCGTCGAGCCCCAGAGCGACGGCGTGCGGTACTACGTCGTGACCGGGCGGGCCCTGCAGTACGAGGAGGTCAACGAGGGGCGCGACTCGATGGACCACCCGTTTTCCGTCTTCGTCGTCAACGTGCCGGGTTTCGGCATGGGCGACGGCCGCATCTACACGAAGGCGGCCCTGTCGGTGGACGACGAGGGCCACGTGCGAGCCGAGCAGTACGACGCGCGGCCGGGCACCCTCAAGAACGTCAAGCGGCTCAAGTAGGTCGCGCTCGCCGCTCGACCTCGCCGTAGACGCTCCGGTGGGCGATTGCCCACACGATGAGGCGTTCGCCGGTCATCTCATAGACGACGCGATAGTCGCCGACCCGCAGCTTCCAAAGACCCCACAGCGAGCGTCGCAATCGAAGGCCGTACCGCTCCGGGGCGACCGCCGGGCGCGACTCGATGGCGCCGAGGATGCGCCGCTGGAGATTTCGAGGCAGACTCGGCAGGTCGACGTCGATGACCTCTGGCCGGTAGAAGACTTCGAACGGCACCGGCGGAGCCGTCAGCGAAGATTTAGCCGCCGCTTGACCTCGGCGTGTGTGAGGAGCTTCGCCTTCGGCCTGAGTTCGCGCCGAGTGCGGGCCAGCGCTTCGAGGCCCTCATCCTCGACGAGCTCGACGGCTTCGCGCACGAGGTCCCGGACCTTCTCGGAGAGCGAGACGCCGTCGTTCTTGGCCAGCCGCTGAACCACCCGAAAGAGCGGGGTTTCCAGGACCGTGTTGACTCGCGGGTTCTTCGCCGGCATGGCATCCGTGTAACATAAGTGAGACACTAACGGCCGGTTCACGCGAGTCCCGGCACCTCGTCCGTCCCCTCGTTGATGCCCTCGAAGAGGATCGTCGAGAGGTAGCGCTCGCCGGTGTCGGGCAGCATCGCGAGGATGACGGAGCCCTTCGGCGCTTTCTCGGCGACCTTGCGCGCGGCGGCGAACGTGCCGCCCGAGGAGAGGCCGCAGAAGATGCCTTCCTTCGTCGCGAGGTCGCGAGCGGCGTCGCGAGATTCGATGTCGCCGACGAGCACGATCTCGTCGTAGACGCCGCGGTCCAGCACCGCCGGGATGAAGTTGGGGGTCCAGCCCTGGATCTTGTGGGGCTTCCATTCCTGGCCGGAAAGAAGCGCCGCGCCCTCGGGCTCGGTGACGACGATCTTCACCCCGGGCCGCGCCTTCTTGATCATCTCGCCGGCGCCCGTCAGCGTCCCGCCGGTGCCGTACCCGGTGACCCAGTAGTCGAGGCGCCGGCCGGCGAAGTCGCGCAGGATTTCCGGACCCGTCGTGTTGCGGTGGTACTCGGGGTTGGCGGGGTTCTCGAACTGCCGGGCGAGGAACCAGCCGTTTTTCGCCGCGAGCTCCTCGGCCTTTTTGACCATGCCGGTCGCCCGCTCGGCCGCCGGGATGAGCACGACCTTCGCGCCGAGGGCGCGCATGAGCTTGCGGCGCTCGATCGAGAAGCTGTCGGACATGAGGGCCACGAAGGGATAGCCCTTCACGGCGCAGACCATCGCGAGTGCGATGCCGGTGTTCCCGGAGGTCGCCTCGATGACGGTCTGGCCGGGTTTCAGTGCCCCGCGCCGCTCCCCGTCCTCGATGATGGCGATCGCGAGGCGGTCCTTGATCGAAGAAAGCGGGTTGAAGGCCTCGCACTTGACGTACATCTCCACGCCCTGCGGCGCGAGGCGGTTGATCCTGACGACCGGGGTGTTCCCTATCGTTCCGAGGATGCTGTCGTGAATCATGGACATGCCTCCTGAGTCACAAATTGAGGGGGTAGGATATGCCTTCATGAGCAAATTGCCCATTCGGTTTATCTTCGGGGTTCTCTTGCTCGCCGCCGCCGCCAGAGCCGGTGCCGCCCTACCCCGCACGATGCGGGTCGACTATTTCCACACGGGCAACGCCTCCGGGGAGGTGTTCAGCCGCGATCGGGTGGTTCTGGAGCCGCTGCCCTGGCCGGGCAACCCGCGCCGCCCGCTCGACGACACCAACCTGGGGAAGTACTTTTTCGAGGTCATCGATCGCAAATCCAACCGCGTCCTCTACTCCCGCGGCTTCGCCTCCGTCTACGGCGAGTGGGAGACGACGGACGAGGCGAAGACGGAACGGAGGACCTTCTCCGAGTCGCTGCGATTCCCGGCGCCGGACGGCCCGGTCCAGATCGTCTTGAAGAAGCGCGACGCCGGCAACGCCTTCCGGGAGGTCTGGACGACGACGCTCGATCCGAAGGACATGTTCATCGACGCGGCGGCGCCAGCCTCGGCGGGACCGCTCCTCGAGATCCAGAAGATGGGGGACCCGTCCGACAAGGTGGACTTCCTCATCCTCGGCGACGGCTACACGGCGGCCGAAAGCGGCAAGTTCGAGAAGGACGCGCGCCGGCTGACCGAGATTCTCTTCTCCGTCTCGCCCTTCAAGGAGCGGCGCTCGGACTTCAACGTCTGGGCGCTCTGCCCGCCGGCGGAGCAGTCGGGAATCTCGCGTCCCTCGACGGGCGTCCACCGGCGCTCCCGGATCGGCGCGACCTACGACGCGTTCGGGTCGGAGAGGTACATTCTGACCTTCGAGAACCGCTCGTTTCGCGACGTGGCGTCCTTCGCGCCGTACGAGTTCGTCGAGATCCTGACGAACTCGCGCACCTATGGCGGCGGCGGAATTTTCGGCCAGTACTCGACGGTGGCCGCGGACAGCGCCTGGGCGCCGTACGTCTTCGTGCATGAGTTCGGCCATCACTTCGCGGGTCTCGCCGACGAGTACTTCACGTCCGCCGTGGCCTACGGGCCGGCGCCGGCCGGTGCGGATCGTCTCGAACCGTGGGAGCCGAACGCGACGGCGCTCTCCGATCCGAAAGTTCTCAAGTGGAAGGACCTCGTCGCTCCGGGAACGCCGGTTCCGACGGCCTGGAAGAAGGAGGAGTTCGAGAAGGCCTCGCGGGAAGCCCAGGAGAAGCGCCGCAAACTGCGGGCCGAGAACCGGCCGGAAGACGAGATCGACGCGCTCTTCCGCGAAGAGCAGGTCTTCGAGACGAAGCTGCTCGGCACCGACGCCTCATCGGGCAAGGTCGGCGCCTTCGAGGGCGCCCTGTACGAGGCGAAGGGCTACTACCGTCCTCAGGAAGACTGCATCATGTTCACGCGCGACGAGGTTCCGTTCTGCGCGGTCTGCCGTCGCGCACTTTCGACCGTCATCGACCTCTACAGCCGGTAGCGAGCGGGAAGGCCGCGTGAGCTTTCGCCGGGGACTGCAGCTCGCGGGCTTCGCGCGGCGCCATCTCGGGCGCATGAACCGGGGCCGCCGCGAGGTGATGGCGCACCTCACGGACCCGCGCGCCGAGAACCTGCCGATGCCGACCTTCGTGCAGCTGCGCGTCACGAACCTCTGCAACCTGCGATGCAAGATGTGCGGGCAGTGGGGCGATACCGGGATTTATCGCTCGCAGTCGGGCGCGGACGCGACGGACGGGGCGCTCGAGCGGGCGCGCATCCAGGAGCTCATTGGCGCCAAACGCCAGCTCGCGCTCTCGGACTACGTCCGCCTGCTCGACGAGCTCGCGCCGGCGCGGCCGATCATCAGCCTCTTCGGCGGCGAGCCTTTCCTCTACCCGGACATCATTCCGCTCATCCGCGAGATCAAGGCCAGGGGTCTCACGTGCACCATCATCACCAACGGCGGGCGGCTCGAGGCGCTCGCGCGCGAGCTCGTCGAGATCGGCATCGACTCGGTGGCGATCTCGATCGACGGGCCGCCCGAGGTGCACGACCGGATCCGCGGGCGCGCCGACAGCTTCGCGAGGGCGGCGGCCGGAATTCGCGCGGTGGTGCGCTGGCAGAAAGAGTTGAAGCGCGCGCTGCCGATGCAGATTGCGATCCTGCCAGTCACCGAGCTCAACATGGACGCGATCGCACCTGCCGTCGCGGCGCTGCGGGAGCTTCCCCTCGATACGATCAACGTGGGCCTGCGCTGGTTCGTCCCCGAGAGCGCCGGCGCGGACTACGAACGCGTGATGCGCGAGGAGTTCGGCATCGCGGCGACGTCCTGGAAGGGCTTCGACTTCGACTGGTCCTCGGTCGGGGCGACGAAGGGCCAGCAGATGGCGGAGCTCGTCAAGCTCCTGAAAGGATTGAAGCGCCGCCGCTTTCTCGACTCGACGCTCGGCCGGCCGTGGACGTCCTTCGTTCCGGACGTGCCGGCGGAGAAGGTGCCCGAGTACTTTTCCGACTTCAGCCAGACGTTTGGCCACAATCTGTGCCCGGTCGCCTGGTACTTCGCGCAGGTCGAGCCGGACGGCGAGGTCACCTTCTGCGGTGACTTTCCCGACTATTTCATCGGCAACGTGCGCCAACAGACGTTCCGGGACATCTGGACGGGGCAGAAGGCGCAGAAGTTTCGGGCGAAGCTGGCGAAGGAGCCGCTCCCGATCTGCGCGCGGTGCTGTGGGAACTACGTGTACGGCAAGTGGGAGCGGCCGTAGGCCTTCGGCGTGATCCCGAGCGCAGCTTGAACTGTCATCCCGAGCGCAGCGAGGGATCCCGTACTTGACGAGCGGCGGGGGCGATCAAGATCGGGATCCCTCGTCGCTCGCGCTCCTCGGGATGACGGGCGATGGCATTGCTTCGCCCGTCAGCTCCGCAGCACGTCCCAGAATTTGTAGAAGTTGAACCACTGCGTCGGGTACCGCCGCACGACGCCTTCGAGGTCGGCGGCCACGCGGCTCATGATCCGCACCGCGTCCTCGTCGGGAGAAAGAGACGTATCCGCCCCGAGCGGTTGACCCCACACGTTGAAATAGCTTCCGTCCGGGTTTCGGAGGAAGAAACCCGGCAGGATGTCGCAGCCGCAGAAGCGCGCCAGCAGCGCCGGCGAGCGCAGGAACGGCGTCGGCCTCCTGAAGAAGGGAACGACGACGCGGTCCTCCGGGTAGGCGCGGTCCACCAGCAGCGCGACGGCCCGCCCGCGCTCGACCGCCGCGCGGACCTTGAACGCCGTCGCCATGGAGGACCCGATGTCGATCGACTCGACGCCGAGCCGCTCGCGCAGCTGCTGGCGCATCTCCTGCACGTTCGGGTCGAGCTCGGCCTGGCCCACGACGGCCGGCACGAGGCTGTGGTCGCGCAGCGTCACGGCGCCCATCTCCCAGTTCCCGACGTGGCCCGTGACGAGGAGGAATCCGCGACCGCCCCGGCGGCTCGCGGCGAGGACGCGCGCATCTTCTTCGAAGGTCGTGATGCGCGGCACGAAGGCCTCGCTGCGAAGGCGCCAGACGTCGATCGTGTGGCGGCCGTACTCGAAGAACTGCCTGCGCGCGAGGCTCTCGGCCTCGGGGTCGGGCACGCCGAGGGCGGTGCGGAAGTTGTCGCGGATCCCCGCCTTGGTGCGCGTGAGGAAGGTCACGGCGAGGCCGTTGCCGACGAGGTTGATGGCGTTCAAGACGGCCATCGGCAGCCAGTGGGCGCCGTAATGGAGCCCGCCGTAGACGATCCGGTTCGACAGGCCGTGGGTGACCCACTTCTTGCGCCCTCGCCGCGGCGCAGGGCCGCCGGACACGCCGTTGACCGCCTCGATTTCTCCCATGCAGGGTTCCAAGTCTACAATCCGGTCTGCAAACGATGAACGTATTGCTGATCCGCCCCGACCCGGGCAACGAGCGGTTCGGGCTGGGGCCCTTTTTCCGCGTCGAGCCGCTCGGGCTCGAGTACGTCGCCTCGGCGCTGCGCGGCCGGGGGCACGAGCCCGCGATCCTGGACCTGCGCTTCGGCGCGAGCCTGTCCGGATGGGCCCGCCGCACGCGCCCGGGCCTCGTCGGGATCTCGTGCATGCACGCCCTCGAGTACGACCGCGTCATCGAGACGGCGCGGCGGGTGCGGCGCGCGGCGCCCGACGCCGTGATCCTCGTCGGCGGCCACGCGGCGGCCGCATTTCCAGGGCCCCTCCAGGTCTCGGAGATCGACGCGATCTGCGTGGACGACGGCGAGGAGGTCGTGCCGGCCGTGGCGGACGCCCTCGCGGCCGGCCGTTCGCTGGCCGAGGTCCCGGCGCTGCATCTGCGGACGCCCGGCGGTTGGATCTCCACGCCGCCGCTCGCGGAGCGCACGAGCCTCGACCACGTGCCGAGGCCCGCGCGCGATCTCGTCGAGCGCGACCGCAACCGGTATCACTGCCTGCTCTTCAAGCCCGTGTGGCTCGTCGAGACCGCGCGCGGCTGCCCCTTCCGCTGCAACTTCTGCTCGGTGTGGCAGCTCTACGGGCGGGCCTTTCGCGAGCGCTCGATCGGGGCCGTGGTGGACGACCTCGCCGCGGTGGGGGACGCCGTCTTCATCGCGGACGACCTTTTCTGGAACCATCCGGACCGCAGCCTGGAGCTCGCGGCCGCACTGAAGCGCCGCGGCGTGAAGAAGCGCTGGATCCTCGTCCAGACCCGCGCGGACCTCGTCTGCCGCCACGCCGAGCTGCTCGAGGCGTGGCGTCCTCTCGCGAAGGACTTCGACATCTTCTTCGGCCTCGAGGCCGCTTCGGACGCAGGGCTCGCCAGCGTGACGAAGGACGCCTCGGTGTCGTCCTCGGTCGAGGCCGCGAGGCTCTCGCGCTCCCTGGGCTACGGGGTGACGGGCAACTTTCTCGTGGACCCCGACTGGGACGAGTCGCACTTCGAGGAGCTCTGGGACTTCGTCGCGAAGAACGGGTTCCAGCGCGCCGGCTACACGATCCTGACGCCTCTGCCGGGCACGGATCTCTTCCAGAAGCTCGCGCCGATCCTCGAGGGCCAGCCCTGGTTCAAGTACGACATGCACCACGTGCTCTGGGAGCCGCGCCTCGGGGCGAAGCGGTTCTTCGAGCTGTACGCCGAGACCTGGCGGCGCTCGATCCTCAACACCTCGGGCGAGAAGCACTGGATCGACTGGATGCGCCAGATCAAGCCGTCCCAGATCCCCTACCTGACCCGCGTCCTGCTGCGCACGCAGCGCATGATGAAGGCCGAGGCGTACCTGAAGGAGCACGAGGCCACCCGCCGCGAGCCCGCGGTCGCGCCCGCCGAGGCCCTGGAGGCCTCGTAGCCGCCTCGGCGCTCGGTTCTAGTATCTAGGGGGTCAACCGTGCGTTCGTGCGTATAGGCGCGCATTCGCACGGTTGACCCCGGACTTGCGTCTCCTCCTGCCTTTCTACTGCAGCTCGAACGTCTTGACCAGGAACACCGCCATCTGCCCTCTCGTGTTGGGGCTTGTCGGGCAGTAGTTGCCGTTGCCGCAGCCCCCGGTGATGGCTTCGGCCGCGAGCTGCTCGACCCAGTTGGTGTAAAGACCAGGGCACGGGACGTCGAGAAATACGCCGGTGCAGGGCGGCGGCACGAAGGCCGGCCCGTGCTCGGACTTCAGCAGGAAGACGGCCATCTGGTCCCGGCGGACGGGGGCCGTCGGGCAATAGTTGTTGTTGCCGCAGCCGCCCGTGATGCTCTCGGCGGCGAGCGCCTCGATCCAGTTGGCGTAGAGGGACGGGCACGGCACGTCGCCGAAGATGCCGGTGCACGGCGGGGGCGTGTAGCAGATGCCGTGGCGGCCCTTGAGCAGGAACACGGCCATCTGTTGCCGCAGTGTCGCCTGGTCTACGCCGTAGTTGCCGCCGCCCACGCCCACCGTGATCGCGTTCGACACGAGGGTCGTGACGTAGTTGTAGAAGAGCTGCGTCGGCGGCACGTCGAGAAAGTCGACGATCCACGCCTTCTTCAGCGTCCCGGCGGTGCCGTCGGTGTTCGTGACGACGATGTCGTTGACCGTCGCCGCGGGCAACGCGGGCGCGACGGCCGTCATGTCGGTTTCGGCGGTGACGTTGACGCTCGTTCCGGCAACTCCGCCGAAGGTGACGGCGGCGCCGGCCACGAAGTGCGTGCCCGTCATGGCGACCGTCACACCGCCCGCAGGCGGGCCCGACCGGGGCGTCGAGGCGTAGATGACGTTCTGCGAGAACTCCGACGTGTTCCCGTTCGGATCGGTGGCCGTGATGGAGATGGGCGGCTGGCTCGCGGCGTTGGCGTCGCTCAACAGAATGTCGAACGGCGCGTCCCCGGAGCCGTTCGTCGTGACCTGCTGCGTCCCGAGGAAGTACGCGCTCTGCAGGAGGTCCCGCGGGCGCGGCGTGCACGACGGGCTCTCGTAGAAGTCGAGGTCGAAGGTCGTGTTGGGGCTCGACTTGAGGATGCCGTGGACCGTCAGCGTCGTCGTGCCGTAGTCCACCGACGCGATCGTCGGGAAGTTCTGGAGCTGATTGGGGCCCGTGTCGGCGTCGAGGGGGTCGTTCTTCGTGACGCCGGCCGGGTCGTTGTCGATGCCCAGGCGCTGGTTGAAGAAGATCGGGTTGGCGCGGATCGCGTTGCGGACGCCGACGTTGTACACGCCGTTCTGATTCCAGGCGATGGCGTTGGCCTCGCCTGGGGCGACTCCGCCGATGAGCGCGTCCGTAGAGTTCTGGTCGAGGTAGACGCCCGCACCGCCATTTCCGAGCGGCAGCGTCGCCGCGGGATCCGTGCCGATCGTGTTGCCCTTCACGACGGTGCCGACGCTCCCGACGAGGAAGATGCCGTCGAGCTGATTGCCGGAGATCAGGTTGCCCTCGCCCGCGTTGAAGTCGCCTCCGATCACCAGCGCGGGGGCGCTCGAGGAGACGATGCCGTACTGATTCGGGAGCGACTCCGTCCCTGCCGGGCTCGTGCCGATCTTGTTTCCCTGGATCGTGCACCCGTTCCCCACCGAGACGTGGACCCCGTACGCGGTGTTTCCGGAGATCACGTTCCCCTCGCCCGGGTTGGAGCCGCCGACGAGGAAGCCCGTGGTAAACGTCAGGGAGATGCCGTCTCCGTTCCCGATGGGGGAGTTGCCCGTCACGTTGGTGCCGATGAGGTTGCCCTGGATGACGTTGGCGCCCCCGCCGGTCGACTGGATGCCGGTGGCGTTTCCGCTGACGAGGTTTCCGGCCCCGGCGGCGGAGCCCCCGATCACGTTGCCGCTCGCTCCCGACGTGATGACGACTCCCACTCCGTTCCCGTGGCCCACCATTCCCGTGGGATCGGTGCCGATGAAACAGCCCTCGAGGTGGTTGTCGTTCGACTCGATCTGGACCCCGGCATTGAAGTCGTGGATGCACACGCCGCGGATCGTGTTCGCGCCGGTTCCCGTCATGCGGAGGCCCGCGCCGGAGAACGTCGAGAGCTCGATCAGCGGCATGCCGGCGTAGCCCGGCTGAGTCGTCCCGTCGAGGGTCGTTTCGCCGGCGAGCGGAGGAAGGAGGGTCAGGGGCACGATCAGAAACGGGCCGCTGCCGGGAATGTTGAACGCGATGGTGTCGGCGCCGGCGTTGGAATTGGCGTCGAGGATCGCCTGGCGCAGGGATCCCGCTCCGGAGTCGGCGGTGTTCGTTACGGTCATCGTGGCGGCGAGACCGAACGTGGCGGACAAGGCGAAACCGAGGCCGAGGGCGAAAAGGCGGAACGTGAGCTTCTCCATCGGTGTGTCCTCCCTTCTACAATACGCGCAGAAACCCCGGAGTCTGTCCGGGAAGTCTATGCCCGGTGGGGCCGGCCGGCGCAACGAGGGGTGACGTTCAGGGTTGGTCAACGCGCGCGGGGGCCCGGGCAGAAGAGGTCGAGTGTGCGGAGAGGGGGGCCGATCGCGGCTATGATGCGCGCCGGGCCCGCTCCGGGCCGGCGAGGGGGACACCCATGAAGAGACTCCTGCTGACGGTGTGCCTGGTGTGGGCGGCGTCCGTGCGGGCCCAGACGGCCGACGGCATCTTCGCCTCGGGCGCGATCGGCGGCGTCCTCGATGCGTGGCATGCGGCCGCGGCGGCGGCGGACGAGGAGAAGTACTTCTCGTACTTCACGCCCGACGCGGTATTCCTCGGGACCGACGCGACTGAGCGCTGGACGCGCGACGAGTTCCGCAAGTGGGCGCACCCGTACTTCGCGAAGGGCAAGGCCTGGAACTTCAAGTCGGTGGCGCGCTGGATCACGTTCGCGGACGACCGCCGGGTTGCCTGGTTCGACGAGGCCCTCGAGACGCCGAACCTCGGGCCCTGCCGGGGCTCGGG
>Ga0209048_10004170_pt1 | contig 13870 bp, 12 predicted proteins | sample FrelakmetCRP12CR_FD_187146 | JGI IMG/M metagenome (GOLD analysis project Ga0209048, IMG submission 187146) | Freshwater lake sediment microbial communities from the University of Notre Dame, USA, for methane emissions studies - CRP12 CR (SPAdes)... | ecosystem: Environmental > Aquatic >... | reverse complement strand
CAAACGGCGGCTCTATAAGTTCCGGGAGAAACTCTTGGATGACTCTGCCGCGCATCATCTTGCCAAAAGCCTCAGTGAAATACTCGCCCAGAAGCATCTTAAAAAACTCTTCGCGGATTCGTTCCCGGGATACCCGCTGCAGTCCCGGTGCTGCCTCTTCGAGGGCCACAAATGTTCGGGGATCAATATCGAACCCATAAACACTCATGAAACGCCCGGCTCTGAGTGTCCGCAGAGGATCTTCACCGAATCTGCAACTTGCATCGCCAACTGACCGCAAGGTCCGGGAAATGAGGTCCCTTTGTCCACCGAAGGGATCGATCAACTCTCCTTCGGGATATGAGAATGCGAGTGCATTGACGGTAAAATCACGCCGCTGAAGATCGGCAAGAATTCCTTCAAAACCAGCCGCGGGACAGGATGTGACCTCAATGTTTTCTTTCCCGGTATGGATTTGCACGGTACCATGACGCAGCCCCACCGGTATCACCCGGGGGAATAGCTCCATCACTTGCTGTGGGGAAGCGCTGGTTGCCACATCCCAGTCTTTTGGAATCCACCCACAGAGGAAATCACGAAGCACCCCTCCCACGAGCCAGACGTCAAATCCATTTTCGAGGAAGTGATTCAGGATTTGCCGGATGTCTTCCGGAATAAAGTCTAATGAAATCTTTTTCTCTAACGTCTTCATTTTCAGCCGCATGTCGCTGGTTATTTGTCCCTTGACTTTCTATCATGTCTAATATAATAGTAGTTGTGTAGTTAGCGATTAAAAAAACAATTGTAGTATGAGGGGACTTATGAAAATCGCGATGGACACACCCGAAGCAGTTCGGGAAATGGCAGAAGCGAACCGCATCATCGAGGACTTTCCGACGGTTAAGTATGGGCTTTATGCCATGCTTTTCCTGGTGGAAATCGCTTTGTGCTTTTGGATCGCTTCGAGAGTTTAGGATGCGGGTTTCCCGATGCATACGGTTAAGGAAATAGACGTGCAGAAAAGAGTTACAATGTTATCCCTCCTACTATTGCTATCGCTGGATCTGCGGGATCAGATCGGGGGATCGCACGCCTTTCTTCTACACGCGCCATAAGCGCATGAAACCGAGCGTAAACAAAGGCCATGGGTTCTCCCCATGGCCTTTGTTGTTTTCTGCGATTTATCGTGCGTGAGTTTTGGGGCTTTAGGATTAACCGCGAACAATAGGAAGAACACGAAGAAAAAAGAAAGGAGAAAACAATGAGCCGCAAGATCCATGTTTTCGACACCACCCTGAGAGACGGCGAGCAGGTGCCAGGGGCCAAACTGAACAAGAAACAAAAAGTTGAGATTGCCGAGCAACTGGCCAAACTGGGGGTAGATATCATTGAAGCAGGGTTTCCCTGTTCATCTCCGGAAGACCTCAAGGCAGTCAAGGCGATTTCCGAAGTTGTCAAAGGCCCGGTTATCGCCGGCCTGGCAAGAGCTTTGAAAGAGGATATCGACATCGCATGGGAAGCCGTGCGCCTGGCGGAGCGTCCACGCATCCACGTTTTTCTCGGGTCTTCTGACATTCATCTGCAGAAAAAACTGCGCCGAGATCGCGAAGCCGCTCTGCAGATGGCTGTTGAGGCAGTGCGATACGCGAAGAAATACTGCGAGGATGTGGAGTATTCCACGGAAGATGCGTCGCGTACCGACTTCGACTACCTTTGCCGGGTCATTGACGCGGCAATTAAGGCCGGCGCCACGGTCATCAATGTCCCGGATACTGTCGGCTATGCCGTTCCCGATGAATTCGGACACCTCATCAAGCGGCTCAAGGAACGGGTCCCCGCGCTGGACCATGTTACCCTCAGCGTGCACTGTCACAACGATCTTGGCCTGGCGGTGTCCAATAGTCTGGCGGCGATCCAGCATGGCGCCAACCAGGTTGAGTGCACCGTGAACGGGGTTGGTGAAAGGGCAGGAAACGCTTCGCTGGAAGAAATCGTCATGATCCTGAGAACACGTCAGTCGTCATTACATGCCCATACGGATGTCCGGGTCAGTGAAATCTATCGCACCAGCCGCATGGTCAGTCGTATCATGAACATTCCGGTCCAACCTAACAAAGCTATCGTCGGCTCCAACGCCTTCGCTCATTCCTCCGGGATTCACCAGGACGGGATTCTCAAAGACCGGGCTACCTACGAGATCATCAAACCGGAAGATCTGGGAATCCGCGAGCACAAGATCGTGTTGACGGCCCGTTCGGGACGGGCGGCCTTGCGTCACCGTCTCACCGCATCAGGATATGATCTCTCTCCGGTCGACTTCGAAAGGGTCTATGCTCGATTCATCAATGTTGCCGACCGCAAGAAGGAAATCTCCAGCAAGGATCTTTCCTCAATCGTTGAAATCGAACTGACGAAGGTTTCGGAAACCTTCGTCTTCCATAACTTCCAGATTATGAGTGGCAGTTCCATGACGCCCCTTGCTTCAGTGACACTCGTTAAGGACGGCAGCCAACTCACCGATGCTGCCACCGGCAATGGTCCCGTTGATGCGGTCTTTAATGGTATTGAAAGGATCGTCGGCCAGGAGGGCATCCTTCGCGATTATGACTTGAAGGCAGTGACCATGGGAAAGGACGCTCTTGGCGAAGCCATGGTGCGAGTGGAAATTGCCGGGACTGTTTATTCGGGGATCGGCACCAGCCCGGATGTCATTGAGGCAAGCGCGCGAGCGTATTTGAACGCCTTCAACCGCTTTTTTGCCAATTCTCATTAGAGGAAACTGACGCTTGACAGCCGGCAGCCATAGGATATTCTAACAGCGAAAGTGAGGGAGTTCTGCGTCCCTTTTAGAGGTTGGGCAGCCGAGTCAGCCATTGGTTCTCCACGAGTCCTGGTTCTTCATTGCAAATTGAGGCAGCGGTCATGAATGTGCTCAAAAAGACCCTCATTCTAAGCCAAATCCCGCTTTTTGCATCTCTCTTACCGAGCGCCATCCAGTTTCTGGCAAAAACCATGCAACAACACGATTTTGCTCCAAACACCCTGCTCTTTCGTGAGGGAGATCAGGGTGATCGCTTCTTTATCGTGTTGGAAGGCCGGCTGGAGATCATCAAGGGGCTGGAAACCGATGAAGAAAGGCTACTCTATATGCGAGGCCCTGGTGACTTCATTGGTGAGATGGGTTTTCTTCTCCCCAGCGGCCTGCGCACGGCAAGCGTGCGTGCCCGCACCCATGTTCAGTTGCTGGAGATGACCCGTGACACCTTCGATACACTAATGCATCGATGGCCTGAAGTGGCGGTCGAGATGGCGAGGACCCTTAGCTTACGGCTGCGCGATTCAGACAATGCCAGAATTCGGGAGATGCGCAAACGCAGGCGAGAAGTCTCCAAAGTGCTGTCTGAACTCCAGGCAACTCTGAACCAGGTTATTGGCGACGCTACTGAGCCAAACCTTAAAAGCGGTGAGAGTCTGCGATTGCTGACCGAATTTGCGAAGTTCCAGGCGGCGTTGCTGAGTGAGGAGGGCGTAGGCGACACGCATGAGAGAATCCTGGAGGTAAAGCGGGCAATTCATCGATCAACGGTTCCCCATCTCAACATCAAGACTCTGGGAGGATTTCAGGCATTCCGTGACGAGACTCTGGTGGAAGAAAGCGAATGGGAGGCAAACCAACCCAGACTTCTCCTGAAAGCAATCATTGCCCACCGCTCGCGCGGAGTCCCCAAGGATGTGCTCATCGAGGCGCTTTGGCCTGAGATATCTCCACTCTCAGGTGAAAGAAACTTCAAGGTCATCCTTCACCGCTTGCGAAGGACTCTCGAACCCGAAGTGGATAAAGGCCTCGGCTCATCCTATATACACCTCAAAGGCAACCTTATTTACCTGGATGAGGGCCTGTGCCACGTCGATCTTGACGATTTCCTCTCCTGTTGTCGACGTGGCGAGAAAAAAGACCAGGAGGGAGACATCAAGAGCACTATCACCTTATACCGGCAGGCTATCGAACTTTACTCGGGCGACTTTCTGCCGGAAGACCGTTATGTCCCCTGGGTCGAAGCGAAACGGGAGGAACTCCAGGAGCTCTACCTCAACGTGCTTTTCAGAGTAGCCGAGCTTCTCGAAATGAGGGGGAACCTAAAAAGTGCAACAGACTATTACCGGAAAGTCATTCAGATAGATCCCACCTGGGAGGCAGCCTACCAGCGGCTGATGTTGAATTACTCGAGCCGGGGGATGCGGAATGCCGCACTCAAAGCCTATCAAGACTGCCTTAAAGCCCTTCGCGAAGAACTGGACACGGAACCCGATACTCTAACCACTTCTCTTTACAGGAAGCTGCTTGAGTCCTGATGTGAAAACAACAATGTAATCCTTCGGCGGACACGGATACACACAGATGAACACAGATATTTTTTACATCTCTATCCGCGTCAATCCGTGTCAATCTGCGTCCTTGTTCCCACAAAATTAAGACTCGATGCAGACCGATGGGCAGACCGAATGATCTTGATGTTGAGGGGTACCATTTCAGAGGTCTTCACCCCGATATTTTCATTGGAACCGCAAGTGACCGCTACGCCGGTTGGATAGGCCAGATCTATTCGAAAGACCTTTACCAGGGCCGCATCATCGCTCGCACCAGGAAAGTCGGGGAAAAATCCTTTAAGGAGACGGTCCTTCCTGTAGATAGCCTGGGAGAGTATTTCGACCATTTCCCGGTTCTTGAGATAGACTACACCTTCTATCAACTGCTGCTCGACCCACACGGAACTCCCACGCAGAGCTTCCATGTTCTGAAAAGCTACCGAGAGCACATGACTGGTGATGACTCCTTGATCCTCAAGGTCCCCCAGGTTGTCTCTGCTCAGAAAATTCGGCATGGCAGCGGTTATGCACCCAACGAGACCTACCTGAACCCCGATATTTTTACCCATCGTTTCTACCTGCCGGCGACCGATCTTCTGGGGTCGCACCTCAGAGGGTTTGTTTTCGAACAGGAGTACCAGCGTAAGGATGAGCGCACGCCGGCGCCAAAACTGGCCGGGGCGTTGGCAGGGTTCTTTGAGGCTATACCGGGCGATAACCGCTATCACATTGAGTTCCGGACGGAGTCATACCTCAACAGGGCGGTATTCGCTGTCCTGGAACAATTCGGCATCGGTCAGGTACTCTCGCACTGGACATGGTTGCCCGAACTGTCAGCGCAATTTGCAAGGTCCGGCCACCGCTTTTTCAATTCCGGAAAGGAAGGAATTGTTCGACTCATGACACCCCTTGGCACGCGTTATGAGGACGCTTACGCCCGGGCATTTCCTTTCAATCGACTGGTGGAAGGGATGCTCCAGCCGCGAATGATCGATGAAACGGCAGAGCTCCTGAAGGAGGGAATCAGGCAAAACGTCCGGATGAATATCATCATCAACAATCGTGCAGGGGGAAATGCACCGCGCATTGCCCAGCTCATTGCAGAGCGTTTTCTGTCAAAGCGTGCCGATGCAGTTGGTTGAGTCTTTCAGCGACCCTGACGGTATCCAAACTCGGAACGAGCGCGCGGATCTTTGCGCCAGTTCTTTTGTACCCTAACAAACAATCCCAGGAACACGTGACACCCGAGAAGCGCTTCAATATCGCCCCGAGCCTGCTTGCCGATTTCTCTCAGGGTCTGGCCTTGCTTGCCAATGATAATCCCCTTTTGCGAATCGCGTTCGACGTGGATTGTGGCTTCAATGTCAATGCGGTTCTGTTCCGGTTTTTCCGAAAACTGCTCAACTGTGATCGCCACTGCATAAGGCACTTCCTGGCGCATTAAATGAAATACCTTCTCGCGGATCAGTTCCGCCACCAGGAAGCGTTCCGGCTGATCGGTCAAGTGATCCTCAGGGAAGTACCGGGGACCTTCCGGAAGCAGTTGCTTGATTTGGGCGACCAAAGCGTTGACTCCATCGCCCGTGAGCGCGGAAATGGGCAAAATGGCACTGAACGGCATGGTCTGACTGTATTCATTTATTAGGGGAAGTAATTCACGCTTATTGTGCATGAGATCGGTCTTGTTAATGGCCAAAATGATGGGCGCCGTTACGCCCCGGAGACTTTGAAGGACAAATCCGGCATCCTCCCGGTACGCCTTGAGAGCATCCACCAGGAAGCAGATTACGTCGACCTCGCTCAAAGTGGCCAAGGCCGCATCAACCAGAATCTTGTTGAACTCATCATGAGTTTTGATGATCCCCGGGGTATCCACCAAAACGATTTGCACCTCCGGATCGGTCAGGATCCCGAGGACCTTGTTGCGGGTAGTCTGGGGCCTGGGGGCGGTAATGGAGATTTTCTCTTTGAGTATCTGGTTGAGGAGCGTCGATTTACCGACGTTCGGTGGACCGATGAGCGCTACATAACCTGATCGCATGGCTTCTCTTTCTTCAATAAGCTATCTACTGAGGCTCTTGCAAAACTACTCACAAATCCAAGAGACAGTCAAATTGGCCGGGAGCCTGATCTGCTTTGAAGTCTACCCTGACGTCCTCGAGGCGCCATTTCTCCATCCAGTATTTGAGGTTGGATTTACCTGGACCCACTACTTCGCTCAGAGAACGATCGGCGACCCCGAGCGTCAGTTTTTTTCCCCGGATCAGTTCATGATGAGCCAGAATATATCGGTCCACTCGATCCCGCCACCAGCGGACACGGACCAGATATCCAAACGCCGGGTGATAAGGTCCGGCAAGGACTGTTCCCGGTTTTTGGAGTTCCGGATCAGGATGGAGACCCAGCCGGGCAATAGGGATATGCTCCTGGAAGAGCACCTCATAAGCAGGCACGCACCTGGAAACTGCTTCCTCAACACTTAACGGAGAGTAGAAACCTGTGCGGTACCAATCGGCCAGCAACGTCCCGGCCAAAACCAGGGTTGGATAGATCCGCACAAAACCGGGGCGAAACCCCACAGCCTTTGCGACGGAATCCATAAACCGGGTCTGCGAATCTCCCGGCAACCCTAACATCAATTGAAGACCCAACTGCCATCCATTTTTGTGCACCAGCAAGGCAGCCTCTTTCACGGTTTCGACAGAATAGCCGCGGCGGCTTAGGATTAGCACCTCATCCATTAGGCTCTGCACACCCAGCTCAATAGTTTTAACAGGATAGCTCTTCAACAACGAGCAGATATTTTGTGTGATGCCATCGGGACGGGTGGAAAAACGGATGCCGCTGAAAACTCCTGTTACGACCCACGGTGTGACGGATTCAAGAATAGCTTCAATAACTTCCGATGGCAAAGCCGTAAAAGTTCCTCCATAAAAGGCAAGCTCCCCAGGATTCTCCTTCTCCCGAGCATGCCTCAGAAGTTGGGTGAACTGCTCTTTGAAGGAGGCAAGAATACCGGCCGGGGCTGCCGCATGGGATGGAACGGAAGTCACCGCCCGCTGATTGCAATAGACACATTGAAAGGGGCATCCGGCATGCGGGAAAAAAATTGGGTAGATGATATTTTTGGAAGTCATTTTTGTCGCAAAGGCCTTCTAAATTTCTTTCGTAAAGCTGGTAATCTATGTCCAAATTCAAATGATGTAAACGGTCTTTGCTAATTATTGTTGATGTGCCTCCAGGCATATGCTAGAGAAACTTGAATTATCTATTTTTCCAAACGAGAGAAGGGAGTTAGACATGTTCGACCTGAATAAAAACCGATATGCGCCGCTACTCAAGAATAAGATGTCCGACGCAAGTTTCAGAAAGCTAACTGCCCTTGGAAACGAGAAGCTTTTTGACTTCATCGGAGAATACATTGAGCTCTGTCAGCCCGAGTCTGTCTATATGTGTGACGACAGTGATTCTGACGCGGAATATATACGAAGGAGGTCACTTGAGCTGGGAGAAGAGACGCCTCTTTCCCGGGAAGGCCACACCATCCACTATGATGGATATGACGATCAGGGGAGGGCGCCCGGAGCAACGAAGAATTTGGTCTCAAAAGAAGACCTTCCGTTGATGAAAAGTTTGCTTGCCATGGATCGTGAAGTCGGACTTGCCGACGTCCGAGGCATTCTCGAAGGAATCATGAAGGGCAAGGAAGCCATCGTGAAGCTCAGTTGCGAAGGGCCCACACTCAGCCCGTTTTCCATTGGCTGCGTCCAGATAAGCGATTCCTTTTATGTCTGCCACTCTGAAGAGCTCCTCTACAGAAGGGGCTACGAACATTTCATGAAGGTGGAGGACAAAGACAGATTCTTCCGGTTCGTTCACAGTGCAGGGCGGCTGGACTCGCGCGGCTGCTCCATCGACCTGGACAAAAGGAGGATCTATCAGGATCTCAATGACATGGTGGTCCTTTCCGCCAATAACCAGTATGCGGGAAACAGCGTCGGCCTGAAAAAGCATGCCATGAGACTGGCCATCAGGCTGTCCGGTAAGGAGGGATGGCTGTGTGAACATATGTTCATTATGGGCGTACAGAACGAGAAAAAGGCTCGGGCCACCTACTTTTGCGGGGCCTTCCCGTCGGCCTGCGGCAAGACTGCCACAGCCATGCTTCCGGGCGAAAAGATAGTGGGCGATGACATTGCCTATTTTCGCAACATCAACGGTGAGTTCCGAACAGTGAATGTGGAGCGGGGAATTTTTGGCATCATCAAGGATGTCAACGCCGAGGATGACCCGGTCATCTTCAGGACCCTCCAGACCCCCGGCCATGAGATCATCTTTTCCAACGTCCTGACCGGCCCTGACAATCTTCCCTACTGGCTCGGCATGGGAGTCGATCCCCCGAAGAAGGGGAAAAACCATTCGGGAGATTGGTTCGAGGGAAAACAAGACGGTGAAGGAATAGTTATTCCGATTGCTCACAGCAATGCCCGCTACACTATCCGCCTTGGGTACCTGGAAAATATCGATCTCGTTTACGAAGACAAAAAAGGCGTCCTGGTGGAAGGAATCATTTACGGCGGACGCGATAGTGACTGCTCTGTACCGATCGAAGAAGCGCCTGACTGGGAAAGCGGGATCATTCTGAAGGCATGCACGCTGGAATCAGAAACCACGTCTGCCACCATTGGCCAGGAAGGGGTGCTCGCACCGCAACCCATGGCCAATCTGGATTTTATCAGCTACCCCATCGGCCAATACTTCATGAACAACATCCGGTTCGTAGAAGGCATGAAAAGGGTCCCGCCCATCTTCACCGTCAACTACTTTCTCCGCGGCAAGGACGGCCAGTTCCTCACCAGCAAGCTTGCCAAAAAGGTGTGGCTGCCCTGGGCGGAACTTCGAGTCCATGGCGAAGTGGGCGCCTACCGATCCCCTCTCGGTTATATTCCGCGCTATGAGGACCTGCAGCCAATGTTCCGGGAATATCTGGGCGAGGATTTCTCGATGGAACTGTATGTTGAGCTTTTCAAATTCCGGATTGATCCCTGGGTTGCAAAACTCACGCGAGCCATCCAGTTCTATGAAAAAACTGCCCCTGATTGCCCGGACAAGTTTTTTTCAACCTGGAAGGCAGCGATAGCGAAGCTCCAGCAGACAAAGTCACAGTATGGGCCCTTCATAGAACCCGGCAAGTATCGAGAAAACTAGACGCGGAGAAGGGAAGACACGGAGACGCGGAGAGAGGGCGATACGGGGAAGAGGGAAGGGGAGAAGGCCAGGTGCGGTGCGAGAAGGGGACAACAGCATTACAGAGGATTAATCTGAATCGAGCTCTAGTAGTGCCTGGCGGGCTGCTTCCTGCTGGGCTTCCTTTTTGCTCTTGCCTGATCCCCGGGCGAGGACCTGGTTCTCGATAGCCACGCTGACATAAAATGTCTTATCGTGGTCCGGCCCCTCTTCCGTTTCCAAAACATACCCAGGCATGAGCCTGAAGCGGGCTTGAGTAAGCTCCTGGAGTTGGGTTTTGTAATCCTTGTCCAACGTTTTAAGGGGACCTTCGTCCGTTTCTGACTCCAAATACGCACCGAAAAGGCGTTTGACCACATCGAAGGTAGCCTCCAGTCCACCATCAAGATAGATGGCGGCCAGGACCGCTTCCAGAGTATCCGCCAGCAGCGATGGCTTTTGACGCCCTCCGGTCAATTCTTCACCTTTCCCGAGCAGCAGATAGTCACCAAGGTTCAAACCCGAGGCGAGTTTCGCCAATTCTCTTTCGTTGACGATGGACGAGCGCAGCCGGGAAAGCTCGCCCTCATTGAGATTTGGAAATCGTTCCAGCAGCAGATGACTCACTGCGAGACCCAGGACTGCATCGCCCAGAAATTCGAGGGTTTCATTGTCGGGCTGCTGGAGGTGAGGGTTCTCATGGGCAAAGGAGCGATGGGTCAGGGACTGGAGGAGGGTTTGAATGTCCTGAAAATAATAGCGGAGGACTCGCTGTAGATCATCCAGATGGCTTGCTTGATTCATCTCTTTTTGCTACCCTAAATGCCTAATCTTTCAAGGAGAAAATGTCTGTTGATCGAGCTGTAATTGTTTCGCGATCTTCTCTCGATGTCAAGATCGAAAGGGGAGGATGACTTGGTGGCTTGTAAGCACGATGCAAGAGGGAAAACGCGATGCTCATCTGGATAAACACCCCGCAATCTCGCTCCCGGTCATTCCTGCTCCTGGACCGGGATGGCGTTATCAATGAAGATCGGCCAGACTACATCAAGCACCGCCGAGAATTCCAATTCTACCCTGATGCTTTGCAGGCTTTGAGGTGGCTACGAGAACAGGATATCCCCGTCGTCCTCATCAGTAACCAATCGGGATTGAATCGCGGCATCATATCCTGGGAGAATTTCTGGGACATCCATGCATGGATGCTCAGGGGAATTCAGGATTCAGGAGGGGACATCATGGGTGCATGCTATTGCCCTCATCGCCCGGAAGAAGGATGCTCGTGCCGAAAGCCATCCCCTGGAATGATTAAAGCGGCCTCTGAGATCTTTCAGTTCCGGCTTGCGGAAACCTGTTTCATTGGAGATCGCGAGAGCGACCTGCTCGCAGCAAACCGCGCCGGATGTCTCAGCGTGATCCTTGATCGGTTTGGAACAAGCATCGAACACCCGCCGCCGGTTCCTGGCGCCGACCCCGCAATAAAGCCCTGCTCCTCTCTCATGGATGCGGTCTTGGCCCTTTCGGAAAGGTGGAATGTATGATACGTGCCTAATTACCGGGGGGGGTTGAGACCCCTCCGGCTCCTTGGTATATAGTTGAACTTCACTCATACGAGAAAGGGTTCGACATGTTTTTCCCACCATTTCTTTTATTATTTCTTTTTGGCTTCATTTTTCTTCTCTTCTTCGTTTTTGCCCTCGTTCAGTTTGGTCTCTTCGCATGGGCCTTCACCCGGTTGGGGATCTCTCCGGAATATCTCTTTTCATTTCTGTTTCTCTGTATCGTCGGGAGCATGATCAACATTCCCATACGCAAGATTCGCCTGGAGAGCGACCCGGAAGAGTGGGAGATAATCAGTTACTATGGCATGCGGTTTCGGCCGCCGGGTTGGTCGAATCGCCGTGAAATGGTGCTGGCAGTGAATCTGGGCGGTGCCATCCTGCCTGCATCGCTTTCCATCTACCTCTTGAGCCATGCCGAAAACCCTATCCGCATGCTCGTGGCTTTGGCCATAGTCACTTACATCGTTTATCGGATGGCCCGACCGATACGAGGGGTGGGGATTGCCACTCCCATGGTTATTCCGCCGATCGTGGCGGCCCTGACAGCAATTCTGATTAACTCACAATGGGCAGCACCAACGGCTTACGTAGCGGGGACGCTCGGTACCCTCATCGGAGCGGATATTCTTCACCTGGATGAACTAAAACACTTGAATGCTCCTGTGGCGTCCATAGGGGGAGCGGGAACCTTTGACGGTATCTTCCTGACGGGTATTCTCGCGGTTCTGTTGGCCTGACCGAGTCAGCTTCGGCGGATGCACCGTACACCGCGATTGTGGCAGACACTTTTGAATGGAAGGATGGAAAAGGACCATGGCAAATCAAGTCTTCTTCATCGACCTCAGAGCGAGCGGCAAGGGGAGCCTCTTGGATAAGATTCAAGGTCTCGTGGAGTCAGCCGGCATCAAGAAGGTGGTCAAAAAGCGCGGCCTGACCGCCGTGAAGCTGCACTTTGGCGAGCGCGGGAACACTGCATTCATCCGTCCCCTTTTGATTCGCCCCATCATTGATGCCATCAAGACCGCAGGTGGGAAGCCCTTTATCACCGATGCCGGCACCCTTTACGTAGGGACCCGAGGAAATGCCGTGGATCATCTCCACACCGCCATGTTGAACGGCTTTTCCTATTCTGCATTGGGTGCACCGGTCATCATTGCAGACGGCCTTGATGGTCGGGATGAGGTTGCGGTCCCGGTAGGGCTCAAGCACTTTAGGGAGACCTACATAGGCTCGGCTGTGGTGAGAGCGGATGCTCTGGTTTCCGCAGCCCATTTCAAGCTCCACGAAATGTCCGGGTTCGGAGGCACTATCAAGAACCTAGGAATGGGATCGGCATCTCGCCGGGGAAAGATGGCGCAGCATTCGGAGGTGGCCCCCCTGATCGATCCCCAAAAATGCATCGGGTGCGGAACGTGTGAGGACCAATGCGCCCATGGAGCGATCGCTCTCATCGAACGGCCGCCCGATGAGCCACGTCCAACTGATAGAGCCAGAAAACTGGTGACTATCGATCAGAATCTCTGCGTTGGCTGCGCAGGATGCATCCATGCCTGTCCACAGGGAGCACTGGGGATCAACTTTGAAATGGACCTTCCCAGGTTTATGGAAGGCATGGTGGAATACACAGTGGGAACGCTCAAGGGCAAAGAGAAACGCTCGCTTTTCGTCAACTTTCTCACACAGATTTCTCCTGCTTGCGATTGCTACCCTTTCGCGGATGCTCCCATTGTTCCGGATATTGGAATCCTGGCATCCAGAGACCCCGTGGCGATTGATCAGGCCTCGGTAGACCTCTTGAACTCCCAGCCCATTCTTGAGTCCTCTTGTCTCAAAGGTATTGCCAATGCCCATCTGGACAAAATTAGAGCGGTCTATCCCAAGATCGATTGGCCTCATCAACTGGAATATGCGGAGAAACTAGGGCTCGGCACTCGCGCTTATGAGTTGGTCAAACTCTGAGACAAGGCCCTGTTAACCAAGAACGAGCTGTCATTAGCCAAGAAGGGGCTTGCCAAGGGGAGCACCATCAAGTACATTGGCCGAGGAAGCGCCAAGCTCACTGGTGGGGCTCCCGGACTTCAAATCCGGTGCAGGGGCGTGAAGGCGTTCCTGGGTGGGTTCGATTCCCATGCGCTTCCGCCAACTTACAGAGGTTCACCTTAAGTAAGCTGCTCCTCAAGGTTGCTGCGTGCATATTGCGTGCACGAAAGTTTGGGGAATCCCCACAAGACACTCCTCAGAAACAGAAAAGGCAAGGTTGGTTCACCCTGCCTTTGCAGCGTCAGAAGGACCACCAAGAGAGGTACAGGTTTCAATTATCTGACCTCAAACCATATCCCAACAATACTCCTACAATCCCTAGGCGAAAAAGGGCATCCCGGCGACAAAGCGCTGCTTCCTGGCCGGGAGACCCGCGCATTCCCCGGCCAGGGGGGTGGCTCTACGATCCGGAATCTGGCAATTGCACCGGGAACCGGCACACAGCGCTGACCCCATTTTTCGAAAATGGCATTTTTCAGTGTCGAGTATTGCAACATGCATGGCCATCGATGGGGGGCCTTGTGTAATGAAGATGGCCTTGAGTGGATGAACATCCCTGTCCAGGTTTTGCGATGGGGTGGTGCTTGGTAATGCAGGGGCATGGCAGTACTTATCAGGTGAAAGAGAGAAGGGGGGACCCGTAAACACCTCTGTCAAAACATATCGTTTCTCTTTGCCTGTACGGGTTGGGTTGG